>Ga0209611_10000171_pt1 | contig 81808 bp, 60 predicted proteins | sample S1TSphgellanicum_3_FD_187693 | JGI IMG/M metagenome (GOLD analysis project Ga0209611, IMG submission 187693) | Host-associated microbial communities from peat moss isolated from Minnesota, USA - S1T2_Fc - Sphagnum magellanicum MG (SPAdes) (version 2) | ecosystem: Host-associated > Plants > Peat... | reverse complement strand
CCCTCTTATTTGTACCTCTTTATCCAACAATTTAACAAGTTTCGAACAAGGATAAAATAACCCAACCTTATCCTAATCCAACCAACCAACTTCCCCCCTTATCTTAATCTAGCCAACCTATTTCCCCCTTTATCCTAACTAGGCCACCCACCCCTCAAATCCTACTAGGATAAAGTCACATGCCCTAATCTACCCCCTTCGACTTAAGGTTAACCCCAAAACTTCCTTAACTGGCCTACTTAAACTTAACTAAAACTGAGTTAGGCTAATTAAGGCCAACACCAACAAGACTATCTTTGTTGTAAATGATATTCCCAAGATCTTTGAAATTTCACATCTTGTTTCTTGCCGAATTATCTTCTTCATAACATTTTTTGCCCATGTTTTTTGAACGTGCCACAAACATACAAAAATGTGAGACCCTAGCCACACAATATTATAACAAAAGCAAGTTATCACATCACAAAGTAAAAGATAATTTTCATATCAAATGAACATAATGTCTTATGAATAATGAATTGATGTAATACTTAATTGCATTAAGTTCTACTTGTGCATTATAAAAAATAATTGCATTTGGGTACCAATTAGGTGCATGTTTGAATAGCCTTTTATTAAACCTTTGCAACGATGATGTGATGTCTTCCTCCTTGCCATGACCTATGATGATGAATGTTATTGGGATCCCATTTTGCCATTCATCAAAGACCATGAATGTGTAGAAGGGATACTACCTAAGGCAAACCTTATAAGAAGTTAGAATGTCATACAAAGAAGCATGCACCAAAACATTGCCACACAAAATAACACACTAACGAAGCAAATTTTTAAAACATTGTCATACAACTACTTAACATTGTCTCAATAGTTATGTAGGATGTTGTGATGTAAGTACATCATTGTTTGAACAATTTTACATACCATAATGTCATAAAAAGTTCTATAGGACAATATCATGCAAAATAGTGCATTTTTATGCACAAGAAACATGGATTAAGCAAAACATAGAAGATATTTTGTGATTGATGAATGTAATACCTTTTGTGTATTTGTCCGAAAAGTTGCATAAAATGATACTACTCTTTTATTACCATGTATGATCATCATTTGCATTTGCCATTTTGTTTGGATTCCAATTATGAATGGCATGTCCCCATTAGGTATGGAATTCAAATCCAACATTCCATATTGAATGTAATAGAACACACATCTTTCACTTTCATTTACCCACATAGGAACATTCATGGGATCTTTCTTGTGTTTTTGCCATAATTCTTTGTTTATAAAATAACTTTCACACTTCAGCTCGAAGTATAAATGTGTCCCTTGTTGGCTTGTCATTCCTCAATGCCAGTTTCCACACATGTGTCTTGTGTTGTTGCATTACTTTTGCAAGAGAAAGGCCCATCCTTAACCACTACATAATATATTGTTTTGTCCTTGTCGATAGCCTAGTAATCAATGCGTGATGAAAACCTCCAATTGTAGCTTGATGACATGCTTGTCTTGCAACCTTATTGTGTTCCATGTTGTGATATTACATGACACATAAACTATTATCTAGGTATGGTTGTTTTGCATTGAAAAAACATAAACATCCCCTTTTCATGCTTGACCTTTTTGACCTCCTTGATGTTTATGGAGGAAAAATCAAAGTTTCAACAACCTTTTTTTTTCTTTTTTCTCCTTTCGTTGTTTTACGGTGGAAAGTAATAGAAGTTTTAAGTGATTATGTACGGTAAGAATGTTGTCTAATAGACCGTATGCAAAATCAAAATCTACATGATTGCTGGCATAAAAATAAAATCAATTACAAAATTACTTTGGAAATTGGACATAACAATGGTGGAACATGACATTAGTAATGGAGTTGGTGGTACCTAAGGACAAGGTTATCACTATCAGCTTTTGGAACACTCAAAGATCTCAGCTTGCTTTTTTTCACTATCGCTTTAATGAATTCACATGGGAATTTTGGTCTTGATTACTTGCCCTTCACAAAATCCATCAAACATTCCCAAGGAATAATAGCAACATGAGTTTCATCCACCATTTCTTTGCCTGTTGTTCTATATGGATTCCACACAATATTCGTCTTATCAAACAACCCTTCATGAGGTACTTGCATTTTGCTCCTAACTCTCTAAATTGCAATAATTTGTACCCTTGGAGCAGACTTGGGGAAACTTGCAAGAAGGTTGACCACAAACCCATTACCTACTTCCATTGCATGAAAAGAGTATGTTTTCTGCTAGTAATGGAAAGAAAAATTATGAGTGAAAATTGACCTGCGTAAACTAGCCATTGTTCCTATTCTACTACTAAACAACTTACACCAATCAACTTTTCTTCAATGTTTCCTAAATCTTGAAGAAACAATGCCAATCTCCAACTTGAAAGACGATGATGCCAATGTTCTCTCCAAGTTTGTTTGAAGTTCTTCATGTAATCTGAACAACACACCAAGATTAAATATCTAAACTTACCTTACTCATACACATAGGAATCTGGAATCCCATTCCAAAACATCAGTAGATTTTGTGTACATGTTCGTGATATGTCTTGTAACCACGTCCTGCTAAAATGTCTTCAAATCCTATTTTCATGGGGAGAGCACGACAAAGAGTAAATGGTGATGGAAGGAAAAATAGCAAATGACCATGGAGAAAAACTATGCTAGGAAGAGAAAAACAACAATCCTTGACTAAAGGAATTCAATCGGGTTTGGAAAGCCTAAACTTGGAGAATTTTTGCTGATTGAGGTGACGATTCCATTGCTAGTGTGTTGGATGGGCCCCACTTATTGACTCTCGCATAGTTCATATGGGGGTGTATGATGTCTTCCGTTTCGCATTATACAGCCAAGAAAAAAAAAATTGGGACTCCAACGTAGGCAAGAACCAAAAAAATTCAAGCAACAATAAGAATAGCCTATAATTTGCAGAAAGTTTCCAAAATTTCATGATGGTGGTTGTGTCACCAAAAGAAAGGGGAAATACTTTCTCCATTTTATAAATCCCAATTGTTGAACATACAAAGATTGGTGTATATTACAGTGGTTTTATAGAGACGGACAAATCTGCTTCAAGTATTACTTCTCCATCAAAAACCCTTGTAGACATCTACGTCTTATTTCTATGGACCACAAAGGATTAGTTTCACTCTTGATTTCCTTCTTGAAGTCAACAGGTTATTTCATAGGAGTGGCAGCTCATACCCAACAACAAAAACCCCATAGAGACCAACTCAACAATTTCACACGATTCCTTTAAGAGACTGGACATAAATTGAGGGCATGATTAGTCAAGGTAATATATTCTATTCTCCAATATCCCCTTCCCAAAAGCCCCGAAGCTCCCACAAATGCAACAAGTATTCTCTCCATAGGATGGAACAGATTGCGCATTCATCATCTCAAGATCCCCAAAGTTATCACACTTGACCTGCCACACAACCATTCCAGAAATCCTTGACACAATCATCATCTCCCTTGTGTTGGTCCCTACAGAAAAACATACTAAACCTCTAGACCTTTTCTTGACTCTTAACGTAACAGAAATTCAATCGTCATGTTCTTTCAATCTAGCAATCCTAATGAAGTTTTATTCTTAACAAATTACCACTCCCAAAATCCAAATCCTACACACACTTCTAGTCTTCAAAAAGTCTAACCATTTAACTTTTCTTCATCTCCAAAAAGCCCCAGAGCTCCTCCTCAGCTTGCCTCAAATATACTCCTCCTAACCTCATCCCTTCGCTCCCCAGAAATCTTCCTGCCAATCTCCTTTCAGAACCGTGATTCACAAAGCTCATGAAGAGTTTTCATTGAGCAGTTGGGATTGTGTTCCATCACAGAAACTAATTCACCAAGCTCCCTTCGTCATAACTTGCAAAACAACAAAACACACAAAAAACAGAAACACATCGTAAGCAAATTTTTCGAAGCTGTTGAATCACCGCGCTGCCAATAGTTCAGCCACCAGGCTGAATCAGGGTTTGTAGCCTTCATCCATAGAAAACATCTAACATTGTTTTTAGGTTACAGTTGTTCTAAATAGATGACAAACAGCTATCATGGTTTGAAACCACTGAAGTAATTCCAAAGAGACAATGGCCAGTTACTTTGGCCAATGAAAACACATTTTGGATTGCAAATGTTGGGGATTTTGAACTAAAGGGTCTTGTAGATGGAAAATGGAAATATGAAATGATCACAAATTCATTGTATTTTCCTTTTACCCCCTAAAGTCAGGGATTCTGAAATCCCATGGGAAAGGTTTTGGTCTACCCTAGCATTTAAGGGTTAACAACAATCTGAATTCAATTGCACAAGATTAGTAATAAGGGTTTGAATACCACTTACTCTAGTAGCTATGATTTAACCATCTATGCAAATGCAAGGTATGATCAGAGGTATCAAGGACAAGAAATTGTATCAAGGCTGTCGTACTACAAGTGCATGCAAATTTGGCAATTTCTTGGGAAGAAAATTGAGAAAGAACATGAAGTTTATAAATGTGAATGATTTATAAGTTTGGCATTGCAAACATGGTTACATGAGCAATGGCATGATAATGAACGGTGAAACTATGAAGGTGGTTGAAGGTTTGAAAATCTCATGGAATGCAGCTAAAAGAATTTCTTTTTGGTGAAGGTTGTTGTGTTCATGGAAAGTTGCATTATCTACCTTCCTGAGGTCAAGACAAATGTGGAAACGCAAACAAGTCTAAATATTTTTCCATGTTGACATTTGTGGTTAGAGAAGTGTGAACTCTCCTGGGAAAATACTATTCAAGTATGATTAAAGTAGGTACTGTTCCATTTATTATATATAGAGAAATCCTGGTGGCATCAACATGTTTCGAGAAATTTGAACACTACAAATGATAATGTATATCAATTTCTGCCACTAAAGATATCTCAAAATAGTAGAAAAAGACAATTATTTGATTTTGAAAACTAGTGCACTCCAACAATGTACCTTGATGTGAAGAACTATCATTTCATAAGAGAGGAACTTAGAAACAGAGGTGAATTACATGAGTGCTAAATGTTAGCTTGCAGATTTTCTTACCATGCTCATTTGACAATTTTGCAAGATTTCAAAAGATTGAGCAACATAGCAACTACCCAGAGATCAGTCTTAGTGGGAGTATAATAGTGAATGACTTGATTGTTAGCAATCCTTGCTGGTTCTACACTTTTTTGATAGAAGACATATCTTTGTTGTCACCACATACAATTCCCCAAACCCTTTGGCATAACATAATAGAAGCAAGGGTGGCAGTAGAAACCACCTAAACCATCTCTATGGTCAAATGCTCAAACACCAACAAACCTGCACCAATGTTTTTCATGAGTTACAACTCTTACCAGGTTTACATTGAAGACAAACGATACAATTATTTGAGTGCATAAGCAAATCACTTGCAGATGCACAGAATTTGATTTCTCCACATCCCAGATTCATAACTTGGCAGATCTACATAATTGACACAACATTAGCTGAATCTTGATTTCCTCACAAGTATTCACAGAATCAACAATTGTGTTATACAGATCCAATATGATACCCAGAGAGCTGTAACACTGTTCACCAAATGCACAAATGTTCACCCATTCTACAGGTTCATGTTAACTAAAGCTTGCAATACTACTGTGCATGAAGGTTTCCTGTCGAATACTAAACCACACTGGACAGAAGAGCATATTGGTTTGATAATGAATTGTTAGGATAATGAATACAGACTGGCATCTGATGTCTTTGCCTCCTGACACTTTCTGTACTTGTTGACAAAGGAACAGCTCTTTGTCTCTGTCTCTGACAAAACAAACAAACTTCAAGGAATCAGGAAGAACAATTGAAGCTCTAGCTGGCCTGTAGCTCAACAGTTATATGCATTTCATTACCCATACATACCATGACTTCAGAATGCTATGATTGAATCATTATGTACAGCAGTACTTTGATAGTTTTCTTCACACTTTTCCAAACCTCTTCTTGGGTAATACTTGTGACTTTGCTTGGAAATTCATTAGGGTGTGGGGTTGGGGAAGTGTTCATGAACGGCATCTATTTCTGCCAATATTTCATCACCAATGTCAACACCAGTTGCCTTGATTATCTCCTGCAGTTGCCATGTCTTTGTTGCACCAATGACCACACTTGCAACAAGTGGCCTCCTGAGCACAAAACCTGCACCCACTGTCTTAAGTGCATCATTCAACAAAACAACAATCTTCTCCTAGAACCAATATGATAAGTTGGTATAACCACAGCATATTGGACTTAAAACTCTTGGTCACACAAAATGATTGCACAAACCATGATGAGAAAGTCACTTACCAATTGCCAGAGCTATGGGGCTTATCCCATGCCGCTGTGCAATCTCCATATATGCCTGTGATTTCATTACCAAGACAAAATATTTTATATAATGTATTCTCTTCATGTGTGGCTGTGCAACTAAAGAGTTAACACAAAAAAAGGCTACATACTTCTTTATCTGATATAAATAAAAGGGGTGAGACAATACAGAGATGGCTGGTATGACGTTTGGCTTTGATAATGAGTATCGACACTCTGCCTCAGCATAACACCCTGCCACCAAGACAAACAGAAACCTTAAAATTCTGAGCCACACAGCAACCGTGACTAATGAACAAGTGCCCCGAAATTGATTGGTAGCACTCCTTGGACATTGTGACACCTCTTTGTAGAGATTGTGTGGAAAGGGGAGAAACACCAGAGTTGTACCTCGATAGAGGTTGAGACGAGCATCAGGTGGTCCACCATCAGGGGTGAGATATTTGCCAGATAGAAGCCCCATTGCCAGAGGACTGTATGCCAGCAAGCTCACTCTGTTTGAGTCAACAACCAGACAAACACAGGCTTTGAACATAGAATTTAACTTGGAGCCTGTCCTGTGATCAGTGGGATTGACAGCTGTGTTCTCCTAATTTAGTCTAATTCTTGGTAACACATGCAAAACTTTGCTTTACTACCATCAGACAGTAGAATGGGCAATAGAAAACAAGACTCCATAAAAGGGCCTCACAAGTGTTGAGATTTCATCATTTGATAAACAAAATTTTGTCTCCAAATATGCACAATGCAGACTATTCAAACCTGTGATGGTGGCAACATTCAGCAAGGGTAGTGTCAAAAGTGCGGCACAGCAGATTATAGGCATTCTGTTGCAAGGATCCAGAAATGTTTATAGGTCAAAGAAAAATTGATTAAGCATGAAAATCAAGAGATGTCATGCTGTAAGGAGTTGTGAACTATCCTAAACAGATTTGGAGTTCCCAAAATTTCTATGGATCTATGAACACTCATAAGAACATGAATGGAATGGTATCAACCCTTCACATGAATAACACAAACCTGACCTTCACAGGAGTCAAGACCAAGGAAAGGGGACTCTCTTAGAAAGGAAAATAGTTGATCTCAACAGTTGTGCCCTAAAAAGCACTCTTGTTCAAGTTCCAGTTTTGAGCAGTCTCTACATCTCCATCATATACTCCATGAAGAGTCTGACTCATAAGAACTCATGTCAGAGACAAAGTATGTCAAAAAATTGACCTGAATGGAGACAATTTGAGGCAGTTGCTTATCATACTTGGCAAGGCGACAAAACTCCATTATCCCAAATGCTGTCTCATTGCTCACACCCACATGCCTGATCTACAACACCATGGCTTAAAAACAATCAGCAACATGATGATTAGACTCAAAATTGTGAATTCCAAAATAGACATAAAACAATACAACTCTGTGTATAAGCAGATAGAAAACATCAAAACTGTATAAAATGATACCATGACTATATGGTTGTAAACCTGGCAACCAGTTATGCTGCAAAAGAGCAAATAGGGTGCAAAAAGAAGAGCAACCTTGCCTGCATCTATAGCAGCAGCAAGAACTTGAAGTTGCTCCTCAATTGGGACAGATTTGTAGCTGCTAGAAGGATTGTAATCAACGTCCCCAAACATTGGTACATATCTTCCATGAACAATCCCCAACAGCCACGAAATAAGCTTCCAGTAAAACTGAGTAGGGTTTTGAAAGATGCAATGCAATTTTTTTGAATAAAGCAGGGTGGATGATCTTCAAAACAAAGATCAGCAGAGGCAAACCTGTCAGGCCAATGCAGCTGGTATATATCAATGTAGTCAGTACCCAACCGCTTTAAGCTGCAGTGATAGAAACAATCAATTTGAGAATTGGTGAGAATGGCACACAATTGAAATAGAATAGAAAACACCACAGCCTTGGACATCCAAAACAATGTTTGAAAATTGGTTTTAACTAAAAGGGAATGTTCTCTCAAGAAGAAAGCAATGCTAGAAATGAGTCAATATTCTATATCCTGGTATGACCTGCTGTCAAGGGCATCTCGAATGTTCTGAGCATCTAATGACGGTGGTCCCCCACGTATCCAAGTCATTTGCCCTGATGGTCCAGTAACCTATACAATGGCAGCATCAGGTTAACTGGTAGTCATTCTTTGTGGAGAGATTTTCAACACCTACAAGTGAACCCAGGAAAGTCTTTGAGAAATGGCTAAAGAATACCACAGTTGCCATCTTTAATCTAAAACATCCAGGCATCATCATGGTTTCAACATCAAACTAGACCTTTGCTTCAATAGTATATCTCTCCTAAGAATTGAGAAATCTTCATTCTCATGATTAAGAAACAGCGAAGCAAGGTTAACACTTCTTCAACAAGCCACAAAGAATTCCAAAGAAGGAAGGACAAAACAGAGAACAAAGGACCAAGAAACAAAAACCAAAAAAGAACAAAAATCAAATAAAAGATGAAAGCAGTCCCACACCTGTTCAGGGACCATCAACAGTAGCATGTATGATAGTGACTTCTCTATCACAACTTACCCACTGACTTTATCAGCTCCCTACAGTGGGTAAAGGCCAGTGAAAACACTAACCTGCATACCAAGTTTCTGCTGCAAATCTGGAAGCAACAGGAAGACTCAGCTGTGCTACTGGCTAGCAACAAACAACAACACAAGGAGATAACAAAAAACAGAAAGACACAACAGGATACATAAAACACACAGAAAAGGACAGCAGGGAAGAACGAAGATCAAATGGGCTAACAAGAAGCTCCTCACTTACAAGACTCTATACAGAATAATTTGGAAAACTCCAAATGCTGAAATTCCAAAAAAGGAGTTTTTCTTTATTGAGCAACCCTCTAGTCCTCTATAACAGAATCTTTAGAGGGTAGCCTTTATTCTTCAGAAGGACAATAAGACTGATCATCTGAGAGACAACAACTCTTTACAACTACAAAGCCTCAAAAACCAGTAAAATTGACTATTGATAACTCCCAACTTAGCAGTAATTGAGATACTGGAATGAACATGAGGCTTATAATCATTTCAATATCTGCATACTCTGGTTGAGAATGTTTGTCAAAGAAATCACAGGATAAACCTTGAGGACTTTGTTTCACAGCTAGATCCAAGAAGCTACAAGAGAAGCCTTTAGTACAATTCAACTCACTGAAGCTGCAACAAGTCTAGCCTTGCAGGCCATGGATCATCTCCTGTTGCAACAAAAAGGTATAAAATATATATTAAGATTCTAATCTTTAGTGACATCAGTTTCTGCTTCAAAATATGTCACATGCATACCTAAAGAAAGAAAATTTCTGCTATCAACTAGAAGTGGTACCTTGGTGGCCAGCACAACATGGTCACGAGAATACTTTGATTGCTTCAGCCATCGCCCCACATACTCTTCAGTCCTTCCTTGTGTCTCTGCCCGCTGTGGTACAGGATACCTGCACAGCACACCCCATTGCTTCTTGATTGAGCTCAAAACCAACACTAATGGCTCAACAGTTAGTGAAGAGGAAAACTGTCAAACCTCCAGCTAAGATCTGGAGTGCAAGGAACAGTAGATTTATGGAAACCTTTCTACATCATATGAATCTCCAATCCCCCATGAGGATGGAAAATTGAGGAAAAACCCATACAAAATGTGCTATCATTGCGTTGGTTATGAATTGAGATCGCAGGACACAAGAATCTGAACAATGTAGATAGCAAGCTCGCAGAATTTCTTTGAAATATATACCAAAGAATACCATCAGGTTTTGAGAAACGGCCACTTTAAACGTCTTCATCTTTTGTATTTGGAGGAACAGAACCTCAGAGCGAACGTAGTTCACTTACATTTCTGCAGTGTCGAAGAAGTTAATCCCTGTCTCGGTGGCCATGTTCAGCTGGTCGCAGGCATCCTCAAACGTGTTCTGCTCCCCGTACGTCATTGTTCCTGCGGAAAATTAAGAAGATAACAGTCATGCAAACATGTGGTGCGCCCTTCGCAACAAGGGCTATTCTTCACAGCACGAGGCGCTCGCAATGTGTAACGAAGACAAATTAGGAGAAACGAAGACGTAGGAAATGTACAGACTACAGACCGAGGCAGAGTCTGGAGACTTGCAAACCAGGTGCTAGCGCGGTACACGGCATGGCCATTTTTCCTCCCTTTTCGTGTGCAGACAGCGATAAATTAGACTTCAGCGACTAAGATTGGAGAGAGCGTCACAATTAAGACAACGTCGCATCCTATCAAACAGCGCTGAAGAAGAACAAAGCGTCAAACCCTAGCCCTAAGGTACGTCCTCGTGTTTCATCGACAGCCGAGGTCGACGAAGTTGACACAGGAAGGGATCGACTCAACGACGCTCGCATTTCCTCTAGTTGCTGTTCACCGTTGCTCGGCAGCTCGTCGGAGAAAGTCGTGGACAGCAAGACAGAAGAAAAATCGTGGTGAGAGGACAAATCGGTGGAGGATTCGAGGAGACATGCAACACAGCACTTGCCACTCAATGAAGAGGCCTTGAAGGCCCTGTGAGGAAGAGAAAGAAGAAGAAGAAAAAGTGGCAAAGGTGGACAGAATCACAAGGATTCTGTCCACCTTTTCCTAAAGAATGAGTTCGTTGCTTTCTTTCCGTGTATATATATGTCCAGTAGGTTCTTGTCAGTTAATTTGTTGAGGGTTTCTGTTTTTTCAGAAATGAATATGCCAGCAATCCCTTTCAATACAGAGCTTGTTAGTTGGGACAGAGGCACACTATCCGCACCTTGTGCAGCTTTCACTACTTGGTGGAGCTGCAAGATTGCAGAATTGTGACCACAGAATTTTATGACCTTCAATTCAGGGTCAAGTTTATGAGTGTGAGCCGTCTCGCCTATCCTCACAAGATTGACAGTAGAACTGTCTTCATTCTTCTCCAGATGCTTGGATGAGCTGAATGTAGCAACCACTGCAAGTAGTGCCTGGGTTTGTGAAGATTGTGTAGCAGCGCTGTTTTACCATCAGTGGAAGACTTGACTTGAGGAAATTTGATTGGTTATCTAGATATATTCTTACATCACACAATGAGAATTGAATTCACAGAACAAGAAAAATGTCAAGTTCCTCTTGAAAAATCTTCAAGTCAGTCAGAATTATTTCCGCATTAACAATACATGGAAGACCTTGAAATCATGATGTAACATCGATAACATCACCAAGAAGTAGCTCCACTGTCGGAGGTACTGCGTTTCCCCCTCGAGCGAAAATGTGCCACAGCGACACATATCCTTGAGGTTTAGCACAACACTAAATTGGGATTCATGGTCCTGTTTTCAGTCTTATATCATTCTACTTGTTAATTAGGTCAATTGAATCTCCACTGCAATCCTGTTTCCTCCTGAAACCCAAATTTCTCTTCCTTACTGCTTGCCATGGCAATAAATGGCAAGTCTAGTTTCCAGCTCAATCTTGGACTGTGCCCAACACTGAGGGGTAGAATCTAGAGGCCTTCTGCATACAGTGGTACCATGTAAAGGGCAAAAGGCCTAAATCAGGAGTGTGCCAACCATATCCTGTGGATCAAGATTATTTGAGCATTCCAAAGAGTCAAAAGCTGCTCCTTTAGGTACTTCCAATATAAATTGATTCCATCATATTTTTCTTCACTCTCTGTGCCAGACAAGAATGATTCATCATGCCTGTGATCATGACTTCACATTCACAAAACAATGACCAAGAAAAAAGTCATCTGACAATATGCGAAAACAGCTATGGAAATGAACATTTTGATAAAACTATGAAGGGGTTGCTCAAGTGAGGAGAAATTTAACTGCTCTCCTACACTTTGAAATGCTTTGAGAGGTCAGAAAAATGGTAACATTTCCTCACCATGTTGTCAAGTTTAAAAATTCATATACTGTAGATGCAAACAGTTTTTTGCTTTAATCATGCAAACTACTGCTGGAGGGCAACAGGATTTTAAACAAGTTTACACAGTACCAATAAACTATACCTATCTGTAATTCAATCACAAGATTAAAAAGAAAAAGGAGTTGGTGTGGAACCTCAAGAAGTTTGTCACTTGACCAAGCAAGTGATGGAACATTGTAAGAACGAAGCACAGGCCAAATCATAAGCAATGAATTGTTGAATACTCTGATATATTTTTTGAAGTTCCTCTCCTTCATGCACTGCACTCCTCATCTCCACTGACCAACCAAATCAAACTTCTGGTGCTTGGCATCATTGACAAGAGCATGCAACAGTGGCCTCAAGATCTTGTGTGCAGCCACAGAAATTGCCTGGGTTTGCACCTTGTTTCAGGTGTTCCACATCAGAATGAACAAGAACACACTCTCTGAGTTCTGATGGCATATCATATGCAAAACTTCACACATTCAGGCACACACAAGACTCTGGTTTTAAAATAAGGCTTACCCTGATATCAGGGGGCCACTCTAACTTCTTTGCAAGCCATCTTTCTTTGAATGCCCCCTGTACACATCTGCTTCGGTCATTCAGCGTCCATGGATATAATTTTAGCAGTGGTGAAAATAATGCACCTTCAAATAACAGGTTTTTCTCATTTTGAAGAGTTTCTAACAGGGTCCTCTGATATAGAACTAGAAACAGGACTTCCTCGTTGGACATGAGTATTATTCTTGGAAGCAGCCTGCAGTTTGTGAGAATATGTGAGACAGATTTTTTCCTCCATCTGCAGTAAGATTGTGGTCTCATTGTTCAATCAATGAAGCAGGTCATTTCTGCAAGTCTCTGAAGGAGCTGAAGACTCTGGATTCTAGATTCAAATTTGAGTTGACATTTGGACTCTGGATCAGAAGATAAGGAGGATGGTGAAGAGATGTAAGCTAAAAATAGGGGCATTTTTTTCTTGTGCAAAAGTATATAAGCTTCATTGCATGAGACTCTATGGCTGAGGGTCAAGGTCTATGAGGCTCCAAAAGCTTCTCTGTTTGCAAAATTCCAAGCTATAAACTGTTGCAAAATTTCACATGCTGCATTTCCTTTTTCAGTTCCAGTTATTGGAAAATGTGAAACATTCTTCATCACCAAACATAACCAGTTTTAAGAGGACTTTCAGAGCAAGTCTCACTAACCTGGAATACCTTCTCTGAAATTCTGGAAGCTTATAAAAGTGAATCTGTAACAAACATGTTCCCTGTCCTTTTGGCTTTGCTGACCCTTGATAAACCCCTGCAATTACCACTTCTTCAGGTTGATGCTAGAATCTTGAAACTTCATCTTTTATTCAAAAATGATGCTATTAGCTTGCAACCAAAGAAAACTCTGTTTTTTCCCTTGAGCTGGAGAACACAAATATATTCTGTTTGCATCAACGTAGAGAGATCCAAGTAGCAAGGTCAAACTATCAGAACAAGAAGGACATAGTCTCTGAGTTCAAGGATCTGGGTTGGGGCTCAGGGTTGAAGGTCAGATTTTATGGTTGGACTTTCAGCTTTCACTTTATGGTCTACAAATACAGAATTTCAGTTTGAGAAAATTAGTGAAAGAGAAGGGTCAACCTGGGACCATATGCAAGTCGGCGAGTTCTAGGGGACCTCCAATATAGCCAACATAGAGGGGCAAGTCAATGCTTCTTTGCTCCAGAAGCTCCTCCAATTCTTGTGCTGTATTAGGAAGGTCAAGCATTGCCCATGCACATGTAATCTCCCTCACCTCATTCCACTCATAAGAAGAGGCCACAGATCCACTCTCTGCCATGTTTTAAAAAGCAAGAATGAAGTTATATGGCTTTTTGGTCATGTCATTGATCAATACATCAGTAACTTTCTGTGCCCATAAATTGAATTCATTTTCCCATGCAGTTATGACACTCTAATGGGTATGAACCTACAAAGGGTAAAAGAAACCCCGGATTTTGAATACTGGTCTTTGATAGGATATAAGTCTTGAATCCAAATCTGATCAAGTCTAAACGTTCTACACTCACTTCTCTAATGTTCATCTCTGTTGAGGTGAGTCTGGAGTCTTTGATTTTTCCTTCTGCTTTCTTTGCTATCGAGTGAGAGTTCAAGAGAACAAAATTTCCTACCAGAAAAAGTGTCAAATGCAATGTTGACTTCAAAATAAAGGCAGAGTCCAATCTGGTTATACTGTAATAAGCATCGACTTCCTCCCTGGAGAAGACAAACCACCATGCATTAGTATTTCCTAGAATACTATATATCTTGCTAATCCACTAGTGGCAAAATCAAGGACATTTTCAGTTGTGTGCAAAGTAGCCCACTAAAACCAGTGATCACAAAGTAACAGTACACAAGAACATGTGTATGAAAATCTCAAGGCCAGATTTAGTTTTGATATGACCACATTAGGTTGGTTGGCTTTAGACACATAAACAAACAAGGGGAGAGGTCCTATGTACAAGTGAGGTCAGTTCAGATAGGTCATAATGAGGAGAATATCTTCTTGAAGCTACAAAACCATAGTTCAGTGCCCAGTGAGGAAACCTTGTTAACAAACACCCTGGGGTCTTCCTCATTGATGGCCTTGGCTCCCAAAAATGCATGTGCATTGCCCACAAAGTTCAGTCCATCAAATAAACACACACGGACAATTCTATTGAATGGAGAACACTTCTTCAACCCTGCAATAACATTTATACGTAATTGCTGTGTAAGTTTTTGCACATCTTGTTCCTTCACATCTTAAAAATGAGTTGAAGATGGGGACTCTAAAAACAACTGGGTATGTGGACATACCAGTAACAGGAACATTCCAGACAGCAGTCACAGCAACATCAAAACTCATGACCAATTCCTGCAAGTGAATGTATGCCACCTCAGAATACTATCTTGTTGGTTAATGAGTGGATTCACACTTGTAATCACAAAATTATTGCAATGTATCTCTGACTTATTTTTCCAAAAACTGGCCCACCCAAAGCTGAAACACTAAATTGTACAAACACCATCCCTTGTCCTCTTCATGTGGTCTTGTCTCCTTTACTCCACTAAATCCCTTAGGAAGGACTTTTCCCTTTCACGAGTTCCAAACAGTAGTTTTAGGATTAATGTGAAAAAGGTAAAGGATTCAGAGGGTGGAATAAGAGTAAGGTTGACCTGTAGAGGTGCATTTTGAGAATCACCAGGTTTTGAGTTGGACACTAAATCCTTGAAGCCTGGATCATTGAGTGTGGGGTCTGGTTGTAGAGATGATGATAGTAGTAGCTCCCCTACTTCCCAAATGCCCCTAATCATACTATGAATGGTTCACTATGTATGACACATCAAGAATTGTTCGAATAGACCATGACAAGTCAGAGACACATTTAGTGTAAATTGCAGCATAAACAGGAAATGAGATCTTCATAATGACCATAATCTTTATGACCTAATAATTTTGGTATAATTTCAAACATGCTATTTCTGCCACTAGTGTTAAGCATTGACAAAGTGCAGATGCTAAACAGAATAGAAGGACGTATGTTCCCTGTAACCTAAGGACACAGAAAAAACTGAACATCTAATCTTGGCTTTAATGAGAAGTTAACATGATCAATGCTCCGTAACCTAAGAAAACGAACAATGATATCACCCAGAAAGGAATATATAATTTGTAAGATAGACCTTTCACAATAAGGAGCTCCAGCACAGAGGGCCGGCAGGTGGGTGACATGCCACCCAGGCTGTGAAAGAGCCTCATTGCTGCTGTCTCATAGTTGATTTCCACACACGTTTGAGATTGTGGTCTCTTCCTATGCAAGCCTGTACACATAATTGTCAATAGTTTATCAACCCACAGACACAGAAACTTAAACACATCCAGATACAACATCCCATGAACTAAAAGCCTGCCAACTAAACAGATTGTCCTTCAAGGTTTAGTAAAAAATATTATGGAATTATAACTGTCATTGTTCGATCACTTCTCTTACTTTCTAATTGAGGTCTCCAGCAATAATTTGATGTGTCAGGAACCAAAACAACTGAGGCTTGAGAAACAAATTACTTGAATGTTTGGACATCCTTGAGCTTCCACAACAAGATCCAATGTGCAAAAAGTCTAACAGCCTTGGTGAATTCTACTTTCTTGCTCACCCCATTCAACCTTTCACTTGGTGTCAATTGGCTTTGACTTGGCCAGTTGTCTTTACTAAAACTCTGGCACTGTGTTCTTGGCTTTTGCCAGATATTGCTCAAATTTCAGAGTAGCAGGAGGTCTGCCTGTTGAATTTCTTTCATTTTCATGCTGAAAACATCCTGTTGGGATGTTGTCATCACCCACCAGAGAAGGTGTTGCTGTTTCCCTCTTGCTTTTAGAACTACCAATTTCAAAGGCCTACCTGTACATGAAAGGCATCCTCATCTGGTTATGTCAAATTGGTTATTGACATGGCACAAGCTTCAACTGTGTATATCTTGTGTAATTCTGATCATGGGTTGAGGATTTTTCACAAGGAGTGGCACTTGGCTGCTCTTTCTCCATGATCATTTCTTGTTCCACCTTTACTCCTGTTACCTCATTACAAATGAGGTAAAATTTCCTGGTTGCCTCACTTCAACATCCTTATGATCAGAATATTTGCCAGGAGATAAGGTACATTGAGCAATCGGTTGACATGATTTGTAACAAAGATTGGAATGTACATTGCAGCCATCATTCATTGAAAGAGATTTAGGTTTTTGGGTATGCAGAAACATCATCTGTCTGACTGAACAACATGTGGAAGTGATATTTGATACTAGAAACCAATCTTCTATAACCAGTTGTTTGACAGTGTTCTTCATTGGCACACTGGAAAAATCTGGAGTGAAGAATATTCTCTTTACAACATCTAATATTTTTCCCATTTCTCCATCTTCTCATTGTTCTAAACAACCATCAACATGACAGACCCTAAAAGTTAGGGTGATACCATACCAGAGAATTGAAAAACAAATGGACTCAGTATCCATGCCACAGAAACCTCCACAGAATCAGGCAGACATTTTTCTTTAGACTCATCAATATAGAGACCTGAAATGGAATACTTTAAGCCACAATTTTCTGCTCTTTGCCACAAATCAGTCAGAGAAACATAAAGTAGCAATGGCCACAACCTTCAATTTTCCAACATGACAATTTTTTTCAAAATCAAAATATGGTTATGGTGCAATGTAAGAACAGAGTGTAAAGACCAAATTTTTGAAGTAAAAGACTTTGAAAAACACATACATTGACATCTTCTTGGCAAAATGGATCCCAGACCTGTGATAGCAAATCATTTAATCAAACCAACAATTTTTGAATATCCAACCAAGAGCTTAAAGATGCATGAAATGAGGAAAAAAGCCAGGTTGAGTTTCTAAGAAAGAAGGTGGAAAACTGGACAGAAAAAGAAACCTGTCCTGTCAACCTGAAGATCTGACACACTCTGGCACAACTGGACCCACCTGGGATAAAAAAAAACCTGCAGAAAGCCACCAGAAGATGGAAGGCTTGAACAAAGATCACCTAAGGACAATTCCAAGGGCACCCCCAACAAAAGACCCAAGGAATGGTGCTGAGAAGAAGGCCTTAGCCTTCTTCTGCTGCACAACATTGGACATGGGTCCCAGGGAGGAATCTAATTCCTGTGTTTTGCAGTTTCTTCTGTTCTTGCAACACTCTATCTAGAGATAGTTCTTGCCTTCCTCTCCACTGATTTATGACCTCTGCTAAACCATCTGCTAATCTTGCTTGTAGATGGCATAAGTATTCATTCCAGGTTTTCTATGCTGAAGCCCAATTTGATTTCCAGTAAACCATGTGTGGGGATAGTAAGAAATCTGTCATGAATTCAAATGAGGAGGTTGGAACCATGTTCTGCTGAGAAGCCTACTTCTGAGACAGTGCTGCTGGCTGTTGATTGCTCCATGATGTACATTGCTGCAAATAACTTGTGTTCCCTACAGCCAGCCCAGGGCTTTGTCCTTTCTTTTTGTAATTGGCCGTTGGAGCAGGTTCTAACAATATTTACAGAGACAGATTGGATTATGGCTTCCCTTCCTCTTGTTGCTCTTTCTGCCCCGCCCCCCATCCTTGCCAATGACCATGTATCTATGCATTGCTTCCCATCCCAAATATCAGCTTATCAGCTGGGAGTCTGTAAATGCCAAGTCCTTCCTATTTTGCCCACTTCTATTTTTTGCCTCTCTTGAATACATTGCACCATAATCAAAATACAGGTCCTGATATTGTTATAAATTTGAAAACACAGAACTTCTGCTTGGTTGTAGGCTTTTCAAATGGAATACTTCAACTTGGAATCTACACCAAGCTGCCCAAATTGATGCTGATACCACTGATTCAATTGCTATATTGTTGGCACTGTGAATGATCTATCTCTTTTTTTGCCTTCATTGTGTTGCTGAATGCAGGTATGAGTTTTTAATGTCTCATGATCAAGTACTTCCCCCATCTCTAGTGAGGTTTAAAGTCATGAGGGAAAATTTGGCTAGGAGAGTTCTTATTTGGAGGTTGATGTTGATGTTCCTGGTCCTCCTTCAGTTTTTTGATTTGGTGACTATTTCACATGCTGAACTGGGTCCCTTGCCTCTTGTGTACTTGATTGGAACCACCACAAGAAGTTTCTTACCAGGTTCTTTACTTGTTTCAGGATATTACTTCATGGTCCCCACACTGCTGCCACATATGACCAGCAGGAAGCTAGTTGTTGAGGTTTGCTACTAATCCTCTGCCAGTTAAAGACAGTTTCTTGGAGCTTTGGTGTTTCAGTTTTCTATCTAGGATTGACATTGTATCCAAAGGGATACCCTGATGGCATTGCGACTTCTCCTTTTTTGAGCCAATCAAGGCCCAAAGTGTCACCCCAAGATGGATTGCTGCCCAGATCTAAGGTACTGTTCCAAGGATGTCACATCCATTTTCTCTGAACCGGTTTCCAATCCAGAAGCAATGCAGAAAGTGTTCAGTGCCTGAATTCCTTCATCCATATTTCTTTGGTATGCTTGCAGGATCATGCACATGTTATCAACTCTAAGTTTTTGGAGGCTTACTTAAAATCTGAAAACATTGAATTCAAGTGAGAAGTTTCGGATCACTTCTAAGTTTTTTGAGGCTTATATTAGATCTAAAAACATGGCAGATGGGTGATCTCATTGGGCTAAGTCTGCCAGGTGCTCAGGCTTGCCTAGTCACTGCTTGTCTGGCAGCCAGGAGGCCATTCTCTCAGTACATAAAGGTCAATGTACCTCCAATTTGGCAAGTTTTCAGGTACTCTTAAATAGCAGATGGTGAGATTCAGGTTCAGATTCAACACAGAATTGTTATCTCTTTAAATTTTCATTGTCAGGAAGATGTAGAGATAATTAATGCAAACAGAGACAATCATGTAAAAACCAAGCAAACATTGCAAAGCAACTGCTTCCAATAGGACAATCTGAATCTCCAAAAAAAACTGCAAACCAAAGGCAGTGAAGTTTGAAGCTTGATCTGTGAAAAAGAATTATGCCAAACATACTGTCTTTCAACAAAATAAAGCTGAAGATTAAGCTGTGAAGAAATATTCTACAGGTCTTTGTGTGATTCCATCCCATCTGTTCCCATGAGGACACCATCTGAGATTAGAGTGTGTCCACCCAGATAGAATGTATATGAAAGCACACATTTAAAGAACCTTCAGACTAAGGCCATAGGATCATCCCTTTGCTGGCACATTCAAGTGTGTCTTCAGAGATAAAAGGCTTGTCATCCAGTTCAGGGACCTCCTGTCTGGTGCAAGTTAATCCAGATTATAAGACCGAAGGCAGGCTGTGCTGCACCATGGCCGCCATTGGAATCTCTCGTAGAGATCTCAGTTTCGACCACCAAAAAGATAGCCCAAGGATGAACCTCCACCAGGAGCAGCGTGCACCTTAGTTGATGGACGATCCTGCGGCAAGGAAACACAAAAATTGCAATAGGCGCATTTAGAACCATGCACAGAGGACCAATCTCGGCGCTCAGACCAGGCACAGTGTCTACCCGCGCAGTTTCACTACACGAAAGGTATATCCTGCAGGCCGTTCATCTATCAAACGTGTGATATTCTGGTGTGCACTTGGTAATATCAGTCTCATACCACTGAGGAAATCTCTTGAGGAAGACACTCTCGACATCAGGAAGGAGAATGCAAGTGTTTTCAGAGTTGCAAACAACCTGACAGCGCTGAGAATTACGAAAAGTAGAGTTTGTTACTAGTGAGATCCACTGAACGCGAGAACTGCCTCGCATCCTGGCATAGCCTGCACCTATTGGTCTCCGGCACCTAAGCTTCGAAACTTAGGCATTGCACAGAGGTTTCTTCAGAACGATCACGATAGAATTCCTAAACTCTGCGAACAAACCTTTCTCGATGTGGATTATAAGAACTATGTGCCTACATCCGAGGTGCTCCACCGTTAGGCGCTCGTAAGTGCAAGCTTCCAAGGAGAATATCCTCCAAAAGATGGATACATACTTCACGATTCAACGTAATTTGAAGCTCCATAATCTCCAAGAGGTGGATATGCATCCGCACACATGACGATGGACGACAACAGAAAATTTGCGAAGTTTTGTTAAAAGTGTAAAAAAGATCCCGTATTGTTCCCAGAGGAGTTAGTTGGTCGAGACACTGCTGACCGTGATGAAATTGCCGGTGTTTTGGCCATCTGCGCGATGGTAGTTGTTGAAGTTCCTTCCTAACTTGTGTGTCAAAGCAGCTGCGCTCTCCTCAGCCTTCCCGTTCTGACGCGACACAGAAGCCACTGTCACGACTGCCGGCCCCGCTTTCTCCGCATGCGCATTCTTCACCAACCCGGCAGGTGACTGCAATTCCGGCTGCAACGGCCGTGGAGCCGCCACCGCGGATTTGTTGCCGCTTGCTTTGGGCCACGGCGTATTCTCCGATCCGAACAGATATCCCAACTGGCTCTCCCCTCCTCCACTGCTTCTCACTCCTCTCCCCATTCTCTGCGAATTTGTGCTGGCCACCAAAGACACAGTTTAGCTTCATTTCTCTTCAGACGTGAATGCTATATATTTCATCTATCTTTTAATGAGATGAGATCGTGTGTTGAATCTAATTGGATGATGATGGACGACGATAAGAAGCTATCGATGATATCTATGAGAACTTAGAAGGATGTTGTTCAATTGCTGTCCGTGGCTATTGTATGGATGGATGAATTACTGGGTGATGTAAATACTTGAAGCCCCTACCCCCTATCTTGTAGTGTGATGATTGCTTTTGGTGTTTAGATGGACAAAGCTACTAGCACATGAATGACAGTATTTCTTTCAGCCTTTAGCGGGTTCTTGGATGTACAAATGATGAGAGACCTTTTAAGTAATAAGTGTACCTACTTTTCATACTATACACTAGTATTGAAGGGCCCATGTACCTAAAGTTTCAGAATTTCTATTATTGATCACACCATGCAGGATGAATGGTTTGTGGACAGGAAACACTTTTTCATCACATTCTTGTCACATAGCTGGCCATGGGTTACATAGTCTGGAGAAAGATCCTCTGTGTCTTTGCAGGACACCTTTATTTCCCTGAAAATCTCCTGGAAAAGAGCCCTTGATCTTACCAGTACAAGTTAGGAGTGGCAGTGACCTTACACCTAGGTATAACCCAAAGCCCTTACACCTAGAAGTAGGCATAAAGCACTCAAAGAAAATTTCTAGTCTATTTGGAAGGCACCTTGTATGCATGAATATCCTCCTAGAAAAGATGAGGGATATTACAATCACTAGTTAAGAGTGCGACAGATCTCACACCTGTGAGGTGTTTAGGCATAAGATCATTCTCTCTTAAAGAGTTGGTGGAAAAACGCTCCCCCTCCTATGCCCCTTGACCTTCCTAATTTTAGGTTAATGATAACCTTTACCTTGTGCTTTATGATGGATAAAGCCTGAAGTGGGAAACATTTTCAAAATGTGAGGCCAAAGTCACTACCTGCTCATGCTAGGTCCCTTATTTTGAGAATGCCTGCACCATGGGGCCTTTACTTTACACATAACTTCCCTCCCTATCCTTAATAGTAGTCGAAAGATCCTGCTCCTATGGCCTTGTGATTTACATATGTTTAGACCTATGGTAAGGTTTGCCTTGTGTTTATGATATGGTAAGCGTTCCAAATGCAGAGTTGGACTTCACTACAGCTTTGTCCTAGGCCCCCACATTTTGGGAATGTGTCCACCCTAACCCGGGGCTTTACCCTACATGAACTATCCAGATGCATCTACCTACATTATAGTGACCAAGTGCTAAACCTACATACACAATCATCAGGCACATTCTCACAGATGTTCATCAATCCATCTTTTGCACACCCAAATGAAATGATGATGAAACCCTGCCAATCATAAATAAACCAAAGCACCCCAAAAAAGGGGAATACAAGGAACAAAATGGAAGGACCCACATCCTAGAAGATGAAAGAACCACCCAAGAGGGCAAACCACAAAGGGAACATCAAGTTCCTGAACCCCCTTTGGTCGCAAGAAGAATAACAAGCAAGAAGAATAACAATTAAGGGAAGGGGAGGACCTCCTGAAAGGACACCTAGACTAGAAGAACCCTCACTTACTGTGCAACAGCAAGTCTCAAAATAGAGACTGTCTATACATCCTGTAACACCACTGACACCCTTGATCTATAAAATGTCCATTAAACTGAGAGAAGAGGGCCTCTAGTGCCCTTTGCTCCCTATGTCATCCATCCACTTGCTAGAGAGAGAAACATGTCTGCTGGGAATTAAAAACATTGTATTTACATTATGTTTCTAGGTGTGATGTTTTTAGGGGTAGTGAGCCATATGATGGGCATTTCATAAAATGAATGGTCTTTTGTGCAGCAGGAGAGCACTCACTCAATGTTATTACATAATTTAACAAACCTTCAAGACTCCCATAATATTTTATTAAAAGCATTTATTTGTTTGAAATATGAATTAGAAGCAGTTTAGCAGGTCTTCCTTCAAAACATGAAGTGATGAGTTATTTTTTCATAAGGAACACATGACCTAATTTTTCTTTGTATTTTGATATACCTTACAAAGCATAATCTTCCTTGTGCACTCTGAGGCACATTGAAAATTTAAAAGGGGCAAATTCAAATTAGGTCAGGTTTGTACATGGGGGAAGGTCAGCTCACATCAGGTTTATATTGTTCTCAGGCTTGGGAACTTGGGCTACATTCGTCACGGCCATGCACTGAACCTCTGGACTCTGGACCTTCCCTTTCACTTGCACATAAGCAACCAACCAAAATAAATAAATAATACTCCATAAATAATACCAACCAAAATACACCATTGACATTACATTAAAGTCAGAGGAGGCCGAATAGGGCTTTTTCCAGATCTACTATATGTGCGAAATCTCCAGCAATGGCAGATTCAGCCTATTAAAAGCCATTTTTGTCATTTCCCAAAAAAAAGAACCGATTCAAGATTCATATTTCATGTTTGTACTTTTACTTTTTTGTGTAACTTATCTTTTAGATGCACTTTTGGTTGCAGCCATGAAAAATTGCACCCAAGGAGAAGTACCCCGATGGCAAGAACAAAATCAAATATATAATTGGATGATATCCTCCCAGACTCCTTCCATACTTCCAAACCTTTTGATGATCATGTTTTGCTACAATACTTCAAACCATAGTCCCATATACACAACCACAGCTTCAAGCATCCTTCTCCTTGTAACTGTGCAAATAGGTATCCATCTACCTTCTCTCTTTAGTGCCAATTTCATCAAAATGCGAAAAAAAAAAAAACTTGGGGCTGCAACCCCTACAAGGTTTTTTTGGCGAAAAATATTTGAAAAAAAATTCCAAAAAAGCAAGGTTTTTGAACCAGATTTAGGTCGTCAAAATGTAGCAGGATTACAAAAATGCCTACCAGTCCTGTAGCCAAATCTGGCTAGATTTCTTGTGGATGGTTGCCAGTGCGCCTACACCACAAAAGTAAAATAATAGTAATAATATTAATATTAATTAATTAATTAATAAACCCTGATCTAAACATGTGTTGCTTCCACCTCATCCTTTTGTTGGATTAGTTAAAACTAACTAACCAGAGAGAAATTGCATTTTCAGTCATTGGTAAATGAGTACATTAATGCTTATGATTCCCACATCTTTCAAGACCTTTACATCATGGCACACATCCCTTTATGAAGTCCAATCCAATGATATAGTTCCTTGCATTGGATCTAATTACCTACTTGGAACTTGAAACTTGAATTTGCACAAAATATCCATTGATGATATCAGACGTAGGAAATACATGTTGCACATTAAAATTCAGTAGTTGTTGGGCAGATTGATGAACCCTTGTCAAAATTGCGCAATAATGTTAGTGAAATATAAGTATTATTATTATTATTATTGCAAATGCATTGGAACAATATATGAATGTCCTGGGAAATGAATGGTACGATCGTTGAAAACTAATATGAACATGTGCAAGATCCTTTTGAACAGTCCCTCCACACTCCCACTTTTTAGAAATAATGTGCAACCCACATGGAAAAGGAAAGTCATCTTGCAAGCCTTTTGGAAAGATATTCTCAATCACAATGCATAACAAGCGCATCTTGCCAATAATAGATAGATGAAAGGGCAATCTCACCTCATGATTCATGACCTACCCTTAGACATATATACACCCAAACAATGAATCATGGGTCATGTGCATTAAAATGATAGTTGTCGTCATTTGTTTAAAGGCATTTCATCCAATCCATCATAGCATTGAACTTTTCAATAATTTATGTTAGCTGATATGACATGGTTTGGGGTTTGTATTTTACGATGTACATTGTAACATAATTCTATTACTCGTGTTTAAGTGTTTCAACATCCAATATTGTCACCAAGCTTTGAAATTTTACACATGAAAGGTATTTGAAACTTTTTGAATTGAATGTATATTGAGTTTTGAAGCTCAACCTCAATATACCTTCAATTAATAAATCACAGATTTCTCTACTTGTAACTTGATATGCCAAATTGTTTTAACCAATTTCTTTACTATTTGTTCAACAAATTTTCCAATTTTCACTTGAATACCAAATTATGTAGTATTTTAGTTATAGATGAAAGAATTGCAATGCTAGAATGTTGGAAAGAAGACTTTTCATGACAAGGACCGTTTCAAGGCTTGTGTTGCTGCTCCAACATTGTCTTTATAACATGAGTGGAAAGATCACATAAACATGTAACATCATCAATAATATAGGGGAAAAACCAAAAAAAAAAAATTGTTTTTTCAAATATGATAAATTATTTTGTGTAAACATTTTAGAGTGCAATCTTGTTGCAAGTTTGGCAACATCAATGTGAGAGTTGGTCTTTGTTTATGAAAAATTTGTATTTCAAAACTATAAAATTGGTGTTCACATGAGGTTTTGAAAATATTAGTTACCCCTGTGAAAAACATGGGTTGACTTATGTTTTGAACAACTATGTCAAATAGTGCATCTAAATTGTTGTCATTGACAAATAAACTCCCCAAAAATTGAGGATAAAAGCCATGAACACTATTCAACTAACAAGCATTCTTTATATTGTTTTCCTTTATATATGTGGTTGCCAGCATGAATGCTTCCAAGGCTCTCACAATTCCAAATTATTGTATCCAAACAAATGTGAATAACGACTAATAATGAGAGCTTTTGAACATTGGTAGCTATTGGTGAGTCCACATGTGGTAGTAATTAGGTGTCTAAATAATGAGTTTATTTTATCATGCTTCCAAAACATGAATAAAATAGTAAATTAAAACCAAATATAGAAGTAATGCACCCTAAATTTTGGATTTTTCTTATTTAACTTATAAAGTTAGTCAACTACTTGTGTGACTCAAGTGAGTTGGTGAGTCATCAGTTGAAAATAGGTAGGATATTTTGTTAAGAAAATGCTTAATAACATTTCTATTGTTCAAAATATAAAGACTCAATTTGGGCTTGTGTGATTTGCAAGTTTTAACCTAGAATAAAGTTGTTTATTTAACATTGAATTTTATGCCAAGTTTCATGTTCAAAATTCTCATTGTTTGTGATGTTTGGAAGTTTTGCACATATATCATGACAACATAATGCATAACCATGATGTATTTGGATATTGTTAATATGCATTTTTTTAGTAAGGTTGAGTGATAAAATTTGTTAATCATACTCTTAGCATTTTAAACATAGAATTTTTTGAATGTGTAGCAAACTACTTGGTCTTGTCAACCCATTTAAATCTTACATGTCCACATCTACTATTAAAGATCAAATGTAATGTGAAGCAATGTCATTCCCAAGTCCTCTCCAAACATGGCAAATGCTAATGCATGAACCATGAACACTAAACAAAATTTTATGAACTTCAATCAATAATAAATTGTTGTTGAGGGATGAATGGTGATGAATGTTGGATGAATGTCTATGGATGAAATTGATTGTTCTTTCCATTTTTATTCAACTTTTAAAGCATTTTTTAAATGCGGTAAATATATTTGATTTTGTTTAGTATATCATATGCTTGTTTTCAGGCCCAAAAAAATAAGATCAAAATTTCAAACATGCAACATTTAATTTTTAAAAGATGAACATAGAAGAGTAAAGAAAAGTGCTAAGGTTCCAAAAGACAAGAAAAAAGATTTGAAACCAAGTATCATCAAATGAACCAATCATGAGTATGTCTTATTGCTCCTCTTCTGCATTGAATCTCTCACATGATTTGAAAGCCTCTAAGTCTAGAACGACTTCAACTCCATGTAGATTACATATGTGAGAATTTGTTTTTTGCTTCATAAAAACCATAACACTACCATGGGTGGTTTGAAAATCTAGCTCAATGGATTGCATAGCTTCATTTTTTTATCCATGGAAGAAGGTATGGGGAAAATGGTGGGCTCTTTGGTACACTATCAATGATGCAACCTTGGGCTTCATCATGTACAATGAAGAACTAATGTCAACAAACATGCAGTTGGAAGAATAGAAAATTTTCACAAATACATGAACATGAATCATAGAATGTAGGGGCCTTCATATACACATTATGACATTGATGAAAGTTGGAATTTGTGAATTTTTTGAAGAAGAAGATCATCATTATCATCATCTTCATCAACAAATTCATGTGTTTCTATAAGCATAGGCATAGTTTGATTAGACTTCTATAGCCTAGATAAAACACTTTTGCCAAAGCTCCATGTCACCTTCTAATTTTACATGTTGCCTTGGTTCCAAAGCAGCAAGGATTGTAAAACCTACAAATCACAAAATAAAAGGAATGGAAAAAAACAAATAATTAAAATGAGAAGATCAAAATTGAAACATTGATAATTACATGTTTGTTATTTAAAGGAAGATGAAAATCAAACATGTGCCCACAATAAGGCCAAGGATATGTGATTCTAGTGGTGAACATGTCTACAAAAGGATTTGCATAAAGGTAAGACAATATATAATCTTGTGCCCCTTGCCATGATTTGGATAATTTTTGTTTTGGAAGCATATCAAGTTGTTGTAAAGCACATTAGTGTCACATGGGTCTACAAACAAATCAACATGTTTAGCCATCTCAAAGAATTACAAGTTTGATGCCTTTTTAGCATACACAAAATATTAAACACCAAGCTTTAAACACAAGTAAAACAAGAGGTTAGAGTCCAAATATAAAAAACACATTAATGAAATAAATGCGATAGATGAAAAATGGGACCAACATTGTAGTTAGATTCTTACTTTTCTAGTTTTGGTGTATAGTGGAATGGAATTAATGCAATAGTATTTTTTTTCAACTCAAAAGTAGAACTTCGCTTGGCACAATATTTCATTTGCCCCAAAGAATTCACATCAACTCCTTGGATGAAAATTATGCATTCATTGTTTTGAAGGAAGGAATTAGTAAGGCCAAAAGTGTAATTCCAATATTAAAGCTTGAAAATGTTCCACACTGAAATGCTTTGGGCATAAGACAACCAATTACAAGGTTGCCATTGGGGCAATCAATAAGGATCAAGTCGATTACATGGCTTGCTTCTTGCCATTAACAACATTAAGATGTCCATTTAAAACCTAAACACAAAGAAACTTGCAATAGTACATGCATGGTTATATAACAAAATTATAGTGAATGTAAGAAGGAAATGCAAACCATTTTTGAAGGCATGTGATATTACCTTCATGAAGAAAAAACATAGTTCTTTCAAAGGAGGTGACATAACCCTTGTGTCCCCATTAATATCATCAAACATCATGATGAACTAAATTATGAATACCTTCATCTCAAATTTTGAACTTTGGTCATGAAATAGAAGTGGAACAGTAACATATGGGTGTTCTTGTGCTTGTTGGTTAACAGAAGATGATGGAACACCCATTTGAGAAGAGGTCAATGGTGAAAATGGAATGAAAGAAATAAGATCTTTCAAAGGCTTGAAAGAAGCCTTTTGATGTTTTGTTTATTTTTTTCCCACTTTTGGCATTAGGTTTTGTTGCTTGACACACAACAATAACTTGTTTGACATCCACCATGAAAGCCATTTATTTAGAATCATGAAATTCTTCGATGGGCAAATCAACTTGCGTACCTTCTTCCAATTGTAATGCCAAGGCTTGGCAAGTTCAATATAGCACCTCCAATTCTAAATGAAGAATAACCCCTTTAGGAAGGTCCAAGTACAATCCTCCTTCATTTAGGTGGGCATGAGCATAATCCAATATGTTGGTGGGTGTGTGCATGGAAGCATTAGAAGAAAACCTTGAACCATGAAGACAAATTTGATGTATATGTACAAAGAAAACAAAAACCAAAATTACAACAAATGTAAAGAGAAAATTAAAACATGAATATGAAAAAAATTGAAATATGAATATTGAAAAACAATGACATGAAACTATATTAACTTGAAAATGATTTTTTTTGTAGCTTTTACATTTCTTGGTTCATCATCCCATTCATTAACATGATAATGGGGATTTTATTGTCACTTAATTCTTGAAAGAAAACATTTTGAAAATGGGCAAGCCTCCATTTGTTGATGTATTCCCCCATTGTTTTAGATGTTCCATCCGCAACAGCAATGTGATGGTTGTTATCAACTTCATGATAAAGATGAAGTTGTTCCATATGTTTTTCGAAGTTCCATACATTAAAAAGAAAAGTGGCAATTTACAATTGGTCCTTGCAACTAATTCTTAGTCACAAGCAAAATTTACAACTAAAATCTCATTATTTGCATTGAACAAGTTGCATACAACATTAGTCCCAAACAATAATGAGTTTTGGATGAAAGAAAAAATCAATGAAATACATTTTCATCCTATGAATAGTCATATACATATTTTTGCTTACAACTAAAATGCAACTATTTTGGAGGACAATGAGATGTGTTGTCACATTTCCCATCTTTTAATTATTTTAATTATTTTAAGATAATTCTAAAATAATTTAAAACATTCAATTTATATGTTTAGATGGTTTTAGATTATGATGTAGCACATTAAAAATGTGATAAATGAAGTTTCTTCAAGTTTCTTTAATTTTATTTTTAATTCAAGAAGAGTTGATCATTGAAAATTGTAAGCAAGTTTTTGGAGGGTGTCAAAGGTTGCAACAAGATGTGAAGCTTGGAATAGCGAAATGCAATGCTTGCATGAAGGTTGCAATAGCAAGTAATGTTTGTGAAATGGTTTTTAGGCCTATAAATGAGTGGGAGCAAGGAGTTTTGAATGAAAGGGGTTATGTAATCATCAAAAATATTAACAAGTTATTAACAATGGTCTACTAACTTCATTGGTAGTAGGTAGAATTTTTCAATTTTCAATTTTTTGAAATAACTTAATTTTAATCACTACCACATATTAAATGTGGTCATTAATGAGCCATGTAAAAACTCCACAACAACTACTTATCAATTAGATGCCAAGATATGTGAATTATGCTAGTTTATGTTCATTTTACTAATGACTTTACCTTCATGTGTGAACATACCTTATGTAAGTTAAGTGATTTTAACAACTAACATTTTTTGTTTTGTTAACACTTGGTGTGGAGAAAACTAATAGGTGCAAATTTTATCCTAAATTTTTTTTTGCATATTTAAAACAATATAAATTTCACTTCAATTATTCATTCCAACATTTAAAATTTATGGTTTTAGTTGTTCAAAACAATTTTGGTAGACTATTTCACACAATTTCTTTCTTATAACTATTGTTCATTCTATTCAAATTTTATTTCCTTTTTAAAATAAAATTTGTGGTCAGAATATCGTTCAATTACCAAAAAGCCAAAACACAGCAGATACAAAATATCCATGTTTCTTCATCAAATCCACACTCTTTTTATTTAGAATTGAATCATATCAAAAATTTGTAGTCTTAAAGGTAGAAATAAGAACTAAAAACATGAAAAATCTTTAGTTTCAAATGCCAATAGAACTCTAAAATCATATTGTGTTTCTCTATTTAATTCTAGCAACTCTCTAAATCTCACTTTGTGTGTTAAAAAAAAATCTTCCAACTCCAACAATTTCTAGAATTACATCCTAAATTATTTCCCTCCAAAAGTAATTCAAAATCAAATGTCTAGCAATTTAATCCTATCTAGTTCATTCATTACCTTGTTTAATCTTTACCATTCTCCTAATCTATTCTACCTTGGTTAATCATTGCCACACACCAAGTAACATTACCCTCCCTCCACTTTGGATTTTGTCCTCGAAATTCTTGCTTCAATAAAATAAAAAAATTACTCTTCAAATCACTATTTCAATCATCTATGGCTTGGTCTATTCCTTTTGAATTGTTAGTATTACTACCTACACCTCAATCTATGGTCTTTTATGGCCTTTAGTTGTTGCATTTACTTGAAGAACTAAAATTTCAAGTAATGGTGTTGTTATACCTTCTTGGTCTTGTTCTTGTGTATGATCCACCACCTACTTCACACCTTCAACTAGCTTCCTCTATGTGCTAGTATCATCAGTTATTATTTTTATCTCTTGTTGTGAAGATGTCTATGTTTGCTCCTCAACTACCATAATTGGAATATCTTGTCTTCCTCCCCTAATATTCTATGGTTCTTTTAGTTGTTTCTCCTCGATTGTTCCACTACATTTAACTTCTTCCACCTCTTGTATAGGATTGGATAGTTTTGAACTATTTGGACTATGATAAATAAAAACTAGAAAGGCTTTCTTGAACGCAAATAAATGTTTTCTATAGGCGACCTCATCCCTTCTATGCACAACCAAATTTTTGTGCATCTCTTCCTAAAATTAAAGTTCTACCAACTCCCACCATTCATGATCAAGTTTAACATTGGCATCATCCATTTCTTGTTTAATACACAATATTGAATAATATTATATGAACTCATCATATTCTTCCAATATGTTGTTGACATATGTTGGATCCAAATTGTCGCAACCCCACTTTGAGGGAGTTGTGAGGTCGCAACTCACACTCCCGAAAAATGGGACTTTGGAGTCCTTCGGGACTCCCAAAAATTCAGAGCGTGATTGCAGGGGTCAAAACACCTCGCATTGGAACGTTCTTAGTACCGTTGGAAAGGTCTTGAAGTGTAGATGTCCAAAATGGCCTCGCATGAGTCATTTGGACATTTATAACACAAGTTATGGTCGAAAGAAGGGCCGGGAGTCAAACTGGCAGTTTGACTCCCGAGCACTGAAAGTCAGGAATCGACCCGATTCCGGTGCGTGCAGGTGAAGTGCGACACACTGTTGAAAAGCTCTTGAGGAGAGCTACAACTTTGGTTGAAACCTTGTCCCGATCCGAGTTCGGGGTGAGGAGTTATGAGCGTCCAAAGTCCCAGGAGTCCAAACCGGGACAGTTTCGGAACTTCACTTTGGGAGTCCCAGGAAAAAGAGCCATTTGGATGCAAGTCCCGTGGAGAGCTGCAAAAAATACTATATGGGGGAAGGTGATGGCTTCCCCTGAATCTGGGCTGTGATGAGTCAAGTGAGTCCAAGTTGCCCGTGGCTTGTCCCAACACCAAAAAGGTGCAGAATGAATTCTAACCCATTTGGGGTTGGATTTGGATGCAGGACCATGTAATTGAGTAAGCTTGTCCCTCTTCCTAGTCTATCCCAGAGCTTTCAGCACGCCCTTCTCACCCCCTTTAGTGCTGGAAGCTGGGAGTGGCTTCAAATCCCAAACTACTTCCGTAATTTGACATAGTTGGACCCCTTTTGGGTCTAACAAGGGACTTGGAAGTGCGTCACAAATCCTTGTTCTTCTCCACCAAGTCATCCATCTTTGATTTGGTTTTGATAAACTTGTAATATGGGCACAATATATTTAGTAAATATCTTATATAAAATTTTAATATACTCAAAATATACACTAATTAGTGTAACCATAATATTGAGACCATTTATGTTAATAATAATACTTGAATACACATGTAATATGGGTTTTCATATACATTCAAAATATACATGTATAAATTTTAATACACCCAACTATATTCCTTAAAATTCATAGAATACTCCTTTGTATACTCATAGGGTTGCAACTAAATTGGTCACATTTGCAACTAATGGGACATAAATTGTTCTTCTTGGATGAAAGCCAAACTAAATGTTATTCACATGGAAGTATGAACACCAAAATAGTTGCAAAATAATTGTAGTGTAGTCACAAATTTGACTAACACAAGAAATAGTTGTTAAAATCTCCAAATGTAATTGCAAATAACTAATAGTCGCATGTAGTCACAAATAAAGTGGTTACATTTTGGCCAATTTCTACTAGTGATTGACTTTTCAAACTTCAACTTAACTATGCATTGCCTATGATTCCAATAACCAAAACATCATGTCTATCATTGTACCTATATGAAGCTACATGAAGCTAGTTATGTAATGCATCCCAAGCAAGTTGCCAAAGGAGCAACCTATTACAGATCAACCCCTTCAAGATTAGGATACTAAGAAGATTCAACAGTAGGCTAAGGAATGTTTTTGCATCAAACCATTGTTCAAAAAATGATTATTATTGACCCCTTCAACTTCAACTTAGTTACACATTACCTACATGAATCCAACAACTACAGCATTGTATGTATCACCATACCTATATGAAGTTGCATGAAGTTCCAACATGTTAGTTGTGGAGTGCATCCACATGAAGCTGCCAAAATAGAACAACCTACTTTAGATCAACCCCTTTGAATTAACCCCCTCAGGATCATGATACCACGAAGCTCCAACCCTAGGTTGGGGAATGCTTCTACATCAAGCCTTTGTTCAAGAAATGATTTACATTAACCCTTTCAATTTCAACCTAATTATGCATTGCTTATGATTCCAGCAAACAAAACATTATATGTATCATTATACATGTTAAAGTTACATGAAGCTCTAATGGTAGTTATGTAGTGCATCCATGAAACTACCAAGATGGAGCAACCTAGTTCATATCAACCCTTTCAAATTGACCCTTATCATGATACAAAGAAGCTCCAACCCTAGGCTAAGGAATGCTTTTACATCAAGCCATTTTTCAAGAAATGATTTACATTAACCCCTTCAATTTCAACCTAGCGCTATGCATTGTTTATGAATCCAACAACAAAACATCATATGCATCATTGTACCTGTTTGAAGCTACTTAAAGCTCCAATGCTAGTTGTGTAATGCATCCACATGAAGCTGCCAAAATAAAACAACCTACTTCACATCAACCCCTTCAAATTGACCCTAATCAAGATACCAAAAAGCTCCAACCCTAGGTTGGGGAATGCTTTTACATCAAACCATTATTCAAGAATTGATATACATTAACCCCTTCAATTTCCACCTAACACTATGCATTGCTTATGATTCTAGCAAACAAAACATCATATGAATCATTGTACCTATCTGAAGTTGCTTGAAGCTCCAATGCTAATTGTGCAGTGCATCCATAGCAAGCTCGCCACCAAAATAGAAAAATGTGTTCAATATTTGAACTTTGACATTAGGCTTACACATCAAACCATTGGAAAACAATTAATCAACATCACATGTTCATGTCTAGCATCAATTCATAGCATGCCTTCACATTCGAAAGCATCAAATCAAAAGATCTTCATGTTGATCAATAAACATTCAATAACACGTCTCTACACCACATCAAGCACATAAACATTTTGCAACTTGCTTCTTGAAACTCTCATTGTGTAATGCCTCTGCATAAAATTGTTGAAAGACATTAAGTATCGAACAAAGTTTCAACTCGACCCTTGAACTTTGCAAGAGTGTAGTGAAACACCCACACAATAAAACTTAGTCCTAGGGTGTCGATTTAAACAATCTACATGAGTAGGACCTTTAAACCCTATTAACTAGACACATGTAACTATGACATCATCATCTCCTGCCTAGAAAATATGTGTAAACATTAACAATTTGCATAAAATAATTCATGGTGACCTTGGAGTATCCCCTAGGTTACAATGTTTGTGAAGAAAGTTTTTAAATTTTGCAAAGATGTAGTAATTAGGGACTTTGTTGTTTTCATCAATTTTTGACCTATGTAAAAGTCCATAAAACATAGATATGATATTCAAATGACTTACAAACACTTATTTTGAATTGCTAATCATATTTTTGAGTTTTGGAAAGCAAATGAGGTTATTTTATTATAAACTCAATATATAGTGAGTCCATTCATACCTCCTTTGTGTACTATCACCCTATAACTTGTAAATGGGAAAAAGTCCCCCATTTGGTGTTTAAAAAAAAACTTCAAAAAATTTCAAGATTATATCACACTAGATTATATAAGAATCACATATATGTCCTTTGTCATAGAATTCAATAACAATTTGATTTGGGACAAATTTTAATCCATAGAAGTGCCTTAAAAAATGGACTTACAACACAAAAAGTGATCCACTCTAACTTGCAAATACCCTAGTTCAAATACTCATTAAAGTAATGATAGACATTGGAGAAACCACATAAATCACACAGAAAGAAGTGTAGCCATATGTGAGGTGACTTTGTGTCCTTCTACTCCTGGTTCTATGAGGTGACCATACTTGAAAGTACATGTACTATCGGTGAAGGAAAAAAATACAAGTGTATTTCTAAATGTTATGTTGTGTTTGTAGTTGAAACCAAATACTTGCTTCTCATGCATGATTTATGATTCAGAATTGATAAATTTATCTTCTAAGTTCGAACACTCCAAATCTTAGGATTTTATGTTAAATTGTCGCCCATTCAAACCAACTCCTAAGGATTCAACACTAAGTTCAACTTGGCTACAGATCACCAGTCACTTAAAATATCACTCCTATTACATATGTTGTCCAAATCAAGCTTGCCTTAACTCATTAAAAAGTTAAATACAAGCTGCATCTGCTTACCAAATTACAAGCTCTGCAACCAAACTAATAAGAAGTTATGCTACCAAACTTGAGACAATTTTACGAAGGCAGAAGGTTCAATTTGGCTGCAAACCATTAGTCATTTAAAATATCATTCCTATTGCATATGTTATCCAAATCAAGCTTGTTTTAACTCATTAGAAAGATAATTACAAGGCGCATCTCTTTATCAAATTGTAAGTTATGTAGCCAAACTAGTAAGAAATTATGCTACAAAACCTGAAAGGGCTTGTGAAATTCCTCAAAAATTTCGAGCTCCCAACATTATCCTACTCACTTCTATTTTTTTGAAGTACTACCAACCTCCAATCCACTCCTCTTTGCACCATCTTCTAAGACTCATTCTCGTTCTCCTCCCCTTCCCAAGAAAAATCACACAAGAAAAAGACCCCTTGAACTACTCTCCTCCCAAGCTTTTCATGACCCCTCCTTGAGCTTGTTTTCTTTGTCCAATGGAAGTTGAGGAAATCCTTCCCTCCAATCCATGGCCTTTTCATCCTTGAAGAACCAAAGAAAATTGAGAGTGATTTGCCCTCCAATGGATTTTAGGATGAGAATTATTGTGCCCAATTCTAAGAGGGTTCCATCCTCCAATCAAATAGGATGATAATCCTCATGACCAATGGAATTGGAGGACTCATCCCTTTCCTTATGTTGGATATCTTGACGAGGTCTTAAGCTTGATCTTAATCCATTCCATCCATTTGATTTTCACATCCTATTTCTTAATCCTAATTATCTCGAGCAATTAATTACTAGGATAATTTATTGATAGTAACAAGTAAACATCCTTGAGTTCCTACTTGACTAAATCAACTCAATGGTAGTAGTAACATTCTCACGTACCATTTACTTTTTTTTTATATCCCCTAGTTATTTTTTACCATGTATTAATTAACTTTGTAGTACATAGTAATTAGAATTAAAATTTCCATCGCGAGAACCCCCACGTACTTTTAAATCCACTGTCGAAATTAGGACTTGACAAATCCATTAAAACTAGGATGTCTGGGTTTCCATGAGGTTCTACCGCCACTACCACACGTTACACCTACCTTAATTTGTTAAATAAAAAGCATTGACCCTATAAATGCAAATACCAAATTGTTCCAGCTACCTTTTTGGTTTTTGTTGACGCATGCAAAAATTCAGTCATGGCAGATGATGTAGTTACGCCCTCGAATCCTCCAATTGCGCCAATAGAAGAGGAAGAGTTTGAAGAACCACCATTTGACGTGAATGTTTCCCAACAGTTGCGTGAAAAAAAACCATTCCAAAGAGTGGTGCACACTTGAATTGACCATTCGATGTGAGATCATCAATCATCTCTTAACCCACATGTTTTAGCGATTTACTTAAAGTTTGTTCCCACTCATGGAACTGCGCTAGAAAGGTTTGAAGAATGTCAATGTGAAGATGACAATGTTCATCTTCATTGTTGAACTTGGGTACCGGTGATGGCCATTACCGTTTGCTACGAAACCCAATCAATCCCTTTTTCATGGAGCATCAAGCCGAATACCTCACTCGCACCATCCGTCACATTTTGGATTTTCTATAGTTGTGATTTATACCTTTTAAATCGTTTACTAAATTGTAATTCATTTGAAACTACTCAAGTGGAAATGTTAGGATCTAAATTTGATTTCAATTCTATTTAGGGCCTGATAGAAGTGAAGATTGAATAAAGGTGAACTAGGATTACATCATAGAAATCTTACAAGCACATCATTAGTGCCTAAAGATTATTCTAAAAAATTAATTCAATATTATCATGGCGAAATGTTAATGCTAACCATGGGCTTCAAGATTGTTCTATTTCTATTGGATTTTCCATTGATGCCTTTTCAACTACTTCATGAATCTCAACATCCTTGTTACTCTCTAAATAATTTTTAAAAACCAATGTTTTGTTAAACACCATGAATTTGGTGTCTGCTTCCACCCCCATCCCTCTAAAAATTTCTCACCCCTAATTATGCAAGCAAGGTTCTAAAAATATGGTTATTAACTTTTTTTTGTTGAAGAAAAGAATTAATCCAACACCTTACTCACTAACATCATAATTTGGAAAAGAAATTAACCCTCCCATGCTACCATGTGCATTCATCATTCCTTATTCTATGAAGTTGCTAAAAACCCTTAATAACCTTACAACACTTGAATATCCTTAAAATTTGAGACTACTGCACATGGTTGTGTCGGTATGGCTCACACCATAAATGGCAGAATAACAATTCCTACTTCCATCATCGTCTCAATCAAGTTTGGGAAACTTACCAGTATTTGTGCCAGGAAATAAATAAAACCTTTAGTGGAAAATGGATTAGAAGACTCTAGTAGATAGAGGAATTAAGATCCCAGATGAGAACAAATATTATTTTACTCCAACCAAGCAAAATTATTATAAACAGGTGAAGAGACTTGAGGTGTGGAAAAAATGGGAAAGAAAGAAGAGGCATGGGCTAGTAAGGTTGGTTTGTGTGACGAATGCAAACAATAGACACCATCATTTAACGGATGGAATTCATCCGTAAAATTCATCCATAATTTTTAAATAACTCCTAATTAAGTCTTAGTTAAATCATAATTAACTATAAGTTAAGTCCTAGTTAAATTCTAGTTAATTCTCATTTAACTCCCATTTAACTTCCACTTAAGTCGCAATTAACTCTTAGTTAACTCCTAGTTGATTTTTAATCAACTTCGAGTTAAATTTCAGTTAACTTTCAATTAAGTTTTAGTTAATTCATAGTTGACTCTCAACTAGGAAGGTTTTCAAGAAGCTTTTTTACTTGATGCACACATAGAAGCTTACTTGGAAGTTTTTTTGAGTTAGGTCCCCAAAGAGGTATAAATACAAGTAGGATTGTTAAAGAGGTAGGATGAGTACACGATTTTGGATGAATAAAACATTTAGGATAAGGACTGATTAGGGAACTTTGTTAATTTGTATTTTGGATTCTTATTGGTTTTGAATCATGATGAGGATTACGGACTGCCCAAAGGGGGAGGTTCTAGAAAAGAAAGGGGGAATTTTTAAACACAGAGTTTTGGGAAGAGTAAGAAAAGTTGTAGGTACTTGGAGTAGAAAACCATAGATTCTGTTTTGAGATACCATAGATTTTAATTGTTGTTTTGGGATTTTTTTCAACAAAACATGGGATTCTATTATATTTTGATTCTTGTTTTTAATAATACAGATAAGCACAGACTTATGCAATGAATTCTATGTATGTTGTTGTGTGAATTTTTTATAGTATCAGAATATGATGAAATGAATTATAGTTTTGTATTTGGAGTTTTTTACAATGTATTTTAATGTGCAAATTCTAGTTATATGAAATAACCATGAATTTGGTGTTTTAATGAATGACAGTGTTGAATATGTTGAAAATTAAGGCATGAATAATGAATGTATGCATGTGAAATGCAAATCTGTTGCTATAGTAGTATGAAATATTCTGCAGGAATTAAATTTCATTTCTACCAAGGACCCTTCATTTCCACCAAGGACCCTTCATTTCCTTTAGTTTGTTTAATACCAATCTTAAGCATGATCTTACACCATAGCCTTGTCATATTTTTTTCATGTTCATGTTTGCATATGTTAACATAATAAAGATCTATTTTCACATTTATCTTCCACATATCGTGTTATTGTTTTCAGTTCTTGTGTTTTTTTTTTTTTAATTACATAATCTTATCTTGTTCCTTGTTTGAAAGTTAGACTTAAACCTTTCCCTTAACCTTTGTTCTTGTGATTTTTTGTGTCTTTAACTATTTGGTCATGTTGCTAGCAATTGAATGGAAGGAACTAGATCATGATGCATATTGGTAGAATTCTTGAATATTTTTGTGATCAAAGGATTTGAGATTTATTTTGGTAGGAGAAACATAATGTATGTCATTAGCAAGCACTTGATAGTTGATGCCTTTGGTGTTTGTTAAAATGGTTATGTTGAGGATCCTAAAGGATAGGTGACCAAAATATTAGTAGAAGAATTGTTGTTCAAACATGATATCAAACTTCCATACACCAATGCAAACTAGTGAAACATTAAAAAATGTAAACTACCAATTAATGTTAAATATCCTATAGTTATATTTGTGATCTACCACAAGGAGATGGTGAATTACATGAACAACAAGAATGCATTAACATTCATGAGGGTAAAGGAAGGAATTAAGGTAGATTGGGCATAGATTATGTTCAATAATTTGTGTAGTGAGTTGGATAGATGGACAAAGATGTAGGAGAAAATGCAGATAGGGGGAAACAAGAAGACAAAAAGGAAATATGTCATTTGGCATTGATGAAAGATTGTTTAGGTACATGTTTTACAAGGATTTTAAAGTTACAATGAAAAAACAACAATTTTTTTTTTTAAAAATCCAAAGGGTCCAGGGAGGAATTGTAGCAAGTTTGGACAATAGGAGGGGAGTAACAAGGGGATCTCCAAATTTTCTTTAGAAGAGGAAGAACACATCTGAGGTTGAAGAAGGATCAAAACAACAAAGGAAGTTGAGAGAGGATGTCTAGACCTCAGAATATTATGTGTGGAAGTATTAGACCAACATGAGTTATAGTTCTAGGAATGGCTACCAAACATAATCCATCCAAACCATAGAGGGATCATAGTTCAAAACAAGAGTAAGAAAGGAGGGAGTAGTAGCAGTAGATTAAATTAAAAAAGAACAAATTACCTAAAGTAATAACAACACTACAAGAGTAACACAAATATATGCAATATGATGTAGTGGATGATTTATATGATTTTCATGCTCGGGTGGCAATCCACATGAGGAGGCTCCAATGGAGGTATAGTTTTCATAACCACATATGGAGAAATAATAATCACATCCATCTAAGGAACTACAAATGGCTGTATTAGGACCAACATTTAATGATTTTAAACCACTTGCCATGGTAGCCATAGATTATGATTAACAAAAAAAACAAGGATTGGATATGGATTTGGGCTTATAGATGAGGGATAAGGGAATGTCATTAAAAGATGTTTCTAAGGAAGAAACTCCACATAATTTGAAACCTAAATATGTAGAAGAGATCGCAAAAGAGGTATTGGGAAGTAAAAAAATTGTTGAAATATTTCAAGCAATGGCAATTGTGAGTCAAAGTTGGGTAATTTGGGTTTGGAAGTCAAGTCATTAAAAACAGATTAACCATAGTAGAAGGGGAAAGGTAGGGATTATTAAAACAAATGAAGTAGGAGTAAGAAGAATATGAGGAGTATAGACAATGTATAATAATTTGGAAAAAATAGAAGGAGACAGAAGAAAAAGTCAATGTGAAAATGTTACAACTAACCACAAAAAATAAGGAATTAAAGAGAAGGATGATGGAATGGATAGAGTTATAGATGGAATGCTAGAAGCTGAAGAAAAAAGAGGAGGCACGAAATGATGCAAACCATGCATATGATAAAACATTGATAGAATATAAACATAAGGTTAAGGGCTTGGAAAGATAGAAGGAACCCTGGTTGTAGGAATAGGAGTAAAGAAATCAAACCATGGAGAAGATGACGGTACAAATTTTGCAAATGAAAAACATGATCATAGGAGAGGAACCCCTAGACAAAAGGTAGAAAAGGACAAAGAGCAAACAATCATTGAGGTGAATAAATTAAGATAAGAGATGAACTTCGACGCTCAAACAAATTCATTTCACTATCGTTTGCAACACATTAAAATTATCTTCCACCTTTAGATTTGATGTTTGTATTTTCTAGTTTTGTCGAATGTTGGCTTCTTTTCTTTATTCCCCATAGTCAAACCATCGAGTTCGCACCTGAACATTTGTGAACCCTAGCACTCAAACAAATTGGTGCCGCCATTGTTTGTAATTCATCATTGTATTCCACATTTTGATCCATCATCTTACAGTCTTTTCAAACATCAACTTCTTGACCCTATTCCCCCATCCTCAACCTATTGAAGCTTAGACTTGAACATTCCATTGCATCGTAATGCTATGTAAGGAGCAGATGCATTAGCGACAAAACAAAAGGTTGGATTACGCACATTTAGGCACAACTCTTCAAAATCATACCCTAATAGCCTTAAGGTAGGTTTTAAGAAAGTTTCCTTTTTCCATGTGTCCTAACATTCTTGACCCTAATGGTCAAATGTCATTATAACTACCCAATTCATTTTTTTCCCTTTTTGTCCATTCCAGGCAAAAGGATATGGTTTAAAATGGGCACTGAAACAAAAAAAAAGGCAATAAATCTCTTATATGTGTTCCTGAGATCAATATATGGCCTTTCCAAACCAGGAAATCCTATCCTAGGAAAATTGGTAAAAAAATATGACTATGTCAATCCATTAACTATTAAACCAATCAAAAGGAACATGATCTCTAGCACTCCTAGAATTAAAAGGCTTCAAAATAAATGAAAAAATGCATTCCTTTTGTGTTCCTAAACTAAGGAACCTCAAATGTGACTTTCCTGAAACTTTTCCTTTGACCACTTGTTGAAGATAATAAAACTAAATAAAATAAAATTTGATTGAAATTTTTAATTCTAAATGACTTAAGCAATCTTTTGACATAAAATTTGAAGTAAAAAGTTTTTCTTGAGTCCTATGTTGTCTTGAAGTTGGATGGGTCAAGAAAATTTGGGGTGTGACGTTCTTAATGGTACCATCCAAGGAAAAGTTTACTTTAGGTTCACTTAGGTTAGGTTAGTAAGTATTATAGGTTGACAAACTAATTCATCTCAAGTCAACTTAAGGAGGTTTAGGTATAGGCTAGGTTGATAGGTAATAGGTAGGTTGACCTAGGTCAACCTAGGGTGACCAAGGTTAATTCAAAGTTAAAATTTTTGAGTTTTATAACTTTGTGTTAAATATAATTAGTATGAAAAAATGTGGTAGTGCAATGGATGAAGACTTGAACCCCAAAGTCAAAGGGAGGAGTTCAAGTTATCACTTTTGCAACCTAAGCCATTTGGTTTAGGTTTAGTAGCCTAGTTTAGGCTTCTTGGGCTAGGAGTTCGACGTTTGTTTTTAATTTAAGCCACCTAGCCTAGGGTTAGGTAGCCTAGGTTGCCTAACATAGGTAGCTAGCTTAACTAAGATAAGTTAAATTGACTTTTAGTTAAAGGAGCTAGGTTAGGCCTAACCTAATTAAGTTAGGTTAAGTTGAATTTTGGCAATGCTTGCTACATGGGCTAAATTAGCTTAACTTTTGGTCATGTGCAATGACTCATAATGTGTTTATAGATTTTTGACACATGACATCCATCCATCAAAAAATCTTTTGTAACACTTAGTTGAATAAAACAACTAAGTTGAAATGGTATGCCTTTTACACATCATACCAAGGTCATCAATGACATGGAATTTCAATATTAAGCCAAAATTAAAAAATCCTAATCGATAAGATGATTGGGCTTTGTGACTAAATGTCCTATGTGACTAGAATGGGTGAACTGACATGGGTTTAGCAACTCATGAGTGACTATAGCAAATGTCCTTTCTAATTAAGACATAGTTGCAAAGCCCAATCACAAAACCCAAGATGTGTTGTTGTGATGCTTTGATAATTTTTTTGAAATGTGCATACAAGAAATGTGATTAATTAGGTTTGTTGAGGGAAAAAGGGTGTAGGGTAAGTTTCATGCAATGGTATGGGTTTTTTTGTTATAGCATGGGAAAAAAAATCGACCTTTTTCTAAGTAGCAATGGCAAATATTAGTCTTTTTTATGACCACATGTTTGTAACTTGTGGATTTGTTTGTTGCAACACATAGAAAGATCAAGCTCGATGATCATTTTTATTGATAGGGCTTATTTGTTATAGTGACTCCACGACCTAGATTTGTTGTTGGTTGATGGCATTTGGTAATAAACTAAATTTTATATGCAAATATGATTTGATTACAATATGTGTTTGTTTTTTCATTTTTATGATGTTGCATGGTTTTAAATCATATACCATAAGAGATATAATGTGAAGATCCTTCACAATTTATTTTAATGGCGACTAGTTTTAGGATATTGTTAAGATAGTAGAAAAATAATATTTCAATATTGCCCATTAGAATTATGGTGAAAAGGCCTTCATGACTAGATGCAAATTGGCACCCTAAACTTCATCTGAAAGTAATGTGTGTGGCAACCTAAAAGTAAAAACTCATTTAATGGTAGTTGTGCCACCCCAATAAAGGGGAAAATTTTGCACCAAATTGCTAAAAAAAAAGGCCCATGATGTCCAGAATGTAATTAGCTAACATGATCATATTTGTTTTGAGCCTCTATAATTTTTTTAAATGTGCAAATTAAATGTTTTGAGATTTGCCAATTGGAAAGGGGTTCAAGGTAAATTTCATGAAAGAAATTCAATGAAATGTTGTTCTTTTTATTTATGATGGCAGGACCACAAGGCATTTGAAGGAGACTTGATGTGAAATTAGCTGCAAACAATTGGAAAAAGGCAGGTGTGTACATATTGGAAATGTGGGAACATATTTTATGTTACCTAATTGTCAATTTTATTTGGCCTATGGAAGTGATATTGAGGTTTCTTGGCCTTGCATCTTTTTAATGTTCAAGTTTTAGAAGCAAGTGGTAGACAGTAATGAGGATTAAGGCTTCTCTAGGATGACCATTTTTTTACATGAATATGAATGATCAAAAAAGTTTGAATGTAGATAGATGTCAACATGGTCCTTGATCTCAACAAAAAAAACATTAAGAAGTTTTTGCAAATCATTTCAACAAGTCTTTTTCATGATTGAAACATAGATCAAATCAACACTCTCTATATCTAAATCTTAAACTTCACATTTCATGTGGTTATGTTGATCTGCATTTTAATGTAAAGAATTCATGACTTTAATATGTAGCTCACAGATTGGTGGCAATTGACACTAAACTAGTGAAGGGAAAGTTGCAAGTTGAGAAATCTTAACAATTTTAACCACAAAAGACAGACTTTGGAACCTAATGTAGTAAGATGATCTGCCATAAGTTAATAACAATTTAGTTATAGAGTTATCATTATCGTGTTTCAAGTATATTAGTTGCATGTTTGGTTGGTCCATGAACCCAAATTATACATATCAAATATTTTATGTCAAGACAATGTTGTTTATGATGAAGAAAAGTTTGAAACCAAGAATAATGTCTAAAACCAATGTTTTCCTCAACATATCATCAAAATTAATCTATGGTCAATTAGAATTTTGATTATTTAAAGTTGAAGATTTAGGTGAACAAAATTACCATTGTAAGAGATCAAATTAGGAAAAGATGTGTCTTGGACATAAAAGTCTTTTGACTTTGCAATATTAAAGATCCATGTATGAAAACATTCACTACTAGAAATTTTGTCTTTTGCAACTTGTCTTATGCAACTAAAAAATCTCAAATGCAACTATTTTGGAGTTGCATGCAACATGTGTAGTTGCATGCGACATTTTTTAGTTGCATAAGACAAGTTGCAAAAGACAAAATTTCTACTAGTGATTGCATGTGGAATTTCTCTTATTTGAATTTAGAAACTAGGGGCTTGTCATATGTTGTACATGGTTCCATAGCTATAAGGGATAAGGACATGTATTACAAAAAAAATAGAGCAAGTCAAGTAGGCAGTAATGGGTGTATTATGTGGGGCCTTGTGTCTCATGTGTCCATCATGAAGAGTAGACCAAGTAAGGATCAACCAGCTGCTAGTGATCAAGATTATACATATGTTATTAAGAGTGATTGAAAAAGAGATTTTACAAGATTTGGACATCAAAATTAGAAAGCTTGTGAGGAACCAACCCCTTATTGCCATTGATTTCCATGCTTTCAAGGATGATATGGATTGTTGACTGAAGGAATCAACCCACATATGATAAAAAACAAAGATATCCAAGAGGTTGAGTTCAAAGAAGTGTTTGGGGTAGCTCAAGAAAAAGTGGTTACTCTTTTGCTGATTATCATAACGCTCAAGTGGTGGATAGAATCAAGGAGATTTATCCAACTATCTATGGTAAGACATATCTCCCTAAAAGTAAACTAATTGGGAAGGAATTTGCTAGGGGGATTGTTGTAAAGACGATGAAAAGGAAGAAAGTTAGTTAGGTAGGTGTGAGGAATTCTTGCACACCTTCATCATTAAGATATGCACTCACAAAAAAAAAACTCGGTTGGAAGTGGAACTACTATGTAATTGTAGTCTAACACGTAAGGCGGTTCAAGGTAAGTAATGAAATTCACTAAAGATCTAATGCGTTGTGTCCAACATCTACACATACCATCTTAATCTAACATGCATTGGATTTTTGAAAAGCTAATCTAAAAGGAGCCATGGTATAAAATCTCATTAGTTTTTTGTTTTATTTTTATTTTTTTGATCAAGAGTTAAACTTTGAACTAGAAACCACTTTGCTTAGATTAAAGGAAAAAACAACAATTCGACCCCTTCTACTTCCAACAAGTGTAACTCCCTTATAGCAACTCCGATGATGCTGAAATTTTGGAAAAACCTTCTACATCTTCCAAATTAAAATTGATTTAATTTTGACACAAATCCAACGATGGATTTGAGAGGAACAATTAATTGAAGTAAAAATCGAGAGGCTTTGTCATGGAATTCCTTTCATGGACTCCACCACAACACCCTCTACTTCCAACCAATGTAGCTCCCTGACATCAACTCCGATAATGCTGAAATTTTGGGAGAACCTTCTACACATTCCAAACTAAAACTGATATCATTTTGACACAAATCCAACGGTGGATTTGGGAGGCATAACTAATTGAACAAAATTTCTAGAGGCTTTGCTACAAGTATTTGTTACACACAACTTCCTTCCATGTTTGATTCTTGCACACTCCTTTTCCATGAACACCTCTCCACACATAAGGACTAAACACATTCTTCCTCACACTTCCTCCTTTTCTTTTTTTCCTTTCCACATACACATAATACCCTCTCCCTTGGTAAGCCTCCATGACCTTCCTTGAGCTTGTTCCCCTTGTCCAATGAAAGCTTTGCAATCCCTTACTCCAATCAATGGCCTCCTCATCCTTCTTGAGCCAATGAGAATAGAGAATAAATTGCCATGCAATTGAGTTTAGGATGAGAATTCTTGGGCCCAATGAGACACAAGGAAAACTCCATCCTCCAATCAAATAGGATGACAATCCTCATGACTAATGAGATTGGAGGATTCATCTCTTATTTTATCTTGGATATCTTAATGAGGTCTTTCTAGCTTGATCCTTATCCTTTCCGTCCTTTGACCTTCACATCCTATTTCTTCATCCTAATTACTTCAAGTAACTAACTATTAGGATAATTTATCGGTAGTAACTAGTAACGTCCTTGAATTCTTACTTGACTAATTCAATAGTTGAATTAACATTCCCTTGTACTATTTACTCTCTTGATATCCCCTACCTATTTATTTTACCATGTACTAATTAACTATGTTGTACATAGTAAATTGGAAGTAAATTTGCACCACAAAAACCCCCACATACTTCTAGATCCGCCATCGAAATTAGGGTTTGATGAATCCCTTAGATTTAGGATGTTCGAGGTTTCGTGAGGTTCTGCCGTCATTCCCGCACCTTACGCCTACCCTAATTTGTTAAATAAAAAGGCCTCAACCCCTTCTGAACGAAAGTACCACATTGTTCCTACTACCTTCTTGGTTTTTTTGTTAATGTAGGTGAAAACTAGTCATGGCGGATGATGTCACTATGCCTTCAAATCCTCCAATTACATCAGTAGAACAGGAAGAGCTTGAAGAAGCATCATTCGACATGATTGTTTCTCAATGGCCGCGTGAAGAAGAACCGCCCAGGCGAGTGGTGCGCACTCGAGTCGATTGTTTGACATGGGATCGTCGACTATCTCCTAACCCACATGCTTTAGCAATTTACTTAGAATTCGTTCTTGCTTGTGGAGCCGCGCTATAAAGGTTTGAAGAATGTCAATGCGAAGATGATGATGTCCGTCTCCATTGTCGAACGTGGGTTCCCGGTGATGGCCATTATCGTTGGCTACGAGGGCCAATCAACCCCCTTCTCATGGAGCACCGAGCCGAATACCTCGCTCGCACCATTCATCGCATTCTAGATTTTTTGCAATTGTGATCTATCCTTTAAGTCGATTATAAAGTTGTAATTCACCTGAGGCTACTCAAGCGGAAATGTTAATATTTAAGTTTGAATTGATTCTATTTAGAAGTCTGATAGAAATGAAATAAATAAAGATGTACTATGACTACATCATAAAAATCTTACAAGTACATCATTAGTGCTTGAAGATTCTTCTATAGACTAACTTAACCTTGTCATGGTGAAATGCTATTGTTAATTATGGGCTTGTATTTCCTATATATCAATAAGTCACATCTAATTCTACATCCCCTTTCCCTTCTCTCTAACATAAAAGGGATAATGTACTTTAAAAGGTTTACTAGGTGTTTAACTAATTAAGCGTTACATCAACTGAAATTAAAAAATATTATATGCCTGGAAATATCACAAAAGCTGATTCAACTATTAATAATCACTACTTGGAGGCTTATAAACATTCAAATCATTAGTACTAAGGAAAATTACGGAACTAAGGCTTAACTAATTGTTGAGCTATAATCCATGGCTCACAGTAGGACTTGGTCACGAGACCAACAGTAACCAAAGGTCCAATTGGGTTTCTAATTGGATGGAGAAATGCATTGAAAAGAAGGCAATTTTGTTGGGCAAAACTATAGCTGAAATGAAAAATCTAAGGAAGGTGTAGAAGATTTGATGAAGGGAGAAAGGAAGGTGAAACAAGAGTTTGAGTCTAGTGTTAGTGTTGTGAAGGTTGGTGAAGATTGCCGTTTTCGTGAAAAAAACAAATTGGAAGTGGCAAAGTTGATGAATATTACTGGGTTGGAATTGGAATCCTCTAAAATTAAAATGGTGAAATTGAAAAAAAAAAAGGAGGAATTGACATATGAAACTGGCTAGGGGAAAGTTGTTCTAAATTCCATGTAGGCTACTATTTTTAAAGTTGTAAATAAGCTAAAGGAAATGCTTGCAACTGAATCAACTACTAATATTTATGACCTTAACAAACAAAAAATAATTCGTGAATTCTACAAATCCACAATGGAAAAGACACAAGCTGACCATGAGGTGCTCATATTGAAGGCAAATAGCTTTCAAGATAGAGTATTTAATGGAGTCAAGAAATGAGAATCTCTTGAGTTTCAATTTGATGCTTTAAATGCCCACTAGTTGCAATCGAAGAAAAAACAAATTACAGCTACTTTATGTAGCCCTCATCCTATGTGTTATGCAAATGATGTATGTGATAAAGTATCTAATTCTATAATCGAAAGCTTTTCACTTTGTGGTTTCAATTTTCCTTTCAGAAACATCATTGTCTATAGTTGTGGCCATTCCTACCATGCTTGGTGTGCTACTACATGGTTCAAAAAGAACACACAATGCAATCTGTGTGGAGGTCTGTGCACCCAAATTGGTACAAGAGCTTTGGATTTGCAAAGTTTGACAACCAGTTGGAAAGCAAGTGTGTGGATTTGGAATGTGAACTTGCATGGCGTATGATAATATAACAAAGGAGAACTACTACTTCCTCAAGCCATCTCCCAACTATCGATTAGTCATATTTCCATCCATATTTGTAGGCGTTGATGAACTTCAATGCATTGACTTGTCTATTCAATTATAGCATTGAAACTTTCAAAGTATTGTAAATTTTTTACACTAATCACACCTATGTGCAAGTGTAGTATAGTAGTTGATTTAGTGGTCTAATGTTGTAGTGTTACTTGACTTGTATTGATTATAGTCAATCTCAAGTGCAGTAGAATATTTAGTGTACATTGAACCTTAATACAAACTTTGAAGACCCATTTTGCATACTTGTGTATGTATCAAGTGGGTATGATGGATGCAAACGAAGTTAAAAGTGCAAGTTTAAGATAGTAGGTGCAACCCACTACATTCAAGATTGTCCATTGTATGTGTTTTACTGTAATGTATGTACTACAATTAACTACACATGTCTTGTACTTGTTGATGTGTATGGTAAGTACTATTTGAATTTTTTTGTGTGGTGGTAATATTATGCATACACAAATGAATACTTTTTATTACATTTGTGTAGCCTTTCAACTCTAGTATGTAATTGTAAGATGCTAATCATATTTGCTTGACTAGAATGTATTATGTATGTTATGTAGTTTAACAATGTATAATTTGGGGTTTTCCATATCTCTTTTAGTTAGCTAGTTGATGAATAATCTTGTTACAACTCATGAACATGTTATTTTGTGTGCATGTAGGATCTTCACTCAAGGTCTTTTGTTAACCATCTGGTGCATGCACATGAATGGGAGTTGTGGTGAAACTAGCCAAGCAATAGGGCCACGAACTTCCCAAGTATCTTTTCCTTAAGTTGTTAGTTCTCTTGGCCCTAAATGTGTGTTAAAAACTCCTAGACCACCTATCAAAAAAATTGCTAAATGTCAATCCATGGAGGTATATAATCAACATGTAGCACCAATATCAAGTGTTCCAAAAAACTTGTTATTGGTTTTGGACCCTATGAAAAAGTTGGCCACTCCACCACATTTACTTCCTACTAGGGCATGCAAATCAAAGGTGTCAGAAATTAATAAAGTCTTTTTAGGCAACAATGTGACAACTTTGAGAGTGAGGATGAAGAAAAGGAGAAAACAAGCTCCCCACCAGGAAGCTGATGTCCACACTATTGTGGAAGATGGTGTAGTGATAGGAGTTAGTGGGCATGACATTATGCCACCTCTTCTTGTCACCAAAATTGTTGATCCTTTTCAGAAAGGGAATGGGAAGGGTGAAGCGAATGCATAGGTCCTAATAGAGAATATTGACCCTCCTGAATTAACCAGTACACAAGAGAGTACAACTTTGGTCCTTATGAACTATCATACAACTAGCACAGGTGAAAAAAAACATTCTCTCCATAAGGGGGTGTCAAATGTAGTTGATCAAATTGTTATAAAACAAATGCATACAACGGCCTTTGTTTTGGAGACCCAAGAGAATGTAAGTGTTGCTGAAACTCAAGAAGTCATTGTTGAAATGCATGACGTAGGGAAAGGAAATTGAATGCAAAAGCATGGTGGGAAATCAAAGGGGAAGGGTGTTATAAATGTTGTGGTGACTAGAAAGGTGAAGACACGTGCTTGAGGTCTAACAAATGATTATGACTTGACATCTATACCAAAAAAGGGGAAAAAGAGGGCCAAAATGGAGCACCAGACATTACAAAAGGGTTTAAAGGTGAAGGATATTATAATATTAGGGTGAAAACACATTAGGGTGGAACAAAAATGACACATTATGACAATCCATAAATAGTCCATTATGAAATAAAATACCCTAGGATGGTATGACAAAAATAGGCAAAAACAAGATACTTTGAATCAAATGGGCTATGTGCCAAGGTGTTATAAGATATTTTTCCATAAGGATTTAAGCATCTTTAACTTATTTTATGATAATCTTATACTTGAAATAAGAGAATCTAAATCATTATTTTCAACAAATGAAGGACTTCCTTTAGAAGCTTCATACTTAATATACATTTCAAAATTTAATCATCAAATCTTTTTAAATTGTCTTATTTAATATCAATTTGCCACAATATTATATTACCATTGAGTCATTTATTCATAAAGGACATTATATGAGGTGTATTGAGTCCATTTAATTTATCCTTGATCAAATAGGTGTTTTTGTACAATTTTAAAAGTCCATTACAAATTGAATACCAAATATTTGACTATGAAATTTTAACATAGTGTTTTGATGTATGAATTCATTTTTAACATGAGTCCCATTTCATCATTTGCACATATCAATTGGAATAAACTACTATTGAAAATTTTTAAACTATGAAAAATGGACTTTTGGACATCCAAAATGTAACACCTTAATGTGCTTTCACCCATTACATGGTTCTTTAGGTTATATTGATAATGGTCCTTCATACAATACTTATCACATCTCTTAATTGTACCATTTAGTGTGGCAATTTTTTACTATTCTCTTGCCAAAAGTTTCCAATCATGGTTGCTACAATTTTTTGTACATGTAATTTTATAACATATTGCCTAACATATGTGGTTGGATATACTACAAGTATTATGTAGCACTTCTATTATAGTACTAAAATACTATAATGTGCTATAGTTTATTTACCAGATTGCACATACATTATAACTTTACTCAATAATAATCATTAGAAAATAAATGTTTTTTCAACAAATTACCTTTAAACTAGATGTTTATATGGTATAACATTGGAGTGCTTTTTGTTGTCAAAACTATGATATCTAAAATTTTGGCATTTTTAACATTTGGTTCTTGTGAGAGTTGGGATTGGATGTGTTTAGACATATTTAATTGAACATTGTAATTGTAATTTTCACATTTTATATTATGTTGCATTGTGGGTCTTAGATACAAGTATTTGATGATTATTGCAGAACTTTAAACAATTGCACCTAATCTGATCCTATGAACGAATGTGGTTGTAAAGTTTAAACTCAAATAGCCATGGGTCTTGGTGAAACCACCCTTCGGATTTAGTGGGGGATTAGAATGTATTCCTATTCCTATTTCACCCAATCTAAGAAACATGGCTCTACCTTCTCCTTTCACTTATATAAAAAAGAATGTTGTCAATCATAATATTGCGAATAGGTGTGACATTTCATAATTTTCTGTAAAAGATTCATGTTTTGACTGTCATTCCAAATGTGTCACAATGTTCTCCCATTGTAATTGTGTTCAATATAGTGGTGGGGAATGGGCATACACTCAAAGTGGATTGCTCAAAAAATGCCACATTGATAAGGTAGGAAGTTATTTGCATTTTTTGAATATTAATTGTTAAAAATGTATGTATTGTAACATAAGTGTGTTGGAGAGGTGACCAAGGTGTAAGAACTTATGCATTGGGTGGTTACAAGGTAAGGTGGTTCATTTTTTGCATCACAATCTAGTTTTTTACGGAGTAGTGTGCATTTACATGTTATTAACATGGCATAAAAACAATAATTTTGAAAATTTGTGACCATATCTGCTAACTAAGCATGACATCAGCCAAAAATATAATTAACATTTCAACTAGGTTGCAATTGTGTAAGTTGAACATTTCAACTATGTTGCAATTATGTAAATCAAACATTTGGCCAATGGTTTGGTGACATGTATCACATTCACAATGTTGACATGTGGCACATTCATAAAATGTGCGGTCAATGAAAAGTTAAATGACATGTGGCATGCTCACAAATTTTGGGGTCATAAAAAATTAAATACCACGTGGCACATCCACATCAATAATTTAGGCCACATGGTGCCTAAACAGAAGTTAGGTCTAGATCTAGGTACCTAGGTTAAACCTAAACATAGGCCATTTAATTGAGGTTTAAGTTAGGGTTAGATCTAGGCACCTATGTTAGGCCTAGACTTAAACCACATGGCAATTAATAAATGAAATCCTATTTCATTTGGTTTATTGATTGGCTCATCCTAAATGGCTATTAGATTTTCATATTTATTGTGTTCTCCAACAATCTTAATGCATTTTTTTATATAATTTGGATTCATGGAATGGAAACCAAACAATATGGGATAATTTTTTTTGTTGTGACCTAGGGTAAACACACCTATCATCGAACACTTAACAATATTGGATCATCATAACTATCTTGTCCATAGTTTGTTCCTTTTGAAACTTTAAAAAAATTTGTAATCCTCCACCTAACATATCCAAATCTATAAAAAATGCTACAATCTAATGGAAAATGAACAAGATATGCCCTTTCAAAATGAAAGGGGTTGTGCTTTGGATTTTTTCATAAATGTTTAGTATGATTTTGAAATTTAAGCTCTTCAATTATTTTTATTTATTTATTCATTTTAAACAAGTTTTATAGATTTTGAGATAACGCATTTGTAGCTTTTGAACTCATTCAAAATGAATGAGAAATGAGCAAGATATATTTGTTGGAAGTAAAGGAGGTCTAGAGACAAAATATCATTCTTTCTCTTCTTGCATTCTCGGCTTTGTTCCTTTACTTTTGAAGTTCAAAGAACAGTTGTAGCTCTTTGTTTTGCACTTCCAATGACATAAAAAATGTTCAATTTGGTGTTGAAATGAGGGAAAAACTTGAAAGTGTTCGGTGATAGAATACCATTTGTTGTCTACCTTAGTTGTAACCTAGTTGCAACCTAATTGCAATTCAAATAGTTGTAATCTAGTTGTACAAATTAGTTTAAGCTTAGTTAGGCCTAGACCTAAATTAATAATCTATCTAGCCTAGGTCTAAAAACTTACCTTAATTACTATAATAATTGTTCATTAATTATTTTTAACTATATACTTGTATAATTGAACAATTAAACATATTATCATCATTTATTAAATAATATGGTGATTAGTATTTTTTAATTAGCAATTAAATGTATTTATTTATTAAATAATTAATTATCATTGGATTATTTTTAAAATTTTGAAATTCATTAAAAAATTTATTAACATTTCATAAAACAGAAAATTAACTCAAATATAAATACTCAATAATAAAATTTAGATGATATTTTAATTACAGTAATTATTATAATGTTGTGATAATTAATAATTGACTACAATTACAAGAACAATAATAATAATAATATTGTAGTTAGTAGTTAGGTTAGGCTAGTTATTTAACTATTTTTATTCATATTTTGATCTAACTCGTTGAAACTATTAAATGAACTAATATAATAAATATTAAATAAGAAAAACTATTTTATAATATAATAATGTTAAATAACAATAATTTCTGAAATTATGTGATAATATATTAAGTATCATTACTAATTATTCTAAATTATTATAATTTAATCATAAATAAATACATAAATAGTTTGAATACAATTTTTAAATTATTGGAATTAATAGCGAAAATTACAATAAAAAGTAAAAATTAAAAAATATATCAATTATATATCATTACATGATATGTTGTAAATTAAAATTGAATCTACATGGAAATAATAAATGACACATGTATTGAACATATTCCAAAAAATATTACTTAAATATGTTTACTTGATATGTTGTAAACTAAAATTGATTTTATATAAAAATTATAAGTTATGCATGTATCAAATATACACATTATTAAGTTGATTTTTATTTCAGAAATTTTTAAAAATATATTTTCAAATTAAAGTGTAATATTTATATGCACAAAAAAATTCATCATACATGTTATCATTCATGTATACAAAAAACATTTACATGTACCTTAATAATTAATGAATCTTTATTGTAATTAAAAATATATATTAAGACATGTAATACATATAAAAATGAATAAACATTAAACTTCCAAAAAATTATGAATTATGTATCATTACTTGATTTGTTGTAAATTAGCATTTGATTTACAAATAAATAATAAATTACATATATTGAACTTACATTATTATAAACTCATATTTCAATTTTTTTTTTAAATTTCATTTTAAATTAAATTTTAATATTTAGATGCATAAAAAAAAATGTGCATCATACATAAACATTCATTTGTTCAAATAGAATTTACATGTAGTTTAATGTTTAATGAATTTTTATTGCAATTTAAAGCAAGTATTGAGATATCATGTCTATAAAGATTAATAAACATTAGAATTCTAAAAGAAATATTAATTATGTATCATTATTTGATATGTTGTAAAATAAAATCCATTTTACATATAAATAATAATTAGGTGTATCGAACATGCACATTATTACAATTTTATATTTCAAAATTTCCTTAAATTTCCTTCAATCAAATTTTATTTTTTGTGTGGAAAAAGAATGTTTGCATCATAGATAACCATTCATTTAATACAAAGATAATTTACAAATAATTTAATCTATTAATGAAGGTTTTATTCTATCATGTTGAAATTTCCCAAACCAAATTACTTCATATAATGCTATTGATATCTTTGAAAACCTAACAATGAATAGGGGTACACTAAATTGGGTTGAAATTTTTTGGAGCTACAATGCAAAGGTTATTGATTATTGAACCATTTTCTTAATAAACATTAATAAAATCATAAATAGAAATTTTACTCAAATCCAAAGGTGTACTTGGTGTTGTTGGAAAATAATCGCTGAGTTAGATTTTCATACTTAAGATGTGGACAATATTGAATTTTGAATGAATTTTGTTATTGAATTTTCAAAAAAAGTACAACAAATTGGGTTTAAAAGGGAAAATGAATTGAGTGTGTTCACACTTGGGGCTAACAACACATGTTACGTTATGTATCCATGAAGGAAGATAGTTTGTTTTATTTTTTCATAACGTCATCTCCCAAACCACGGTGTTTTAAGTTATGCTATGGAAATTATCATCAAAAAATTCTCAATGAATAAGGGTGCAATGACTTCGTTTAGAATGTTTAGAATCATAGTTTGAAATCTATTGATTATTGAACCATTTTTTCATTGATTTTTTTGAAAAACTAAGACTACAAACTATATTGGAATTTGGGGGTGTTCTTGGTATTGTTGGAAAGCCCTCACCAAGTTTAATTTAATAAAGTTGATTTCATAATTTTGAAACCGAAAATGTGAACAATATTATTGAATTTTTGGGGGGTATGTATTGTTGTTGGATATTCAAACAAATTGCAAAAAAGGGTTTGGAAGGAAAATTCAATTGAATGCATTCAAACTTAGGCCAATGACATAGGGTACATTAGTGTTTAATGAATTTTTATCATAATTTTAAACAAATATTAAGATATCATGTGTATAAAAATGAATAAACATTATAGTTGCACAATATTATTAATTATGTATCATTATTTGATATGTTGTAATGATCTACATAGAAATAATAAATTACATGTGTATTGAACATAAACATTAGTACTAACATATTTTTAAAAAATTCTTAAACTTTATTTTGAAATTAAAATTTAATATTTATATGCATAAAAAAACCATTCATTTATACAAATAAAATTTACATGTAATTTAATGTTATCATATTTTAAAATAAATATTATAATATTATATGTATAAAATTAAAGTTACCTACTAGTTTTTTAACATAGTTGAAAGAAATAGTTGCAAATAAGATTGTATTTCATCCATTGTCTAGTACATTTTATCATCCATACATTTTATTATCCAAAATAGTTGAACATTAGTCAATGTCTTGATTGTGTGCCAACTAAAGAACCTTAGATGCCAAGAATATTTCAAAAATGACCCCTTAGTTGAAACATGTTTCACATTGTTTACCAACATAGTTGGAAATTCAACTTGGAAACATTATCAATGTCGAGAATATTCGACAAATGACCATGTAGTTGAAAAATGCTTTCATATATACTAATATAGTAAATGAATCAACTTAATTGGTAATTGTCATAATTTTATTTTAAAATTTTAAAAATCCAATTGAAACATAGTTGCAAATGTCATGTAGTTAAAAACTTTTGGTTAAAAAAGGGGGCTTTCTACTAGTGATAGTTGCATGTGACATACATATAAGCAAATTAAATACTTATAATTTATTTTTGTACACAGTCAATGGTGAACATGCCCATTCACCCTCCACTCAAACAATTAAAAAATGGACCTATTTTGTCGAATGACACAAGTCACGCTCCACTTAATTATGTAATCTAGAAGATGACATAATCATGGTGCCTTTCACTAAGTTGATATATTGTATACTGACACAACCCCCACTCCACTTAAGTAGTCAAGAAGGTAGCTTTGTTACAATTGCCTTCCACTATAATCTATGTATGGTGGAATGGCACAAGCCCCACCCACAAGTTGAGGTGACATTGTCATGCCACTTTCATTATAGTTCATGAATAGTGGAATGGGGCAAGTTCCATTCCACTCAAATTAGATTTGAGTGGAAGTCCGTAATGGTGTTAGACCATGGTTTTTAGTAGTGGATTATAAATAAATGGAATTGGATACATGTAAATCACCACATGTAAATGACCATGTGGCTACCTACAGGAGGAACATGTATGTAAATGGATAAATGTAGATGAACATGCATATTCCATTATAATGCATATGCATGTAAATGGATTGGTCATTTAAATGGACTATTCCATTCAGTTCATATGCATATTCATGACTGAAACAAATGGTTTTTTCAAAGGTAGTACCTTGTAAGGAAAGAGGTAATACTAGTGTAGATAAACAATCCTAATAAATTGGAACATCTAAAATATATATATGCATGCAAGTACATGAAGAAATTGAATGGAGTGGCAAGGTCCAATGGGATCCTAGTAAAATCCAACAATGGTGGGATCAAACTAGAAGGCACAATGATGTCTATACAAAATGTGATGAAAAAATGGACATAGTGGCAAAATCCACTAAAATCTAATAGTAAGTGGGATCAAACTACAAGGTGGTCACTTTTATCTAAGTGTAGTGATTTGCGACATGTCCAATTCCACTAAAATTGAATTTGAGTGGAATCCTGTAGTGATTTTGACCACGATTTGTTGTAATGAACTATAGTTACATGTGAGAACTATTTTCAAATTGTTGTAAATGTGCTTTTGACATAACAACTATGTTGCAAAGTTAAGTACAATGTAATACATGTGATCATGCCACATGTATGCACTTCTACTGTTGATTATCATATACATTTGCAACTAGTTTTTTATCATGATTTTTATTGATACAACTAATAACACCATTAGTGTGCACTATTGAACTATTAATGTTCAACTATGTTGTGACTATTGTGCAACAATTTACAACCTAATAATTATACAAATTCATATGCAATATTTTGTAAACAAATATTTTTCGATAGTTTGACTACTAAATATTAATTGCAGTTGATACACTTACCTATTATGAATTTATGAATTATATTAAATTATTAATTATTAATTTGAATAAATAAGTGTAATTCATATAATTAGTTTAAATTAACTACTTAACGAATTATGCTAATTAAACTAAATAATATGCATGTATAGGAACAATATTAATTAATTAATTAATAATTAAATAAATATTTATCTACATTGGGGGTACTTAATAATGAATTAAACCAATTAATTCAAATAATTATATCATAAAATTGTTATATCATTAATTATTCAAATTTACTAACAAACTAATTATCTGGATCCATATAATTAATTTAAATGTGAAATTAAAAATAATGTGTACATTATATTAAAAATTCAATTTGAGTGTACATATGGATATGCCTATTTATACCTTGATGTTTTTTACCCAAATTTATGTTTTAATTTTAATTTTTAATAATGAACTATTTAATTTACTTAGTTATTCTAAATTAATTTCTTAAAATAAATAATTAATTATTAATGTGAATTATAAATTAATTTGATTACAATAACTAATAACATTTTTAAAAAATTTAGATAATAAACAACTAATTACATGAATTTAAATAATTAATCATTTGATAATAAATAATCTGAAATCAAATAATTAATTATTTGAAATACGAGTTAGATGAATTAATTTGATTACTTCAAGTAATTTTTATTTAATTAGATATAATATTTAATTATCTGATATTAATTATCTAATTTTATTGACTAATTAATTATTTAAATTAGAAAAATATTTAGATAATTAATTCATTGAAACATCTATTTTAGATAATTAAATATTAAATACTTATTTTACATATATAAGTATCAAATAATTACTAATTTAATTGTATGACTTACATAATGATAAATAAACATAAAGTATGTGAGAAAATCTTTTTGTAGTTGCAACTCAATTTGTAACTAAAAAACAAGTAAAGGATTTAACCCATATGGTTTGTTTTTGAATCCCATGTCACAAATTATATAAATAAAGTGTTTTCTCTTATGTTTTCACATTAAAATACATGTGTCATTTTGGGATGAGCTCAAAAAAATTTAACCTAAAAGAAAAACATAAAATAAAAAAAATATTTACATAATTATTATTTAATTCACATAGTCTTGTACTTTCCTATCTATTTGCTTACCTATGAAATAAGTATGTTCTATTTTTTTACCTACCTATGTAGGTAGGTAGGTATGTAAGTATGTAATGTAAATATGTAATGTAAATATATAGGTATTACCAACCTACCTATTTATGTATCGACCTATGTAGCTATTAAAATAAACATTTTTAAAAAAAGATCAATTAATATGCCATGTGGCAATTTTTATTGTGCCACATGTCATAATCTTAGACCATCATCAACAACCATAATAGACAATGGAGATTAATATTATTTTTTTAATCCAAAAATCTTCATAATGCATAAGTTAAATTTTAATGGATGGATGAAAATTAGTAATGTCAACATGATGTTATGGTTGTAGTTGTATTGGATAGTAGTTAAAAATGAGTTGTTTCGACAAAATTGTAATGAATTGCATTGAGTTGCACCATATATATGATGAGTTGTAACTCTTACAACTCATGCGACTTGTCTGATAACACTCAGAACATAGAAATATGGTGAGTTGCAAATGGTCATTGCAATTCAAAAACTAAGTTGCAAGGCTAGTTACAAAACACCCTTTTTTTCATAATGTCTTGATCTTGCACCACAATGTTACATCGGACAACATCATAAACAATAGAATGCATTGACCTTGAAGAAGGAATAATAGTAGTAGAAACTATTGACCTTAAGGAAGCATGAATAACAACAAGAAGACCTTTCAATGTAGGATTAACAACCAAAATAAAAACAATAGCAAAAGTAGATTTGTTGGACTTTAAAGCAAAATCAAAGGTGGTAGTAAAAACAATTGAACCCAAGGCACAAACACTAATAATGATAATTTTTAAATTCTTGTCAATGAAAACATTGGAATCAAAAGGCTCTTAGTAAATGTTAATATTCTAACACTGGTTCATTATTTAGTTATGTGGTTAACATAATATTGTTCAGATGTTTAAAATTTGTAAAATGAACCAACTAAAAAAATCAAAGAGTAAACTCAAACAAAAATCCATTTCAAAATCCATATATGCAATAATACAAAATTTAGAATAATTTGAAAACAAAGTTTAGATAATATGGAATTGAAAATAAAAAATTGAAACAAAATACAATGTAAACACACATGTTCTTCTCCATAAAAAATCTTTTTAGTTCCTATCATGACCTTTTCTTCATCCTCAAAAAACTATTCATAAATCCTTTCTAATTTTTTGTCATCAACATGAATTCAACTTCTCAATCAATTCTAATCACTTAGCCCTATGCTACCATTCTATTCTACAATGACATTTCCTCTTGTCCATTCTATCCAATAATGACAATATAACTCTATCCATTCCATCCAATGGCAATAGAACAATTTTGCCCTTAACAACTCCAAACCAATCTGATCTTCAAAAGGAACCTCCTACAAAAGTTTTTTTTAAAAAAGAATTAGAAAAAACCCCTACAAAAAAAAATGATTAAAGAAAAATCTTGGTCATTATTGCATGAATAGAAAAAAAACAAATAATTAGCAACAAAATTTGATTTTACTAAAAAATCAAATCCATAGAAACCAAATCATTATTTTCAACATGTAAATCCTACATAATAAAGAAACAATTATTTTTATATTATTTTTAATTGTAAGTAAAGAAGGACATAAAAAATCAAAAATATCATAAACAAATACCTTTTTTTTCAAATGTTTGTTTTCTTCGTTGAAACTTCGTAATGAAGGAAACAAATGCCTTTCAATTCACTACTAATAATATGTTGCATAACTTTGTTTTGTAGGTGTTTATAAATTTTATTGCACTTACGAAAAAAACCACAAACCACAAATGAGAAAAAAAAAAACAACAACAATAACAACAAAAACTAAAACTAAGCATAATGCAAAAACTAAAAAAATGCAAGAACTCACTTTTGGATGGCCTATAATTTCCATGCCATACTCTTTTGGCATGAAAGCTTTTCCATGCAAGTAATTCCTACTCCTTTCCTAATTTTGTTGGACATCATTTTCTCTTTCAACAAAGTTAAATCAAAAGTCAGAACATCAATAATCAACCATAGTTGATTACAACCAACAAGAGCCATAATAAACCAAAATCAACTTGGGAGCTACACATGATTCAATAATGCGTTGGTTTTTCCTTAACTTGATCAAACGATTGATATGTTGGATCAACTATTTAATGTTACATTCCAACACAACAAAATTAAACCCTAATAAAAATACTTGAAGATTGTAAACCTTAATACAAAACCTTATTATTAAATCTTACCATAAATTGATGTAGAAAAAATGAATAGAGAAGGATGAAAGGGAGAAAGTTGTGTCAAAACATCTTCTTCATGCCTCTAGACGTCTACTTTGCAAAATGATTGTAGTAAAGATATTTTTAAATTTAAAAAAAAAAAACCGAAAACAATAATAGTACAAAAAAAATTCAAAGTTCATCTTATTCACATATTTGTTCTATTAAAAATTCATGACACACATGATACTTGATTTAGAAGCATAACATAAATTTAGTAATTAAACACTTTTCAAAACCCTATAAACCTTAATCAACATTTTCAAACATCTATAAACCCTATAACACATTTTTATACATTTGTAAAACCTTAATAAACTTTTGTAGACCTCAATAAACCCTAATATAAAAAAATCAACGTAAAATCAAATTGAAAATAAAATAAAATAAAGTACTTACTTGGTGGGAAGGTACAGACTATTAGTTTTCTTCACAACTTGAGGAACAAACATTGACAACATATCAATGAGTGCCATCACAAAACTTTCATCTTCAAACAGATCTATAATCAATCTTTCAATCATAACCCCAAAACTTTTGCCATTCATTCAAAGCATTTAGCTAACACCTGAGCATGCTTGTTGGCTATATGACGACTTTTATTGACATTGTCATACTCAGTTGCATCAACATAAAAAAACTTGTCCATCTATAAACCTCTTCAACAAAATATTTTTTATTGGTGGTGGGAACCACATCATAGTCAATAGTGGCAACAACAACATCAAGATTGGAATAATACATTTGGTTACCAAAAACACCAACTATATGCAAGACCTCAAATTCATCTTGATTTGAAAAAATTGAAGGGTTCTAACATTTCACGAATAATGGAACTTTAATATCTGTTTTAGGACATTGGGATGGAACAATAAATTTTGGTAGTTATAGGTATATATCATTTCCATCATCAAACCACAAAATATCAACACTTATATAAAATTAGAACATGATAATATAAAATGAAAAGAAGGTTCATGAATTGAAATAGAAGGTACAAAATCAGTTAGAGGAGGTTCAAATGTTGTAAACATAGATAAAAAAGCTTTTGAAGTTATGGATGTTGTAAACCTTAATCCATAAATATGTAAAAATACAAAAGGAAGAATCGTTGTTATAGAACTTGTTGGATCATCAAATAACTCACTTCGTTTAGTAGGGGTTAAATGAGATAAACCTTCAAAAAAAACATCATCAACAAAATATAGTTCAAGATTTTTTTTGCAATGATTCTTGGAAGAAGGTTCATCATTATGAATCATTGAAAAACAACAACATTTTAACAGAAAAAGTGAAGAGGGAAAGAAGAAGAAGAAGATGATTACAACCAAAGAAAAAATAGTGAAGAATTTGGGAACAAAGAGCACAAAAGAACAAAGAGAGCACATGCGTTGACAACAAATTCAAACACATAAGAATCTTGCAAAACAAGAACCAAGTAAAACAATAATTATAAATTTTAAAAATACAACTAAGTGAATTCTTTGATGTTCCATTGCAGAAAAACATTGAAACATAGTGTTGTAGATGCAAATCACACAAAAACATACAAACAAAAAGGGAAGAAGGAAGAAGAAAATTGCAGCATGACATTGCAAATGTCACCTTCAACATTTGTAAACACCACTACATCAAAGCCACTTGCAAACACAAAAACAAGATTAAAAATGAAAAATAAAAGAAAATGTAGAATACCAAATGAGGAAGGAGAAAAAGAAATGGAAGAAGAAATAGGAAGGAGGGAAGAAGGAGCCAAGAAAAAAAATGAGAAGAGAAGGAAAGAAGGGGAAGAAAAAAAAAAGAAATGAAGAGAGAAAGAGGGAAGGGAAAAAAAAAAACAAGACGAAATGAAAAGAGAAGCAAAGAAGGGGAGGAAGAAGGAAAGAAAAATAGTTTAATTTTTTTGGTGAAATATATATTTATGGCAAATTTTTAAAAAATTAATTGAAATTTTTGGAGAGCTCCAATTGCCAATCTTTTTTTTGTACTTATAAATTGAAATTTAATGTTTTAGTTTATAGCCACATTTGGCTAGGATTTTAAAAACAATTGCCACTTTAAATGAAATTTCTTATAATAGTAAAATTTTGGCCAAAAAACCCTAAAATAAAGGTGGCCAAAAATGACAATTACAGTGCAACATTACATGTTGTCATTGCGTGCTTGTGAAATACCCTTTAAATCATAATTATGGTAAGGATTAAATCAAGGAATCAGAAAGAGAATAAAACAACCAAAAGCTAATTTTTATTTATTGTTAAAGTTTCTCTTTTTGGAAATATTAAAAATTAAAAAAATTCAAGGTTTATTGAATTGATGCAATAAATTTTTTTTTGGGAGTTATAAATTTTATTTAAATATTTTGGTTTTAGCCAAATTTGGCTACTTCTTTAAGGCAACCATTGCCAATTTTATTGGACCAAAAAACCTAAAATAAAGGCGGCCCCATGCAGCCTGTCATAGTTGTCCTTCTGCTCGGGGAGATTGACATCGCAAGAAGGTGTCTTGGGAGATCAGCTCCTAGCTTTGATTACAATAAGGCATAAAGGTCTCTTTGGAGACATCTGATAAGGACATACAGTAAACTCTCTCTAAACTAATATCCTTGGGACCGGTCGAAAGATATTAGTTTATGGGGGATATTAGTTTACACAAATTATATGGGGGGTAACAAAAATCATTCCGAAACCTGCCAGAGCAACATGGAAGGTCCAAACACAACATTGGTCCAAACAACAACATGACTTATTAGCATACTTCCCATTACGTTTGTATTACTCAACCCTCTACAATTTTCTATAGTTTTAAAATCTCAAAACTACTCGTGATGTTACATCTCAATGTTTGTATCAATCTCATTGAGTTTCTGTATCATAAATATGTATGATGTATTAGTTTATAAAATGCTATGGGACCGGAAAAAGATATTGAATATCAGTTTATGGAGAATTATTAGATTAAGTATGAGGCCCGCCGCAAGCCTGTGCCCGCATATTAGTTTAGAGAGAATATTAGTTTACACAGTATTAGTTTAGAGAGAGTTTACTGTAAAGAAGAAAACAGTGAAAAGATGGCGAAAAGGGCCGAAAAGAAGCGGAAAGAAAAATGGAGCTGGATTTCACACAGGTGAAGGTTTCATAGCCGGTACCTTCCGGATTTTCAGCCCCCCTCTGCCTCCCGAGGCAGTCGGTTACGAAACCTCCTCCTATAGGGAACAAAAAAAACAAACTCCGCTGATTACTTTTTACCCATCACATTCCATTATGCAAACTAGGTGGCCTTAAAAATAATTCCATCAAAACTAGGGTTTCGAAATTTCAAAATGAGGGTTTCGGGATTTCCCGCCATCTCTACATTAGGAGGGAGTTTGTACACAGGATTGTTCAGCACGTCTTTCTTGATTCTTTGTTTGTTGTGGTTGAACTCGAGGATTTTGGAGGATTTTTAGATAAGCAATTCGCAGCTCAGTCGCATTGTTCAGGGTCGCGCAAGTATGAGTAAAAGAAGCAGGAAAGGGGGAGGAGGAGGAGGGGGAGCTGTTGGTTCGGGCTTGGATGGTATGAAGAGCTGCTACAAGGAAGCGAAGAAGAATGGGGACCGTGAAGAAGAGGCTCGTTGGGCGAACCAGATCGGACATGCCTTGAAGGAGCACGGGGATTATGTGGAGGCTTTGACATGGTTTCGTCTGGATTATGACATCTCGCTCAAGCGGAAGCCAGTGGATCAAGAGTCACCCCGCGTCAATCTCATGCCTACTTGCCAGTCGCTGGGCGAAATCTACCTGCGCCTCGAAGATTTTGATGAAGCCCTCATTTACCAGGTACGAGTTTTTCTTTGTCGACCTTCCGATTTCTTGTCCACCTTCTGATTGATGGCAGCTTCAAATATTGGGAATTCTTTGAGTGCATGCACACATCATACTTTTTCGTGTTGTGTATTTACCCTCTCCTCCATGGCCCACCTTTAGCAGGGAGAAGAATTTATAAAATTCAGAGATGATTTGGCGGTAAGAATCTTGGTCAGATCAAGCAATGACAAGCCAAATCTGTGAGCGACCTTGGATAATTCGTATAGTAAAACCTTAAACCCCAAACCTGGCGTGTGACCAAACTGAACATGCAATGAAACAGTATTCTAATAAAGAAAGTAATCTATGACTGTGTTCACTGTCTTGTATAAGGAAAAGTATTGTGGAGCCAAAACTCTTTTAGGATGTATACTTTATCAAGATTCTTCTCATTGCTCTGGTCTAGACAGACCAAAAAGGCTAAGATATAAGGCTCTGTATGAGTCCATCATCCTGTGATCCATACCTCTGGGGGTTTTTGGTCACATGTCACTTATTCCAAACCTGGGTATGCATTGTGATAATATGTTGACAAATCCAACAGCAATGAGCCAGGATCTCTGTTTCTCACCTACCTACTCCTGTCAAGCAAGTCTAGGAACCACAGTTCTTTCCAGGGTACTCTAAACTGCTTTGAACATGCTGTCATACTGAGGAGCACGGTTCTTTCTTCTAAAAATTTGATCATCTTTCTGTCTGTGCATGGCTACTGTAAAATGGATAGCAAGCAGTCCAACGCTCATATAGCCTTTGTGTACTCTTGAGCTAGATCTTCTTACTTGTATGGCTCTTTTGCAAACGGCACCAATGGGGAGTAGGTATTGCCTGGCCCTGCACAACCCTGTCAGGAACCTGACTGTCAGTACCAGAACACACTGCCAAATGTAATCTGTGCACACTAGTTGTACAAACTGGGAAAATGTGCTAGTTTTTGACAATGAGCAGTTCTTGTGGAAGGACATTGCTTATTATGGAATGCTCAAACCTGTGAAAAAGGTTCAGGGAGACCAAGAAACCAAATGTCACACTGGTACAGGATCTGCTAATAACACCATCCACAAAATCTCCTCAGGACAATATCCATCCCAAGACACTTCCTCACATGATATAAGCCCCAGCCATGTCCAATGATGCACACAATAAATAATTCTTCAGAGCTCTAGGGTCTGCAGGGAGAATGGAGAGGGGGCATTATTCCATCTCTTTTAAGTTTCTTTTGAGATTAGATCCATGTGATTCTTGAAAATTTCTGTTGAACTTTTGACTGGCCTAATATTGTGATGTTGGACTTGGTCTGTGTATGGCAGAAGCGGCATTTGGACATGGCCAAGGAATTAAAGGACCTAGTTGAGCAACAGCGAGCTAGCACACAGCTGGGACGGACTTTCATGGACATGTATGAACAAAAGGATTGTGTGACAGCATTGCCAAAGGCCAAAAAATATTTGTCAATGGCCATGGAGCTTGCTCGTGTTCTGAAGGCCAACCCCCCTGTGGACAAAGTATCACCATCTTCATTTGTGGTGGAGCTTGTGGATGCATACAACAACTTAGGGATGTTGAAGATGGTGGTGGAAGAGCCAGATGTGGCCTGTAAACTGTTGCAGCAGGGGCTGGCACTTTGTGAGGAAGAAGAAGTGGGGCAAACTGATGCAGCGCGCACCCGGTTGCACCATAATTTAGGACGTCTCCATTTGGAGCAGCGGCAATGGGATCTTGCTATGAAGCATATTCTCAAAGATATTGAGATTTGCCAAGATCTGCCTCATCCACAGGGGGAGGCCAAAGGTCTGAACAATTTGGGAGAGGTGCACTTCAAGTGTCAACGGTACATGGATGCTCTTCAGTGCTACCACCGGGCACTGAACATTGTACAGAAGCTGCAAGATGAGGATCACCTGCTGAGCATAGTCCAGGCGAACATTGAGGTTGTGCAACAGGCAATGCCCAAGATGAAGGAGTTTCAGGAGGCCTTGAAGCAGCACATTGGTTTGCAGAGGAAAGTGGAGGCTGCTAAAGGATCTGTATCAGAGCGGAGGCTATATCAGCAGGAGTTTAAGGCTCTGCAGAGTCTCCTTGCCCAGGCACATGAGCTACAAGCTTGGGAACAGGTATCAATTGTGGCCTCACCATATCAGCTCTTGCTGACGTTTCCATGTATGGCAGGCCCTCTTGTCAGAAGAATTTCCAGTGACTGATTGAACTCATTGTTATGTCTAGCTCAGGTCTGGGGCCATACTGATGCACTCAAAAGTCTGATTCTGTTCTATGTGCTTGTGATTGTTTCAGCATTTGAAGCTAGGAAAGAGGTTGAAGAAGGTAGTGACCTTCTTGGGAGACATGGAGAAACTAGGTGATGCTCTGGACCTGATAGGTGAATCATACTACAACCTTCGGAAATATCAGAAGGCCCAGAAGTGGCATTTTCAGAGCTGGCAGGTCTGCAAGCGGGTGAAGCACCTTGAGGTGACTGGCCACTTGCAAGAACTGGTTGTGGAAGTTTTTAATGCGCAAATCCTCCCTTGGTGTTGAGTTCCATAAACTGATGGGTATGCTTGGCAGGGTCAAGCTGTTGCCAAGAACAACTATGGCAATGCATTGGATGCAGCTGGGGACTGGTATGGTGCATTGCAGGCCTATCTAGAAGCATATGAGTAAGGGCCCAATCTGTGCATGTCTTGTAGTTGCAATATGCATGTATTTCACTTTATGTGTTTTCTGCTCTAGTGCATGACCAAGGCATAGATGCAGAAAAGTTTTCAACTCCTTGGTTCTGCTCTCAGTGTTTGAGGCCTGCTTTTCACATATATTGAATTCTCCCTGGTCTATAGGTTTTGTTAATCTGTTCATTGCAATTATTGGTTCCACTGTGTAAACATACCAAGATAATAACCTGCATTGCTGAGTTTTGTGACTTCCCTTACAACACCAAGTGTCCTGAAGTTTTTTTTGCTTGAATTGGGCTTTGTTGATCAGTTGTTGCTGCCTACATCAAGCCCAATTACAGTTGCTCTAGAAGTGCTTTGGAAGCCCCTTGATTTTAATCACATAGTAGTTGCTTAGAGGATTATGACATTCTCTTTTGCATGGCAGGATTGCCAAGAGTCAAGGGGATGCCCACTTGATTTCACAGCAGATCAGTGCCATTGAAAACCTTCAGTACTGTTACATTGTACGGCTTGAACATCCAGAGGAAGCAAGGTACACTCTCTCTTGTAAATGACATGAACCGGGCTGCAACAAATCACTTGAGTCAGATGGATGTGCTTTGAGATAATTGAGAAGCAGTAAACATGACCTTGTACTAATGTTATGTTCTAGTTTTGCAGTGAGTTGGATGATGAACTTAAGAAGCTCAAACAACTAAAAGAAGTCCAAGAACTTGATGAGGAGGCAAACAGTCGCTGTTCAGAGACTGACGTTGAAGAAGATGATGTCTCTGCTCAACCCAAAACCTGGCCAGATACTGACAGCTTCTCTCCTGCTTCTTCTGCCCATGGTCAGAGGACGCTATCAATGGAAAGAGCAAATAATGGACAATGGTTTGGAGACAGGCTTCATCACAGTGAGAATCCTGGAAGTATTGTGACAGAACCAGCGACACCAGGCCACAGAAAGCACTCCCGAGTGGTGTTATCTGATGAGCACAACAGTAGTGATGAGCTAAAGCAGCTAAATGAGGTACAAGAAGTTGATGAGGAGGCACATAGTCATCATCCAACACCTGACTGTGAGACTCCTGATATCTCTGCTCAGACTACATCCTGGCCAGGTACCAACAGTCCCTTGCCTTCTTCTGTCCAAAGTCTGAGGATGCCTAGCCTGGAATTAACAGGTGGTGTACAAAGATTTAGAGACAGGCTTCATCTAACTGAGAATCTGAGAACTATGGCTATGCAATCAGAGACACATGCCCACAGGAAACACTTCCAAATTGTGTTATCTGATGAGGAAGAGGGTGATGATTGTGCAATGGCTTTACTGCGGACACATCCTTCAAAGAGCAGAGGATCCAGAACAGCAAAAAATGCTGGTGTGGTGGGTGATCAAGCAGCCATATGTGACCAATCTGCAAACATAATTGCAAGTGAAGGTACTAAGAAGGATCAAACCAAAGTGCAAGTTGAGGGAGGGCAAATGCTGCAGAATTCCTTCAAGAGAAAGGAAGAGGAGTTTCATGACACAGATGCATGGCATCGTGTGGAGTGTTCTCACAACAGTTTCCGGGGGCGCTTCCTTCTGCCTGCAAATCTGAATGTAAAAAAGCTGAAGGTTTCAGTTGAGAACGGTGTTCTCACTGTTACTATCCCAAAACTGCCAAAGTCAAACGGCCATGTTTGTGACAATGAGATAGATTGAGTCAGTTAATTAAGAATTTTTATCAGAGTGTGGAAGATCAAATGTTTGACAGAAATTCTTGTTCACAATCACCTTGATTATTGTTTGCTTCCACTCCCAGCATAATATGGTGAAAACAGTATGTCCCCATTCCAAGAGGGAAGTGAAAGTACCTTTGTGATACAAGAAGAACAAGGATAATTTGGTGACCACACCAAATTGTGAAGTGTTGCTGAGGTTATCTTTTGAGAAATACATCATTACTGTAGTGTTACAGAAGATGATCTCAATGATATTTTGAGAAGTATATCAATTAGAGAAAGGGTGTTTTACTAATGTGATCAATTTGGATACAATCAATTAGATGCTGACATGCTGATTGTGTAATTAAGAGGTAGAGATGGATATTGTTTTCTGAAATGTTGTTATGAGCATTAGTACAAGTGCATACAGGTGCAGACAGAAGCTTTCATTCATGCTGTCTCAAGATAGTTAGACCCATGTCATTGGCGAAATTCATCGACATCTTGCCACTTAAAACAAGCCCCAATGAGTTTGGGGTTTCTTTTCTTCAATTTAGTGAAATAAAAAAAAATTGGCGATTTTTTTAAAAAAAGGAGCAAATTAGTCGAGATATTACTTCAGAAGAACAAAAGTATCCCAATTTTTTTGTCAAAAAAAGATCAAACGTGTCGCGAAAAAACCACTGGGTAATCCCATAATACGACAGATTGTTGGATAATTTGATAGGTAATGATGGCTAAAGTAACCAAAGATTTTCCAATCATGGATTGTGTGTAGTGTATATATAGAACCAGAACAAGATTATTCTTAAATGTCCTTTGGCCTGCGGGGATAGCTCAGTTGGGAGAGCGTCAGACTGAAGATCTGAAGGTCGCGTGTTCGATCCACGCTCACCGCATGTAGAATTTTGTAATTTATATTTTGAATTTGTTTCCGTATCGTGCAGTAGTTTGCCGCTGGATTTGGAGCAAAATAATTGTGACTGAAGGAACTCCGATGTTCCGTTGCAGGCAGATTCAGGAAGGATGGTCTTTTGCTGTTGTTTAAGAGCTTCTGGAGCTCAAATGCTGGGGTACTCTTGGCCATGTGACAACTCTTCTGGGTGTTGAATGCCGGGGTTTGATTGTGCCTTGAGTTAATTAAGGCCGGGCCTTCCCAGCTTCCATAATCGGGCAGGCTTTGGCCCCCGCCCCCTCCCAACTCTGGCCTCATGCTGTATTTTTTTCTGCCCCGGTCAGGTCTTTGAGCTTGAATGCGGGGGTACTATCGATTACATGACATTTCAACAGAGAGGTGTCATTTTATTCCGGTTACTGGTTAAGTAGGTGGCCAGTCCAATGTGAGGCAAGGTCAAGCCAACACCCAAAGACAATCTGCGGGAATGAACAGTGAGGTCGACACTGACATATACACACAAATGCACACATAGGCACAGTACAACAATATGGGGAAAAAAACCAGAAAGTGAATGTGTGGGATAAGGCCCAGGGTGAAGAGTGTTACCAGTATGGGGCCCTCATGTGAGCTGCTTATCTGGTAAGGCCAAACCCCAAGGGCCTGACATAAAAGCCCCCCAGGAAATAAAAGAAAAAAAATTCCAGGCCCAAAGGATCTTTACAAAGGGTAAGGTCCTCAGGCCTTACCAGTACAACAGGCCCATGCAACGCTCCACAAACAGGGGTCACATTTTCAGAACGTTTGGTGTGCATTCCGTTTTTAAAATGTAGCCTGCTTTTGCGTGTTGTTCTATTTGCCATGATACCCAGTGGGTATCACAGAGAATGATACAAAACAAAACAGAAAGTGAATGAGCGCTTGGGGCAGAGGCGCTTGCCAGGGTAAGGGGCCTGCACGACTCTGTGTTTCCATTAGAAAGGGCCCATGCTGTATCTGTGTCACCCAGCCAGCACCACGAGAAACAAAAATGACACACATAAATGCTCTAAAAGTGGAATGCACACTAAACGTTCCAAAAATATATGCCTCCTGTTTGCAGAAGCAAAATCCTTGTTCAGTAGTAGGGAAGAGTGGAGCTCTAAATCAAGTTCCCAGATGGACAATAGAATTTGATAAGTTGTGACGACTTGCCTGGGAACGCTTATAATTCTTTTAAGACAACTCTTGAATGCCTTGAATTGATGTAAGTACATCTCACGTATCCTTTCATCTCAGGTATTGCCTCAGGTATCTGAGGCAATATCTAGTATTACCTAAGGCAATACCTTTCATCTCATGTACAAGGTGATGAAAGGATACGTGAGATACTAAGTGATCCTGCCACTTATAACTCAAGTTAGTTAATGAGACGATGAGTCCTAATCAAGCTCCTGGGAAGACACAAACACACATTACAACTTTTCTAAAACTTCTTGTCAACTACAATGTAGTTATGGTCCATTGGTGAGACCTGTACAAGTGCTAGCTAACCTCTAGGAAAGTTATAAAATTGTAATGCAACTTTATTGACACTTTGATTCAACTGAACTGCAACTCATCTCACATGAACACTAGCAATGATTCATAGCGAATGCAAAAGTTGACGTCAATCACCAAGGCTCAATTGTAACCTCTTCAAATCTAGTACTAAAGCATAACAAACAATGGATGTTGGAACAATTGCATTGCAACATCCTAAATTTTTATAGGGCCTCATTGCATACCTTGAAATAGGGAAAATCCTATAAAATGGACCGTCTTTTCACCCCATGTATTTTTTATGGGTCATTGGAACCTGGCCGGTTCCCATTTTGCATTCAATCTTCATATTCCACTGCTCTTGCTAGCACTTCATTACCACTCCTCAATAGGGGTGGCCCCCTATTTTCTAGACTTCCATCAAATGCAATGTTGAAACGGGCCAGCTGATATGGGTGCCGATGCCTTAGCCACCTACAATGGCCCATATAGACTACCTTCTTCAAGCTTTGTGAGTGTCAAGATGTGGTTTCAGGCCCACACACAGGGCAAACTACATATCCTTGGTGTACACATCTAGATAGAAATCCATATCCCGGGAAGTCATGAATGGTCCATAGGACTAATGCACAAAGGACAAACCCATGACTACTCTCTGACTTGCCATAGTCCAATGTCAGGATCCCTAGACTCCAAAGTCTCATAAGTTCATCCATAAGTGGCTGGAGGTAGATATCTATGTTGTTCATATATACATTTTTTTTGCCGGGATGATCAATGCAACTAGCACAAAAAAACGTTTAATTGTCAACCATGGAGGTAGGTTATAAATTAAAACACACACAAGCCATGTAGACCATTGGCATAATTTCTCAGAAAATGGGTTGAAATCATTGGTGGATCTAGTTAATCTCAGATTTTGAAATTCAGCTGCAAAGACTGGCCATTTTGCATCCACATGCGCCCAAGTTTTACCATCTGCAACATGCCATACAAATCCATCCGAGCTTTTGTTGGTTGCATACCATTGTAATAACTCCAACATTGTGGTTGATCTATACATCCGTTTTAACCGTGGGATTATGGGAAAGTGACATACCACTTTCATGGGCACTTGGGTTCTACCCACTTGTTTGTACCTTGCACTTCCAAATTTTGGGTAGTGAGTGTGCCCAACATATTGACCTTTGTATAAAACACACCCAAAAAACTAGAAATAAAAGCATGGATTTTGTTGTATTCCAAGCCAACTCATTGGCATAAAGTTTTTGCACGATACGTGCTACTGGATAAACAATTGTGTATAGGCAATATGAAATTATGTAGCAATGAAAACAACTCATGTACAAACTTGTTTGAACACCCATGTACCATGCACATATTTACTAGTGTCATTGTAGCTGCAAGTTTACTACACCAAGCCCCTTTGGTACAAAGGTATGCAAGCCCCTTGTAACATTGCCACATTGTCCACATTATTTGGTTCCACATTACTAGGGTGCTCAAGAGCTAGATCCAAATGTGGGTGTTCTATCTCAAGGGGATTTTCATTGGGTTCAACTTCTACCTGTGCCCCTATTTCCTCTACCATTTCACAAGCTCATTGCACCTCTTTGGCTATAATCATACCAGCATTGATTAGCATACTAGGAATTTCCAGTGAATCTTCTAGTCCAACGGGAGGTACCTTTGATGGGAGCACATCATCCAGCAAACGCCCCAGATCTATCCCTTTGTTTAATGGTGTGAACCACCGTCTTCTCTTTTGTCAAGTTGGATCAAAAGCACATGGCGGGGGGTCGAATTTGTGCTAAGGATCTATTCCTTTGCCTACACAAGTTTTCTCTTCTTTCTAGTTGGATCAAAACCAAACAACATCTTGGAGCAAGTTGGATTGAGTTGCTATCTTCTAAATAAGGTTCTTTTGTTTGTTTTGCACTTCTCCTATGATCTCATTTTGGTTGGTGACAACATTTTTCCAATAGGTTTATACCCATTAACAAATTCTGAAAAAGTGAATCAAAATGTTTCTATGGTGGTTGTGTAAACAGATGGAAAAAAGATACATAAGGAAACATAAGTCTCTTCATATGTTGGTGCTAAATGCTTAACTTTGCATTTTGTGGCCACATGTTGGCCCAACATTGGTTAGTATTCATTCTATTTCCCCAACTAAAATTTGGTTTGAAATAGGGCAACATTTCATTTTTAAACACTATGATAAAAGGTCTTTAGGTTTAGGGTCTAAAATTCTACAACTTCATTATAGAGAAGCTCAAGACTAAAAAAATCTGCCTAATTGCTTATTGTTTTCTTTTTTAGGTGCTTTATGGCAGCTATTTAAACAAAGGGGTGTATGGATTGGACACGGCAACTTTGAAGCATCTAACAAATTGTAACTCTAGTGCAATAAGTAACAAACAGTCATTCAAAATGCCAAAGCCAACATCTACATTAAGTGCCATGGTTGAAATCCATTTTATTTTGTTGTGTCAATCTATTAATTTTTTTGCAATACAGGTGCGTGAATATGAACTTAGTCTATTCTAGATTCTTGCAAATTGCTTGTCGCAACCCTAGCCTTGGGCTCGCGACCAAGGCATAGAGGTTGCAAGGTTGCGGGCCAAGAGGAAGGAAGCCCGGGAGTCAAGGCAAAGGCATTGCAAGGGTGCAGGCCAAGAGGAAGTCCGGGAGTTAATGCAAAAAGAAGCTCGAGAGTCACATCACATACTCTCAATAATGTTAGAAAGCGTGAGGGAGTATGAGGGAGGGAACCCTAACACTCCCAAGGCAACTCCCACTTTGGGAGATGGACTCCCAGTGGACTCCCAAAACTTCAGAGAGCAATTGCAAGGGTCAAACCTCAATTTCCTGTGACGTTTTTTATATCGTTGGAAAGCTCTTGGAGCGTAGATGTCTAAAATGGACTCGAATTGCTCATTTGAACATCTAAAACACAAGTTATGGCCAAAAGAAGGGTCGGGAGTCAAACTGCCAGTTTGACTCCCGACCACAAAAAGTCGGGAATCGACCCGATTTACTTAGCTTTAGGGGGGCGTGCCACATATTGTTGAAAAGCTCTTGACGAGAGCTACAACTTTGCTTCAGACCGCACCTCAATCGGAGGTTTGCTCTCAAAGTTATGGGGCTCCAAAGTCGCAGGAGTCCGAGTTGGCGCGATTTCGGGACTCCCACTTAGGAGTCCCGGGAAAAATAGCCATTTGGATGTAGCCTTCGTGGAAAAATAGCCATTTGGATGTAGCCTCCGTGGAGAGCTGCAGAGTATACTATAAGGGGGAAGGTGGTGGCTTCCCCCAAGTCCAGGCCGTGGTGAGAGTCTTGTGTGTCCGTGTTGCCTGTGGCTCGTCCTAGCACCAAGGGTGCTCCAACTATGCACTAACCACTTTGTGTGGGTTGTGTGCAAGTCCGTGTGAGTGAGTGAAGCTTGTTAACTTTTCTTAGTCCTATCCCGGAGCTCCAACACGCCCCTTTACCCCTCAAAGTGTTGTGAGCTAGGCAGCGTGCTTCGACTCCTCCCTTTTTCGCTGCTTTCTACTTGGGCTCCCATTTGAGCCCTTTAAGGAGTTGGGAGTGCGTCATTTGGTATCAAAGTTTGGGGAGAACTCGATTTACTTATTGGGGAGTTCCGATAGCACCAAAGAAGTCCTGCAAGGTAGTCCAAGAGATCGTGGTGGAAGAACCCACCCAAGACACGGATGTTCCACCCCAAGCCATGAGTGGGGAAGAACAAAAGGATTCCGAAGGTGAAGAAGACCATGATAGCCATGAGGACCATGAAAGTGAAGAGGAGCAACCAAATGCGGTGCTCTTCACCCCGGAACAATTGGAGGTCCTATTCAAAATGAAGAGGCCCGATTTCAATGAATTGGTTACCGCCTTCAAGGGAGGATCATCCAAAGGTGTGGAGTTCAAGCCTGCTAGGCCCGAGAACTTTGATGGGGCCCGGGACCAAAAGGTTCTGGATGCTTGGCTTGCGGAAATGGAAGATTACCTTCATGTCGCCAAGGTTGGTCGGCATTCAGCCATGGAACTTGCCCAATCTTATTTGAAAGGCTATGCCTCCACATGGTGGAAGACCGTCAGGCAAGAAGAAGTGAAGACCCATGGTTACACATGGGAATTCTTCAAGGAACGTATTGAGTTGAAATTCATTCCCAAGAATTTCGACTACATTTCAAGGTGCAAACTTTGTGACCTTGTGAATGCAAGCAATGACAACTTGCGTTAATATGTGATGGTTTATTCCGAACTCATGCTTGAAATTAGGCATATGCATGAATTAGATCGGGTGTGCCATTTTGTGATGGGGCTTCCAACTTGGGCCAAGTGCAAGCTTGAAGAGAATTGGCCCGCCTCACTAACCGAAGCCATCATGAAAGTGGAAGGCTTCTCGGATGTGGGGTGAGGTGAAAAGTCCGGGTTCAAAAGGGATAGTTGGTTCCCTCATAAGAAGGCACGCCATGAAGGGTAATGGAATTGAGGCCAAGTGTTGCAACCTTAGCTTTGGGCTCGCGACCAAGGCTAAGGGGGTTGCAAGGTTGCGGGCCAAGAGGAAGGAAGCCCGGGAATCAAAGCAAAGGCATTATAGGAGTGCGGGCCAAGAGGAAGCCCGGGAGTTAAGGCAAGAGGAAGCCCGGGAGTCACATCACATACTCCCGGGAGTGTAAGAAAGTGTGAGGGAGTGAACACTCACACTCCCAAGGCAACTCCCACTTTGGGAGATGGAGTCCCGATGGACTTCCGAAACTTCAGAGAGTGATTGCAGGGCTCAAACCTCAATTTATTGTGGCGTTCTTTATATCATTGAAAAGCTCTTGAGGCGTAGATGTCTAAAATGGGCTCGCATTGCTCATTTGGACTTTTGAAACACAAGTTGTGGCCAAAAGAAGGGCCGGGAGTCGAACTGCCAGTTTGACTCCCGACCACAAAAAGTCAGGAATCGACTCGATTTACTTAGCTTTAGGGGGCGTGCCACATATCGTTGGAAAGCTCTCAACGAGAGTTATAACTTTGCTTCATAACGCATCACGATTTGAGGTCTGCTCGCAAAGTTATGGGGCTCCAAAGTCGCGGGAGTCCCATTTGGTGCGATTTTGGGACTCCCACTCAGGAGTCCCGGGAAAAATAGTCATTTGGATGTAGCCTCCGTGGAGAGCTGCAGAGTATACTATAAGGGGGAAGGTGATGGCTTCCCCCAAGTCCGGGCCATGATGAGTCTTGTGTGTCCATGTTACCTGTGGCTCGTCCTAGCACCAAGGGTGCTCCAATTATGCACTAACCACTTTGTGTGGGTTGTGTGCAGGCCCGTGTGAGTGAGTGAAGCTTGTCAACTCTTCCTAGTCCCATCCCGGAGCTCCGACACGCCCCTCTACCAGTCAAAGTGTTGTGAGCTAGGGAGCGTGTTCCGACTCCTCTTTCTTCCGCTGCTTTCTACTTGGGCTCACATTTGAATCCCTTAAGGAGTTTGGAGTGCGTCACCAAGACACCTCAAAGGGGGAAAAGCCCAAAGAATTCCAAGGCTCGGGTTTTAAACCCAAAGGAGATTTTGTCAAGAAGGGGGCTCCTTTCAAAGGGAGCCAACCCAAGGGAGATGCTAGTGGGAAACCAAGGGGAGCATGTTTCAATTGTAATGAAGTGGGCCATTATTCTAAGGATTGCCCCAAACTCAAATTGGGGAATGGGCCTTCACCTCCAACCTAGCCCAAAGTGAATGTAATCACCTTATTTTTTTAAAGGGGAAGCTTTCTAAGTGGGAAGTGTTATGTCTTTTGGACACAGGGGCTTCCCACAACTTCATAACCCAAGAAAGTGCGGAAAGAATGGGGTTACCTTTAGAGGAGCTCAAGGCACCCATCAAGGTGCACTTTGCGGATGGGATTCCCCATCCCACCAAGTTCTAAGCAAGAGATGTGCCCCTCTAATTGGGGAATTAGAGAGGCAATAACGCGCTCCCAAGTCACGGGGTGAAACCCACTAGAAGATTTCACAAAGTCAAGTTGCGGAAATTGTGATTTAACGGCACGCTCCCGGCTTCCAACTTTAAAAAGGGGTAGAGGGTCAAGTTAAGAGCCCAGGGATTAGACTAGGAAGAGGGACTAGTTTAGCCTGTGTGAATATGCATCCAAGAACCAACCACAAAAGGTTAGTTTAGCATTCGGGACACCCTTGGGTGTTGGGACCTGCCATGGGCACTTTGACACACAAGACTCATCACGACCCGGACTCGGGAGTAAGCCACCACCTTACTCCCTATAGTATTTTCTGCAGCTCGCCACCGAGGCTACATCTAAATGGCACATTTTGTTGGGACTCTCGAAATGAAGTCCTGAAACTGTCCCGGCTGGACTCCTCGAACTTTGAACGGCCATAACTCCCGATTGTGGAGTCCGATCGCAACGAGGTCTTAACCAAAGTTGTAGCCCTTGTCGAGATCTTTCCAACGCCGTGTTGCAATCTCAATTCGAACGTCGGGAAGAGATCGATTCCCGACTTTTAGTGTTCGGGAGTCAAATTGCCAGTTTGACTCCCGGCCCTTCTTTTGCCCATAACTTGAGCTGTAGATGTCCGAATGGCCAATGCGAGGCCATTTTCGATATCTACGTTTCAAGACCTTTCCAATGACACTTAGAACACCTCAATTTGAGGTGTTTTGGGCCTTTTTGTCGAGCTCTGAACATTTGGGAGTCCCGGAGGACTCCAAATCCTTAACTTTGGGAGTGTTGGGCTTCACCCCCACAGTTTGCCAAAGTAGGGTCGCGACACTCTCCCCACTAGAAGAAAGGTCAATGTCCTCATTGACACTTATAATATTTTTCACACTTATGCAATTGCAATTGCTTTCTTTTGGATCCTTGACCATTTGCCGACTTTGCGGCTTGGACCTTGTCTCAAGCTAACTTAGGCATCCCCAAGTTTTCAACACTTGACAAGTCCAAGAGGGTCTTGTGGAAAACCCTCTTCCCATGCTTCATCAAAAGACTAAACTAGCCTAATTGACGAAGCCCTCATTTGGGAGGAACTTTTTTCCATTTCTTCCCTTCATGATGACTTAATTCAAGTCTACTCTTGACCTAAGCTATTTGACATGACTCCTTTTCCTATCTCACGCCTTGGTCACAACAACCAAGCCTTAACTAAAAGGTTTGCTTATCAAGGTACAAGAAGCAACACTTGGGTTTACCAAGCCCAAGTCCCAAACTACACTTAAAGTATGCGAGCGGGGTCATGACTTCCCGCGTTGGCCACACTACCAACCAACCCTTTGGGATGCACTTAAGGCATGTGCATGTCCCCGCAAGCTCACCTTGCTTGCCTCCTCTTTTGGGGCCAAGTTTTCCTCAACCCCAAAATGGAGTCCGATTTTGATTTGGGCCTACGCGAGAAAGTTCCATTTGTCCCATGCCACTTCTCAACCCTATTTGCCTTATACAAATTTCTCATGATACAATCTTTTGGAAGTTTTAAAGCCCTTTTTATTTCACTTGTAACTTGATGTGGTACATTTTATATGAAACTCAACCCCACTAAAATAAAGGTGATGTCCTCATCACGCTCTACGTCTTCTCTTTGCCGGTCTAGTGTGGAATTCTTTTATGGCTTCTTGGGCATGTTCCATGTCAGATTCATTCACCCAAGATGCCTCTATTGCATGGTAGCCTTTCCACTTAACTAAGTATTCCCGCTTTCGCCCTCTAAGTTGCCTTAATTTGAACATGGCCTCTACCTCAAACTCTGGTTCATTATGAACCAAGTCTGGTGGAGGCCTTGAGTGATGCTCTCTATTAGGCCTTCAGGCATCGCGGGAGACTGGCTTCAAAAGGGAAACATGAAATGTGAGGTGAACTCTAAGATTTTTCGGTAATTCTAACTTATAAGTGTCAGAAAGTTTCTTTTCCAACACTTTGAATGGACCCGCATATGGGCCCATAAACTTATGACTTAACCCTTCGGGTAACCGGAAGTTCTTGACGTTCAACCACACCTCGTCTCCTTCTTGAAACTTCACCTCTCATTGGGACTTGTCCGCAAAATCCTTGTACCTTTTGTGCGCTTTTTCCAAATTGGTTTTTTGCCAACTCCCACAAACGCTTCCTTTCTTCATCAAGTTGTGTGACCATTGGCACTTCCTCACTTGCATCACTCGAGGGTTGTCCTTGTGCGGCCCAAGTCATGGGCATAATTGGTGACTTGCCCGTCACCATTTGGAATGGGGTGGACCCAGTTGCGGAGTGTACCGAGTTGTTGTAACAAAATTCGGCTAACTCCAAATGGTCCACCCAATCTTATTGATCCACCGCCACATAATTCCTTAGGAATTGTTGGATCACCAAATTGACCCTTTCGGTTTCCCCATTGGTTTGGGGACGGAATGAAGTGCTCATCTTGAGTTCCGACCCCATTCGCTTTCACAAGGCCCACCAAAACTTACTTGTAAACTTTGGGTCTCGATCCGACATTATGTCCTTTGGAAGGCCATGATGCTTCAACAACCTCCCCGTCTCTTGAACCGTGGCTTCATCCTTTGTGGGAATGAAGTGTGCTATTTTGCAAAATCGATCCACCACAACCATGATGGCATCAAACCCCTTTGAAGGGGGCAAACTTACCATGAAGTCCATTGACACACTTTCCCACCGCCCTTCCGGAATTGGCAAAGGTTGCAACAACCCCGCTTGCTTCTTGTTAAATGTTCGGTTTTATTGGCAAACCAAACAAGTCTTCACATACTCCTCCACATCATCCTTCAAGTTGGGCCAATAGTAGGACTTCTTTAGGAATGTTGTGGTGCGCTTTGCACCACCATGGCCTGCAAGCAGCCCATCATGACATTCCTTCAAAAGTGTGTCTCGCATCTTCCCTTCCGGCACATAGAGTCGATTTTGCTTGTACCACAACAATCCATTTCTCAAATGGAAATGGGACTTAGTTCCATTTTGGATGCCTTGCCTTATCTCCTTGGCAAAAACATCCCGGCGATTCGCTAGTCTAACTTCCTTTTGAAGTTCAATCTCTCCCACATACACCACTCTAAGTTGGTGTTTCCGGCTCAAGGCATCGAAGACTA
>Ga0209611_10000170_pt1 | contig 81917 bp, 67 predicted proteins | sample S1TSphgellanicum_3_FD_187693 | JGI IMG/M metagenome (GOLD analysis project Ga0209611, IMG submission 187693) | Host-associated microbial communities from peat moss isolated from Minnesota, USA - S1T2_Fc - Sphagnum magellanicum MG (SPAdes) (version 2) | ecosystem: Host-associated > Plants > Peat... | reverse complement strand
GTCCGTGGCAGCCTTCCTTCTCAATGGCGGTGCCGCTGGATTTATGTACTTGGCTAGCAAGTATCAGCCCTCGCAGCTCGCGGAAGAGCAACGCACGGCGTCTCGCTTCCACAAGCTGCTGGCTAGGGACATCGAGACCACTTTGTTGATCGATCCACGGCTACGCAAGGATGCGCACCTGTACATGGAAGAGGTGATGGGCAGGCTGCAGGCTCTTGACGTCGGGTTTCCTCTCCCCTTGAAGCCCAACGGCCTCGAGAAGTTCCCCAAGGTTGTGGCACCCTCCGTACTTGGCCCTATTGCGGACCTGGCCGAAACGGAGATCCCAACCAACAACACGAATGGTTGGACCGATGCCATCACGAAGGACCTCCAACGAACAGCAGATAAACTCCAGGCATCGGACATTGCAAAATACGTGCGGGCGGCTAGAAACAAGGGGATTGCTAACAAAAGGCTAGCAATATCGGCTCCAGTGTTTGCAGTGGTTGCGGCTTTGCTGAGCTTGCTAGGATGCTGGCCGGGGATTCACTTGACAGCGGTGGCTGCAGCCTGCAGTATAGTAGCGGTATTGGTGAGTAGCTTCTCCAATGGTGGACAAATTGGAATGATATTTGAGTTGTACAGAAACTGCGCTGGTTACTATGCAGAGATGGAGCAAGATATTCAAAGCACGATGAGGATACCGGTTTGCCAGAGAGAGGACGGAGAGTTGTACCACCAAAAGATTGCACTGCAACTGGGTCGATGTGACCAAATGCCAATGTTTTCATCAGAGGAAAAGACTGCTGGCAAACTCTTCTGAAGAGCTCAGCTTTTGTGAAGAAGAATTGTCCTTATTGAGGCGCCAATTCTGCAGCAGTAACCAACAAACTAGCCCATTTTGGAGAGCCAGCAGAGGACTTTCCATAGGCTAGTGGAATCTATGTTGTGAAACAAAGAAAGAAATTACAAAAATTAAAAAGAGAGGCTAGAGTCATTAGAGTCATTAGATTAAGTGATGGAGGCCTGTGAACTCCCACTACAATAACTAGTTACTGGGTTCATGATTTTCACCAATGTACATTCACTTGACTTTTTATGAAGTAACCATCAGCCTCTAAATTATAACTCCTTTCAAAGTTTGCAGTGTGGCCGTGTGAAAGACAGAATCTGAATTTGGGGTTGGTGTGTTTGGTTTTTGCCAACACCAAAGTTGTGTACCAGAATATGTCCAATTCAACAGCCCAATTCAACATTGAAATAGCCCCAAATCTGCCCCCTCTGATATCTCCTCAATCGCCCCCAAAGCCAAAAGCAAAGGTTTAAAAAAACCCTGATTCAATATGGCATTACAAAGAAGAACCAAAACATGAATCCTAGCAATTTTTTAGGGTTCATCATATCCTAGGATTAGGCTCCATGGTCATTCCATTGCTCCAAGATGTAGAACAAACAATAAGAAAAAATTAACAATTCAACTAAACTAGACATAATCCTACCAATTGAAAAAAAAGAAAGTAATAAATTATACCTAAAGCTTTATTGTGGCTTTCATCTAACTTGTGGCTTGTCAATTAACTTCTCATTCTTCTCCATTAGGGCTTCTTCCATTTCCATGAATTGATGCCAAATCACCAACTCAAGCATTGTTTGACCAATTCTTGTAAATGTTTATAAGGATCTTAAGATTGTCCATGCCTAATTGAGATCGTCAAAGGTTTGTGCAAACACTTGCAATGTTGAAGACTTTTTTTTTTTGCCTCAATTTGAGAACCAACAATCCCCAAAATTTGGCAAGCTACAAACCTAACATAAGAAAATTGTGCCTCATGCACTTTCCACCATAATAGTGAATCTTTGCACTCCTCTTGAATGACCTTGATCCTAAAATGATTTGACTATTCTTTCACCATTGACAATGCCAAGTCGTCATTACTATCCATGAGGTCATACAAACTTGTAAATTGAGAACTTCCAGATGCAACACTATGAATTCTTTCACTTGCATCAACTAGGTTGAAAAACTTGTATGCACAAACCAAGAGGAGGAACAATACCAATTTATCATATTCACCTACAATTTGAAAAGCTCTATTCTTGCCAACATATTGAATGACCACCCCCAACCCCTTGTAGTGGAGATCTAACATCATAGCCAACAACATTTGTGAGCCTTGTAGTGTTGAAAACCAAGCATAAATGAAAGGAAGGGATCTAAAACTTATATCACCTATTTTTACACATTGCATTGTTTGAAGACTTGAAGCTCACTATCAAAGTTTTGGGTTTCATTGGAATTTGGTGTCATAAGGTCCATTTTTTTCCCATTTTGTAAATCATTTTCTGTGACATAACTTTTATACATGGTTATATCTTTTCATATGCCCTTGTTTTCTAGTATTAACTTTTGTTTACAATTGGTTTGGACTATTGTTTACAAACTGGTGACATTGTTTGTAGCTTTGAAAGGGAGAAGAAAATGTTGGCCACTCAATTTTTTATTTTGACATGGTGCTGATGTTGTTGCATATTTGGGCATGGACAATCACAAGACTAGGAGGATTTGACATTATCTTTCATATTTTAAAAACTCTCTTTTAAATTATGTTTAAGAAAATGATTTTTTAATTGTGGAGTTTTCATTTAATGACTTTTGGAGAAATCAATTCAAGTGTTTTGACAACCTGGTGACCACCAAGTTTAATTTATTTCAAATTATCCTTCAAATTTAGATTATCTTTTAAGGTTTCTATTTTTTTTTCATAGTGGATTTTTTGTTTCAAGCCCCTTCAAGAAATTAGGAAAGGTGTTTTGACAACTTGGTGGCCATTAGGTTCAATTTCTATTTTGAACATTTAATAAAGTTTATTTAAATGTTATGTATTATCTATGTAAATTTCCAAACTTTGCAACTACTTTCCTTCTTAAAAAGACTTGTTATGTAATTTGGATTTTCTTAGTCTACAACTTCTTTTCCTCTTGTTTTAAGCTTGGTGGCCACCACGCCTCAAGGTTTAGTTTGGATTCAATACAATCATGTATGTTTGAACTTTGTAAATTGTATTTCATTGAATTGACATCCTCTAAATTCTTTTTTGTTTTTTATTAAAAAACCTCCTATGGTGTCCACAAGGTTTAATTTGCATAATTTGGGATGTAAATTGTAAATTTTCTTCAAATGCTTTAAAGTTAAATCCTTGTTGTTAACAACTATGTCTTAGTGGCCACCATGTCATTTATAAATTAAAAGATTTAAAAAAAATAACATTGTAAATTTTGTTTTTGCATTTTTGGGCTTTTGTAAAGTCTTAAATTAATTAAATATGTGTTATTTTCTTGCATAAGTGGTTTGAACACAATAATTTAGGGTTCATTTGCATATGGTTGCTTAGTTTTAGATTTAAAGTTATATAATGATTAGGTTATAATGTCTACATAATTTAAAGTGGATGTACTTTTTTCTTGTCAAAATTAGGTTTAGGGTTTTTTTGGGCATTTGTATGAAATTGTTCAATTTTTTTATGAAGGTTAAAGTTCCATTGGCTATCATGTTTACTTTATTTAAGGTGGATGCAAATATTTTTCATCAAAAGTAGGATTATAGTTATTTAAACAGTTCTTGAAATTCTTTACTTTGTAAATTAAAATTATGAATCCATGGCTTATAGTGTTTATAACATCTTGGTTGGATGTAAGGTTTTTTCCAATACACATAAAAAAGGAACTCAAGTTTTTTCTTGGCTTTAGTAGGAGAACAAAGATAATTTGACTTTAAAAGTAAAGGTTACACAACCTATGCCATTATTTTTTGCCATTTGAATTTTAAATTATATCACTTTAAACCCATACTTAAGTTTTATGGTCTTTCATTTAAGGTAATTGTGTATAATGATTTCATTTAATATGTAGTTAAGGGTATTGCAAATACATATATTTGCATATTGACATCAAATTGATTTTTTTCTTGAAAGGTCACACACATTTAGTTTCAACTATGGGACGTGTTCCAAAATTTCAATTTATTAAAATTCAAAACCCAAAAAGGTCCCTATTCAACAACATGGATTTGGTGTGGACAAATGTTGTTGAACATGGAAAGGCACAAATAATCAAAGTTGAATGCACATATATCCCACATGTGTGAATTTTGAAATTTCTAAATGGTGAATGTAGCCATGAAGATTCTCCAATGGAATGGAACATTTATAAATTAATACCCCCACAAGTGGACATCAAGATGCCAATAATCCAAAACCACCTTGGCCATATTTGGTATGGTGTTTTGTTATTCACTCTTATTATATGATTAATTTCTTTATGTCATTGTACACAACCTTAAGTGTTGAAATTGTTGGCACATTTTGTGGGTATGGATTAAAGGACAACCATGGAGTCCAAAACCATAATCAATCAATTAAACGAGGTTGTTTAGTTCAATTTATAATTAGGTGATTGTACATATGGTTTGAGGTGGTAGAAATGATTTTCTACCATCGATCACACACATCGATCAATGGGGAGCCCCGCACATGGCAAACATGACTTTGATTCCATTGCACAACAATCGTTTTTTGCCCCATGAATGACAAGCCTTCAAGGACCACATTTGGATTCAATTGGGTTTAGGCTACACCATCAAACAAATATATGACAAGCATAAGGAGATATGGTGGGATAGAGTCAATGCACTCAAGTTACCATGATGAAGGATGATTTCATTACACAAGAAAAAATCTTGGGTTTTTCCACTACCCAAATCCACTATGCTTTTAATGAAATGGGACAAATTTCACTAATATGCAACTTACATGGTTTTGGTAAAGAAAAACTATTTGATTAGGACATATTTAGTGAAATATTTTTTAATTGTTTTAGGTAATGATATGTTGCACTAGGTAATTTATAATTTTAAAAAATTAACATGGATATTATGAGGTCCCAAGGTAATATGATGTGGATCGACATGCCACATCATCATGTAACATGTTTTAAACCTTTATTTAAAAAATAAATAAATTGGTCACATATTGTAAATTTTTCTTGGCACACCATGACAAAATACATGTCATGATTTAATATTAATAATGATATTATTATTTATTTTTAAAAATATATTTTGAAGATATTCACTACCATCATATATGTTTTGTATATCATATTTATATATGATACATCAATGTATACACATTACATACATTAACCCACAAATTCATTAAGGTTTGAACCCCAATGCTTCATGGAGATGCAGCAAGGTTTTCATCACCAAACATTTCAAGTCTTTCATAAGAAAAAAAAAGGTTTAATTTTATTATTTTTGACATCAAACTATTTTTAAAATTCAAAATTTAACATACTTTTTTTTTCCCAAAATTTATTCAAATGCTACAAATTAAAACATGATCTTGAAATTTATTCAATAATCTATTCGTGAAAATAATTATAATTTATAATTATGCAATATGAAGGGTTCAAAAAATAACTTAAAATAACATGTTATGAATAAAAAGAAATTTACAAGTCTTTTTTGTGTAAATTCATCTACAATATTCATAAATGGGATTGAATCCAATGTGAATTCAAAAGTGCTTTCATTAAATCTTTAACAAAGATACTTTTATTATGTAAAATATATGTTCAATTTTTGAAAAATTATAAGATTTTTTTTCTTCAATATGATTTTGTAAAATTAAATTTTAAAAAATTACGATGTTATTCGAATTGTTATCACCCATAAATAGTTTTACCCATATTTGTTTATAGATTAATTACATAGTTGCAAAATTGTCTAAATTTTTCAATATTATTTTGAAAAAATATCAATTTTAAATTTTATTTTTAAAAATTGGAAAAACCATTTTTTATGTTTCCCCCTTTTAAAATTGGAAGAAATTGGTTACTTAAAAAAACAAAAATCAATATAACCTTTTTTTTTCTCAATATCATGTTTCTTTAACAACATTAGTTATAGACTAATAAAAATGATTAATTACAAAATTTTGAAAAAACATCATAACATATATATAATAATGTAACAATACATTTTACCTTTGTAGAAGTAAAAAAAACATAATTTGGTGATATCTTGGAATTGAATTGTTGGATTACCCTCCCCCACCCTTTAGTCAAAAATATTTTTTGTTTTATTTTTGGTGGCAAATTTTCACAAGTTTGTGGTTGGTTTTGGGGAAAATTTAGAAAATAATGAAATTTTGAAGAAAATTTTCGAGAGGGGTTATTCTTTTAAAAAATTAAAAAATATGTGAGTAAAAATATAAGGTGTTATATATTAGTTATTGGGTAAAAGGTATTATTTAAGCAAAAATATAACAGGATTTTAACAACTTAATATCTTCATGTATTGTTTATATCCAAAACATAATTAAGTTCTTTTACCAATGACCATCATTTGAACAACACCATAAATTTGAAAATAATAATAATAATAATAATAATAATTCATTGATGTCATTATTGTGATATCAACATTTTTATTGTTTATAATTTTTAAAAAATAATTGAAAAATTTCATCTCTAAATACTTAGACATAAACTTGTAACAAAACAAGCCTAAAAAAAATGTTAAATCATGGTAACAATAATAATATACCCAAACAACTTTTTTTTTTAAAAGTCTAAGTAAGATTTGTGTTTTTCATACATCAAGAGATAAAATGGAAAAATAATTTAAGGATTATTTTTTAAGGTTTTGTTATTATGACATCATAAACATTTGTAATAAAAGACTTGTCCAATGATGAATAGACTAGGGGAAAAACATAATTTTAAATTTATGTAAATGTACAAGTTTGAAGATTAAAATTTTTAAATATGAAGGTCTACATGGACCCTAGATTTGGATATATGAACATTTTTATTTAATCTTTAACTCAAATATTAATGTGAAACATAACAATTTTTTATACATTCATTTTTTAAAAATATGGTGAGTGCAAAATGCAATTAGATAGTAATGGATTTAACACATTCAAAATGAATGATTCAATTCATGTGTAAATGTTGATAGTTCAAAAGATGTGAAGTCTTTACAAGTTATTACATGTGTTTTTTAAAATTATTATAAATGTAAAATGCAATTTATGAACAATGGTTTTGTTAACCCAATTTTTAAATGTATATAGTAATTGGTCTACTTAACTAATAACCAGTAAGACATTTTGATTGAGGATACTTTAATTTTTTGATTAACATGTTTTAAGGATAATTAGTTCATTACAAGAATTGATAACCGAATAGTGCAGTAACCAATTAATTAACATAGTAGGAGAATTTGAACTTGTGAACAATAGCTTTTTGTTTTAATTTCTGAAGTTGTACTAGCTAGTGATTGTTTAAGTTATAACAACACTATGAATAGGTATAACGAAGAGGATTTGAACATTGAAAAGAAAGAATACCTTTCCATAATTTTGTGTGTAACTCTTAGAGAAGTTTTGGGGATTTCTGAATCAAGATTGATGGAGATTTTCTTGAACATTTTTTATTTTTTATTCTGGAGAATGTTAGCTTGAAAATGTTTTTCTTAATGCATTAGCAAGAAACTAAGATACTTCTTATGTTTTTTCAATGTTCAAAATTGGAGCAACTTATTGATGTAAATCAATAAACTAGAATTGTAAATTTGAGATAGAAAAGATAAACCACATAGAGTAGAATACATTTTTAACATTTGGCAATCACGAAGTGGAACAAAATTGTAAGAAAAAAAAATGCTTATGTCTTTTGTTTTAATAATTATTTTGTTTTAATGTTTTAGGTTTGGATTTGTAATAAAATTTAAAAGTTTTCTAAGCTTTTCTTTGTGGCCATACTTTTTGTTCTTTATAAGCAGTAATCACAAATTTCTTGGATTCACATGACTGTGGAGGTAGATATCATCAATTTATTTGATTTTATTTTACGAGATAACATCTTAGAATGGGGTGAGAACTTTGTACAAGATCATCCTAACTACACCTTTGATGAGCTAGAGCAAGCATTCTACAAGCGTTTTTGGACTGTGAAGAATGACGAAGAAGTTTATATGCAATTAAAGAATTTTCAACAACAAGTTGGCAAACGGGTAAAAATCTATTATGAATGTTTATTTAAATTGGCTAATTGTTCACAAGTACAAGCTACTAATGGTTTCCTTATTACCATATTTAGAGCAAGTTTATAACCATACTTTAGATTGGCAACAACAGGTATGACAAGAAATACCCTGATTAAACATAAGGAAATTGTAATAATTTGTGAGGAAAGTGGACCGATTATAACAAACTATAACACTTTGATAACTCAACCAAAATCCAAACCAGTTGCATGGCCCATTGTCACCTATACAACTATTTAACAATAGTTAACATGTTTAAATTGTGGTAAAACAGGTCATGCTAAAGAAACCTATCATAATATAAAGAGAGAAGAGTTAATAGTTCTTGTTGTACCCACTAAAGTTGTTAAATTGGTGGTTGAGGGGACTACACAACTTGTTAAGTTAGCTAAAGTGACCTTAAGATATCATTGTATTATATGTTCTAGTTTTAAGCATTGTGCTCTTGATTGTCCTAGAAAAATAGAAGTTTAAAATATGTTCTGGACTAAACCAAACATTACTCCTACTGTAGTAGCAAAAAATCTTAAACTTGATAATGTCACAATCAATGTAGTTGCAACTATCACAACATGTTGCCAAACATTAAAGCAACAGGTTCTTAGAGAACAAGAACCGGTGAAGGCAAAAACAATAGCTAATTGGTGGACATAAGAACAATTGTGTGATTATTTTGTTCATACCATCAGGGAATTACAAGGAAGTGACTTAACATTGCAAACATCTACTGATTTAAACGAACCACTTCATTCAAACTGGGTTGGTTTACCAGACCTAGTAAATCAACTGGTTACAAATAAGCAACTTGTTTAGTTGACATCATAAACCATGACACTAGAAAAGACTTTAGAAGAGATGTTAAGAAACATTAATATTCAAATTTTGGAAACTAAGTATGTCATTAACTTGGGATAACTTTTGAAAATTGTGCCAAACATCAAATGGTACATTTTCAAACCAGTCAAGCCTATTTAATCAATCCAATCAGAATTTGTTTAAGCTGAATTTTCATGTGTAGCAATAGTTATTAATCATTAGAGTTGTGATTCAAATTTAGGTTGGTAAAATTTTTATTGATGATGTGCTAATTGATGGAGGATCTAGAGTAAACATCATTACTAAGAATCTAAGGATACAATTAGGTTTGCCAAAACTTAATCCAACGCTTTATAACCTACACATGGAAAATCAAACCATAACCAAACCATTTGGTCTTATTAGGGATTTAAAGATATTTGTTCATGGAATATCATATATAGTCACATTTATTATTATTAATAGTAATGTATTGGATTCTAGTTATTCAATGTTATTTGGACGCCCATGGTTGAAAGATGCAAAAGTTATCCCACAATTGGGGAACCAATATTGTAAACCATACAAGGAACTAGTATAGTAATAACCATACTTGTTACCAAGAAACTTTTTATTCAAACCAAAAGACCAAAAAGAATTGTTTGTTATGATTTCCATTTTGGAATATCTGATGATGAAGAGGATGTGATGTTTGCCATAAAATTAGATTTATTTCCTATAGAAACTATAACAGTACCTATTCATCTTGAACATGTTCTTAAACTAGTCTACATACCAAATATTATCATGGCAGAACCAATCCTGAAACAATTTGTTGTACCAATAGATGTATTAGCTATGAAGTTAGCTATACCACTCGATACTATCAAACAACATTTGCCTAAAACTTTCTTCCATTTAGAGGTTGGAGAGATGATTATTGATGAGACACCTACTCAGGAGTGAGTACAAGATTTAACCATAACAAAATGGACTATTATTGAGGAGGAGCAATTAACTAAAGTTAATTTGGGTACCAATGAGAATGTGCAATAGGTGAAAGTGAGCTCTTCACTTGAACCAGTTGTCACAAATCAACTAATTGAACTTCTAAAGGAATTCAAAGATATATTTGCCTGGACATACAAATACTTGAAATGTATACCACCAGAGATTGCACAACACAGGATCGAACTGGACACCATAGTATCACCTACTCATTAAACAAGGTACCTGTTGAATCCCAATTATGTTGCCATTGTTAAGTAGGATATAGACAAATTATTTGCTGTTGGTTTTATCAAACCAATTCAAGAAGCAACTTGGCTATTTCCAATAGTGGTTGTTCTCAAGAAGAATGGGAAGTTGAGGATCTATGTTGATTTTAAGAAACTCAATGTAGCAACCAAGAAGGATCCTTATTTGTTACCTTTTATGGATGAGGTTATCAACACCATTATTGGACACAAAATTTATATCTTTTTGGATGGGCCTTCAAGATATCATCAAATATCAATTGCATCAAAGGACCGACACAAAATTGCCTTTGTAACAAATTGGGGGGCTTTTGTGTGGGTTGCAATGCCATTTGGTGTTAAAAACGGACAACCCACTTATCAAAGGGCATTAATAAAAGCTTTTCATGAATAGATTGATGTGTTCATGAAGATATTTCTTGACAACTTTACTATTTTCAGTGACCTCTCAACCCACCTTGAGAAGCTAAAAAAATGTTTTCTTAAATGTAAAGAGTTCGGTATTAGTCTAAACCTCAACAAATGTGCATTCATGGTGTTTTCAGGGACCATATTAGGATTCATAGTGTCCAAAGAAGGCAAGGTTATGGATTTTAAAAAGGTTGAAGCGTTAGTAAACATGCAAGTACTTACTACCTCATAAGAGATCCAAGTTTTTAACGAGATGGCTCAATTTTAAGGTGCTTCATTAAAAACTTTGCTTCAATCATGTCACCTATCACTAAACTGCTCAAAAAGTCTAAAGTCTTTGAGTGGACTGAAAAATGCTAAAATGCTTTAAAAGAAATTAAGAACCAATACATACAAGCCCCTATTTTGATTAGTCCAAACTAGGAGCTTAAGTTTCACATTCATATAAATTATTGTGCATCAATGTAGAGGTACTTACATACTATCCAAACATATGTCCAAACCACCATAATAAACCATTATAACAAATCACCATAAATTCACTATAGCAATATTGTAACACCATTGAAACATACCACCTCCAAACCACTAAGAAACCATAAATAGACCACCAACCATTACCATTAATAAGTTATTCGAAAATCATCACAAAAAATCACCCCTAAAACCACTTCATAATTGCCCTGCCCACTAGTAAAAAACCCATAAAAATACTAACAAAACATTCAAAGACCATCATTCGAAATCTCTAACAAAACCATTAATGAATTTGCCCACTACCCAAGAACGCCAACCCCAAAAAAACACACACAAAAAAAACCAAACTATTCCAAGCCACCCAAATGCCTACCCAATGGTTTTTTTAATCCCACTGGGGACCGACCGCTATCCAAAACCACTAGGCCACTGGGTACCCACTATAGTGGTACCACCAAAAAATGGGTGGTTCACGTAATGGTCTATCCACATGATTTCTAATAGTGTATACTACTATTGAGAGAGAAGCCCTAGCTATGGTTTATGCCTTACACAAATTCAAACATTACTTATTGGGTAACCAATTTAGGTTTTATGTTGATCACATGGCCTTGGTGTACTTGGTAAATAAACCACAAGTTTCTAGCAAAATAACTAGGTGGTTATTGTTATTTTTGGAGTATGACTTCAAGATTGTTTATAAGCCTAGTATATCCCATTTGATGGCAAATGCATTGAGTAGATTGCCCAATCAAGCAAAATCGGTTGGGGTACTTGATCAAACCACTGAGCTCATTTGTTCACCTTATAGCCAAAGTGGTTATAAGGTGTTTATAATTATTTGATGGAAGGAATGATGCCAAAAGGATTTATAATTTCACAATGACAATATTTAACCCAAAGAATTAAACTGTTTGTGTTACAAAATGGGATACTTTATAGATTTGGGCAAGGCAATAGGTTTCGTCGTGTTTTGTAGCTTAAATAGGTGCCAACTATACTATAGGGGCTACATAATGGAATTGGTGGAAGACGTTGCGCTTAAGACGTCACTGTGAAAAAGATTTTTGATTCTGTTTATTGGTGGCCAACCATGAATAGAGACATTCACAAATTCTATCGAACTTGTGATCTGTGCCAACAAACGGGTAATTTGTTAACACAAAATATGGCAAACTTAAATATTATTCTGCTTGAAAAACCTTTCCAGAAATGGGGATTGGATTTTATTGGACCTATTAAACTAGTGAGTCGGTATTTTGATAATCGATATATTTTTAGTTGCCACCAATTATGCTACTAAATGGGTGGAGGCTAGAATTTTACGAACCAATATAACTGTGTTACTGCGAGGTTCTTATATGACCATATTTTTACTCAATTTGGTTGTCCACTTATTAATGTAACAAATCAAGGTACCCATTTCATTAACGATGTTATTTGTTATTTAACTAAACATTTCATCCTAAGACACACTAGCTTTATTATTTCTTATCCAAAAGGGAATGGACAAGCTCCTACTAACAAAAAAATTGGTACATTACTCACAAAACTGGTGAATGAAAAGCTGAATGATTAGGATGAACACCTATCCATAGTTCTATTTTCTTATAGAACTACTTTCAAAGGTGGAACTAGTCACATTCCATTTCAAATTGTTTATGGATTATACCCATTACTACTTATAGAGTACCTGCTACCATCCAAGCCATGCCAAATATATGATCCAAATCATGTCAGAGTTCTAACTAATTGACTATCAAAGTTATAGAAGTTGCAAGAAAACTAGTTAGTAGCCCAAGACTTGATAACTTATAACTAGTGGAACTGGTCATTATGGTTTTAGTACATTGAGACAAAATATTAGTTTGGGGATTATGTTTTATGGTTTCTAAAGGCTATCAAAGCACATACCCTTGAGTTTTAGAAACAATGGTTTGGACCATACATGATACAATATTGTTTACTCAATAATACAATAATGTTGGTAACTATTGATAAATTTAATCCTAACTCGGTATCAGTCAATACTAACAAGTTGAAACCCTATAAGTTTATAGAGGATCAAATACTTCAACTTGTTTTGGTTAAACCAAATAATTTTCTATCAGAGGAACCAATAGAGGTGAAATATTCTAATAATTTGTCTAATTAACAACATGTTGAGAAAACCTATTCTAACAACTTGTTAAAAAAAGAATCGGTTGAGACTACTCATTCTAGTAACCTATTGGTTAAGGAACTAGTTTAAACCAACAAAGGTTTGACATCAGACCATTTGACTAAAACCAAACTTGACAGTAATTTCACTAAACTAGAATTGGTTCAACAAGGCAATATTAACATGTTGACAAGGTTATAGGTTCAGAAGCAATTTGTTTCCCCTAATTCCACACAAAGTGATCATTTACCAATAAAAATAATTATAGGTGTCAATTTCTTAGGGAAAATATGCCCTAAGAGTTGTGTTGTTCTCCAAGCACTACCACTTTCCATTTTATAGCCAGAGTACAAAGAACCAACATCTCCTTTGGAATGTCTTTTCATTTTTTCACTTTGGCTTTCCTTATACTCCTTATTGTATCAAAATGAAGCAATGAGTGTCGTAGACCAATTAAGAGAGAGAGAGAGAGCAAGCAAAAGGGAGGCAAAATTGAGAAGAAAAAGGGAAAAGAAAGAAACAAAGGAAAGATAATTACAAAGAGTTAGAAAGGAAGTTTTTAGAGCAACTAGACCAATCTATATCAAACTGCTTGCATCAACACCACCTCCTAAATTTCATGAGAGTAGTGAGAGTTTTAGAAAAAACAAAGACGTAAAACAAAAAAATTTAAAAGCATTGAGGTGTTTTGCTATTGTAAGAGAGGGACTTGAAGAAATTTTGAGGGACCTTCCAAAGCACGTTGCATCATTTGCTCCTACATTCATTATTATTAGTGATTCTAAAGAAGGAAACAAGTTGATAACAAAGCCACAAAGAAGGTAGAACATGCTCAACAACCTATTGAAGTTGAACAACCCATAGTGTTTTCATTTGAATTGGTTGAAGGAGGGTTGTTCAAAGTAGAAGTTAGTTCTCTTGACATGCTTGTTATAATACCTACCAAATCTTGTTCCAAGTACATGATGAAGCTTCAAGGAAAAGAATGGGTTGAGGATAGTAGTTCACCTACCAAGGTTACTCGGAAGTGGGCATTTACTGAAGCAAAAGAAATATAAAAAATGCTTCAATGGATCCGGATGGGATCCAAAGAGAGGCAATGGGCAAAGTGAACCGATTTAGGAGGTTTATTTGTTGTTCGTTGGACAGTTCCACGATTGGACATGTTGGAGGGATTTTTGCGAACTTGGGAGTCCATAGAGGATGGACAAATTTGAGCAATTGTCAATGGTGAGAGAATTACCATTGATCAAGCACTAATTGTGAAACAATTTAGTGTTAATACTGAGGGTGCAATGGATGCAACCAATGCATTGGTCAAAGAAACTAAAGTGGCCTTGAAGAATATTGCTAGACTGGATGCATTCGTCAATAAGGAGTAGTGGAACATTATCCGAATGGAGGAACTTCATGCTAAATTTGTAACAATCTTGCAAGTCATTTATCAACATGAATTGTTAACATATTTCAATAGTTGCATTACCATTACTATGAACTTGGCAAACAAGGGGAAGAAAATTAATTGGTGTTCCATTATGCTGACATAAATGTCCATACAGTTGACCCGGTGAACTGAACATAAAAAACAGTGAGCAACAGGATTAGCAGCACCTAATAGAAAGGTAGCAATCTGTTACTTTCGATTTGTGATAGAGGTTTGTTTACATCATTAGTTTCCTCTGTCAAAGGAAAATACACCTCTTGATTTTCCAAAACCACCATTAGTACAAGGATGAAAGGAAAAGATGACTATTGTGGAACAATCTAGAAGGGCTTTTCCTAAGGTTGGGACCAAGGAGCAAGGTATTTACAAGCTAGAGTGGATCACTTTTGGTGTTATAGTCCATTTTTTAGGCACCCTTATGCATTAAAATTTGTCCTACATCAAATTGTTGTTAAATTTTATGCAAAAGAACTCATGTATGTGATTATTATATAATTTAGTGTGATAGAATCTTGAAATTATTTGAAGTTGAATTTTTTACACCAAATGGGGGACTTTTCATTGCATACTAGTTGCAATGTGACAATACATAAAGGATGTTAAATGGACTCACCATGTTGAACTTATATTGAACACAATTCATTTTTTCTCCAAAACTCAAAAATGTGGTTAGTAATTTAAAATGGGTGTTTGTAAATCATTTGGATGTCACATAAAAGTTTTATGAACTTTTACATAAGCCAAAAATTGACAAAAATGTTAAAGTCCTTCATTATTACATTTTTATGAATTAGTAAAAAAAAATTCACAAGCATTATAGCCTATGAGGTTTTACATGGTCATGTGTCATTTCTTTTTGAAAAAGATGAACATTTTACAAGTTTATAACTTAAAAAAATTTAACTTGTAAATAATACACTACAAGACATACTTTTAAGGATTCAGAAAATTGGTCAAAAATGATCCACTCTAGCTTACAAATACCCAACTATTTATAAGTGAGCGATGATCAATACACTCAACCAACATATGGCCACAACTAATTCGATAGTCACAATGGGTGAAGGTATGAATTGAACCATCAACACCCAAAGACTAATTGAGTCCATAACCAACTAGTTCACCACCAAAAAAAAAACCTCGTACCCATCAACGAATTATATATGGTGATGGAGGGAGGCGATGAGGACATGGAAACTGATATCACCATGCAACAAGATAATGAGTTGATCAAGACGAAGAGTGACTAGTTCATGGAGGAACAAAGTGAACCTAATTCTGAATAAATACCCAATTAGAAACCTTTACTTGTTCAAGAAACTTTTACTCCTATAGAATAAGTTAATAACCCATTGTTAACATGTGTAGAATTGGTTCAACCAGTTCAATTTAACCTTGTTGAGATAGACCAAGTTAAACATGTTTATGTTTTTCTTGAGACATTAATAGCTTATGCCCAACATGAAAGCCTGAAACAAGTTATCTTTTTCTTTGAGCATGTAGCCTTGATTGTTCAGACATGGCTTCAGATAGTAGATAGTTTAACTAACCTGAGATCCAAATACAATATTACTAAAAACTTGTTAAAAGATACAAATAACCAGTTACCACCCCATTGTTTAAAATTGGTTAATCACAAGCAAACCTTGTAGAACAAAGATAAAGAATTAGTTATTGTAAAAGCTTAGCTCCTTAAACATCAAGCAAAAAATAAACACTTAGTTGCCAAAGGAATTGAAGTTGAAAGAATAACCAAGAAAGTTGAAACCTTACAGTCTAAGTATAATGAGCGAACCCAAAGCCATTTCAAAACGTATAATGACCTTAAGACCTTGAAGACTGATTTTGATTGGTTAACAAGGGATTATGATAAATTGAAGGCCATTAGTGTATGATAGGAAAAGACTATGTTGGAGTTGGAATATACTTTTTTGCAACAAAGAAAGCAGTTGACAGAAGTCAATTGAAATAGAGAATCATACCCACAAACTTTGGGTGCAAATTCAATAATTAAAGGGTGAATTGGAAACACTTTGCAAATCACTTGGCAAAGTCTTTCAACTTACTTACATGGATAACCAGTTGAAGGAGTTTGAAAAATTACTTCTAAATAATGCCTTGCTCAAGGTGCAAAACTAAACATTGGCTGAAAAAAACCCAAAGTGGAAGGAATGGTGGTAGATGGTGTAGGAGATCACTGAAAAATAGATTCAAGAAAGTCTGGACATTGCTCATGCAAATGAAGAGGCCTATTTTCATGAATTGGTTGCATATCGGTTACATTTTGAGGGCTACAAGTATGATGGGCTCATTAACAAACTCGTTGAGATACCTATTAATGTTTTTCAAAAAAGTTCACCTATGTGATCATCTACTGTGGCTACAAGTTCTTGGAATGAACCTGTTGTTACCACCACTAAAGAACTTGAACCCATCAAGGAAGGAGTATAACTAGCTATTGTTCTTTATACCTTACTTTTACCCACAGAACCTATGGAAGTACCTGTTGTTGTTTCTAGCATTCAGGTAGAAATCTTGAAAGAACCTATCATTCCAAAACCTATACCATTAACTTTACCAAGGATTAGAGCAAGTGTAGAGGTTACCTTGATTGATAGTGTTATTCATGCTTTTGAAATTTTTAGAACTCCTAATACAATATTAAAGGATACACATGTTATGGAGAGACCATATCCTCAACTAATTCCTTTGTGTGAACTTGTTGATGATCTAGTTGCAAGAGTTAAATAGGTGGTTCTAGGTAACTAATTTCAAGGACGAAATCTAGATTTCGAGGGGGGTTAATGTTAACCCAATTTTTTTGTATATATAATAATTGGTCTACTTAACCAATAACTTGTAAGACATTTTGATTGAGGATATTTTAATAATTTGATTAACATGTTCAAAGGATAACTAATTCGTTACAAGAACTAGCAACCAGACAATGTAATAACTAATTAGTTAATAGAACATGAAAATTTGAACTTGTGACCAATAGCTTGTTGTTTTAATTTTTGAAGTTATATTGGCTAGTGATTGTTTAAGTTATAACAACACTATGAGTCAATATAATTAGGAGGACTTGAAAATTAAAAAAAAAGAATACCTTTCCATATATAATTTTGTGTGTAACTCTTGGAGACTTTTTGGGGATTTCTAAATCAAGATTGATGGAGATTTTCTTGAACATTTTTTCCTTTCTATTTTGGAGAATGTTAACTTGAGATTGTTTTTCTTAATGCATAAGCAAGAAACTAAGATACTTCTTATGTTTTTCTAATGTTCAAAATTGGAACAACTTGTTGATGCAAATCAATAAACCAAAGTTGTAAATTTGAGATAACAAAAATAAACCACATAGAGCAGAAAACACCCTTAAAGGGTTTCAACATGATACAAGTGTATAATTCAACTCATGTACCATGTTGATAGTTGAAGAGATGTCAAAAAGATCATTAACCATTATAGTGTAATGTGTAAATAAAGTTAAGTGTTACTTTAATTTCCATATCAACAATTTGAAATTATTAAAAAATAAAATAAGGTGAATTTCTGTGTAAGTGCAAGGTGCAACTTATGAGTAACATTATTTACTTGTTATCAAACCTTGATTCAACTTATGCTAAATGTTAATAGTTGAAAAGTTGTTAAAAGAATGACTAAATAATATTACCCCTCTTGTAAGGAGTCTAAGGTTGAAATATTTTCCATGTCGAAAAAATTTCCATTATTATAAAATTCAACATTGAAGAAAAAATGCAATGGTAGTGAACAAAGTAGTCATTGTTTTCACTATGGAAATTATGCACAAATAATTAGTAAACAATTTCACGTGCTATTTGTGCACAATGATAATAAATCAAATAATGGTCAAATTGGACAAATAGTTGTAATGGGTGGTAGTGGAGAAACCCAAGTTTTTTTCTTGTGTTAAACAACAAGACATTGCCTACTTGGATTGCAAACACAAGAAAGAGAGTTGGTGTTTACACAAAAACTTGGCCATTTTCACACGCACATGGGCATTTAATCATTTGAATGATGTGTTTTATTTCCAAGATGTGGGTGAAGTTAATGGAATTAAGGTCCCATTCACAATAGGGATCCAAGCTCCATCACAATTGCAATCTATGGTTTCATTAAGTGATATGGTCTCAATGGATGCCACCTTTAGCACCAATGATGTGAAATTCCATTTGTTCACATTGATGGTGTTTGATGTACATCACATTGGAATGCTGATTGCATGGATCATTATAAGTTGTCAAACATGTAATAATTTAGTGAAATGATTAAGTCCTTTGAAAACAAATTAAAGTTTCAAGGGAAGATGCCCAAGTGGAAACCTTCAATTTCATTATAGTGCTCGTAATTTTTCATTTAACATTTGCCTAGTGAATTATGGATTCAATACTTTTAAACATATTATTTTGAACTTGGCATGCGATTTAGCTTTTAATCCATTGTTGTTGTTCCATTATGTTGTGCATATTCCAAATTATTTGTGCACATTTAAATCAGGGTAAAAACTTCAATGCGGGCATTATGCATGTTGCTATAGATTTGTGGATGGTGGGGGTTCGATGAGTGCCAGATTCAAACCAAAGCACACAAACATCCATTGAATCTTACCATGGGGCATTGAAATGTTGATTGTCCATGGAGAAAAAAAGGTTGCAAGGTCAGTGGATTGATTGGTTAGTGTGGAGGCTCACAACAATGGTTGTAAAACACTACATCCACATGACCAAGATGAAGAAGTGTGAGTTTATAAAATACAAGGTTATGGAGTGCGTTGTGAAAATAAGTGTTGAAAAGGCCACATTGATCCCCCACACCCATGTCACCCATGGATGGATGACTCTAATGAAATTGACCATGCATGTATGGTGCAGAACCAACAATGTCCAAATGTGACATACAAGGTTTTGCTTCTTTTCACCAAATATGTTTGTTGCACATGTGAATGGGCGTTGCATGGAAATTTACACAAGCACCAAGTTGTTATTCTTCTTTTGTGTACCAATATCACTAAAAAAAATATTATTCAATATTGTGGGACATGGTGTGGATCCAATTGTGAAGGTTTTGTTGCCATGTTTGGAAACTTTACATATTTACACCTTTATGACAATGAGTCCAATGATGAAGAGCCCAATGAAGATGATATTGAAAAACCATGGGTTGTCAACATGGGTGAGCTCTTGACATTGGATGATACTTCCCCCAATGTTGAAGGAGAAAATGCTCACAACCAACCTTTGATTTCAAACACCCCCACTAAAAGAGCCCCTACCCAAATGGATGATGTAGTGCAAGAAATCATCAACGAAGTAAAAGAAGGCATGGGATTTAACTCATTGACCATGCCACATCATTATTGTGTGTGGTTGCATCAAATGTTTTAAGTATTCACCTAAAGTGAATGGGACCATGCATCTAGGCATGGTGTTTCATCACATCAATGATGGCCTAGGCAATTCAATGCACCAGATGAAAGATTGGCATGAGATCATGGTAGAACATGCAAATATCTGTAGGAAGATGGTTCATGAGTAGAAAAAGACAATATAGTTCCACTTATATTTTTTTCCCATATCAATTTCTGTTTATTTAAAGAGGACACATATTACCATAATATGTGTTAATGGCCTTAACTTTAAACAATGAACATGTACAACTTGACAATTAACCGCCCAATTCATAACACACCATATTATTTCAAACAATTAATATACAATAGTTATAGGTTAGTGGGCATGCATTCTAATATTGTATAAAATTTCACACATTACATGGGACATGATGACTTTTTTTTGTGATATATGAAAGTATTGCCCATCCCATAACACTTTCAACAAGGGATTTGCCATTTTGATACATGTATTATATTTTTTGTTGTTTTCATAATGAAGACTTCCTTTAATGGATGTAGGTAATGCAACATGGAGTTATGATGAAAGTCTTAAATTCATTAACATGTGCAACAAATGTATTTGGTGAAAAAAAAAAAAACCTTGTACATAAGTCACATATATAGAGGTTGAAGGTTTAGATTTTGGGCATTACAATACTCACGTCAACCTATGGAATACAACAAGTATTCCATAGGTTGACATGAGTATTGTAATGCCCAAAACCTAAACCTTCGACCTTTATATATGTAAATTTAACCCCCTTATAAAAACCATATGTTGTACATTAATTTTCTGATGATTTAAATGATTGAATTAGATAATCGTTAAAAATACAAGAAAAAAATTATATGTTTTTTTACCTTTTTAGTTATTTTTTCTAATTAAAATCAACATTATTTTTTATGTCCTTGATTGATTTCTATAAAAAATAGACTAAAGTTCATTTTACACCTTGTGGATTCCATTATTATTTCTTTTCCCTCTAGAAAAATAAAAGTTTAATTAAAAAATAGAGAGGTTTTGCCAATAAATATAAGTTTAGCCAAATATAGAAAGGTTTTGTTGAAAGGTAAAGGTTTACCTAATACATAGAGAGATTATGCTAAGTGATAGGGGTTTAGCCAAAAATAGATAAATGTTTAGTTGAAAGGTATATGTTTAGCCAAAACATGTATAAAAAAATTGTTGGGAGATAGGAGTTTAGCCAACAAATAAAAATGTTTTGTTCATAGGTCAAGGTTTAATAAAGAAAAGGTATAGGTTTTGCCAAAAGTTAGAAGTTTAATAAAAAATAGATATAGGTTTTGCCAAAAGATAAAAGTTTAACCAAGAAGAGATATAGGTTTAGTTAAAAGATAAAACTTTAACCAAGAAAAAATATAGGTTTTGCCAAGAGAGAAAAGTTTAGCGAAAAAGAGATATGGGTTTTGCCAAGACATAAAACTTTAGCCAAGAAAAAATATAGGTTTTGCCAAGAGAGAAACAATTAACTAAGAAAAGATATAGGTTTTGTCAAAAGTTGGAAGTTTAGCCAAGAAAATATATAAGTTTTTCCAAGAAAAAAGCTTAGCCAATAAGAGATGTACGTTTTGCCAAGAGTTAGAAGTTAAGCCAAGAATAAATATATGTTTTTCCAAGAGAAGAAAGTTTAGCCAAGAAGAGATATAGGTTTTGTCAAGAGAAAAAACTTTAGCCAAGAAGAAATATAGGTTTTGCCAGGAGATAGAGGTTTTGCTGGGAAAAGATAAAGAGGGCATGTCATGGATTGGGTTGTTAGCTGGTAGGTAGGGCTAAGAGGTAGGTCAATAGAGTAGGTAGGTTGGTAGGGTAGTATGGAGGTCAGGGTTGCGAAAAAATTGGCCCAAAAAAAAGGGTCGAAGGTCAGCAGGCAAAAAAATTGACTGTGGTAGAATGTTGGTTAACATAGGGTGAAGGGGCAGATGAAAAACAGAGGCCATCCTATGGACAGAACGGCCAACTGGCACAGTCATGGGGGCTGGTGCACTCTGGTCCGGGGCGCGCGGGAAGGTGTAAATACGGTGGGCTTGCTGGTACACACAAGAAGTGCCACCATTGATGAACGTGAGAACGTTCCATTTTTTTATCAAGTATAAGCACATCATCCATCTGTGCACCATCCATTGAAAACACACAGTTATGAACCACAACTGAAGGTTCTCTACTTTCAGTGTACCATCCGTTGAAAACCCTATTTATGACTCATTTTTAGATGAACGACAACTGAAGGTTCTAAAATAAGTGCACCATCCATTGAAAACCTTATTTATGGCTCACTTATGGATGAACCACAACTGAAGGTTTTACCTTCAGTGTACCATCCATTGAAAACCCCATTTATGACTCAGTTATTGGTGAATCCCAACTGAATTTTTCCAAAGGCTTCCCCAAGTGCCCCCTGCCCCCTCCTTCTCCCGAAAAAATTATATTGGGTGCTTTTTCCGGTTTCCCGCCCATCTCCTTGTCTAATATGCTTCATGCAACTAGCAAAGGTCTTAGGTCCTAGATTGCTACTTTGGGCTCTTTTGAGGTGTCCCCTTGTTTTATTTTGTGTCTTTCATTAGTATGTTATTTATTTTTTATTATTTATTTATTATTGTTAATTATTTTTTTGGGTGCTTTTGAGTGGTGTGTCATGGATAATTGTCACTTTAGTTACATCCCAAGAAAGGAAAAAAAAAGCATTGCATACTTGATTGACAAAATAATTCCTTATCAAAGAGATTAAATTTTACCTTTGTTTTTGTTGGGTTTCTTTTGAAAATAAGATTTGGAATATGCACATTTTTTCCTTGTTTCTTGAAATAAATTCAAGGGGAAATAATGTAATTCACATTGCATTAGTTCATGTGAGCTTTTTAAAAACAACTTTTTCATCGAAACAATTGATTGCCTCAACAATAATTGGTTGTTTTCTTGTACTTGAAAGTTGAAATCATTAATGATCCTTAATTCTCTCTTTTTAGTTTTGTTCCTTTTCTTGTTTTTTCTTAATACAAATAATTTTGGTAGTCTTTAGTTAATTGCATTATTCCAAGTAAATTTGTGGGTACATCTATACAAATTATGGACGTTACAAACAAATGTTTCTAAGGTGAGGGGGTGTGATACTTTTTACGTAATTTGTGGGGTTACAATTGCATTCCTTACATAAAATGACATAAGGTCTTACGTTTAGGCTTCAAATGTCCTATATTTGTAAATATGCCAACATAAAATCCTAAATAAAAAAGAATTTCAATGTTTTTGTTTAACAATCTTTCCTTGTAGTTTCAATTTAAATTCAAATAACATAATGGATAATGCTTTTATTTGGAATTTGAACTGTCCATGGATGAAAATAGAGGAAGTGTTATAACCTATTTCAAATCTAATTTTTAATAATCTAACATCTTTGATGATAGTCAAATATTAAATTAATTTTATGGCATTTAAAATGGTAAAAGATTGTGTTCAACGCATACCAAAACATCTTTTTCAAAAATCTCAAGATAAATGGAATAATGAATATGACATTTGATATTGCAAGATTTTTTTGCTAGTTATATTGTTCACAATATTGCTAATTTGTAGCTCAAAAAGCTGTAAAGTATGAACCAATAATGAAAACCTAAAAGATATACAAAACAACATTTATTGATTGGGATAACAACTATTTACAAGTAATATTTGGTATATGTTCAAAAGGTATTCAATCGACATATAGTGGTGGCACTAAAGGCAACCCAATCATGTAATAACTTGAACAATTGCAAATTCAAGTGTAAAATAATTCATTTAGACCTTTATGACATTAAATGTAAGTAATGAAGTTCAAATAATGTATAACAAAATTTGTTTGGTATTAATGATAAATTTTTAATTTCAATATCAATGGAAATTTTAAAAACTTGTAAAGGCACATTTCTTGATTAATTCCAAATGTGATTAAAATTAAATTGCAAGAATTGGGAGATGATTAAGACATGAACCAACAAGTTGCATTGCACTTTTGGGTCACCACAATTGCATAAATATACAAAGAAGATCACTTTAGTATATTGTACTTATGTTTTGAATTTTTGAATGGACATAACTTTTTCAAAAAAAATTGTTTTGAAAATTGGAGCTCATTTTGTCACAATTTTAAAAAAAGGTTTTCAATGTGTTGATAATCATTTGATTTGGACATGATATGGCTTTCCAAACCTTGACCCCAAGATTTAGGAATCCCAATTTTCAAAGTGAAAATGTAACTTCTGTCACAACCTTAACATTGGGTTCATAACTAAGTGTGAAATGCAAGGGCCCATGAGGCCAAAAGAATGTGTTTAAGTGTGAAACACACTTTCATAAATGGGGGAGAATTCAAGGGATGGAACCCAATGAATCTTAAGTGCACTCTCATTTTGGGAGTTACACTCTTGTGAAAATTACAAATGTTCGAAGGCTTGGTTGGAAAGGAAAAAAAACACCAAATTGGGCCCCTATGACACCATTAGAAAGGTCTTGAAATATAAATGTTCAAAGTGCTTTTGCATGGTTCATTTAGACCTTATTTGCATGAGTTATGATCAAAAGAAAGCACGGGGGTCAAATTGGGAATTTGACTCCTGACCACAAACCTTTTGAACGTAGCGGTCAAATGAACTCCAATTGGGGCGTGTTATACACCATTAGAGGGCTATAAGATATTCCCTTCACTCTTTTCAAAATAGACTTGATTTGAAAAAGATATGAACATTCAAAGTTTTGTGACAGTAAGAATTTTAATTTTGGGACTTTCACTTTGGAGTCCCGAGGAAAAGTGACATTTGGATGTAGTTCCCATGGAGAGGCACAAAGTATACTATAGGGAAGGGAATGATGCTTCCTCCCAAAGGTTGTGGGTCGTGTAAAGCTTGTGCTTGAGGTTGTCCTTATTAAGTCTATCACATCACTTTCATTCAACTTGCAATAATTGCCCTCTTTTCTTAGTTGTGCATGTTGATTTCATCATGAATTCTTGTTTGTGAATTCGTCTTAGTCCCATTTCAGAGCTCTAGCATGCCCTCCTACCTTCAAAATGCTGTGAGTTAAGGAACGTGCCCTAATTCTTTTCTTTTTACATTGTTTCGTCAAGAGTTTGAGGGTGTGTCAACTTGGGAGTTTTCAAACTACCTTGGACAATTGATTTCCAAGCCTTCTCCTCTTCAATTTAGTGAGTGTTTCATTTTCTTGATGTTTGAAGTTTATTTTTGGCTTGTTTCCTTGATTTTGCCCTAATTTTGGTTATACACACTCAAGGCACAAAATGTAACTAATGATAAGATCCCAGTCATGTAATAACTTCGACAAATGCAAATTCAAATGTAATACTTTAATGCATAAAATAACATTTCAACCTTTAGAAAGTTAGTGCACCTAACAAAAGTCACATAATGTATAAAAATTATTGTTTGGTTTTCAAATTGAATCACGTGCACATAGTCCATTTAATAAGAATTGCACATTTCATACAATACATGTAAAACATGTTTGGCAAACATGGCATGTTAAACCTTTGTCCACAATCGATCTTAACATAAATAGTGAAAAAGGTAAGTGAGGAAGTTGGACATGCTCAAAATTCAAGATGGAACCAAATACTAGTTATAGAGTTGCCATTAAAAATCAAAGGCAAGATATTTCAAGAGGAGTTTCTAGCTTCCAATGCTATAAGGGGACAATGTGTCAGTACTTGATCATAGTTGTCATTGTGACAATTTTATTGATACCATTTCGGTAAGTTCAAGAATTTTATGATTAATTGTTGTATTTCGATGCAAGATGATATGAAATTGACAAATTAGACTTGAATGAGAAGTTAAGCAACTTGTGTATTGTCCAACATGGTTATGTGCTTGTCAAACTTCCTTGGATCTCAATGCTTAATTTTCTCAAAAATATTTCACATGTTATGTGCTCACAATTACATTTGTTTGTGTATGATGGTAGCTCAACTTTCTTGCCAAACTATGATACATCAATTGATCAAAATCGCCTTCACAAATTGAATGGTGTGTATTCTTTAAACTACTCTTTTGAAAGCAATGTCCATTTTGATGCATTTATTCATTTGTTAGTTGAAATTTGAATATTGAAAATGTAATTGAATTCAAGAGACAAAACAATGTCAAGTTGTTGGTTGGTTGAACCCAAATCATTTTAGATTAGAAAGAATGCTTGATCATTTCATTTGGGTAAAAACATTTCTTCTAATGTTCATTGTTTGCATTGAATGTTAAAGTGATAAATTGTGTTTATAGCTTGGTTTTAGCTTTTGGGCATTAGAAGATATACCAAATGACAAATTGTTGAACCTATGATAATAGTGCCAAATTGAAGACATAAAAATATTCATGCTTGAACTACAATTTGAAATGAAATTAGTTAACTTTTAAGTGTTACATTGTGAAGATTTCAAGTTCAAGAGTTCATTGTGAAAGTTATACACCACATTTAAGAACAATAATACACAATGCTACATAACCAACATTCACGATAGGTCTCTACTAATTGGAAATAATCATAAAATGTGTGACAACTTTACAAACACACATAAATCCCCACCTCAAAATGAAGGCATTATTTATTGCATAGGGAAAAGGATTTCAAACACATCAAATGAGGTCATGTTATTTTCCTCTCATAATTTCAATGTTTAAATATACATGAATCGCATTGAAATCAAGATTTTTTGGTGCTATCAAGTCTTAGAGGTTGCAAATTTGTGTTACCAAACAACCATAGAAAATTGTGACCCAAGCTTGTTTAATCCTCAAAGTTGGAATTTGATCCCATGAATTTTTTTTTTGGAATACATAGAGCCAAAACATAATTGAGAGATCCATTGTTTTGAATCCTGGAAAAAGGTGGCACATGAAGTTTGAACCACTTTTTCAGTAGAGGAAGAATGGGTTGGAAACTTAAAGGACTTTATTTTGAAACTGTTTTAAGTTTTAAACACATACTATAGTACACCTCTGAAACATCTTCTTTTGCACTTCATTTCTTTTGGTTTTACTTTGCTTAATTCTTTGAACATTGCCATCTCTTTTTGCTGAAGCCAATAGTGTGCTATCATTGCCTCTATTTGGTCATAGCATGAAGGCTAATTGGTGCATGGCTAGGTTGTCAAGCCAATATATGCTTTAAACAAAGCATAAAATAGTTGTAAGTTCAACAATGTGTGCATTCATGGAGAAGTGTAAACCACAAATCCATGGTTGGTAGAAAACATAACTAGCAATTTTTCTAGATGGTTAGATTTTCCTATTTTTTATAACTGAAAACTCCCACAAATCAAACAATATATTTGACCTGAGCCCAATTATTTTTGAGGTCATGTGCCAACAAGGTTTTCTTTCTCTGTGTCATGAGATAAGTTCTAAATTGGTTGGTCTGAAGTAGCATTTAAAAGTTGGAAGTTTAAAATTCATGCCACAAATTTTCAATTAATAAAATTTAAGAATAATTTTAATCAATGATTTAAAATTTTAAAAACTAATTTAATGAATTTTCAACACATTGGAAAAGCGTTTCTCTATCTGTCCAAAGCATCTAAGATCAACTATCTACTAGACAAGATCTAGCCATTCAAAAATCTGAAGACTCTTCGACTTGCAAGACTTGTACAACTGTAGTTCAAATGAGTGGTGAATTTTGGTTTGGTATTTTGGGATTCTAAAGTAATATATGATAATAATAAATGATATTTTAGTAAAATATCTGACTACCTAGTCTACTTACTGTGAGTTTTGAAATTAATGTGTCAAGGAGTTGTGGGGGACAAGTATGGAAGAATCAAGAATCCATAGTTTACATCAATTTCGATAATTGTTAACAGAATGAAACATACCCTAGGATGTTTTTTTGTTTTGGTTGCTTTGGATGAATGATCTTCCCATTTTGTTTTTGAAAATCTAACAATTTAACTAAGGATTGGTGGGCACATGGACCTTTCGGTGATTGTCAATTTGAGTAAGGAATATGTAATGGATGACACCACATGAGTAACAATTGGATAACCCTTGGTAGATCCAGATTAATTTGTTTGATTAAAAATGGTCATTATTAAACACTAAAATTGGTTAACCCTAATAGATCAAGCTAAATTTACCAATCTGTTCTAATAGATCAAGCTAAATTGGATTAACTAAATTTTAAATTAACTGTTCAGGTTAGAATAGTAGGAAAATGTTCAGCTGTCAACGGAAATGGCTGAGAAAAAGTTAGTTCAATAGAATTGGTGAAAAGAAATGAATGCGAAGGAAAGGAGATTGATTAGGTGGTCTGATTAACTGAAGTGGGACATCTGGTTTTTGTGAATATTAACCACTTCATCCACATACATGTTATTTGAATTCCTATTGGATTTTCTTTGAGGATTGTGAACAGTTGACAACCAAGATGCTGAATTATCATAACAGACATCTGGCTTTTTGTCATTAACCACTTCATCCATGTACATTGTATTTGAAGTCATATTTGATTTTTGTTTGAGGATTGTGAACAGTTGACAACCAAGATGACAAGTCTACCAGCCTACATGACCAGCGTAAATTGGTGGATGTCCTTCATGACATTTTTGATACCACTGCTGAATTCAATCGCAGTGGATCTCTCAACGTAGTGGACACCCAGACAGAGCCCAACTTTCCAATGTTTGTTTGTGATGGTTGTGAAAGATGTGATGTTTGTACTTTCATTCGGCCTTTGGGCTACTTTGCACCTGTGCTTACCATGATTTTCAAGTACATTCTTGGTGATGGACAATGCAATAGAGGTCCTCTTGTGGTAGATGTTGGTGCCAATATGGGTTACTTTTCTGCATATGCTGCTGCATTAGGATGTAAAGTGGCATCCTTTGAACCAAATAAGCACCCAAGGCAATACCTTGAAGCCACTGCCGCTCTTCTTGATCCAAATCACACTCTTTGGAAAGTTTACCCAATGGCCATTGGTGAAGAGGTAGACTGATACAAATACTACCCATCCATTAGCACCATATTTTCCATCAAGTGAGTTGATCATCATAATAAATTTTCAAAAAAGTCTACAATGTATGTCAACATTAAGCACTATATTTTGAATGCTTACAACATAGGGTTTATTAGTATGTGAATTTATGCATTTACTATTGACCTGTAGATAACCATAAGTTTGAAATTGTTGAGTTTGGTGCACAGGGAAAAGAAGTCGAATTCATTGAGGATGTGGGATGGGGAGGAGGCCGTGTGAGCACAGATAAGGTCAACTTGACTGGACTAGAACATTTGCTGGGAATGCAAAAAGAGAAAGTCAAAAAACAAATTGTGGAACTGATTCAGCTGGATGCAGTTGTTAAGGAGGATATTCTTCTTTTGAAGATCGACACTGAAGGTTATGAAGAATTTGTGATTCAGGGCTCCAAAAGTGTGTTCAAAGACCATAACGTCCATAATGTGCTTATAGAAGTGAAAACACAGAATGATCCAACCAAGAGAGACTTCATGTATCACTTAATGAAAGAAGTAGGACATTTCACCCGCGTGTACATGTTCCATGATGTCTACAATTATACACGGTTAGACCTCCGTACATTTGACTGCATTCAAAGTGGTGCGTACATGGAGGAAGTGACAGACATCATCGCCAATAAAAAGTATGATGAAAAGCTCACTAGTCAAGACTACTGGTTCCGAAAGGAAGCACTTCCTCTCTTTTAGAGCATCTGTATTATGGTTTTGGAAGGAACATCCCACTCCATGAAGCTCCAAACCAATAACACCACCATCAAACCTTGTTTTTTTGTGCATCAATCAAAATTGTAACTTTTTTTTATCTCCCTTTTGTGATGGTTGCTTTTCAGCTTGTTCTAAGTAATTTCTGAAGGTAGTTAAATTGATCTCTTTGTGTCTATCTTGCTTTTGTGATAGTCCATTTTCAGCTTGTTCTGAGCAATTTCTGAAAGTAGTTGAATTGATCTAAGTGGTTAACAGAAGTCTTGTATTTGGTTTGCTGCAAGAAGTGGCCATTACTTCCGAAGACCAGAAATGCTTGACATAGGTTTGAAGATTCCAAAACCTAGTGCAAGTAGAGGATCTACAAATGTCCAGTTCAACCCTTCCATATTTCCATAGCTGAAAATTGATTTGAAACCTAAAGTCCAAACCCCAAGAGCAGATTGAGTTCACCACTGCTGCTTGAAGGAAAAAGAAAAAACCCTTGAGTTTTCACCTCTATCTAAGTTTCATGGCTGAACTTGATTGCGAAACACCTTGAGAAATGAAAGCTTCATATGAAAGACTTCAGCATCATCTGCCCTTCATCTGTAAAAACACATCCAAATCAGTAAATCAGGTCTCACAAGCCTCTCAAGTCTCTCGGCTTTCAAAGTAAACAATGCCTTAAGCCAACACATCCAAATCAGTAAATTAGGTATTGCAAGCCTCTCAAGTCTCTTCACATTCAAGGTTAACAATGCCATAAGCCAACATATCCAAATCAGTAAATAAGGTATCCCAAGCCTCTCAAGTCTCTTCACATTCAAGGTAAACAATGCCATAAGCCAACATATCAAAATCAGTAAATCAGATATCACAAGCCTCTCAAGTCTCTTCAAATTCAAGGTAAGGAATGCCTTAAGCAGATGCTTGAGTGGAAGTTTTACTTTATCAGCTTCAATCATCAAGTCGCTTGTTGCCTTGTGTCTTCATACCATGATCTCCAACTACATATAAACTAGAAGTATTCATAACACAATCCATATGCATTAGATACCATCTTCTCATTCTTGAAAGAAAAGTTGTCAGCAGGAAGATAGATACCACAATGCAAGAGGCAAAGATAATTCACACAAGAGCTGTCAAATCACACATTAGTTCAAATTTGTACATGGGATGCACAAATGCAAACCTTTGTCACTGACTTGCATCCAGATACATAATTGGAAGCAACAAAAGCTTAGTCAACTTTGGCAGTCAAAAGGGCCCAAAGCACCCCCTTCTGGGATTTCAAATCCCAGACTGGACTCCCTTCTCCTCATGCTCTGTGAGGACAGCAAGCTACCCTGGTGGTTAGGGGTAAGCCTGTTGCCAGAGTTACCAAAACAAAACAAAAGAAGGCCCAAAAGATTTGACCACAAGCAATAAGCAAATCTGCCGCAATAGTAATTTAGATCTCTTTGAAACAATTGATGTGCACAATACAGCACTGAAAGCATCCTCAGGATGAGAAGTAGCAACCAATAAATCTTCCCATGTACCTAGAAGCTATGCTCAGACACTAATTGCAATGCCAGAGACTACACAGGATTTCTTGTCTTCTCAAGACAATAATCTTGTACAACCATCCACATCTTAAAGTTTGCAAATCATCAGGTCTTCTCATTAAAAGGACAAACTGATCAATACACAAACTGATGTGCATAATACAGCACTGAAAGCATCTTCAGGCTGAGAAGTCCCAACCAATAAATCTTCCCATTTCCCTAGTAGCTATGCTCAGACACTAATTGCAATGCCAGAGATGACACAGGATTTTCTTGTCTTCTCAAGACAACGATCTTGTATGACACGCACATCTTAAAGTTCGCAAATCATCAGCTCTTCTCATCAAAAGGACAAACTGATCAATTTCCATATCAAGCAGGCATCTCAAATGAGGATTCCTTTCCCCACTCAAAATTGCAAATCTCCAGCAAGATTGTATTGGCCATTTTCACAGCTCTGCAGTTGGCAGACAATCATAAAACCTTCATTTCCAGCATCTCTTCTGCACCCACTACCAGACTGTTGACAGAGATGACTTCAAAGGCTGTGCTGAATCTGCACCATCTCTGCATCTCCCCATTTCAACTGTGGAGAGTCTCAATATTGTGATGGATATGGCATTCCAATGAATATATATATACTGCCATGGGATGGCTGAAATGATTGACGTTAAGAAGACAAACTTCTTCTTATATGCACCTAGATAAAATGTCATAAGCTGCAGACTTCAGCCACCGTCTCCTTCTCTGTTTCCATCGTCCAATGCTTCATTCTGGAATGCCATGGATCGCCTAAACGCCGGATCCAAGAGCACCCCATTCACCACATGCATGACAACACGACCTCTTCTCAGATCTGTGAACTCACATACAAGATTGTTCACAAGAACTCCCTTGCCTGGCACACGTGAAAGGTAGAGCTTGTAGCCTGACAGAGCCTCGGCCTCTATCTCTTGCTCTTCCGACAAGTCGTGAGAGAAGATGGGCTTCGGGATAGCACTGAAACTGAAGACACGGGAGAGAGCAGCATAGACATCAGAATTGTTGTCCGCACTAATAACAAGCGACGACTTCTCAGCCTGCACGTCCGAGAGCTCAGGGAACATTTTGAAGAACTTCTGAAACGTAGCCTGAGAAGGAACAAAGATCGTGAACGGCAAGTCTGTGCTCCCCAGCATTGCAACCATCGTCTCACCGAACAGACCTAAGTGCAAGCTGCCGTCCGGGGCCGTCTCTTTCGAAAGACGGGACGAGGCCTCCTGGTGGAGAGCGGAATTGGAAGAGAAATCTGAAGGGAGACCTGGTGCAAGCGCGTACATTTCGAGCGCGACAATGAATAAGAACACCATAGCAGCAACGGTGAGGATGATCTTCGTGAGAGACGAAGACAAGATTGCTGGAGACATTTGTAGTTGTATCGCAATCTGCTGCAGTGGCCAAGATGCCAAGAAGGGAACAGAGCGACACCAGACTTGCAACGAATCCTCAACAAACTACTGAGGAAACGGAAATTGCAAACGCATCATCTTGCAATGCACTGCTGTTTTGTATACTTGAACATTCAGATCGCTAAACGTCCGCGAAGACAAGCCAAAAGCAGACGCCGATCCTTCCTTTCAGATGGGCAGTCCTCCGGACTCTGCATCTTTCGTTGCGGGAAAGATCGAAAACCGAACGAAGCCAAGACATGGTCACGAAAGAACTTGCCGACTCCGACGCACGTCTGCAATTGCAGTTGGTGAAAAGTTGCTGCAGATTCCTTCCTTAGCGCAGCAGCAATTGTGGTGGCTCGGATTGTAAATAGGTAATAGCATTGTGGAGGGGAAGCTCATCATTCTTTTGTATGTTGCAGCAATTGCAGTTTCATCAAGCCAGCATTTCTGGAGGAAGGAGTGGTGATCACCTTGCACATGATCCAACCCTGCCATCTTCTGTTCCTTGGGGGAGAAGAGAAAACATCTATGTCCAAAACAGGAGGCAGAAATCCTTCCCAGTGTGAAGAAACAGTTGCAAGTCAGCCGTCACAAGAAACAAAGAATTGGATCATGGTCACATTGAATCTCTCAGCAACAACAAGAAGGTGAGTGTTTGAATGAAATCTCTGAGCAAATTTATAGCAGGTTACATGTTAGTGAATTTTTACATTTTGCTGCAAGCATCAGCTGAAGATACTCGTGTGATTGAGCACAAATGCAGCATGATGTATCTCTCCTTTTCAGGATTGAACTCAGCAGCTCATTTCCAGCAAAATTTGGGTACACATGCTGTGAAGAAAACCTTGAAGAATCTTCTTGAGCTTGTGACATATGTATCAATAGACAAGGAAAGTCCCATTCAAGGAATCCTCAGCCACAGCTGGTAAGCATTACAGACAGACAAAAGACTCAAGCTGTACTTGAGACTCAACTGCACTTCTCAACTCTGCAATGTTTGGTGTACATAAGCAACAACAAAGGTTGGCGTGAGAGAGAGATGAGAGCTGGGGCAAACACACTCCATAGAGACAGCTTGGAAGGAATGCTCTCAACTTTACTAATTGGGTTCATAAGTGGCATACAGAGGACAGGAAAGACTCTTGTTCAGCGCTGGCTGATGAGCATGAAAAGTTGCTCTGTCCAAACTTGATGATGGTGATCATCATCATCACAGTCTGATTTGTCCTATGTGCTGCTGTTCATGAACCATGGAGATGGACTATTCTGCATCAATGGAGTTCATCATCACCTCACAGTTCTGCCTCCCACAAAGTTCTAGATGCACGAATTTTTTGTCACTGGAGATGACAAGTCAGTGCTTCTGACTTCTCAATTTATTATATATTCTTATGATTGATGAATTGTAAAAGTTGCAGGTAACTTCAGCCCTGCAATCTGTCTCAATCCAGTCTTAGAACTGTAAAATTAGCTGCAAAGTTTCTCCTATATGATGAGCTATAAAACAGCACAAGATAGATGATAATGAGTGTGATGGATACAAGGTTAGGCACAAGTGCCTGATCTGAGACCTGGTCGTCCTGCTTCACTTGCATTCCTGCACTCCCTCTTGGGCCTCTTTGGACTTCTTTCTGTAGCCAAGGATTTTTCTTTGTCATCATGGGTGTGAGGTTGCTCTCTGTCTGAGCAAGTTTTATGAAGTGTCCTGGTGGAGATAACAGTGGTGGGTGGCACACCATGGTCCATGGCTGGTGTTTTTTTAGCACTTGTTTCCACTTTTGCATCTTTGGTGGATTCTCTTGCGAGAGGTTGTTCAATGCTTTCATTGAGTACAGTGTCCTTAACAGCAGCAACACTTGTTGTGAGACCTTGCAAATCCTCCTTTGGATTTTCAGGGTTTTGCTTATAGCCATTTGAATCTTGTTCGTTTGTCTGCAAACCTCCATCTTGAGCTTTGCACCCTGAGCTCACAACCTTGATAGCTTCACTGACCTTTCTGGTCGAGTGGGACAGAACTGAGATCTCATTGTCATTGTTGGCATTGTTGATATCAAGGTCAAATCGGCTGCAGGGGCTGTGATACTTTGACCGCCATCCCCGTGAGTACAGACGCTTGTACAGATCTGCTGTTCTCACCACTGGAGAATGCTGCTCCACCATACAACAAGCAGACATAAATTTTTGTAAGTCCAAAGTGATGACTTCAGAAACCAACTTCTACATGAAAATAGCACATACATATTCTGTATGAGAGCAGAATCTGCATGAAAGTCTACCAAAGCAGATTCTACTGATTCTATTTTCCTGCATTCACCCAGCTCTCAAAAATCAGATGCAGGAAAGAGGTCATCTCTTGATGTAATGGGGAAACTGATCACATGAAGCAGGATAATGTAAGAGGATACTACCTGAGCAGGAGTTCCATGCACAAGTTGGTCCATTTCTTGCTGCAATTTGGTTACTTCAGATCGCATGTAAGCTTCAGTTAACTCTTCCATACCAGCTCCTTGTCCAACTGCAATAGTATGCTCCAGACCATGTATGGTGCTCTCCAAGCTCCGCACCTGATAACACCATGTCCAGATTGATGTTAACTGTAAGAGGATTGCAGACAATGGAGGGCTTCATTCCTGAGTATCCTGAATGCTAGCCTCTCTACTGCTATTCATGTAGAGAACTGTTCAGACCTATTGGAAAATAGTTAGTGAACACATGTGACCAAGGGATGATGGCAACATCATGTGGACAACAAGAATCAGAAACAGATTTAACTTTTGCTGAGTTCATTTCAGCCCCCCAAGGTCATTGTACCTTGCGGCCAGGCCAGCGCTTGAGACCAAACTTCCTACATGCTTTTTTTAATGTTGTTTGAGAAACTCCAAGCTTCTTGGCAGCATCAACAACGCTAAGATGAAAATATGTAGACAGATCAGCCATTTTCAAATGATGTGTCCCAAGGCCCTGCAATTTCCATGTTTACATGATTGAGAAACATAAATTTGCTGCAGAGGTTCTGATGATAGAGATAAGAAAGAAAACCTAGTAATACAATCAGAAGTCACAAATCAAAAAATGATTCACCATGTGATTTGAAGCATCCTGTTGACTGGCCACTGTTTCCAGATGCAAAGGTCAAACCTTTGAACAGAAGGCAAGTATTGATGAAAGGAAAACAATATTTCAGAGAGAAGAGAAATCAAGTGCCTAGTATCTACCGTCTTGCTCCTTCGGTTCACCAGGAATATCAAGTCTGAGCAGCCATTGATTTGCTCACTATCAATGCCATCACTGGATGGTGCTGCTGCAGCATTTACATTTGCTGAAGAAGAAGATCGATCCTTGTCATGAGATTCACTGATTGATAGTTTCATGGTAACTGCTGCAAGTTTTGGTGACCCAAATCCAGGAAGACTGGTTGCAGGACAATTGTCATGGCCAGCAGTCTGAGGAGGAGGAGGAGTTTGTTTTGCAGTTGGAAGTACTTCATTGCTTGGAGCAACTACTTTGCTATCTTTGGGGGAAATGGGTGCAGAAGCAGCTGATGGGTGTGTGCCTTCAGTCACTGGTACAAATGCTCTTAGCTGTGAAGCTAAAAACTGAGCCAGCATTGCAATATTAGGTGTGCCAGCTGGGCATTGCATGTGAGAGTTTGGCATCACTGGCAGTTGGCTCATAAGTGCAGAAGCAAAAGATTGGAAACCTACATTTGGTGGGGATCGGTTGCAAAGAGGCATAATGGGTCCATTCATGCTACCACCACCACCACTGCTGATCCGGTGAGGCAGGGCAGAGCCTCGGACAAGAAACTGAGCAAGCTCTGCTGGGCTTGGAGTGGGACCAGGATTGAACATGGAACCCCCTCCTCCGTGCATGCCTTTGGCACAATGTAGGACGATTCCACCACCATTGCAGTTGTTAGATCTTGAAGCCATTGGCGGAATCTGTCCTCCTCCCACTTGGCGTTCACAAGCACAATCAGATTGTGACGTGAATGCACATCTCTCCGACTCATGAAAAGTTGCAGGGCTAGGGTCAGAAGAAGGAATTGTGATCTTCAGGCCTCTCAAAGTTGGATCGCATCTTTGGTTGTAATGCACGCTTCGGTGATTCTGGAGCAGAACCGGCAAAGGCTTGAGTCCCGCCGCTCCCGGCGATTCTGTGGTATAATCTTCAGTCAGACCTGCAGCGGCAAGGGTGGTAGCAAGACCGCCGGCATAGCTGCTTGGAGGCGGAGTACTAGTATCGTTCTTTGCTTTCGGTTTATGCAAGCTTGCAGCTAGCGCCATCGGGGAGGCTGGACCGAGCTTTTCAGTGTCCGGAGGACGTCCATTGCACTCTGTACTAGGACTCTGGGCGCTGGAGTTGACAATAGCAACCAAGTGTTTGTTGCCCATGCAGATGATGACGTCTTCCAGTGTTGCGTCTACATCAAGCTCCTCCGGTTCCGAGCCATCAGCATTGGCCAGCTGCAAACGCTGGATGCTGTCACCACCGCCAATGAAGTCCAGGCGGCGCGCATTTCTCTGCCACCAAAAAAAAAACCGATCAGGGGAAGAAGAAGAAGCTAATCTGAGTTTTGGAAACCGCAACAGATCGACCTGTAGCCGACATTAGTATGCACTAGTCGACACGATTCAATTCCAACATATCTGAAGCAGTGCATCATGCTTCACGGTTCATTTAGCATCCGCGATCTCCGTGCACAGAGCTTCACAATAAGGCAGGCTAGAGCAGATCACATTGGGCCTCAACCTGTGAAGTTCTACACGTCGTAGACTTTCAGCATACGTGATTGTATCGTCTAGGTGTAGATCGGATTTCGCACGCATTTGGTTACTCTTGCAAAACCGACGACGACCTTTCCAGAAGAAAATCGCAAGCAAGTTTTCAACAGCAGAGAGGGGGGAGGAACCAAAACAAACAAGGAAACCGGGCTGAAGCAGAAGTTCAGAATCTGGAACCAGAAGCCTCTAACAACAACCACAACAACAAGACAAAAAACTACTTACGTGAATCACTCTGGCAAATTCTTGCAGAGTCTCCTGCACGTGACGTGCAGAGCTCCACTGGTGGCCGCGTACCGACACCGTGAACTTAACTTTCTCAATTCCTCCCGGTCCCACCACCCCCGCCTTCAATCCCGCCATCCTCGTTCGTTCTCGTGCTCTTAAGTTCCTCCTACTTTTGCAGCACCAGCAGCTTCCTCCTCTTTCTTCTCCCAATTCCTAGAACTTCGCTTGATCGTTTTCTAATTTTTGCATCATATTGTTTTGTACTTTTGTTAATTCTGCAACAAAAAGTGAGAAAATGAAGGAATCAATGACGGCAGCATCCGTCGTCTTCTTGTTTACTTTCTCCTTTTGTCGCTGCAGCAGCAGGAGTGAGTCCGCATTGTTGTTGCGCTTCGCCATCGCCGCCATCGCCTCTTCTTCTTCTTCTTCTTCCCCCCTAACCGTTATTTCAGGCCAATCTTTGCAACGTGGGAGGTTCTGCGCCTTTGGATTCCGTGACAGTCGGAGGTGGAGTCAGGTTCGACGGTTCGCTTGTGGGCACGTAGGCAAGGGGGGCCACAAGGGGCGGGGGTGGGGAGGGATGCGAAGAGCAGGGAAAGGGAAGGAAGTATGGGAGGTCGATTTCTCTTTTCCCCCACCTCAGGATTTTATTTATTTATTTATTTATTTATTTTGCTTTCATGGGCACTCAACGTGCACAATACAATAGTCCCTTCAAATTTTAACTCCTTTTCAGTTGTTGTAGGTGAAGTCTCACATAACTTCAGTCAGTTTCAATTTTATTTTATTTTATTTTATTTTTTGATGTTGGTTAGGTGGTAATTAATCCAAACGTATATTAGCCAAATTTGGCGATGTTCAAAATATGAAAGTAGAAAATCTTAAGCATCCTTTCATATTGTAGGCAATTGTGGTGACTTTTGGCGCTCTTTTTGATAAAATTTTCTTTTTTGGGAATTTTTTTTCAAAAAAACGCAGAATTTATTACAAGATATATACTTTTTCAAAATAATTTCTGAAAAATGGCAAAAATATGCCACCAGAAAAAATTATTTGATCCAAGTCTAATTTTGGTTGGAATGTGGTAGCTATATACCAATGTTGTGAGGGTATCCAGTTTCAAGGGTAAAAACCAGTGTTGGACTGGTATTGGATTTTAGACATATCAGGCGGGTGCTGGTATCATCCAATATTTGGAATTTATATACCAGGCAGGTACTGGTATTGCACAGGATATATGAATTATGCATAGCAGGGGGTATCAACACCAATGAAATTTAAGGATTATTCAAAGTGGTATGAGTATGTGGATATGTCAATGTTTCATATCATGGACATACTAAGTATCAACTAGGTACATGGTATATGGAATATGTGCACAACAATATGCAATCAAAAACAATAAGCACACTTGGATATGAGTTTTGCATTTCCACAAACACAAACCTTGGGGGAACAGTCATACAAGGCCCTGGAAGATGAAGATAGATTGGATCCACACTTAAGCTCTCCCTTTTCACATACATAAAAAATCCAAAAAAAGAAAGAAACAAATATCATACCCCTAGAGGTGCTCTTGAGAGTTTTTTATTGCTAGAATATTCATGAATGACTTTTTATAAACTCAAACAAAATTGCCCAAGTATTGGAAAAATTCACCAAAAACTCAGTAATGCTTTGGAGGATAGAAATTGGATAGATTGGATCAATCCACACTTAGCTTTGCCTTTAATTTCAGCATACATAAACATTCCAAAAACTAGTCATGCCCTAGAAGATAGAAATTGGACAAATTGGAAATTGGAACCCACTTGAGCTTTGAATTGCTGGATCTAAATTTAACTCAAATTGGAGCATAGACTTCATGAGCTTTGTAATTTTCACAAACAAGCTTGAAAAGAAAATCTTATGATGTTCCACACAAAATCAAAGGTCAAAAGCCAAAACTAAACCTAAAAGTTGCATAGAGCTCAAAAGCATTGTTGCCACTTTGAAATCTAAGCTTGAAAATTGGGGTTTCAAAATTTAAGGAGTCATCCATGGTTCCACATTTCAAACACTTGAAGCAAAAGCACATATGGAACCTACATTGAAAAAAAAGAAAAATTTCATGATTTAAGGATTAGGGTGTTGAACTTGAATGGCAAAACATAAGAAATCATTTCTACAAGACTAAATCAATGAAAGAAATTTAGGGCTAATGTAGGAAGCAAAATTGAATACAATATGAGTGAACTTACATGGAACTTTGGATGGTGTCACTTATCTTCAAACTACTCTTCTCTTAAAGTTCGTTCTCATGGTCATTGAGAAGTGCATCTTCTAAATACAAATAATCTACCAAAATTTTTTCAGTAAAAGTAAAAGGACAACCCGTGCGTGCATTATCCAACCAGTTTTTGCAAATCATGACCAAGGCATCCAAGTTGTCACCCTAATCAACAATACACTAGCAATGGAGAAAATACATTTGGTCTCAATCTGACTTCTTGGGATTCCAAGACTTTGTCGTGCCAAGAAGCCCACATGTGGGTATTGGCACTCATGTTTCTTCCACCAAGCCAAAGGATTTTTCAAATCATCTTCTGGAATAACAACTTGTCAAAACAAAGACAATTCAGATTTCCAACAAACTTTCATCAACTTCTTCACTAAAAGTAAAAGCACCAAATAAGAATTCATCTTCCACATGTGTTTGTGGAGGAGGTGTCTCTGCAAGTCTAGGTTTAAGGCTTTTGAACACCACGACCAACATGGGAATCAAAATCTTTGAATCATATTCATTCACAATAACCTAAGCTTTGTCCTTCCCAATTAAATTTGTCACACATTTTAGGGTCTTGAATCTAGGGTCCAACATGAATGCCAACATATTGTGAACCATGGATGCATCAAACTTATCACAAAAAACAAGAAACGATTATAAAACATGAATAGCCTCATGAGCCATTCAAACATACAAAATTTTAAGTTCTACATCCAACTCCCCGCACATCAAAGACAGAACAATAGCTACCTATAAATTGTATTCATTCTAAAGCTTCAAGCAAATGGAAAGTGTTACATGCAAAGCATCAGGCAACAACCAATACCCCCTGGTTTTATTCAAAACACATTGATGAACTACTAGGTTTTAAATGCCAATGATTATTCCAGCTATTGCCCACGTTAGACTAGAAGTAACTCGAGCTTGTAGGTGGAAAGATTGTTGACTATAACAAAGTGTGATGGCATAGGCATACTCCAATGTCTTTTGAAAAAGAACAATTTTTGAAGCAAACTTAGTTTTAAAAAGTGTCTTCAATTTTCATGGAGGTAGAACAACTTCACAACATGCAACTTCCCACACTTGCCTCCGTTTGCCTGATTTTTTCCGTCCATGTGATGGTTTTTTGAAGGGGCGGATTGGGCTTCTTTCATGCATTGACAAACCACATCTTCATTAGTAACATATTGGCACACTTTGGACATCACATGTCCAAAACACACCCCTAAATACGGTTTTTCCAATTGAAACACCCCACAAAAAACAACATTTAATAGGGACGAATTTAGGGTAGCTAAGCAAATTACCTTGCTTGTCAACTCAAACTTTACCAAAAGAGGTTTAACTATCTCTACCAAGGTTGCTCCACTTGTGTCTAGAGCCTTGAACAAACCAATCGTAACATGACAAGGGACCCATTCCTAATTCAAGAAGTTCACAACTAGGGCAAAGGTGCCAAAGCCCATTCGCAACATCCACAACTTGAATGTCACAGTGGCTATATCACATTGTGCCAAAGTAGGAAGGACATAATGATCCATAGTCTTAGCAAGCATGAGAGGGATATGATCTTTCACAAGTTGTTTTTGAATAGGGAAACATACTTTACCATTTTGTCTCATGACCAAGTGGCGGAGCCAAAAACACTCCACTGTAGACAAAACTTCATACTCTTTTGCCACAAACAACACTAGGTATTCAATGAAACATATTTGTGCTAGATCAAAATTCTTGTAAGGTTACTAGCTTCCAAAATATTTGGTGATGGTGGAAGGTGCAACGCCCTTGAGCTTCTTGCTCTTCTCATGTCCAAGGCCAGCAGATTTAGCTTCTTCTATGCAATGTCTTTTGTATCTAGAAACCATTGCCCCATGCTCATTGTCAATGTGATTTTTCATGGACATGATTCCATGCTATAGATTGTAGGTGATGAATTTCTTTTGAAACGTAGTGGTCAAGCTAGAATTATGGCATTGTTAAGTGGGGTGGCAAATCACACACCTCAAGGTTTGGTTTGACTCCACCATGACTTTTTCGAAATGATTATTCACAACAAAATTGCCCACGCATTAATAGTGCAATGATGCATCAACCAAGTTTTTTTTCTTTGCCTCCAATTATTAGAGTTGCACTTTCCAAACATCTTCTTCCTTAGCAACAACAATCTCCTCTCAAGTTTCAGAATGTTGTGGCATAGATTCGACCTCAATGAACCTTGTTTTTATTTCGAACATTTTTGCATCATATAAAACATTAATATCCATATATTCATGCGTAACTTTTGCCACTTTGTGGCCCTTTGCAAAATATTCGACTATGTAGCAAAAGTCGATGCATTAACCATTCACATTAATTGCTTCTACTCAGTTCACGAGACCCAAAACTCAACTCAAGACTCACCATTAACATATAAAAGATCGCCAACACACTAAGTAAGCATTGTAACAAAGGTATTAACCACCAAGTTAATAGAATGAAAAACACACATACATTGGCATTTGGTTCAAATGAACCAGTGACATGAACGCGAAACAACCTACTAGTTGAACCAATCAAAAGCTTGGTTTGTTCTTTATTCAAAATTTGAAATTGAACATTTGTATTTTACATCCAAGTTTAATAGTTGTAAGTTGTAACTCATCATGTATTAAGCAACTTCAAGATGGCTTCATGAAAAAGGTGCGTACTTAATCATTGTTCAATTCCACGATTGGATATCCACCATGCCGCCAATATCGAAATGCCACCTTTTTAAAATGTAGTGCATTCACTTATTGCTTGTTGAAGGAGACCCTAAATTTGCATTTGGAATCCTAAGTATGCAACTTGTAACCATTATTGATATCTAGGATGTAAGCTTGAGATACCCAAGTGTATGAGTATTGATAGTAGTTAGTGTAACATCCTGACCAATCGGATGAGGTATATGTCGAGATATTGTGGCTACTACATATTGGGTCAATTGGGTATCAACCATAGTATCATCAAAAAATAAAATATGATTGGTAGGGTATTAACATATTATTATTGATATTCGGATTGATACCCGGGTTCAATTAGTATACCGGTCCAACATTGGTAAAAATTAGCAGTTTAGGGTTAGAATCTTGTAATTTGGATTTGAGTTAACGTCAACTTGTTGGAATCAACACAAGAACTGAACCATGGAAAAAATGTCTTGTTACATCCAAAATCAGAATTGGAACCATGAAAAAATATTTTTTAAAACAGGGTATATATATATATACATACATACATACATACATATATATATATATATACGTTCATTTTTTATAAAAAATTTTAAGTAGAATGAACTTTTAATTAATTATTAATTTTGATTAATTGTTCAAGTTAAATTTACATAGACCCCTATTTTAATTTGTCATAAAATTTTGTATTAACATAATTTTTAGCATTGGGGAATGTGTAATGTGTACATGGAACCAAACTAGGTTCAAACATTGGGTTTAAATGTGCTTGAATTTGAAAAAATGTGATAGAACCAAAACTGAAGGGTTCACATTTTGAATAAACTTGGTTCAAACTTGTACTCAAAGAACCATCACATAAATTTTAAAATGTAGAATTGAACCAAAGGTTTTCTCAAAAAGGAAAAATGTAGGTTGATTTTTTAACTCACGATTATTCAACATGTGATGGCCTAGTAAATGGTGTAGGTGGAATATTCCAAGGTTAAAGTAAATTTCCTAATTTACAAGAAGTCATATGGGTATTGTTTAATAACCCCAAATGTGGTCGATTCATAAGGACACAAAATGCACACTTGTATGAACATGCAATATGTCTTACATGAACACCAATAGAATCGTTTGTGACACCAAATGGTGTCTAATTTATATATTTATTATGTTTTGTATGATATGTGCTTGCTCTTTGGCCCTTGTCTATGGACATCCAATTGATGCATTTATTACATGATTATATCTTCTATATTTGGGCAACATATGAACTACCTGAGGAGTTGGAAAATTCTAGGTTTAAGTGGTTTTCATAAAGTTTGATGTTATTTTGGGAAGCTTTTAGACTTGAAGTTGAGAAGATGAGTGGCAAGAATGAAATGAATGCAAAGATTGTTGAAGAACTAGCAAAAGGAAAAAAAAAACAATTAGAAATTAGTAGGAGAAAAAAATTGGTAGTTAAAAAAATTTGTACAAAGGAGCTAATGAAGGATGCAAATGATTTTTGTGGTTAAGGATAGATAGGAAATTTCACACGGCGTATAGTGTTTTTTTTATGATAGTTTGTCAATTCTCACATAAAAAAGTAATGTGATTTTTACCCCATGAGAAGTGATATTTCAAAACTATGGTATGTATAGTAAAATTGATTAGCTATTATTTTGAAATTTGATGGTGTGATCTAACAAAGACATGGATGCATGTATAAGCTAGTGGATAGACTAAAGGAAGATATGGTATTGTTTGTATGTACTACTAAAAACTCACATGGGAATGTCATGATTTTGGGCTTTAAAATGCATGGAAAGATTTGTCCAAGTCGCATTTGTCATATTTTGAATTTTGAATGTAACACATGCATGGGTTTGATGTTTTTTGTGGGTGATGGGAGTATCAAATTGATTATGGAAAGCCAAGTATATATGTGAAAAAAATTAAAAGGATAATAAATATGAGACTAACGTGGAATGAATGTTTATCTTAGGTTGAACATGATGGATGCATTGAAGTGAAGGAGAGAAAATAATTTAAAATATTGGTTCAAAAAATTTCAAGTTGCATAACTTTCATGTTATTCCATGTTGTCCCTTTAAAGTGCATGCTTTTATAAATGGATTTGTGAGTGAATTGGTGTAAGGTTAGATGATGCAACATCTCAATTAGATGGGAGTAGGCTAAATATACAATTCCATGCCAATAGAGAGTGCATAGACTTGAGAGTTTTGAGGATTGGATAAAAAGTTTGATTTGAATGTGCATCTAGTCAAGGGTAGATGCAAGCTACGATGGCTCATTTTTGTGATGAAACGATGTTTTTCCCCTAAGCACCCTTTATTCAAATGTTTGTGGAAATTAATATATCCTTGGACCTACTAATTGGGACTTGGATCTAAACTAAAATTTCATTATTGAAAGAACTGTTTGGTTATTTATTGATAAAAAAATTCATTTGTTAGTAGTAATGGACTTTTGAAGTCAAAAAATATGGACTAGTTGTTTGACTAAAATATCACACAATGGAAAAAATTATATTGATTCACATTCCAAATTTGTTATTGAGACTCAATGTATAGTGTAATACAAGATGATAAACTCATATGAAGAATCTTATTTTTAAAAACCTTATTGTTCAATAGGTAGGGATTTTTGAATTGTTAAAATTTGACTATATTTTCATAAGTCCATACGAGTTGCAATTTTTGTTTATTTTTCAAATTTTTTGTCCCAAAAGCATATTTTTTGAAAGTTTAAGATGGGGCATTATTTTTTTGGATTTTGTGGGGTTTTTTTTAGGACTTTCAAATTAAAAAATGACATTAGTTACATTGAATACAAGTTTTCACATAAATTTGGGAAGGTTTGTAGGTGATTGAACATGTATTATTCAAAGATTATAATAATAACATTTTTTAAAGTAACAACCATGTTCATTTGAATCATTTAAAAAAATCTTGTGTGAACTTATAGGGAGTGTAATTTTTACCAATATTGAGCCACCATAGTTTGTATCTACCCTCAATAACATGAAAACATTATTGTTGGTTACTTTTGCCTATTGAGGTTATTATTGGTTATTTCTGACTATTGAAAGTTATTTCACCTTATTATATTATTGGTTATTTTAAGTTATATTATTATAGGTTATTTGTGACTATTCTATTGGTGGCTATTGGTTACTATTGGTTGTTTTTTTATTGGTGGCTATTAATGGTTATTTTATTGGTAGCTATTAGTGGTGATTCTATTAATGGCTAATGGTGACTATTCTATTAATGGCTATTGGCGGCTATTTTATTAACGGTTATTGGCGGCTATTTCATTAATGGTTATTGGCGATTATTTTATTAATGGCTATTGACAACTATTTTATTAATGGTTATTGCGGTTATTTTATTAATGGATATTGTAGCTATTTTATGAATGGGTATTGCAGCTATTTTATTAATGGGTATTGCGATTATTTTATTAATGGGTATTGGCAGCTATTATATTAATGGCTATTGGCGGTTATTCTATTAATGCTTATTAATGGCTATTTTATTAATGACTATTGATGGTTATTAATGGCTATTGTGGATATTTTATTAATGGCTATTGGTGGGCATAATAATTTAGGGTATAATAATTTATAATAACCTATAATAACTTATAATAACTTACGATATAAGCTAAAATAATTAAGATAATCTAAAATAATGTAGGGTATATCATAAAGTAGCATAGGGCATTTAAAACAACAACATTAAACAAAACCTATTTATCATAATAAATTATAATAATGAATTGTGTCAACTAATAGTAAAACATGATATTTGCATAATGAAATTATTGTGAAATAACTTTAAACAAGATGAAATCACTAAAAATGCAATGAATTTATTTCACTTTTAAGGTCTCATAATGATTTAAGTTAATGAACTACACCCACTTTTGTATTAGTGCAAAGAAATACATAGAATGTAATTAAACAACCTTGGGGAGGTTACTTTTTGTATAATTTTATGAAGCACATGAACAAACATGGTATTTTTTTAATGCTATGAAATAATTAAAAATTACAAGAATATTTTATTAAATTTTTTATAAAAAAAATTCTAAATATGTTTTCGTAATCTAATTTTTTGCACCTTATTTATATTTAAGCGATTTAAATTATTTATTTATTTTAATTAAATTGCACCTTAATTATTTTACATGGAAATAATGAGTCCCCTAGCAAACAATTGCACAATATCTAGTTATATTCATTCCTACACCACACATATTTTTCAATACACATTTAATCATGTATTATTTCAATACCATGCCATTGTTTTTACATAAAGATTATATATTTATGGATTACAATATCAAAACAATTCATATATTATGTGTCAACACATTTCAACACATTTACATAAAATATTATGTCTTTCAAGATTCAACAATGCATTTAAATGAACAAATGGTATGTTGATGAATATTTATGACAATTCCACAACATTATCATCACATGAAACATGTATTTCTTTGGGAGCTAGATATATCACAACAACATTCAATATAAATACAAGAACTATTCATGTAAGATCAATATGCATATTTTTAACATGATGTAGCAATTGTTTAGCACTACCTCAAGGCTTTTTGACCAATCTCTTGTTGTCACATTAACTTGTCAATATTACTCATAATGATTTAAGAATGTGCCATTAACTTCTATTAATGTGTTTTTACTTCATAAACGACAAGCTTTTATGGTTATCTGGGAAAAAAATTAATGTGATGCAAATGGTTATATTGTAGTGATAGATTTGTAAATTGGGTGATAAGTTTTGAATTGCAAAGGTTCCTAATGGTTCTACCTTGTGAAAGTAAATGCAAGCTTAGTGCAAATTGAATTAGTTTTTTCCTTTTTACTAAACATTTGTAATACTTGCTACAAAGCAAAATCCTACCTACTTTGCACATACAAGTGTTCATTTAACACATGTTGATTTATTTTCAAATAATAATAATGTACCCTTGCTGCCACATTTGCAATATTAGTAATAACTTTTGTTTGGTTGTCATGCTTCCACGATGAATCCAACTTCGGCATTAAAAACTTATCATGACCTTCAATTAGACTACAAACCTTACATTTCATTTGGTACACCTTCCCATCAAAACCAACAACAAATTTTTCCCAAGGCAAATTTGTAACCCAAGTGTTTTAGAATTGTCGATCTAATTTCATACATTTTTTCCCTATTAATCTCTAGGTCTACTACAACTTGAGCTAGATTAAAAAGCACACAATCACCATCATTCATAGTGCTTTGGCTAAAAATAATATCAAAGGCTAGAATAGGAGGGACATGATTGGACAAAAAACTTGTCTTTGGAAATTTTTGGGAAAATGATTGGAGCCATGATGGATATAATCCAAAAACTTTAAGGTTCACAACAAATCAACTAAGCAAGAAAAACAATAGCAATTCATGATGCTTAACAAACAAAAGTGCAACAAGTGAAATGCTTATCAAATGTAAAGTCCCATGCATCTTTTATGCAAACTTGTGAACTTACAATCTTACTTTCAAGATCAAAATACATTGCAATGTTGATCAATGAGGCTTGAATAATGAGTGGAGGAGATTTGACAAGACTTTAAAGTTGAAATTGTAGAAACAATGCAAACATCAAACTTCAAAACTAAATGTAATGTACACATTAGCATATTTAGGATTGGGATTTGGAAATTCATCATATAAGTCAAAAGGACCAACTTACCAAGACAAATGTTGCAATGTGTGCACTACATATTGCATTGTGCAAGCATTAAAGTGCTTGTAGTTCAATTATAAATGCTAAACATTAATGTGCTAGTTCTTCGAGAAATGAAAGTTGACACTAATTTGTGATTTGTTGAACTTGAAAGTTGAACATTGGCAATTGAATGGTCTATTATAAATCTATATTCTAGATTCATTTGCAACCTACTCCAACCCCCCCTCTTCAATGCATGTGTTTTTTACTTGAAGTAGGCTATAACAATGAGCATTGAGCAAGCTTAAACCCTAAACCCCTCTTCAAGGCACAATGATGATGCTGATGGCTTGCTAAAGTACACAAGGAGAGCCGCTGAACCAAAATGGCATCTCATTGAAAATGAAGGCTCTTCCTTTCTTGAGTTGGGAAGAGATTTGGCAAAAACTCATGGTGGAGATTAGGGTTTTTGGCAAACCCTAATCCTAGGGAGGAGACATGTGCCACATCCATTTAAAAGGAAGGGTGAAAGATGGTGACACTTGTTTATACATGATAATCTGATCTTGTGTATTCACGGTTTGTTACAACCAGATTTGGGCAATTTGTCCTATTTTTTTCATGTTTTGTTCAAGATTAGAGATAGGAGGTGTCAATTTTACATAGGGAAAATTAGCTAGTAAAAGAAACATTGGTGTACATGCTCTTTGAAAGCCCACATGCGTACTAGGTGCGAGTGGATGTTCCCTAAGTTAAGTCTTTGTTATTGTTTTGACATCCATTGATTTATTCATTCATTCATTCATTCATTCATTTACTCTTAAAGCATTGGCAAAAAAAAATTCTAGTGTATTTGGAGGCCACCTCATTGAGCTGAATTTCTCATGAGCCAAGGGTGGGGTGCTTTGAAAAGCGAAATGCCCAGCCACATTTCACTTCAAAAATAATAATATTCTGCTGGTCCTTTATTTCTGGTAATGCCCTTGAAGCAAGGCAAGCATTCCCAAAATTAGTGCCCGCCCAAACCGGATCCTGGGGACTTACCCTACACAAGTCACTCCATCATCAAGGAAGTCATCAGCATCATCATCAGCATCATCATCATAATCATAAATCTCCTCTTAAGAACTCCCTCTCTTTTGCCCTTTCCATGTGAGGGTTTTGTTTTTTGGGAAACCAACCAAGCAATCCACTTGGGTCATAGTGGTATATCATCAACTCCCTCTCTTTTGCCATTTTATTGTGAGGGTTTTGTTTTTTGGGAAACCAACCAAGCAACCCTCTTGGGTCATAGTGGTATATCATCATAAGTCCCAACAACTTGGAACCAGCACCAACTGGCCATTTCAGAGGTAAGGTCGCGGCTGTTGTTGTTGGTCACTTTTTTCCTTTTTGGTGGAAGTTGTTTTCTTTGTTTAGGCTGCTGAAAATTTCTTACCCTATTTGGGTTTTTTTTTTGGAAAGCTTTGATCAGGAGTAGGTAGTGTGTTTTTTTTGTTGTTGTTGGTTTTTGTGCCAAAGCTTCTTCCGTCCCTTTGTCTACAAAAGAAAGAAAGAAAGAAAGAAAGAAAGTGGGTTTTTGTGTTTGGAGGGTTCTATTTCATTCTTTTTGGCAACAAAGAGTGATCCAAACCTTGTTCCCTAGATCTCCAAACCCTAGCAGAGTTGGCAAGGAGGAAAGGAAATACCTGATCAGAACGGAGAAGAAAAGAAAAAAACTAGGGTTTGTGGAAGTTGCAGTGAAAGAAAAATTGGCTTGAATTTGTTTGTGGGATGGTGATGGAGTTTCTCATTTCCTTCTTTGGTAGTTTTCTCTTATAAGCAAATGCTACTGTGTTGATACCATTGCTCCAGGCACATTTATTTCTAGACCTATTATCAACTGCCACTGTTTTCTTTCAAGAAGAAGGAGAAGGAGAAGGAAAAGAAGGGTGGGGGAAGGAGTGTAGGGAGCCCCATCCACAAAATATTAAAGGAACTTGGAGCAGACTGTTTTTTTGTCTCAAGATGATGGCAGGAATGGAGGTGGATGATGGACCAGCAAGGGTTGGCAGCAAAAGAAACTACCAAAGGTCAGGGAACACAGGAAGCAGGAGCCATAGTCAGCAGATTTGTAGGTATTGGCAAGAAGGGAGGTGTTTGAAGGGAGATGAGTGCCAGTGGCTGCATCCTGGAAATGCAGGCACAACTGGAAGAGGAGCTTCTCTGGGGAATGGGAGGAGAACAATCAATGTGATTGATAATCGGAGTGAAAATAGAGGGGGCTGGGGCTCTGCTGGTGGTGGCAGCGGTGGAGGAGGATTCTCAACTGGGAGTAGTCAAGGGAGATCGAGGAATGTATCAGCAAGATGGGGGCGGCCACGAAATGCGATTAGCAGACCAGGCCAGAGAGATAGGGGTCACAGTGATGCAAGCACAGGGCCTCAGCGCAGCACAAAGGCAAAGCCCTGCAATTTTTGGCTGAAGGGAAACTGTAACCGGGGTGATGATTGCATATATTTGCATGCACATACAACTGCTCTGGATGTTGAGATGATGACCCAGCTAATTGGCCACGAAAAGGTAGCATTTTTTCTCCAGGCAAGAGATGGGTGTATTCCCTAGATTGCATTTGGCAGGCGGTATGTTGCAACCCTAAGCAGGATACTGATGCTTTGGCCCTTTCTGATGGCTATTGATGTTGTTTGGTTATGAGTGTGGATAGTCATTGAATGCATTTTGATTGCACCATTACAGGCAATTAGGGCAATAGAGATGCCACAAGGAGCTTCCCAGCTTTACACAGGTAGCCAAGATGAATCAGTTCGTGTATGGGACTGCACAACAGGCCAGGCAAGTCATTCCTTGTCTTGTTAGCTGTATGAATGTGTGTTTTGGTATGCGAACTGTCTTTGTGCATTGAAGGTATTTCCAGATCCACTCATCCTTTTGAGTATCCAACAGTACTGCTGTGATTGTTGAAGCAATGAAGCAGCGGTTCTGTTTTGTAGTGCTTTCCAGGAGCTCTCATACTTCCCAGATCAAACTTGTAGGTTTGAAAGATGGAGTTTTGATTTTCTCAATGATTTAGACCCTACTCTAGTCTGGAAATTCACTCCAGTGGGCAGTCCCAAAGGGCATATTTTTTTGTGGATTTCAGGACCCCATCTCTTATGCAGTTCTAGACAGACCTTTGGCACCTTTCTATGCAATTTGTTGCTGTGTGTTGTCATTGTGATGCAATTCAATGCTTTGTTACAATTCTCCTCTCTATTTAGAACTAGAGGGAGAAAGAGAGTGACACGTCATGATTTAATTGACTCCCATGTTGTCTCTTTGGTGGCTTCAGTGTGCAAATGTGGTACAAATGGGAGGGGATGTGGGTGCTTTGCTAAGTGCACCGGGATGGCTTTTCATAGGTCTGCCCAATGAGGTTCAGGTATATTCTCATTCTTTAAATTTTATTGCCTCTTCCTTAGTGGAGATTTTACAAATATTTTTTGCATAACAGACCATTGAAATTATCCTCACTTTTATTTTACACATTTCAGGATTCCCAGAGAATGTATACTAGGAATTTGTGTACACTGTATGTTCTTTGTGTCTCATTTGGGTGCCAGGGTTGCAGACATGGAACATGCAGACATCTGCACAACAGAGTTTGAGTGGCCCAAAGGGACAAGTACATGCCCTGGCTGTGAGTGAAGATGGTCTGCTTTTTGCAGGCACTCAGGTATATTTTGTAGTCATCTCTGCAGATCTTTGGGCATTCTTTGTTGTATAACTTGGATATTATGTGCATCTAAGTTCTACAAGACTCAAACATATCATCTTGCAGACCATTCAAAAATGAATAAAATCAATGTCTTATCTTTACTGCTTGTTCCATTCAGGATGGAACTATATTGGAGTGGAAGTTCAATGCCATCAACAACTCATTTGAACCAGCAGCATCATTGTCAGGCCACAGTGGCCCTGTTATTACACTTCTATTTATTGGGAATCGCCTCTACTCAGGTTCCATGGACAAATCAATCCGGGTTTGTTGCATCACCACTCACACCCTCATTCTTTGAGAGTCAATGCCTGTCATTAACAGTGTTCTTCTCATTTTACAAGGTTGCTGGCATCAGCAGTCTCCATGAAGTATTCCCAAAGAGTCCTCCAGGCATTACAAGCAAAGGAGAAGGGGCTTATCTTCTTCTCAAAGTTCTTTGAAAATTTGCATACTTCCCTAGACTTCATCATTAAAATTGGTTTGTCTGTGAATGGCAGATATGGGATGTTGTACATGGCCTGTGCATTCAAACTCTAGAGGGACACTCAGATGTTGTGATGGACCTCCTGTGCTGGGAACAATTCCTCCTGTCTTGCTCTCTTGATGGTACCATCAGAGTAAGTCCAAGAGACACATAACTCAATTCCTTCTCTGCATTACAAAATGTTGGTGAAATCAGAAGTTTATCCATTGTGCTGGCTGTTCTTCTGTCTTTGATTTGACATGGAAGTTCTGCTCAAATTACAGGTGTGGGCAGCAAATGCAGCTGGTCAATTAGAGACAACTTTCACACATCCTGAAGATGAAGGTCAAGCTGAACCTCGCAATGTAAGCTACAGTGGCATAGCACTTCCAGGGTTGGGACCCATGGAACAGTTTTTCACTCTTTTTATTCTCAGTGAATGCCTTGGAGAAGGTAGAGGCCAAGAGCAACATTTATTTCTTCCCTGGTTGCTGATGAAACTCATGGCTCAATCTTTTACTATCACAGGGTGCACTAAAAATGTGTGGATGCAATGATGGAGCGGGGAAACCAGTCCTGCTTGTTTCATACAATGACAACATTGTTCGCCTCTATGACCTTCCCACGTATGAATTTCAGCACACAATCCTTAAACTGATCCTCAAAACTCTTTTGGGGGGCAGGCAGGGCAAGCTTCCCAAGTATTGAGCATAGAGAAGAGTCTGTCTGTCTTGTCCTTCATTCGATTGCAGTCAGTTATACTCAACTTTGCAATGACCCATTTTCAAATTTCTGCTTCCAGGTTTTCAGAAAGAGGGCAGCTCTTTTCAAGGGAGGAAGTAAGAGCTCTGCAAGTTGGACCAGGCGGTCTAGTATTTTCTGGAGATAGTCGTGGGACAGTCAAGGTATGGCGATGGACAGGAGTTCAGTTGGCAGCAGGTGGAGGTTAAAAAACAGTGGCATGAAAATTGTCATGCTCCATGGATGCCATTTAGGAGACACACTTCCCATTTGTGGAGATGCAAGCACAAATGCTTCCCTACAGTTATGAAGAAACTAGTGATCTGTCTGGACCCCAGAAAGGAGATGTACACCAGGTTGATCAAATTGGATCACAGAAGTTTTGGGTTACAAATTACTCTTTCGCTGAGTTAGTGTGGTGTAGAGCCTCCATATAAAGTGTGGGGGAAAAAAAAACATTTTGGCTCTCTGAAGGCCAACAAGGGTGGTGTTGCAAAAGGCTGGTACCCTCGTGTGTGCCTTAGAAATAAAGAAAATACTGGGATGGTATGGCTCAAGATATTCAGAGTTCTAAATGACCATTGCTGGTCAATCAATTGGAGAGTTGCAACTGGAAATATTTTTCCTTCTGGTTGTTTGCAATTAGTGCTGCTTCTGTAGCGGCAAGTCATGAAAGCATTTGAAAGTGCTCCAGTGGGTTGAGATCTGACTACCAGAAGGTGTAGATTCCAATTGGGCCTGTGCTGTGAGGGTGGTCCTTTTAGCATAGATTTTATCTCTATTTCTCCTTTGCCATTTGCAAATTGTGCAGAATTTGTTAGCCATCATTTTGATTCTGGTAGCACAGGTAGAAGGTGGCATGGCCTGGAAAGGAGGTATTCATGGATGTAAAAGCATGGATTTTTTAATTATTTAAAAACAAATTTCAATTTATTGTGTAGAAAATTTATCAAAAATTTTCCCTAATTTTTAGCAAAATTAGACTAGTTTACAATAGGAAAAAGAGTTCAAAAACTTTCTGACAAAATTTGTCCAGCAGATAAAACAAGGCATTACTGCTTAGTTACGTGCAATTTTGTGTTTGGTAATAGGCTTCCAAGGTAACATTCAAAAACAATGAGGTGATTGTGAATTGGAGGCTTTATGCACAAAAAAATTCAAAAGTGTTTAGGAATTACAAGAAAGAGACCCCACACAAGAAACAATTCAATGAATACAACTCAAACATTGGATATCATTGCACCATTAAAAATCAAGTAAGTCCATTAAAGACTTTCCCTTCACAATTCATATAATGGATTCCCACCAAAAACAAGCAAGCAACAAGGCAAGAGCATATTTCATATAGCTTTACACTCCTTGAGCAAAGGTTATAGTTTTAAACTACTAATGTCACAAGAAGTAGGAAGTGTAATTTTGAAAGTTTTCCAAAAAGATTACAGAGTGGGATCAATAAGGGATTAGATGGTAAGTTGGTTGCATCTAAGATCAAGGAGATAGAAGTGAAGAGAGAAAAGGAGGTAGAAGTAGTTCTTCTAGCATTAGCAATCAAACTAGAATAGGTTGAAGAGGATGAAGTAGTGCAAAAAAAGGCAAAACTAAATGGCATACCAAAGCTAGTGCAAGAATACACAAACAAGTATTCAAACTACATCTATTATTGTTGAGTTCAACAATCGCCACTCCTAAAAGGTTCATCTCATTTTAAGAGTGCCATTGGTCGCAAATTTCCTATTCTTCCTACACGATGCACTTTGAGATATATTCCCATTGCCTACACATCCACAATCGATGTAACATTAGACTGGAAAGACTTTGTCGCATTTTATGAACTGGTTTTTTCTTGTGAGGAGGTGGAAAGTTATGTCATTGAAAACTATCTAGATCTAACATATTTTTTGGAATCTTGGTCTTCATACATGAAACATAGGTTTGTACCTCTTGTAGGACTTGAATGGATGCCATCAAGTGTTTGGAGATTGGGACTAGGAGGAGCAAGATTAGAATAAGTTTGCCAATGTGATGGGAGTCCCTACAACAATGTACCAGGGGTGCACCATTAACAAATTGCACTCCATCACATTTTAATGTGCTTAAAAAACGACACAATGAAGTTTCACGTACCAATTGTGAAGACTAGGAGAATCAACATCTTTAACCTATCACCCTAACAACACAACAAGGTTAGTAAGCAACACCAACCACTAACATAATGCAACAACAATGCCATCTTGCTACGACAACAATACAAGGTTGAGGTAGAGAGGTAAGTATAAACAAGTTTATACCTCAAAGCAAGCCAAATGGATAGACTATCAACTAGAAGATGCCATGGATGCTATGGAGAGGGGAGACACATCTCTAAGGAAGGCTACAAAGTATTGGAACATACCATTGACCTCACTTTCAAATCACCTGAATGGTAAAACTAGATGTAGAAAAGTGGGCCCCCAAGGCATATTAACAAAATAAGAATATCAAGCAATGATTACTTGGGTTCTAAACATGCAAAAGGCTGGATTATCTATTAACCTTCAACAACTAAAAATGAAGGTAACAGAAATCACCTAGAATAGACCAACCCCATTTCGGAATGATGTTCTAGGAAATACCTAGTGGTTCTAGTTCAAAAAAAGGCATCCAAAAATTAACATACATCTTATTGAAGGGCTAGAGGTTTCTAGGACAAGTCAAGCATGCCATACTTTTTACTGTAACTTTAAAAACTTGTACACAACACAAATATTAATCATATCACATCTAGAATTCAAATGAAACTGATGTTTGAATAGGGCAATAATTTGGTGTTAGAGTTTTGGCTAGGCAAGGCTCATGAAATGTTTACAACACCATAATTAATTCATGGGAATGGTTGATTATAAATTACATTGTTAATGTAGTAGGTGGAGCCCTTTTTACCTTTTACATTTTCAAGGGTTTAAGGATGTGAAAAGACTACATAAAATTATGTAAATTAAGAACATGCACGGCAATGCAAAAAAAGCTTGGATGGTAGTTTACTTTTTCAAGCAGTGGTTTACTTTTTTCTACAAATCTATTCCAAGGGGGGTTTCTCAAGAAAACATACATCTCTTGATCCTTAATGTGCATGGGTCACACGTTATTATTTAAGCATTTGAATAAGCAGCAAAACTTGGATTGGACATGGTGACTTTACTTTCACATACATCACATGTGTTACAACCACTGGACATCACCTATTTCAAGTCCTTCAAAAATGTTTTAAAAAAGAAGAGAAATTCAACAATGGAAAGAAAAAACTATCTTGAACTTGACAAGGTCACACTGGTTAAATGGGTGGACAAGGTTTTGTTCCAATCCTTGAACAAAAAAACCCAATAAAATTAGGGTTCAAGGTTTGTGGGATTTGGCCACTGAATCTACAACTATGGTTGGAAAATTTTGGTCCCAACAAGGTGTTCACTACAACAGAAGAGGAAGGAGAAAAAAATGCATACTAATAAAATGCAACAAAGGACTCCAATAATAATAGAGATTAGGTTAAAACTACCATTGATTTATTGAACATTATAGGCACTTTTCAAGCAATTTTTTCACCTACTCCTACTACATCAACAAGCCTTTTTGAACCCCTTGTTTGTTTCTATGTGGAAATGCCATTCAGTCTTCCCACCCTAACAATCAATTAACAAAAAAAGTTAGTTGTGAATTTCGAAGATTCCAACCCTGAATTAGATGACTTAATTATTCCAAGTTAAACCTAAGTAATTGCATAATAAAGTGGCCTACTATCCCTACCAAGATTGCCAATAAGGAAAAGACATGGCAAAAAGCCATTAGTGGACTATTCTAGTTCACATTTGGTCAAATCAGACCAATATTTAGCAATGTTGAGAGAAAAGGCATTAGAGAAAGAAATTATTAATAAAATCAGGGAGCAAAAAACAAAAGAAAGAGAAAAGAAGAAATCAAAACAAGTTGAACATACATTTACCCCACTGGAGAGAGTAGCTCGGAGGAATGTTGAGAAAGAAGATAGAGCTAGGTTCAATAATGCATGGTTTGTTGCAGCAATTAAGGTTGTTGGTGAACAATTCCACAACAACTTTAGGGCAAGGTTTAGGGCCCATCCTTTGGGGTATAGAAGATTTGGCTTAGGAATGACATCCCAACAACAAAGAATAGCCAAAGAACAAAGAAGGAGAAAAATGCAACTTGTTGGACATGTCCTAGCCAAATTACAAACTTCCATTCAACAATAATGAAAGGTAAGGGTTTGAAGTGGGTACTAGTGGTAGAGGGGAAAAAAAAAAGAAATTAAAAACTGGAATTGAATTCTAGCATGATGGTGCCATTTGCATGGATGGGTTTGATAGGTTGAATGTCTAAAGGCATGTTATTGTTTGTTAGGTGTGAATTTGACTTTGTAGCTTTGATGATCTACACCACCAAAGCCTTGTGGTGAGAATGAAGCTTCTGTAAGTAGTTGATTCCAGGATCTTTAGGTATAGGTTGAAGAATTGAATGTAATACACCCTAAATTTATTTTTTGAGAGTAGTTTTGATCAGGGAACCACATACTCATGTGTGCCAGTCATTGTTTTGTAAAAGCTTCATATGGGAGTTCACTAGTTTTCATTTGCATTCTAAAGCCACCCCTTTATTGATGCATAAATTGCAGCAACATTTATTCATGAAGTAATATACTTAGCATGTCTTCACACGGTGCATGAAAAATTAAATGTTAATTAAGTTGAACATGTATTAAATCAACATCTCCTCCACCTACAACATTGCAAAATCCTCCCTCAAAAGTTTGTCTGATAATAAACCTATCAAAGTTTTAAATTGCCATAAAACTTCATTCAATTTACAACACTAATTCAACCATGAGTTGCATTTTTCAAACACTTGTTAGGAGGACATATTCTGGCATCATTCTTATTAGTCTTTTATTTTTCAACTTCTCATTCCATCAATCATAAACAAATTTCCATCGGTGATTTTCTTAGTTTGCCAAAATCAGCTCAATTGGCATAAAAAGTTAGCCTTTTCAAATCCAAAGCTACTTTGGGAGGGGAGAAAGATTGATGTTCAAAGAAAGTACCTTAGGCAACATCATTGGCACATCCAATAGATGACAATGCGTAGAATGTAGGATGGACCAAGCCTTTGGGAGGAGAAATTATGTTGGTAGTAGTGCCCCCAATGCAATGGTAAGGTATCTAGTGCTTCCAATGCAATGGTAAGGTATCTAGCAAACCATAAAACATGAACCATGGCCCCTACTAATGGACCTTTCACCCCTTGGCTCTGTGCATAGAGTAGCATGTTGCTATTCTCTTCAGACAAACTCCACATGTTCATTAACATCATCAACTCTTCACTTTAGACATCTTGGTTCATGATCAAAGCCTAAAATGAGCATCTAGAAAGAGCCATAGTCCAACATCTATTCTTCTCTCCTTCGAACAAGGACTTTAAAAACTCTTTCACTTGGGATGATGAGGTACAATGGCATAATAAATGGAAAGAAAATACAATATATGGACTCCTTGAACAACACACAAGGTTAGAGTAAATTTGGAAGTGGCACATGAATCCCATTATCAAAAATGCAGCACCAAGTGAATGAGCAAACATTATCGGACGAAGAGAAGAAGAAGGAAATGGATTTCCTTGGAACTTCAAGGACTCTACAACCATATTTATGGAGAATACAAGATCCCATATCCCTAGCAGTTATAGAAATTACATTACAAAATTGTGAACACCAAGTTCTCTCTCACAAAGAGAGAGTAGGTGAAGTTGACATGTACATGAAGTTGCTTATTACATTGCACAATTTTTAGAGATCAATCTACAATGTGATTCATTCTTTCTTAAAAGAAAATAGGAGGTAGAGGATGCAATCAAGGTTAGAAAAATGTCTCAAAGGAATGAAAAAAAAGAGATGCAAATAGGAAGCATGAGTTTTATCTAAAGTGCTTGGGAAACTATGATTGAAACAATCAACTGATCAAGCAAAGCACCAACTACTACAAAGAGCAACAAAACATTCTTAAATAGAGAAATGTGAGAAAGATAGAAATTTAAACAATCCGAGATGTTGAAGCAAGAGAGAGGTTAGTATTCACATTGATGCATGCACAACAAAAGGAAAGAACAATGGAAGAAGGTGAAGAACTTGCAGAAGAAAACTTCTTTTGTCTTTGAGCAAATACCTATAGAAGATGATTTCACTAGCCAACACCTCCTCACTTCTTTTCAACTTTGCTGAAATTTTTAGAAAAAATTCAGCCCTTTCTACTGAAAATTTCAAAAACACATTCAAGCTGGAAACCAGTTTTGACCCAGGCACCTGCTTGACCTAATCAATTATTTTTCATCTGACCACTAACATTGTGAAATATACCATAGACGTCCATGAATTTTATTAGATATATTACACATATGCCAAAATTTTCAGAATTAAATAATTGCCGAATCAAAAATTCTGGATTAAATTAATTTTTCGTCAGAGAGCTGCCTAAGCCGCCCAAATACCCCGGTATTAGGTTTTGTGTCCTGTCATGAGCTGAAAATTTGGTTGAGGGTTTCCGCGGTGTTTGTAGTTTCGGGGACTCCCACATCCAGCGCAAGCGGCGGGACAACCCTCCCGATTGCAGCAAAGCACTGCAGCAGCGCTCCGACGACTCGGAGCTCCCATGTTTCGCGGATTCGCTCTGCAACTCTTGAGGGAAGAAAGTGTGTTCCAGGCTACTGCAAGTTGCAAACAGCTCACGAATGCGAAGAGCTTTCAATGAATAAGCAATCTCTCGATCATGTTACTTTCACTTGTAACACACACACGGATCATCTCAAATATTGTCCAGGTACTGTATACATACAACTCTTTCACTGCATCTTCACCGCCATCAAGCTGCTGCAAAGTGCTAGTGCATTTTTGGTGTTGCATTCATTCGTGTGGATTTTTTGTGTCTGTAGCATGAGTCAAGTACTTATACTTCAATGCCAGACCAAGTTGTTTTTAATACTGCAAGTGAGGAATTTTGGAGGTTCATGAAGAATGATGCCACCATGGTGCTGCAGCAGTTGTCGTCGCATTTTCGATGATTGTTTCTTTCTTTGTCTCAAGGGGATTCACTGATTGTGATTCAAGTTTTCCTCGTTGAACCAATTGCAGCAGTTGCTGCAGGTGGAACAGACAGGCGGCAAAAGATGCAGTAAGGATGGAAACTAATAACTCAGCAGTAGCGACGTAAGGCCATGATCGCATAAGAAATTTTGTGGGAGGAATCCGATTGATCAATCTGTAGATATTCTCGAATGAAAAAGTTTGCAATCGAGATGAGGAGTTTTTGGCAAGCCTGGCTGCTGGTTGTCTTGTTCCTGATTGTTCTTGCAGGAAGTTATGCGCAATCGCAGTCCATCGGCTCGCCTGCGCCATCATCAACAATATCAGCACTCAACATCGATACAACGTACCTCTCACCTCCCTTGCAGTTCGATTTCTATGCGACATCGTGTCCAGAAGCGCCAGCCATTGTGTCCACCATGGTAATGAACGCGACGAGTTACGACTTCACTGTCGCTCCGCAGTTACTACGAATGTTCTTCCACGATTGCATTGTGCAAGGTTGCGATGCTTCGTTGCTTCTCAACTCCACTTTGCTCTACACGAATTCACCTCTATATGCCGAGAAGGATTTCCAAAAGAACGACCGCTTCGATAAGTTCTCCTTCGTAGATTTGATCAAACAGGAGCTCGAGAGTGTATGTCCTGGGGTTGTCTCCTGTGCGGACATACTTGCCATGGCCGCTGTGTCTGCCATCGCTGCGGTTCGTTATTCTTTAGCTTCCCTGATCCACGAGATAGATCTCGTCAACATGCGAGAGCACTCACTTCAACACAGCAGCAGCAGTAGCACTCCTGTGTTTCAAGATTGAGAGATCCAGTCACTGATGCTGTGCATTTGATGTGTTCCTTCTTCACAGACGCAAGGACCAGAGTATCAGATAGAGCTGGGACGCAGGGACGGATTGAGTTCGTACCAGGACAATGCACAGACGCATTTGCCTGGTTTCTATCTCAATGTTTCAGGCCTTTTGGACAGCTTCAACAATGCTGGACTCGACATTGTTGATCTAGTTGCGCTTTCAGGTTTGTCATCATGAATCTCTCTCTCTTTTCCTCTGAAGAATTCACTGATGGTCAGCAACTGTAAAGGATCAATGGTTGGTACATCTTCAAACACAATAGCATCGTCATCTCTGGATGCCCATGATGGCAGCAATGCACGCAAGGGAGATTTCTAACATGATCCATTTCTCTTCTTCTGGTTTGATCAGGTGCACACACAATTGGCCAAGGTCACTGTGACTCCATTCAGGACAGACTCCAATCTCCACCGATCTACCCCATATACCCATCATATTTCTTGAACCAAATGAAGACTGTATGCCAAACTCCTGATGGCACCTTTGACAATAACGTGGTAGCAATTGACATGGATGTGAACAGCACCTTCATTTTCGACAATGGCTACTACAAGGGACTTATTGCTGGTGTGGGACTCTTCACATCTGACCAGTTTCTGTACACTGACCCGCGTACAATGCCACTTGTCGAACTGTTTGCTCAGAATCAAGAGCTCTTCTTCCAACAGTTTGGTGTTTCACTCAGGAAGATGGGCAAGATCAATGTGCTCACTGGAACACAAGGCCAGATTCGCCAGAACTGTTGGGTTCGAAACTCAAACACTGCAGATGTTGATTTTCTTCCTCGTATCTAGAAAGAAGCAAGGACCTCAGGTTTTTTCTCTTGGACACAAATTTCTGCTTCATCTTCCTCCTCTTCTTTGTCTGCTCAATGGATTAATTTCCTGCCATGTGTGGGAAGAGTTCAGCTGAAGCGTGGAATTCTTGAGAGATTCTCTAGCATCTGAGGACACAAAAGAATCTGTCATAGTGTGGATCAAACAAACAAATTTGTGAACCTCATGAGACTTACAAAAGATGTTGGTTCTCTCAGTCTATTCTGTAGAAATAGAATGCAAATTGTGTAGGGGAATTGTGCATGCTTACATTTTGTCTACAAATCCTCTTGCTTGATGATATCTAATGAAGGACAGGATGGAAAATATAAAAAGCGTACAGCAGCAGCTACTGTACTCTATTCTCTGGACAAGATCTCACCGCTGCAGGGCAGATGGCCAACAGCAGCAACAGTTAATGGTACCATGATCTTACCAAGAAGCAGACTTGAAAGAACGAGTCTCTGGTATTGCAAACAAACTTACTTGAATAACATGACTGAGTTGCAACAGGCTTCCAATGAAGGGTTGGGCAGTGCACCAATGGCTCATGGTTAACTCTGGCTGGAAAAATCCCCACAAAAACACTTTGAAGCTAACCCATGGTTTCAGTTTAGAGCAAGAATGACCATGTTGATAATCTTAATGGTATCACTCAAAATTGTATCAGACTATCTCCAGTGTCACTCCCCAAGTATAAGACTATCTCCTTCATCCAGGATGACAGCAATGACTAGCTTGCCAGACTGACACTATAAGCTTCCAAACAATGGGTTTATACTTGTATATAACAATCTGTTCAACGTTTGGGGCAAACAACTATACGAAAATCAGGACGGACAATTATACATGAATTGACATCCTTGTGTCATTCCACCATTCCATAACAGTAAGCACACACTTCCAGGGAAATCTCCACAACATAACAAGTAACAAGCCCCCCAACAATGATGTTCCTTGACCTTGTGTGTCAGCACAATTTCAGATAACACATTTCTTGAAAGATCCCCACAAGCATTGCATTTCAATAGCTGTGCCATACAAGTCTTGGAGGATCACAGTCGAATCTTACACCAAAACCTTTTCATGTGTGACAATTTGCAAACAGTATTGCTGATGGTGAACCACAATGTCTTTCTTGAGTGATCACTGTTCAAGGGCATTTGAATCTTCAACATTTCCAATCTACAAGAAAACAAGTGTGAATGAAGAAACCAAACTCATGTGTGATAGACAGAATTCAAACCTTTGCAACAGGAAAATTTGGTTTGCTGGTTCTTCTTTGAATTAGTAGACCCTAGGTTTCATATTTTGGGTGACCAGTGTTCACACTGATCCCATTATCAGTAGTTGGCTACCATGGTTAAAGCACGATCTAGACCCGCAACTGCTGGCAGGGTGGCCATCAGTCCTATGCACTCAACTGATCAACACAGCAGCATATTACCTCATCATAACATGAACAATTTGCATGAACCTGCTGGATCTCAAAAATACATGCACACTAAAACTTCACTTGCTTCATTTCCCTCTTCAGTAACGGTTCCAGTAAGTGTGACGCCGAAACCAGTTGTAGTCAGGAAAATTCTGTGCAGGCCCTATGGCTGCAATGGCAACCTCTTGATCAGCTATGAAACGAGTTCCAACTCGTTTGACTGTATCCACATCAACAGCATCAATGCGTGCAAAGAGCTCAGCCAGTGGTAATCGACGCCCATATGTCAATATCTGTCGCCCGATGTCTTCTGCAACAGCACTTGTCCCATCCATGTGAAGCAGCAAGTAAGATTTCAGCTGATTACGGGCACGAGCCACATCATCTGGAGCAGCTCTGTAAATCAAACTTGTCATCTCATGCATGATGCAGTATGATAAATCATCCAAAGTATCTGGCTTTGCAACTGCATAGACACCAAAGAGTCCAGCATCGGCATAGTTTGTGTTAAATGCCATGACACTCTCTGCCAAGTTATTTGCTCCAATCTTCTGAGCCATCTCTGACCCTGCATGTTTGCCAACTACAGCATTCTTGTTCCATGCACCTAGCATTGTCTGCATGACCATCAAAGCTATAGAATCTGGGTCAGTCCATGCTGCACCCTTGAGAGCTACTGCCAAGTGGGTCAAGGTTTGATCATCATCCTGAATGCGAACTTCTGATCCTGTAAAAACAGCTGGCTCCTGCTGTACAAGCTGGCCTGCAGTGGTTGGGTTTGTTGAGAGGGACTGAAATGACTTTTCTGCAAGTGATACCAAATCCTCATGCTGCACAGCACCAGCTGCAGCAATAACCTGCAAATGTTGGCAAAAAAAAAAACCACTCAGAGTCCCAAAAAACCCTCCAATTTCTTGTTGGACTAGAAACTCCCAAATTCAATCAACACTCTGGCTTGCATAATCTCAACAACAGTGAAACTCAGATTTCAAATCAGAAGTCAATACACTCTTGCTCTCCTAAATAAGAAGAATTTGCAAATTGAACAGAGTTCTTGTTTGAACCCTAAAATTGTGCTGCTTCCCATGCTTTGGTCTGTGCAACACAGCATCTACCTACAACCCTGAACCCTAAACCTTCCACAATAAGGGAGCTCACGGAGGTTTGTGGCAACTGCAATGTCGACAACAATGGCAGCTGGAAGTCATGGTATTACCATTCGTGGGGCTGTGTAGTGAGTGGTGATGTAATCCTGCAAGTTAGCCTTGGTGATGGAACGGATGTTCGCAGCAGGCCCTAGAATGCTGCGCCCTAGTGAACTATGCTGAAACGCCGTGGCATGGAGATGGTCGAACATCACCTCCTCAACCTGACCCTCCACTTCTTCCATCTCCCGCAGGATCACTTGCCGCTCCCGAGTTATCCGGTCCTCATCGAAACGAGAGTTCTGGAGAATGTCGGCCAGAATGTCCACAGCCACCGGCAGATCCTTCTTCATGACCTTAGCATAGTAAGTGGTCTGCTCCCGGGAGGTGTAGGCGTTCAGATGTCCGCCCATGTTCTCTACCTCCTCCTCCAGCTGCCGCACGCTCCGTCTCTTGGTCCCCTTGAAGATCATGTGCTCCAGGAAGTGAGCAGTGCCGTTGGTGCTGGCGGTCTCAAAGCGGCTGCCGGCATCAATCCACACTCCAACCGTGGCCGTCGCCGCCGACAAGTCCGATTCGCTTGCCACACGCAGTCCATTAGCCAGAGTTGTGACCTTGGTTTCTGGCCTTCCCAGCACCGCGGTGTGATCCACCGTGCTGGGCACCGGCGAGTTATACCGCTGGAATCTCTCATCGGCCACAGCCAGAGCATGGCTTTGTCGCAATCCTGCTGCTTCTTCTCCTGCCCCCCATAGTCGCCCTGTATTCCGCAGCTTGCTAGCCAAAACCCTAGTCGCCATCGCCAACTGTTTTCCGCAGCAACAGCCACCAACTACAAAGTCCGTCCTTCATTTTGCGTTTGATGGTTGGAGAAGAAAGTACATTAACAACAAAACGTCTAGTTCAGGTGGATGAAGGTCAAAAAATGGATGATAATAAGCTTAGCTCCCACAGAACGTTAAGAAATGATTAACTTGGGCATCACGCGAGGAGGGATGACTTTTATTTCTGTAGGTCAATCAAAGCGGGTGAAAGAATCAGGGTTAGGGTTAGGGTTAGGATCAGGTTTACATTAGGGTCCTCTCAGCGTATTCCTTGCCCTTCCAGAATATGGTGTGAAAATTTAGGTCAATTTTTTTCAATGTAGAGGAAGGGTAGGGCTAAAGGTCATTCCTTTGTTTGAGGGCAGCATGGTACTGCCTTCATTCCCATGCCTTCAAACAAAGGAATTTGCCCTCCGGCCCTGCCCGTAAGCATATAGGTAATAAAACCTGACCTAATTTATCTCTTGTATTTGAAGGTAGCTCAAAGTATAATCTTCCTTGCAACCTTCAAGGCACCTTACGTACTAGGGAGCACAAAGGATACCTACTTACGCGGGTGGGTTCTGTAGATGGAATCTGCCTCACTGGCCGTTTATTTGCCTCGCCCTTTCTGCCATGTAGTAAGGCCTGAAAAAAGGCAGAATAGATTTGGACAACCTTTTTACAGTTCTATAAGGTGCCTGCAGGTTCTGATTATGTCAGTTTTTTAATTGACAAAGGGCAAGTCACATCAGTGAATATTGTTCTTGGACTTGAGAATATGATGGGCTACCACTGCCTCACTGCCATGCCCTCTAACAACATCAAGACCTGCCAAAAAAATTCATGGTAGGGCAGAATTGTGCTTCATCAACATTTTGTTACTTGGCCAAGGGTTCTTCTGTTTTCAAGGTCTCTTCCATTTTGTGTGAATCATCTGATCCATTTAAATTTTGTGACAGGATCTTTACATTGGGTAAAGCCTTAAATGAGGGCATTACCAGAAGTGGGCAAGCACTCTGTGCTGCCTTGCACATCCCCTTCTTGTGGTAATGGCCTCATCCTGGGACCTTACCCTACTTGTTAAACCCCAAGACAGGGGCCCCAGGTGGGAACATCATCCAAAGCAGCGGGTACTGGCATTTTGGGATTTGAAACTGCAGGGTAAAACCCTAGAACAGGTATGCATTACTAGAATAAGGGGCCTGCACAAGGTGGAACATCACAACCTACTTGCAAAAACAGCTCATATTGGCAATATCAGTTTGAGGGTTTTGAAGTGTAGGGTAAGGTCCCGTAAGGGGGGAGGCATAAGGCCTTCACCAGAATAGGGGGTCTGTGCAAGGTGGAGTATCACAAACTACTGGGCAATTGCAAAGACAGAGACAAAGTGGAGGTGCAAATGCAATACTCCCAACCTCCTGATTGTTCCTCTTCACATATTCTGATAAAGATTTCTTGCCAAAGCTTCAAGCTCCATCAGTGATTGATTTGCTTTCATTGAACACAGAACTATTACTCAAAGCTCAACCTTCATCACCTTGCTTTGATTATCCCAGAGCAAGAACCACAACCAAAGCTCAATAATCTTCATCAAGGAAAGCCAGCAGAAATGCAAGAAGTGTGGGAGAAAAACAACAACCATGAACTCGAAGCTTTTGTAAATCATCTGTGTGGGAGGGGGAAAAAGAACTACAATGGAAAAGAAAACCGCCACACTTGGTAGTGCACATCTATTCTGCACCTCACAGAACTGGAAAAAACAAAGCTGTCTGATCTGAGCTGAGCTGAGTTGAGCTGAGCTGAGCTGAGCTGAGTTCCACTATTGTGCAAACAAAAAGCGCTGCTCGGATTTAGTGATTACAGCCATGGAATGGCGATGCTGATGATGCCTGCGTGTGCATAGTGACACTGTTGCGTGGTATGGTTTGTTTGTATGTTCAGAAACTTGCTGGGATGTGTTTGTTAGTGTTGTCTGGACTTGGAGTGGAAGAGCTGCTTCAGTCTATGAAAGCTTGAAATCATCTCCACTCGTGAGCGTTTACAGGAAGAGTTTGCAGAGTCGAAAGAAGAATCTGTCCTGGAAGACTCAGTTGTCTTTATGTGCTGGAGCGGCAATGGAGACGACAACATTTCTGTTTGCTCTACTGCTGCTGCTCTGAAATGGTTCTCTGTTGTCTTCTTCTTGTCTTGTTGTATTTGTCGGAGAGTGAATTCAAAGTGTGAGCATTGCACATGTACCACTGTTTGCTGTCCCATTCGTGAGGAGGAGTGTTTGGATGATGATGGCGGTGGAGATGAAGAAGACCTGTTGTTGTTGTTGCTGTTATGATAATCCTTGTTATTACTGGTATGATGATAATCCCTTCCACTGTTGCTGCTGCTGCAAAACAATCCCTCGTTCACTGTCCTCCTCTGCTGTGCTTGCTGCACCAGTGCTACCTGGATTAGAAAGCTTGGCGGAAACCTCAAATTCTGAACTGCAGCTTTGCATGTCTCTGCACCTAGCTTGTGACAGTTGATGACCTTGAAGAGTCTGGAAGCATCAGCCTCGTTTATGCTTGGATGAGCCTGCAAAGAAACAAGAAGAAACACCACCAGCAAGAAGAAGATTGAAGGCAGATTGAGCAAGAAAGAAAGTTTGCAGGAGATTGCAAAAGCTTACAAGAGAAACAAGAGAGACTGATTGCTTTGACATCCATCATCCTTAAGCTCCGCAGGTACTGACCTCGAGATAGATGTCGACAGCTCTGTACAGGCCATCATCGGATTCGCGAGCATAATCTGGTAGAGATTCTGCGAGTGCGAGAAAGCGCAAAGGACGCAAGTGTACATCGGCTGCTATCTCCGCCAAGTACTTGTCCATCAACCCTCCCACTTTCGTAAGCGCCGTTTGTACAGGAGTACTGATATCAGAGCTCGCTGTTGTTGTTGCCGCCAGCAGCATTGTCGATTTGCTATCTGCTCGCGACAAAGTAGACGACCCGCTTTCGGTTCTCGTGGACAGTAACGACGAGCTGCTCTCTGAAGGCCTCGCAGACGGTACCATCATCAGCGCCTCAGCTTTGTCCTTGAGAAAGAAATCTAGCAGTCGCAGGACCAAGTCGACGTCGTAAAGAGAACTAGAACGCGGAGGAAGAGCAGGGATGAGAATGTTGTCCAGTGTCGCCTTGTCAAGTTGTGCGCCGATCATGCGTTCCAGTTCTCTTCGACAAAGCTTCCCGGCTCGTAACGCTATTGCGATTCTTCGGAGGCCTAACAACGACCTGCAGGAAACAGAGCTTCGATCAAGACAAGCCAGCAAGCTCACCACGACTTGTATGACTTGCCGTTGTGCTCTCTGACTCTGGTTGTGTAAGAGAGTATTATTGTGCTCGCCATCGCGTTCGGCGCTCTTGTGCTGCGGCATCGGTGACGCTAGAGAAGAAGTAGCGGGGGCATATCCGCCGAGCACTGGCAAGGCAGACCTGAGATAATGCAGAAGGAATTTGGCCAGAACTCTGTGATCCGAAGTTCTATTGGCCATCATCGCCTTCACCACGCGTGCCGTGAGGTGCACGGGAAGCGTCGAGAGGTCCTCGAACCACCAAGTCTCAGACGCAGCTTTGGAGGATCTGTGCGAGCTGGTGCCGCTGGGTGTGGAGACGAGGTAAGAAGCGAAGTAGGATTCGATGCCTGCATGAAATGGACTGTTGAGCTCCCCAGCGAAGGAGAACGAAGACGAAGCTTTGTCGGCGAGACAGTTCACACAACGTTGCACCAGCTGTGTCTTCTCCGCTGCTGATTGAAACTCCTTGCACGATCGCAGGACGACAAGCGCTTCCTCCCAGGTCCAGAAGACCATCGTCCGCAAGTAATCCTCGGTTTTCCTCGTCAGGTTTCCTTTGCTCAAGGCTTCTGTCATGTCGAGGAATTCCGCGGCGCAACGCAACATGGCAACGTTAGCCGACGAGATGCAGATGTCCGCATCGTTGAAGCAGAATCTGGCTGCCATTTCAAATGCTTCAGCTCCTCCAGGCATGTCTCTCACTTGCACCCGTAAAAGCTTAGTACTGCCCGGTGAAGAAGCCGCCTCGGCCTCCTTCACCGCTTCCACCAGTCGACCACAATGCGCAAGTAGCGGTGTCTGCACAAACACAACGAGAGCGCAATTGAGAAAGAACAGCAAGCAGCAAAGGTCGGACATGATCGAGGCCATTTTCTTCTGCTACGGCAAGTGCACGGCAGACCAGGAAAAGCTCTACCGCTCCAAGACAACAGCGGCACATCTAAAGGGAGGTATCTTCTGCTCGCTGCGCGAGTTATCAACAGAGCGACAGTATGTTCTCCTGAAGTGCTTGCGAATGGTGTGAATACCTTGTGCACGATGAAGGTTTGCTCCGCATTCACGTCCACCTCCAAGTAACTGGCTGAAGAACGCATTGCGGACTCTGTGTCCATCATCCTGTGCACGGCGAGCCCAGGATCAAACCGCAACTTGATCCTCCTCAGAAAACAGCAAGCTCGACTTCCTCCTCCCTCACTTCCGACAGATGAAGAGGAGGCTCACCTTTTTTCTATCATTGCTGGGGGAGTTCCCGGTTGCAAATGCAGACTTGCCATGGTGAAAAAGCTGATCCAGGCCCCAAATGCGAAGCAGCTACTACAACTGTCTAAGTCGGTCGGTCACAAAATGCATTCTCAGAGACTCGACAGGTCCGCGATCCTCGCCGCCGAGAAAACAGAAGACCATGATGTCATGATCATCAGGAAGTCAACCTGCAACCTCGACTCCTGTTCTTCCTCATGATGCACTGTAGACGTAGCAGCATCCTCTGATCAAAACTGGCATCACGACAAGAGCGAGCCAGGCAGAGAAAAAGACGGCGGTATCAGTCTGCTTTATGCGCGGGACTTGAATGTTCACTACTTGCTCGACTCGACTCGACGCGACTGTTGCAGTTGTTCAACGACAAAACGACAACAACATACAACTATCTTCAGACCAAAAGCTCTTGCTCTTGCTCTCAAAAGCAGCTGCTGCAAGCTAATAGGACTGCAAACTCGGTCGGCGCAATAACTGCAGCAAAGTTTCTTCCTTCGTCATCTGCTTCTTCTTCTTCTCCTCCTGCTAAAATCCACAATTGTTACAAAATAAGAGAGGAACTGACAACAAACACTACTGTGTCTGAAGAAGATCGATCTGTTCTACTCATTCATTTATTATTTCTCCAGCCACAAATCCATGTGGTTGGTGATCATGGGAAGACTTGTTGATTGTTCTTGTGCTCCTTCTACTATCAAGCTCCACACAGGCTCTCTTCTTGTTCCTCTTCTTCTTCTTCTGCTTCTGCTGCGGCTGCTATGGAAATCCGCTCATTATCTTCTTCTGCCGCCGCCGCTGCTGCTGATACGGAAATCCATTCCATTCTTCTTCTGCTGCTGCAACAATCAAAATCCTCTCATTTGTCTTCCTAAGCAAGCTGCTGTGCAAAAATCCCTGACAGCAATAAAGAGCAGCAACAAGAGTCCTTCCTTGCACAAGTATTTTTGTCCCTTTTTTTTCCCTCAGGGCAGATGTCCATTTTTATCATCCAACGACTTTGTCCAAATTTTTATTTTCGTCACTCATCTACCAGAAGAATAGGTAGGGTTTTTGGTAAGGTTTTTATGCAGTGTAGTAGGCCACGGTGAACCAGCACAGTTACCCTTTTTGAAATACATTTACATGTTACCAAATTTTGTTTTTGTTGTATGTGTAATTTAACAATGTAATACCTTCATTCGTGTAAAAATCATAATCTTCAAGGACCTTGGCAAGTGCAATATCTTAATTCCATTACAAACCTTAATCTTTTGTGGGAAAATAAACAAATGAACACTGAGCACAATACACAATACATATGCATGTTTCATTTCCTCTTTTTTTTTTTTTTCTTTTTCAAATTCAAAATGACAATTATGGAAATGAAGTTTGTTCAATAAAAAAATAAAAGAAAATATAGACATGAAGATAGAAGAGGTAGGTAGGTATAAAAGAAATAAAAAGTTATGGAATATGGAGGAATGATATTTTGCAAAGTCCTTTTTCATTGTAGTCTTGTGAATTCTCTCACGTTCTTCCCTTATGTTTAAGTTATTTGTAAGTGTAGTTGGTGGTGTTGTTGTCATCATACAACTTTTTATGTTGTTGTAAACTTCAACAACAACCTATTGCGATTGAGTTTTTTACATCTTACTCTGTCCTTTCTTTGTCACTTTACATTCCACATTCTTCTGCTTGTTTTATAATTCCTTTCTTACAGTCTTCCATATAAGGTTTAGGGTTAAGGGTCAAATTTTTCATATTGTTCCTTTTCATTTACATTTTTTCCTAAGAGCAATACCTTCATTTTGTCAAAATTTTGTTGTTTTTTAAAGAGACCACAATACCCCTTGCAAATGCATATTCCATTTTTTCTTTGTGTGTTATTTTTTATGGAATGCACAAAAGTTGATTCTAATTCATAAATGGTTTATTTTTCAACAATGAAGTGAAACCAAAATTTCATGATTCATGTTTTTGTTTTATTTGTAAGGCTATGCCAAGTGGGCAAATAAAATTCAAAACTTGGAAGCTTCTTAATCACCAAATGAAAAAGAGAACATTAATTTTCCAAACAAAGAAATCTTTTTGATCTCCTCATCTCTCGATGATCCTACTACATTGAGGGGCACCTCTTGCCTCTTCATCCACATATATTAATATAAACACTAAACCCTTTGTCATTCAAGAATCCCAATTCACATAAAATTTATTAACTTTACATAAACAAGCCAAATTTTTGATTTAGGGTTTACTATGTAAAAATTGTATAAATGTATGTGTTTTTCTTATAAAACACGTACATGTATAAAATTATATACACTTATAATTGAAATATATATATATATATATACTCTTAAACCTACCCAACAAATATATCAAAAATCATATACATGCACAACATTGGCATAAACCTGAAATTGAGGCTGATATAAAACTGGCATGAGGGTTTAGTGGTTATATATAACCCTCCACACTACAATTCAAGTATTGCCTCAGGTGATATCACACTGCAGTCTGTCTGATATGTGCTGATATGCCATCATCATACATACCAATATCATATACCCAGGTTGCTCCCTATACAGTACATACCAAGTACAATGCTGGTTCAAACTTCTCGTATCATTTCTTATTTCCCAATGGATATATGAAATGATTTTTAGTTAAAATAAAGATAACTGAATAAATAAATTTTTAGTTATTGTGGTACAAGTCAAATGCTTGTCAACCCCATTGTGTAAAAGGCATTTATTAAAGGTGATGAATAATTTTACCTGTCACACACAAAGAAAGAAGTAATAAGTAGTAAGTGGGCTGTTCAAAACAGCATGATTTCTGGCACCCAACAACCACCTGAGTTAACCCCCTCTACTACCTTTCAAATAACCCTCATTATTACTTTCAGAAAATCTCTGGTTGCCAAATTTATGAGGGTTTTCTCTCTTCATGCATTCATTCACCCCCAAATTGTAAAGACCCATTTTATTCACACCAAAGAAGAAGGATCACCACTCTGAACTCAAGTGGTCACCACTTCCAAGTTCCTAGAGAGCCCGGATGGAGGCCCTCTCTTTAAATGCATTGCCTTGATGAGAAGAAGGTGCAGTCTTTGAACCCTCCTTCTTTGAACATGAAAGACTACAAATGTTGGCCACAGTGAACCAGCACCCCACTGGTGCACCATCCACTGGATGCCTGTTATTACTCAGTTGTGGATGAACCTCAACTGAGTTAATATTTCATTTCACCCTGGTAACCAATTCTGTAGGAAGTAGGTCTTGTACATTGGTAGGTAGGAAAATAGGTAACTAATAGAAAAGTAGATGGTTTATACATATGTAAGGGCTGTTTTTACTACCTACCTACTAACAACCCACAAGCAGGGTTGTTAGTAGGTAGGTAGTAAAAACAAGCAACTGAGCTAACTACCATGGTTACCTGAGGAACTGGGAACACAACAGAAAATTGTTTTTATACCATTTATCATCCATCTTTCATGGTGGACAGGTGGGTGCTGGTTCACTGTGGCCACAAATGTTCACATTTATAACAACACATAGATACCTTATCATAGGGTCAGTTTCAGTGTTTTATTTTGTGGCCAATTTTTGCCATTTTTCAACAAATTAAGAAATGAAAATTTTCTAATTAAAAAAAAATCTCCAAAATTTTGATATAAAAAAAAATGGGAAAAGATTACTGGTCAGTTTCCTCATTGAATAATCCTTAAATTAGTGAAATGAAATTTAGTGAAAATATGAAGCTAAGGTGTTGGAAACCATCATAATTATTGCAGGCTAAAAATCTGAATCATTTCAGTCCTTATATCAAAATATATTATAAGGGAAATGAAATAATAATAACCATTATTTCAAACTTATAAAAGAAAAATAATGTTTTGAAAAAAAGTTAATTATTCATTTTGTCAATGCAAAAGTTGACCATAGGCAATAAGTAGATGTGCCATTGTGGATGGTGTGATGAGGGTTTATGATACTAGTACAAATAGCTATTGTACTAATATCATAGTGGGCGAGTGCACAAGATGGAAACCCACCCTAAGTTATGTCGGGCGATACGTTAGGATCAATTTTGGGATGCAAATTAGCAAGGCTTTTACTGTTACTTAATCACGGTTCCAATGATTAATTATCAGGTGATTAATTATGCCACTTAACCTACCTCCTTAAAAGGCTATAACATAGTTACCAATTAAGTACTGTTCCGACAAGGTACATACATTAAGAGACATTAGGGTTTAGGGTTTAGCAATAGTAATTGCACTTATGCCTGGTTAGGAGGGGAGTTAATTAGTTGTGACATCAGGTAGATTACTTGTAAAGTATGATTACTTAACTCACCAGGCTTTAAACCCTCTTAAGAAAATAGAAGTCTTTTTTTTAATTAATTAATTAATTAATTATTTCCCACTGTTGGGATTTAGCCCATGTGGCCAGTTGTGGATTTTGCTTTGGTACTGAAGTGGCTAATAGTCAGGGGTTGTTGGAGTTGACATTGTCCCCAATAATAAATATCACCCACTATTAGGGTTAGATAGGCCAGTGAGCGAACACTCAAGAACTGAAAGGAGGTCGAATGCCATACACATTATTCCTCCGCTTCTGAAGGTCCAAGAACATTTGTAGCTCTCTACCTAGCACTTCCAATGCCACAACAATTCCTCAATTCGCTAAAGGAATGCAAAAGGTATGGGGTGTTTGGTGTAAGTGGGTGGGTTTAGAGTGGTGATGGGTGAATTAAAACAGATTAGGATTTGGACTTGAAATCTTTGATTGTTGCATTTTTGCCTTTGAAATACAAAGACGTTTTGTAAAGCTCTAGTTGGTGCATCGATTAGATTTTAAATCACTCAAAACCGATTGAAAATGAGGAAGATATGGGGCTAGAACTAAAGGAGGGGTCTAGAGTTTTTTTTTCATTTTTTCGAACAAATTATCATTCATCCTCTTTAGTGTTTTGGGTATTACTCCTTTACTTTTGACACTAAAAAGACATTTGTAGCCCTTTAGTTTGTGCATGTAGTGACACAAAAATTGTTCGATTTGGTTATGGAATGATGAAATATTTGAAAGTGTTCAATATATACTAAGTACGTGTTTGATGATGGGCGATTCTACCTTAGTTAAATTAGTGGGATGGCATTTCTAGCTCTTTTTATAGTTTTAGAGGTGGAAATATATGGCTAATATGGAATTACAATTAGAGGTTTTTTTGCTCTTATGCGAGAACACTTAAAATCTTTTGATGAAATGTAATTTTTAAAAATCAAAATTTGATAACTAGTTGCAACACATGATGATTTTCTTTTGGCCATCAACAAGAACCAAACTATAACAAAAACTAGCTACACATTACAAAATTCAAGCATATTCAACACAAGCATGCAAAATGCATAACACTCATATAATTGTGTGCAAATCAACCCCAAAAGTTGGAATTTCCAACTACAAAGCATTTAAATTTGAAAAGACACATTCAAAATGGGAAGTAGACCTAAATTGTTGAAGGGCAATTGAACCTCTAAAATTAACTCAACTCACCTACAATTTGTCAAATTACTCAACAAAATAAAAAAATGTTCAACAACAACTTGGCTGACTTTCATAATTTCATTTTGTTAAAATTGTCATTCCCAAATCCCTCCAACATATTATCTAAGGAGATCAAAATAGGGATCCTTACCCAATTTTGCACAACATAACAATTGATAGATAACCAAGATTGACCGTTAAAAATAAAATTTCATCACAACTAAAAATAACATATCATGCAACCTTCATTTCCATTTTAATTGCCCTCATATCTTCTCATGGTGCATGAATTTTATCATTATACACTTTAAATTATCAAGACCCAATGTTTTTTTGTTGTTTCTTTAAATTGCCAAAAAATCATATAAGGGCATCAAAGATTCATATTTAACATGGGACAACCCATTATAACAAATGCAAAACAATTGCAAACTACATTCCTTTCTTGGCCTTTTTTTTTCATTATATCATTTGGTAACTACATAACAATAATTTAATGCTTGTGATTAGCAAGCTCAACATGGTTCAATTATGAGAAATTACGTCTATCGAAACCACACTACCTTACAACTAAAATTCAAAAAAAACTTATATACAACTATTGTGTAACTATTTTTTGGGTATTACAATTAGTGTACAACTATCCCCTTAGAAATACAATGCATTCATAAATAAATTACCATGTTAGAAAATGAATTAGTTGCATTATAGTTACAAGTGAGTTGAAAATGGATCTTTTATACAATAATTTATACACATTGTACATACATATGTAATCAACCATGTTTGACTTTTTCAAAAGTTGCATTGTAGTTGCATGTGCCAACTATTTTAGAACTGTTGTAAATGTGCCACTAAAGCAATAAGTATGTTACAATTAGGTACAATGTACATACATGTGATCATGCCATGTGTACACATTTCCATCACCCATTATGGAATACATTTACAATTAGTTTTCGATTATGATTCCATTAATATAATTAGTACATTCACTAATATGCCACTATTAAAGTACTACTATTCAACTATGTTATGACTATAGTACAACTACTTATAACTTAATAAAAAATGCATATTCATTAATTATTTATATTTTCATCATATGTGTTTCATTTTGAGTGATTTAAAATGTTATGAGAGTGCTACCTCAAGCTTTAAAACTCATCTTTGAAATGTAAAGGAAAATGAGTAATGAAAAAATAATAAGAAAAATAAGCTTCCCAATTTACAAACACATTTTTTTCCTTTTAAAATTTTTTTTAGACCTTTCCTACTTTCAAATCTCATAACTTTTTTTATTTCTTATTCATTTTAAATGATTTAAAGTGTAATAAGAATGCCATCTAAAGTTTTATAAATCATTTTTGAACTATAATAGCAACAGAAGAACATTCAAGAATTTTTTTAGGTGTTTGGGAATTGACCTTTGTAACATTTAGTGGTTTATTTTTTTGAGTTTTTGCCCCCCTCTACTTTAGGGGGGCCATAAGTTTTTCAATTTTATTCCATTATTGATGATTTTTAATGCCCTAGAAGCACCAATAAAAAGGGTTCAAATTTTTTTGGACTTTAAAAATAATGGAGCCCTCCCCTTGGATTTGGCTACCTTGAATGCTTAAATGTTATAGTTGTCATTTAATTACAATTTAATTTGCAATTAAAAAATAACTAAAAAATTTAATCCATATGCAAAGTTACGAAATGACTAGGATCACAACTAGAGGAAAAAATGAAATGAAAAAAGTTGTCATTGCAACATTGTCTATCATCACATATGTCTAATGGAAAGACATTCTTAGTGTGTAAGTCTAACCATGTAAACCTTTGTTCACCAAGGTGAAGCAAAAGCGAATTAGGTTTTTTATTTTTTGTTGGCAAGAGAGTGACAACATGTTTTTGATGAGGACTAGAATTTGGACTAGATAACAAATGTACTAACTACTTCTTTTCAAAGCTACTTGATGTTCTCACACAATCTAAGACTCCCTTAGAGTTACATTGTGGATGCTAATATGTTTCATTCATTCAATTGCCTATAAAGAGGAGGGGAGTTTTCTTTATTGGGTTGAAAGTGGAGATGATTTCTTTATTGGATGACATCATGGTCAACTACATTCTGTAGGTTGTAACCAAATCTCATTTTCTTGACTGACTCTACTTTTGTAACTAGCTATCATGGCTTCTTCTTTCACTTCCCTTGACAGCTTTTAAGAATAATGCCATGTACTACTCGATCATGCCCAACATTTTAAAGAGATTATAGAGACATCCCTTAAGGAAATATTCCCTTAATACAAAAAATCCCAAACCCTGTTCACACGGAACTAGATCCCAAATGACAAAATAACTACCAAAAAAAGAAAACAACCATAAATACCTGAGAAGCAGAATGATCTGAAATTGGCAGATTACAAACTTGTAATGCCTTTATTCTATCATACTCACACATAACAAGGGCTCACAATCATGGTGCATTCACACTTGATGCTAAGTCAGTGTTAAATAAAATCCAGGTGGCATCCTAGGTGGCACCCAATGTTAATTGGGTGATAGCTGAATGTTAAGTGAATGTTACCCTTAACCTAAAATTTTCATGATAACTAAGTTCAAGTCCTAAATGGTTAGCCTGGTGTTAGGGGACTAAATGGTTAGTCCCTAACACCAAGTGTGAACAGGCCTTTAGAGATTGGACATTCCAGAATATCCATACCAGTTTGGGTTTTATTTACTGGAATTGGCTTGGCCTGGCCCATTCTGGTCTACGTACAACAAGCGTCTCGCCTCCAGGACCCAGGCTACTAACCAGGTGGTAGGTAGATGGAACTGTGGTTAAGTTTAGATGTTTTTGTCAGTCTCAAGAGGTACCTACCTACACAAGCTACGGACACATTATAGTGAGCAATGAGTGACTTCTGGAAAAGCAAAATCTCAATGTCTGAGTCCTGAATGATTTATATCCTTGTAATAACTCCTGAATGGGGGCTTCTTCTCTGCCCAGATATTGCACAGAGAGATATGCTTTTACTATGGCACTCAAATAGACCAGCAAACTACCTTTTCTTGTTTAGCAAAAGCAGAAAAAAAAAGTCATCGACTGTGGGCAAAGAGTGACCCAACAACCACCTGTGCACCAGAGAATGGATGGATGTGCTATGACTCAGATGTGGATGGATGGATGAACCCTAACTAACTAAGTTGACCGTTGGGTTTCACCTTGCTAGGTCCTAGAGGTAAGTGGGTATGATATCTAGATGATTTTTTATAGGTAAGTAGGTGTTATACCCATAGGTAAGTAGGCATGATACTACCATGGATGATTTTTTATAGATAAGTAGCTGTTATACCCATAGGTTAGTAGGTATGATACTAGATGATTTTTTATAGGTAAGTAGGTGTTATACCCATAGGTAAGTAGGTATGATACTAGGTGATTTTTAGGTCAGTGAATTCATTGTACATGGTTAGTACATAGACAATGATGATGGTTAGTACATAGGTAAGGGCTAGTGGGTTGTTAGTAGGTAAGTTTTGAAAACCGAAACTGAGCTGACCATTGTGGTTAGCTATAGAAAATGGAAGCTAATCTGAAAAATATTTCTTGTCCACCCAACTATGGCCTTTTTTGGTGTGACATTTTGAACTGTTCTGAATTTGTTTTCGCCACTAATCAAAATTAGGGAAAAAAATCATTAAAAAAATCCAGATTTCTATACATGGTTCAAGTTTGTAGCCAAAAATATGTAAGGACAGTAAATTTTTTCCCTTGATATTATTCACAGTTCTGAAATTTTTTTGCAAGTAATCAAAATTAGAAAAAAAAATCATAAAAAAATCCAGATTTCTATACATGGTTTAAGTGGGTAGCCAGAAATGTGTAAGGACATTAAAACTTTCCATTCATATTTTTTAATAGCCAAATTTGGCTAAATCAGTCTATGGATGATTACTTACTCTACAACATCACAAAATTGGGAGAAAGTATATTGCCTCCACTTTCAGTCCCTCATGCTGCACTGGTGGCTGTTGGTGCACTTTGGGTGTCAATAAATACATGGGCAGTAACCTTAACTCAGGGTTTAAGGTTCACACCATCACTAACTATGTAGGGTACGATTAGCTGTGTAATAATTGAGAAGATATTAAGAAAAAGAAGGAGAAGAAGAAGAAGAAGAAGTGAAGAAAATTAAGAGCAGGTAGGTATATAAACAAGATTGATTAAAACAAAGGATGATTGGAACTTTGAAAAACTTATTAACACTCCCCCTTGTGATGACTTGAGTCTTGAGAACTAAATAACTAATCCACACATTTACAAAGACTAATAATTGAGTTAGAATTAATACAACTAATGTTTCCTTCTCTCTTTGATTAGGTACAAGAAAGAACCTGGAGTTACCCATTCAAACCACCATTGGGCATAATAAATGAAACCAACAACATCAACAATAACTTGGAAGGGTTAGATAATCAACTTAAACAATGGCGTCCTTACAATGTTCAAAGCGGGCATCAAATTATCAACTGTTTTATTGTTGAGCAAACAATACTCACTAGTAACTACTACTTTCCATTGATTGACAATGGGCTTTTGTGCACATCGAGAGTTTCATCCTCACAAAAACTTACTAGTTTTCATTAATTGATTGACAATGGTGTGAGTGTGAGTGTGTGTGTGTGCACATGGAGTAGTAAATCACCCTCACAAAATTCATTAGTTTCTATTGATTGACAATGTGCAGGCGTTGAGGTTTTTTACCTTCATGAATTAACTCTGTGACTTTCAATTGATTGACAATATGCTGTGAGTGTCCGGTTTCCTCCAGGTTGTTGTTCACAGGCATTTTTGCACATGGGGTTGTGTAGTATCCCCAGGTGCACATGGTGCTCTTCTACTTGTCAGTTTCCGAGGATTCAGAAAACTAAAGAGAGATTAAACATATGTGTTCTAAGGGGGCATGCATGCACACACGAGATTTGTGAAAGTATCAAAACAAAAATGGTGACCAGCTTCCTGATTTAAGTGAATAATTCTTTACTTTACCTTTTGTTGGCCTTGCTTACCAAGGCAATGATATTCTGTTTAGATTCATTATAGAGTATAGTAGCTTAAGGGATTTTGGCCCCTAGGTAGTAGGTCTATATTTATAGAGGAAGATTTTTCAAAGATGACATTTTGGCTTGTGTTGAAACTTGAGATTAGTTATAGAGTTGTGATATCTTGAAGGAGTTTGGTTTCTTTTAGAGGATTTTTTTGAAAATTATATTTTTGCATGGTGAAATATTTGAATTTCCATAATTCTTCTTTTGCCTTAAGATACTTTTTAATGTGAATGGCAAGGACACAGTGTGATGCATCCCTTGTTTGTTTTGTTACTGTGCCACACGTTTTTGGGGTAAGCTTATAGGTAAGTACCACTTGCCCCCTTTCTTGGGGTTTTTTTGGTTGGTTAGGTGGGTTGGTGGGGGAAGTTTTTCTCCTTTTGGGGAGGGGGGGCTTAACTAAGAGAGGAGATTTTTTTTAATGGGGGAAATATTTGGATTATTTGGGTGAAAGAAAAAGAAATAAAAAGAAAAATAGAAGAAAAACAGGGGAGGTATGCATAGGGATTTGGAATTTTGGCATGAATTGAAAGAAGGGGGGAATAATAAGGTAAAAAGTAAGATTTCATTCCCCTCCTTGTTCCCTTCTTGAAAATGAAAATGGGTCAAGCGTTGAACAACAGAATGAGACATGTGTATGTGTGTGTGTGTAAGCATGGCCCTTCTTCCATAATGTGGATGCAACAAAACTAGTTGCAAACTGGAAAGAAGACCATGGGAACTCAACATGTGTACTGAATGAAAAGATTGGGGGAAAGGGGGACCGGGGGAAGGTGGGGCCAGAGAAACAGATTATAGTCATTGAGGCTGGAGCCGCGACTCCTTCATTTAACCAAAAGGATCCATGAAGCCAGAGTACAACCAAAAGAAAGAAGTCAGAAACTAGGGAATACACAGACTTGCCAAAATCCATCATTCATTTGTCAGTTTCAAGCATTGATAAAAATCCTTAGTTTGCAAACACAACCCATCCATGACATTTTATTGGAGTGCCGTTTTCTTCTGAAACTAAAATCCTGCAGCATCAAAAATTGAGACTTGTTGACAATATCCCCCCCCCCCCCCCCCCCCCCCCCACCCCC
>Ga0209611_10000169_pt1 | contig 81952 bp, 45 predicted proteins | sample S1TSphgellanicum_3_FD_187693 | JGI IMG/M metagenome (GOLD analysis project Ga0209611, IMG submission 187693) | Host-associated microbial communities from peat moss isolated from Minnesota, USA - S1T2_Fc - Sphagnum magellanicum MG (SPAdes) (version 2) | ecosystem: Host-associated > Plants > Peat... | reverse complement strand
TTAAATTTTTAAACAAGTTATTGTTAGAGTCATGGAATAGTCTGGTGTGTTTAGACTGATTTAGTTATAAGTCTTGGTCCTAGAAGGTCTGTGGTTCAAACTCGACAATCAAAATTTTGATTTTATTAAAATTTTGGCACAAATAATAAATAAGTTTTTAAAAGCTCGACAAAATCAAAAAATATTTTAATTTATGCTGAAATGGTAAAGGTACTATAGTAGTCAATAACTCTATTGGTCAAAATGACAAGGTTCAAATTGATTACCCAATCATATTGGCAAGTTCAAATTGAATTGTCCAAATTGACAAGGTGGTTTTTTTTATGCCTATCATTATGAGTATTTTTTTACTAGAAAACCTAATAAAAAAAACCATGAATTGTAGTAGTGAGGCCTTTATTCTCCTCAATATCTTAGTAATTGGGGCCATGATGACAGCAAAATCCTTAATAAAACAACTTAAAAATTAGCCATCCCATTGAAAACTTGGATGTTTTGGGGAATTTTAGGAGAAGGCATAATGACAATTCTAAAAATATTTTTGGGATCCAATAGTTTTCCCTCTTGGATACATTAATGTAACCTAAGATCACCTTTGAATGCACCAAAAACATGCATTTTTCAAGGTTAAAGCTAATATCATATTCCCAACATTTGTCAAAACATAAATAAAATTTGTCTAGCTCAATGTTCTAATTATTAAACACATTGAAATTGTCCAAAAACAACTTCATGAATAGTCCAAGGTACTTGCAAAAAGTGAACTAACTATATGTTGGTATGTAAGTGAAACATTTTAAAATCCAAATGGCATGCCAATCTAGATGAAAAACCCTTAATTGATGATGAAAGATGTTTTATACTTGTCCTTTAAGGCAATCATGATTTGGTGGTAACTAGAAAAACCATTCAAAAAATAATAGACCTCATCACCACCATGTTCAAAACCTCCTTGGTGAAAGGTAAAGAATATGGATCCTTTTTGTAGCTACATTCATTATGAGAAAACTATGTCTATGGAGATCGCATTGCCATGCAACTAATTGGTTCAAAACAATTAATGTGCAAACTACACAACAACTATTTCATGGAAATTCAAAAAAATAAAAATAAAATGCCATGTCAAAAATTCATAGAGTTTTAATATAGTTGCATAGTTGTGCAAGATGGAGACCTATACAAATATATGTATGCACCATATATACAAAGGTAGTTCACTATAAATTTGATTTTGTGGGCAAGTTGCATAAGAATCATAAATGACAATTATGATATAACTAGCACTTAATTGGCAACTACTTTGTAACTAGTGTATGACTTTTGTCCATGATCATACCATGTGTGTGCATTGCCACTATTCATTAGATTTGGCACTTTCTATTTTGTTGCAACTAATTATCAACTAGATTCTTTTGCAATTGGTGTATAATTAGGTTACAACTTCCCACTCACACTTGAAGTTTGAAATTTGCATAGGACATGTGAAGCCATTTGACACATGGTTGTAACTATTAACATATCTTAAAACTTGCATTTACAATTCTTATGCATTTCCTCTATTTTCTAAAACAATATAATAGATGAATAAAGAAATGTTTGTTCTTTTAAATTTGAAACTCATTTATTTTTTGTGAAACAACTATGAAACACACTATGTATAACATCATTTTATTTTTTTGCTTCTTGTTATTATATAATTTGAACAATTCAACAATTAGAAAAAAAAATAGGGTTTTCATTTTATCCATGTTTTGTGAAAACATTTGATTTCTTGTTATTCATTTTTTTGGTTTAAAAAGATTTCTTAGTTTAATGTTTTGATGATTGAAACCATGAAAGTATTGAAGTTCATTATTTTTTGGTTATAATAAGTAATAATAATCAACTTTAATACCCATGTTGTTTTGAACATTTGAAATATCATTCATGTGCATAAAAGTATTATGTTGTTAAATTGTTAGTTCTTATTACTTATTGATATGGACTTTGATGGTGCATTAAACATTAAAAATGTAGATAAACTACATGTTGTTGGAAAGGACCATGGATCACCAAAAATGTTCATGTACAAGTATTCAACTTTGAATATTAATATATACAATTGCATTATTGCAAACAAGATGTTTTTCATTATTTATGCGATGGACTTATGTAAAGTATTTCATAGTGTAAAATTATTATTGTCAATTCTAGTAGGTGCACAAAAATTCCATTCATAAATGGATATTAATTAGAAACTTCTATCAACAAATTCATCAATTGCAAATTAGAGAAAATTACATTAATTAAGTTCCAGTTCCAATAGAGTACCATATACTGGAATAATCTATTAATCACAAAACAATAGTTTTTTGTAATGCATTATTTATAAGTTGAATATTAGTACCAATAGTGGAACATTAAATGTTGCATGTAAGTACCAACATACATAGGTATAAGTTGTAACATAGTTGTTAATTAGTCTTTTAATCATTTTCATTCTCACATTACCTTAAGTTGTAAAACAATTGCAATGGACACATATTTCATTCATCCATCCATTCGTCAATGGATGAATGAAAACTATTCAAAAACTTTGTTGAAAGCTAATTGTAAAATATTTGTAAGTAAGTTCAAAAAATATGAACATATTTCATCCAATAATGGATGAATGAAATGCCTCACATAGGCATTTCATTTGTCCGCAAGAATTTGCATGAAAAATTGACATGGAAAACCAATTACAATTGAAATGCACCAAGTTGCATCTTAATTGTTGCATATATGGATCATATACATGTCTATTGCAACTCGTAAACCTAGTTGCAAACCTAGTTGTAATTAAGTACTTTAATTCTAGTGGGAGTTTCATTTATTGGGATTTCACTTGGTGTATGGGGAAAATTATAAGTGATATCATCATTATTGGATTCTAAGTTGATTATTGCGGTAGCCAAAATTTTCATTTTCAATAGTGTGATGGTCTTAATTATGAACAAATTCAATTTTATTTCCAAAGTACAATTTCTTCTTCATCAATAACTTCATTGACAAAACAAAGGGATATTGTTGGTTGCTTGGTATTGTTATCCAAGTGTTTGGTTATGGTGATCATGTGCATAGTCCTATCACCTTCAATGGTGATCAAATTGTTGCCCCAATCATGGGTAATTGAATTTTTGTATGTTTAAATGATCACAAATGAAGCATAATATTTTGGATTTTCATAATTTTTTTGAAATATTTTCCATTAATTGCAATGTTTACTTTCTCAAAGTTTGACACAAATCAAAAATGTTTTTGCATGTTCAAAGCACTCAAACCTTGATAATGGATAATTCTTTTTTTTTCAAACATCTTTTTTTTCTATCAAATGTGCACCATTCCTTTTGAAAATTGGAGAAGATTTTAACACCAATGATTAGAAAAGGCAAAAGGACTTGAATTGATGAAATTGTTTTTATATCCAATTTGAACACATTTGGTTCAAAAGTGCTTATGACCTTAAAAATTATGGATTTTGAAATGTGCTTGTACCAAAAGTTGTTCATGTTTATTTGATAAAAGGCATGAATGCATAATATACATGATATAAATTCACTTTATAATCAAAATGCATTTATATCTAAAATGCAGTGTTAAAGGGGGTACCCAAAATACAAATTTTAAAGTTATAAACCAACACAAAAACAACACGTGTCATGTGTAGTCCTCAAAAAGGGACTTTTACCTTGGTGCCCCTAGTTCCTTTGATTATGTTTTTAGCCTGGTGCTTTGTCCCCGAACATCTCTTATGTTATATGCATGTGTGGATAATCATAAATCTTGTGGTCAATTGATCCATAAATGAAACAATGAAAAACTATGGACCACAATGCCACTTTTACTTCCTTGGTTCTAGTTCCTTTGTTTAATGGACTAACTTTTGATTCCTTTGGTTTGTTGTGCACAAACTTCATTCACCATAACCTTTCCTCCTTCAACTTGTTAAGATTCTTAGGGTTGTAATGGCATCTTTCCTTAACATACCATGGCTTGTGATAGTGACTACATATGGTGTTAGTTCTTTTAGACTCAATGAACTTTTCTAGTTTTGTAAAGGATTCTAGCAATTTTGAATAGACACGAGGATTGTGCCCACATTTTCTTCACAAGTAACATAAGCTTCCTTATGTTGAAATAGGGTATCCCTTTTCATCCTTGCTATAAGCACCCTTGAATAAAGTAGTAAACATGTTTTGAAAAAGGTGGTAGATAAGTTATTATCTACTACATGTTGAAACAAGTTGGCAAGTTTCAATATACATTCATAGTATACTTTGACTTTTTCTTATGCTACCTATTTAATTACCATAATATTCATATAAACATATTCAACTATCCTATATTTTTTATAAAAAGTTGTTTCTAATTCTTAAAAATTGCAATCAAGGTGGGATTGCATAAAATTTCCCCCCATTTTAAATTTACATCCCTCAAAGTGATGCCAAAAAAATCATTATGTCAAAATTGTTCTTTTCTGCATTAGCTTGAATAATTTTTTTGAAAACTCTAACATGAACACCAAGGTCAATTCTAGGAGTATATATGGGGATAACATAGGGATTTTCTATTATTAGGAGGGGTAGTTGGGGCAATACTAATAGGTATTGGATACCACAATGGATACCATGGGTTCCAAAAAGATCCCACCCAAGGTTCTCTTACAAGCACACTTCCTCCACCATGGGTCTTCCTCCTCTAAGGGGTCCATTGTCACCATTGAAAAGTCCACTACCACCTCCAAGAGGTCCATTGTTGTTTCCATGAAGTCCATTGCCACTAGTAGGAGGTCCTCCTCCCCTAAATGCTCCACCACTGCTTCAAGGGGGTGTGCCACCCCTAGGTGGTTTGATGGAGTTGAAAATTTTCATTTTCTAGAGCACATGGACTGGGGAAGATAGTTTCATGGTACCAAAAAACTTGGTTTTCCATAGGGTTTAAACAAAATTTCAAAAAGTTTTCAATTTCAATGCAATAGAAGTCCTTTCCAATAAGTTTCTTCCAATTTTTTCAATATCAAATTGATTGCAATTTCTGGTTTTGTTTTATCAATAATAGTTTGGACAACGCCTCTTATTCACCCTATAAAATGTAACAACATCCTCCAATTCCAATTTCAATAATTACATTCCTTTTTGACTCCCAAAGGTCTACCTTTTGCAATTTCTTACAAAAAATTGTTCAAGTTTCTTTTTCATGCTCCTAGTTAACATTATTGGCATACAATACAATTTCAAACTTATTAAAATAAATAAATCACCCTTTTAAAAAATAAATTTGGAATTTTAATGTAAATTCCAACAAGAAACAAAACAAAGATAGAATCAAATTCAAAGATTTTTTTTGATAAAAATAAATAACTCCATCCAAAACTTTCAAAATAATAGTTACTATTAAACCAAAACTAAATGGTTTTATATCCATGGTGCGGTCACCAAACATTAAAGTTGGCTAGTAATATTTAAAATTTAGAAACAGAAAAATAGAAGCAAAAAGTGAAATATATATTTGCAACTTTATAATGACAAATACTCATTAGTTGAAAGCTTTGCAAGCAATAGTCCAAATAAACTATTGATTTATTATGTAGACTTGATATAGATTAGACTTGGTAAAAAAATACAATACTTGAACAATCACATTGTAAGATTACTAAGCAAATTCAAGTTCTAAATGAAACAAAACTAGAATTTTGTAGTGGAAAATAAATAACTTCAATAAGATGCAATAACTTGTATTGTTCTCCACAATGTAAAAAAAGAAGCTCCAGCAAGCACAATCAAGCTTGCAACTAAGTATTAGGATAACATTGAAAAATCTTTTAAGGGCAATGAGTGCTTAATTGATAGAATTACATTTTATCTATAGATATACTAAATCCAAATAAAAGTCTTATCACTAAAGTTTCCATATTAAAAATAAGAAAGTAATTTCAATGGTAAAAATTGGTAACAAAAGAAAATCAACTGTAGAAAAATCAATAATATAAATCTAATAACACTTGGTTTTCCTATACTAGATTTCCTATATTTATTTTCTTGTATTAATTTTCCTATATTAATTTTTCTATGTTAATTTTCTTGTCTTAAATCTTTTGACCTTTAACTTGAATGTTCTTTAGAAGGGGGTTTGCAATTGAGTCTCTTGCTTTGCAAGTTTTATTGGAATGAAATGAAGTAAACAAATACCTTGAAAGTTTTGCTTGTACTTTTACAATGACCTTGTGTCAAAATCTCACCTTTCATCATTTTTGGCCTTCATTTCAATGAAATGGAATAACAAAATGAGTTTGTTATCTCTAATTAAGAATGGGTGGTAGATTAAAGATTAAAGAGGTCCCTTGGAGATCGTGATCATTTGTAAAGTCCTTCATTATGTTAGGTAGATAATAAATATGATGTCAAAAATAAATAGAATTAACTTTTGAACTATAAATAAATTAATGCAAAATAAAAACTTGAAAATAATAAAATAGGCCTTGCATTAAAATTTAAGCACCCCTCTATATACAATTTTTTTCGTAGAACCTTAAAATTGGTCATGGATTTGTCTTTGTTTTGAAAGTTTGATCATTTGATACCTAACAATGTCCAATTAAACACTTGTGCAATTCCTAACATTCATAGGTGAACAACTAACATAATTGCTATGAAGTGCGAAGGATGAGACCTAAATGCTAAATCTCCTTAATGATTGTTGCATTGATTAATCTAACCCCTCATCAAAAGAATCACAAAACAAACAAAACATTCAAGGCTAGGCAATCCAACCAAAAAGGTTTTTAATTCAATTTTTGGCCAAAGTTTCTTATTGCAACACATTGGATGAAGGACGAGCTTTAAGAGCTTTTAACTTTTAAAGCTAGTGTTCAGTCTAGTTCCCAATGCTTTTTTGTTGAAAGTTCTTTTACATTGGGGACATTTGAACTTTTATTTGGCAAAGACAATAGTGAAAGAGGCTTGGGGTGAAAATGGAAGGAAATGAAGATCATTCATGGCATTTTAGATGACAAACACCAAATGTAGCATTTTAATTTTTTAATTTTTTTGTGAGTACACAATAGGAAGATTGGAAGAAACACATAGCATACATAAGCCAAGTCAAAGTGACCATCAATTTAAAAGGGATTAAGATACTTTTATCTAAAATATGGAGTACAACTAGGTCAAAGATCATGTTTTAGGATGTCATACTATAGTAAGAACAATTGCCAAGCAAAAGGGTTTAATTTCACAAGTTTCAAAACATGGATATCAACGAAAGCATCACTGAGGGAAAAACATATTGACCAAGATATGTGGGCAATTCTATAATGGGTGTTGATAAAAGTGCACACAACAATTTGATGATTGTTTAAAGTTGAAGTTTGCAATGCCTACATATACTTGAAAGGAATTTCTCAAGATAGATCCATAACTGAATATGTGGAAAAAAGAGGTTTTCAAGAGTTGATTAAGTTTTTAACGTCTCCTTTCTTGTAAGCAATGCTTGCTAACCTTCTTAGGTTAGATCTCACATTTGCAGTTTATTTTGCAACTACAATTAGGTAAATAAGTCATTCATTAAAACGCACGCACATGATGTGTAAGAATGTTGATTGACAGCACAAACAATTTGAAATTTTTGGGTGGGGTGACTTCAAAGATAACTATGGCTTACCAAATGAACATATTGTTGTGAAAGAAAGAACAATTGAAGAGCCAAAATAATCAGTAGCCACTTGGTCATTCCTTCCCACATTATAGGCAATCATAATTCGTACAAAAGAGTTTGCATGGCATATATGTAGGTCTCAATAACTCTTTCTGTATTGAGGGGTATTCCCCATGTTGAGCATCTCCTAGCAAGCAGACAATGATGATGTTCGTTATACTTCATCATCCGTTCACTGTAGCAATCAAGGGAAGGGGTTTTTAGCCTCAGAGAAGAGACATTTTGCAGCTATTTGTTCTAGGATTAATTAGTTCAAAATCTTGATCAATCTAGCTCTATATACTCTGTCATGTGCCAACAAATGGATTGTCTATAACCATCATAACCTCCTAATAAACCCCCAAGGTTGATTTAACTCTAAATACACAAATAACTATAGTAGATAGCCGCATGTCTTTATGTTAGGATTGTAAATTCATCCTACAAGACTTGTGACTTTCTACCATACTTATTTGCATAACTACATCTCTGAAAGTGGCAACTGGTAAACAAATCTAATCATCAATCTAGCTCTATTTACTACATCCTGAATAGAGAATTGGTGAACAAATCTAATCAAGTTGGTTTGGCACTGCAACAGAATCCACAAAATGCCCAAAGTACATGACTAACACAACAGAAGTACTTTGCTACCACAACAGAATTTCCCCAATTCTCTGATCAAGTATTGACAATGCAACTCTTATGGGACTATTGGATGACATCAATACAGAATGATAAGCCAGGGATGAGGATTTCCTTCAAAATACCTGGTTCCTTTGGCCTTGGGACATTTGATCGGCTGTTTGCAGGACTGTTCTAACCAGTGATTGCAAAACATTCAGTGGTGCTGAATCAGTGCACTCGCAAGATAAATATAGAGTTGAGATGGGGGCAAATAATAGTTGGCAATGCTTGCACCGCAGCTGAGATACTGATCAACTAGCTAGACCAAGAGACATAATACAACTTGGTACAGCCAACTAATTACTTGATCTTGTCCCTGACTTTGATCTATATCATGTTCCAAGATACCCTCAAAAGACAAATGGTGAAACCCTATAGAAACAACAGGAAGACCTAACTGCAGTACTATGGAACTCAAACATCTCTCAAAGGCTACTAAATGTCACGGACTAGGGCCTTACTGCCAATATTTAACCACTCTACTGCTGTACAACTGACACATGGCACAATAATCCCATGGTCACATGCACGAAATTCCAGTCACAAGAAGTCATTCCTTTTTTACCAGGGAATCTACCACTTGAATGCCCTATCCCTGCCTGAAATAGAAGGATATGTTGAAGCCATGCCAGTGGCATGCAAGGAAAAATCACCTAAATATATTTGCAGGGAAAAGTATTCATCATGTTGCAAGTCCTTTACCAATGCCCCAACTTTGTGCTTGTTTTGACCTTGCTGATGGTGTTACCTAGGTGCTACATCCAAGATGGTACCACTTGTAAGCAGGCTTGTGTCAGATGTGTTGGATGTAAACGTATAACTATCTGGCAGAGGTACCATGTCCACATGTCTTAAGGAATCATCAAAGGAATATGTCCCAGAGAAATTGGCTGCTAAATCACGCATGATGTCCTCCAAGTCTCGCACTACCTCTGCCATACTGGGGCGTTCATCTGGTGAACTCATACAGCAGGAGATAGCCAGCTTGATGAAGGGCTGAAGGGCCTCTGTTGGACAGGACCCCATGTGTGGGTCTACCAGCATATGCATCGTTCCAGCTTCATGAGCATGCATTACCTGATCACAGCATGTCGGAGGTTATGAAGACACCAGGGAACAGAAAGGGCAACAAATTATCGAGTGTCACTCCTTATTACCATGTTATTGTCTACAACCAACTTTAGATCAAGACCTTTTAGGCAGGGGGACAGTGAAATACCTCTCTCACGAGATTCTTCCCTTTTGATATTGGCTGCATACCAGTAACAAGCTCGAGTAGCACAACTCCAAAGCTATAGACATCGCTTTTGTCAGTCAGCTTGTGTGTTAGGAAGTACTCTGGGTCCAAGTAACCCTGCAATTATGTCATAACCACAATGAGAGTCAACTACCCTTCAAAAATACCAAAACCAGCACCACATTTTATCCAACTAAATTGCTTTTCCAGCCAGTTGCTTATCCTTTCTTCAGAATTGACCAGAATGTGTCAGTAACTCTTGGCAAGTTCAAACTTGTCAGGGCTAGAAATGATAACCATGGGGCACATATGTGTACCCAGATTTTTTGTACCAGAAAGCAGACAAATCAGAATTCAGGTCCATGCAACTCTACCAGTTGAAATTGCAAGTCACCCCTAGAGACATACTTCCTCTTCTCAAAACACTGCTGTACTGAACCTCATGTGGAACAACCTACTGCCAGAACAGAACCCTAGATTGAAACCTCTAGAGTTCCTAAAACTTTTAAGGAGAATGCACGTACTGGAGTGCCTTTTACAACGGTGGAAACATGAGCAGGTGTCTCCCCCTCCAGATCAGGCACCGGTGCCAGCTTTGACAACCCAAAATCTGCCACTTTGGCATTGTTGTTCTCATCAAGCAATATATTGCTGGCTTTGATATCACGGTGAAAAATTGGGGGATTGGCCTCTGTGTGAAGATATAGGATTCCTCTGGCAGATCCCAATGCAAGCCGCACCCGCCTCACAAAGTCCAAACCACCTTTAGAGTGTGTTGCTGCATAAATGAGAAATTATGCTTTAGAATCTGAAACATGGACTGAAAGACTGCAGTAGCGATGAACTCTGATGTGGGCTCACAAATGTTTGCCTCTCCTCTCAAATTCAAATACAGGGGTCTTTATGATCTCCCATTTTTCATACATGTATGCGGAGAGAGGGACAACAGGACAGAGAATGTCACATCCTGAAATATATGATGCACCAACAAGTGAAGAAATCTCTGTCTCTTTATGAACTCCATACATGCAGCCCTATGCAGTGCAAACTACACATCTTGGCCTATTACTGTAAATCCATGACAGAATTCATCAGAATCATGACTACAAACAGCTGGTTAGGAAGGAAGCTTACGTGATAGACGTTCCCGCAAAGTACCTCCTGACATGAATTCGTATACTAGCATCTGCAATGACAAACCAGCATGGCATGATCCAGTCACAAATGGTAGATGCTGGACACCTAAGGATGATGGTAAAGGATAAGGACAAGAGACAGTAAGAATTAAGAAGGTGATGAAGTTTACAACAGCCTTCTTAAGCCCACACCCCAATCTCTCTATCTTTTCATGATGCTTGTACATAGATATCGCCTACTTAATGCCCATCATCACAAGAGATCTTTGTTTTCAAAGATACTACTTATTGGAATTGAAGCCAACCTGCTCTCCCTCATCATCACAATAGCCAAGAAGCATCACAAGGTTCCGATGGTGTACTCGTGACAACAGCTCAATCTCAGTATAGAACTCATGGGCTCCTTGGAGGGAGCCTTCCTGGGCACGCTTGATGGCAACCATCTGTCCATCTTCAAGTTCACCGTAATATACCTTGCCATAGCCTCCTGATCCAACCTGATTAGTCTCACTGAACTGTTTGGTTGCAGTTGCTAGCTCCTCATATGTGAATGCTTTCACTCCCGCTACTTTCAGAGCTGGATTTCTGGATTTCGTCACTGCCACAATACAACAGTGATGTGAACTAACAATTAGCAACAGTTTTCATCAATATTGAAGATAACAACTTTTGGGTCCATTCCACAATAACCTATCTATCAATGGCACCAATTGTCAATGTCTTCATGGCATGGTGAAGGAGCTAATCCAAATAGGGAACTCTCCAAAAAGCACAAGAATAACTTTTTCGACAGGACTTGGGCTTACAGCGTGCCATTTGGGCACTGATGACAGCTGAAGTGCGTTGATGTCTGAGGATAATAGTCAGAAGAAGAGCAGCGACAAGACCAACTAGTGCTGCAGCCCCCAGCACAATCCCTACTATAGCACCTGTTGACAAGTGTTTCCTTGACGAACCTACAGTGCAGCCCAACATGTACACACCCAACACAGTCAGAGTGAGCTGCACAATATTCTTCTTGTTTTTCCACATAATTCTAATTTGGCAGTAGGTTAATTTCACAAAATTGCTGGTTGAAAGGATTCTGATAAGTTGCAAGAGAGAGGGGGAAATTCCAATATTTCAGAGTCAATCTGATTCGGCAAAGAGAGGAGATGTGATACCTTGGTGTCAAATATGCCCAAGACCACAAGCAAGGACATATATCTAAGTTTCTAGTTACACAACTGTTGTTTGGAAAAATGTTCCAGCAGTTGCAAACAGTACCTGAAAGGTATCTTGGCTCAAATGAAAGCAGCTCATATGGACCAAAGACTGTGCTATCAGGAATCTGCCAGTTGGAAAAGGCTTTGTACAGGCGTTGAAACTCAGTTTCATTGAAAGTGTTGTTCACAGCTGGTAAGAGCTGAATGATCATGGACAGCCTTGGTCCTTGCTGCCATGTGTATTGTTGAATGACTACTTGATCTTCTGTCAGATTTAGACCAGTTGAAAGATAGCTCACAAATGCAGCCTCGTTATTATCAAAGGTTAGGAACCCAGGACTTTTAAGGCGATACCCAACAGTAATTGGTGTGCAAACGTGACAAGCATTTGGTGGGAATTCTAATGTTTGTGGTGAGTCAAATGGTACGGTGATCGAGTCATTGTGTGGGATGCAAAGGGGATTGAATGCTGGTGTTGTGTTCTGACAAAGGTCTGGATTGCCTGAAACCCTGCCAGAACAATTTTGTACAAGTCTGTTAGGTTCAAATAAAGAAAACTAACAATAAATTTCAGGATCTTTTGAAGACAACTAGTGCAAAAGACATGAGTGGTTCAATATGGACAACAGCTGGTTATGCTAGAAGCCACCCATCTGACTCAAATTGTTTTGGTCAGGAGCAAATTCAACCAATCCCAAACTGTACATCCAATGTTGATTCCTCTATCACGGTTCATTAGGTGCAATTTCTCACCAGATATGTGTTTGGGAGCTAGTTTCCAAAGCTGCGAAAGTAGAGGTGTAGTTCAAAAACTGATTGTACTGTAGATCTCTGCAAGAGATGTGAAAAGGCATCAACTGTTAGTGATTGAAAACCCAGGGCAGTGCCTAACAACACAGTTTCATCAAGTCAGCAGCATCAGCACACAGCCTCTTACATAGCACAAACCTATATCCTCAAACCAGGTCTTAAAGACCAAGATGTCCAGATAATGTCTAATCAACTTGCTTGGTCACAGAAGCTTGTGAATAACCCAGGAAAATCAAATCTCTTGAGAAAATTGAAGCCGGATATGATCAGAAACATACATGTCACCAGTTGCATTAGCACCACTGAAACCAGCAGAACTTCCTAGATTTCCAGGAATTGGACCACTTAGGTTGTTGTTTCTGAGCACCCTGTTTGACATGCAAAACATTCTCTTGCAGTGAGAATTTCACACCCAATAAAGCACCTTGTTCACACTTAAGCCACTGGGCTGTGTGAAGAAAATGCCCCAGATACTCAGACAAACTGTAGCATCATAAGTATGGAGGTTTTTGCATATAACTATGTGCTTCTGATTTGTAGCATTGACCACAGATTTACCAGGGCATTATCCTCTAATTAGGAAATAGATTGAGGTACAGGGATGCAGAGCAATCAATTAGCAAATGGACAAGCTTAGAAAAAGAAACTAAATGAAGCAGAAGTAACATGCCATTGACTAAGATGTGTATTGGACGTTAGCATAATTCACAAAAAGATGTATCTAATAGGCTACACAACAGCAGTGAAAATATAATCAGCTGGCACATGCTACTTAAAGAAGTGGCTGCTCACTGGGAAACTTACAACACATCCAAAGCTGGTAGGTTGCCAATTGCAGGTGGAATTTCTCCACTCAATTCATTATATGAGAGATCACTGTCACAACCCAAGCCATTCAATCAAATACTACCAGTTATGCTCATATATTTCGGAACAAGATTCCATTATACAGGAAACTCTCTCTCCTTGCCAAGAGCACTGCAAAAGCAAGGACTCCATGCAGGTTAGAAAAGATAAACGTGGTTGTAAATGAGACAGAAGGCACATACATTGTAGTCAGATTTACGTGATCTGAAGTTATGTTTGGTATAGGGCCTCTGAGTTTGTTATTACTCAAATCCCTACACATTCAAGGTGCCAGCACACACACACAAGTCAAAAGAGAAACTGGTTATCTAAATACACCACAACTTATCTCCATGTCTTCCCCAAAAATCATGTGTACATGGCTGCTGCGGAATAATGTATTCACTAGGAAAATTCTATGCAATTTTGTCTACAAATCCTCTTCTAGATAAGTTAAAGTTGCTTCCAAACCACAACCACAATAATGCCCACTCTTGTAGAACTCCCTGAATCTTTTTCCATCAACAGACGGTTAAGACCAACTTACAAGACTTCCAAACCTATTGCTGCATCAAAGGATGGAATGGTTCCACTTATCCCACAGTTCCTCAAGCTCCTGCACATGCCAACAGCTGAAGTAGGTGAAAACAATGAAGATGGTTAGCCCTGATTCTGGAAAGATTGAGTCCCACTAATTAGCACCCATGGTCCTGCACTAACAAACTCACGAGGACACTACTGTTAGATTGGACAACTAGAGGTACACTGGGAAATCTAATGTTTGTCAAACATCTATTTGCACACATGGAGACCCAATGCTTGAAGTCTCCAGGATGAGTCAGACTGAATGCCAGAAAAAAAAAATCACTTTTTAAGCAGCTGTTGAAAAGCTAATGACAAGGGAAAGCAGTTGGCCCTGTCCCACATGTTAGAAATAGTTACAAACTTTCAAAGTCTCTGACAATCAATGCACATTGAGTTCAGGCAGAACCCAGCCTGTAGGTTTCTGACTCAAAGGAGGTCGAGATACTTACAACTTAAGGAGTGTGGTAATCGAACCCCAAGATGGGGGAATTGTTGCATTGCTGTCAAATTGATTATTGTCAAGCTGACTGTAGAAGTCCATAGAGATGTTCATCAATTCTCCTGACTGGGTCAGTGATCAGCAGTGTCTCTTCAACATATGTGCATAGAGAATGCGGAGTGGGATCATGTGTGAAGACAAAGAAACAGAAAAAATAAAATAGAAGAACCAAAACAGAAGCCACAGAAGCAAAGAAGAAGGAAACACAAAGGCAACACCAGAGAGGACAAAACCCCTCCAATTATACAGTTCTGAGGCCCAATTATCAGAGGAGATCCAACCAAACTAGAACCAAGATGACAGGTAACTTGAGGACAGACCAAACTGGATACATGACAAAGTGACAAGAATAACAAACCCAGGAACATTCAGAATATGTATGGAGCTCAAACTTACATAATCAGAAGACTGGGTGCACTTGCAAATTCACTTGGTAGACCACCAGTTAACTGGTTATTGTCCAGCAATCTGTACAGCCAAGTTTCCAAAAGACTTTTTCAAACTGTCAAGGCATGAATACATTTCTTATTACATCAGTAATCAACTCCCTACATGAGCTGAAGAGATGATGCAAGCCTTCTCTGCATTGGTTACCCTGGCTCCTGTTCATGATTTCATCTTCAAGAAGCAGACACTGGCACTTGATAATGACTCATCTGCACATAATGCTTCATGATCACACAGGATTGAATGTTGATTGAGGGACTTACATGTGGACGACCTTTGGTAGTGTACCAAGTCCTGGTGGAAGGCTGCCATTCAGAGAGTTGTTGTTCATGTGCCTAGATAAGCCAAATAATCAAGAATCAGTCCAGGTGGTGTCCTTGCAGCATCACAAGTTGTGAGCTGCAATATTGACTTCAAGGCATACACAACCCAAGTGGCTCATCCCTACAGCATAGAAGTGGAAGGACAGATGAGCACAGTTGTACTCACAGGCTAGAAACATGAAACACACCCCACATTTGCAAAGACCTGGGCCAGATGGGTCTGCACCATGTCACAAAATGTGCACAAGGGTAGGACAACTAATCCTGAAATCTGTGACTAGTGCCAAACCCTCAAGCACTAAAGCTGCACATTGTGATGTGGGCCACCAAATCAACCCATAAATCATAAGCACTTTGGCATTCTGCAGGAAGAAATGATTTCAGGGAGCCAGCAGAGTGGGGGATTTTCTTGGGAACTGTTATCACTAACACTTAGGTAGCATGCACCCAGGTCAGATTTGTACAGTCCTACATGAGATCATCTCCATTACAGTCTGAGCAGACTTACATATGTTGTAGATTGTGTAAGTTCTGAAAAGTAGGTGGGACTGGTCCTGAAATATTATTTTCATCAATCTGGATCCTGTTAAGGTTAGATAGAAAGCCAAGCTCTTGTGGGAGAACCCCTGTGAACTGGTTCCCATTCAGCAACCTGCCACAAAATGTCACCAACTGTCACAATGTCAGCTCACAAATCAAAAGTATATGACTGGATTCCAAACCATATGAAAACATTAGGAAAAGGAGTTTCAAGTTTCAACCCTTCCAGTTCCCAATTCCCACCAAGAACTGCAGTATAAGGTTCAGAGATACTAAGACAAATTGCATTTGTCTCATCCACTCACAGCAGATAGAGGTTTGTCAACTGCCCAAGTGTGGAGGGAATGCTCCCTGTTAGATGATTCCACATGACGTCCCTGGAAGCAAGTGTCAAAAACATTAAAGAAACTTTCTCAAACTGAAAGTTGAAGTGTATATTGACAGCTGTGCAAAAAAGAACAGATCCAGAGAAGGAGTCAACATTAACATCCAGTTTTTTAATTGTGACCAGATCCATTCAGATTACAGATATCGAGTATCAAACAAAAACTAGCTTATGAACATCACAGCAAACACCGTAAATGAGGACCAAATTTCTGTCACTTACAAGTAAATGAGTTCAGTGAGATTCCCAAGTTCAGGCACTAGTGTCCCACCAAGGTTGAGCTGAAAAAGACGTCTACAAAAAAGTCATTGCACATCAGTCAGGAAGACATCTAGATCACAACCATGTGAATCAATACATTTGCTATCTCCCAGCAAATGTGCAGAACCAACATTCTCTTATCACTCCTGTTCCACAGCCTCAGCAGCCAGAATGCTGTACAGTCAAATATCCTAAACCAATTGGTGAGGGGACAGGGACTCACAGTTCTGTTACAAATGAGATATTACTAGAGAATGTCTCACAGTATACCCCTGTCCAGCTTGCACATGGGTCATTGCCTGTCCAATCATTGAGATGGCCATCGGTGTCTACAAGACTCTGGTGGAATGCTTGAAGTGCCTGAGCTGCATAGTCCAAACAAAAGAGGTCTGAATCATATGCAAAAAGGAGAGTCAGTCAATCAGATAAGTAGGCAGAGGTCTGTTGGCCTGGTAACATGGAGGTGGATTCAGCTCTTGTTTGGATCCAGTTTCATGTGAAGAATGAAAATTATGCATTACATTTAACAAGATGAGAGCATCCAAAGCCTCATGGATGCAAGGGATTCTGTAATGTGGAGGGAAAAAAAAATCTTGCATAGGACACTGATACAGCAGCTATCAGTGAATTTTGAAGGAAAAATTTCCATGAAGTTACAACCCTCAACAATTGCTCCAGCCAGCAAGGATTCAAACAGAGGGTGACCAGCAAGTACAATCTGTAGCTTAGGAAGATGAACCCCCAGTTCCACTGCATACAAGGAAACTCAGAAAACACAAGCCTCCTAAGACTTGTCTCGTGTCACTGAAGATCTAAGAAAGGGAGAAGCCTGGAAAAAACCAGCACTTGACTCTGGACTCAGGCTGGTCAGAACCAACAGTGAAAATGGGAACAATAAGGTGTGCCCCATGGCAAAAGGTTCCTAGACATGCTTAGAGCAGTCTTCAGACTGTGCCAAAATGACCGCTTCAAGGATCTGAGGAAAAACATGCCATCATAACCACCTTCATTTTCGATTCACAAGATAGATACCACCTGAGCACTTACCTCAAAAGGGCAAACAAAATGATGCAATATCTCAATAGAACTTTGCCTACTTACTATCAGTTGGATTTGTGGTGGCAACCACATGGTTGAAGAAAATGGTGAGCACCAAAAAAACAACTCCGTAACAAGAAGTTGGTCCTCCTCCTCCTCTTGACATCATCATCATTCTCCCCTGATGTGTCCTTGTCATATCATTTCAGTTTGCTTATATCCACAGACCCTGCTTCAATGATTTGCCCTTGTCACCAACTCTATATCCAGCTTTCAAAAACTTTCTTGCAAAAGATATACATACAGGGTGAGTCAATGAATGTGCTGCAAAGCAGCAAACTATTTTGCTACAGAATCAGACATGATAGACAACCATACAGGAATGTTTTAATGAGCCAGAGAAACCAGATTTTCTCTCTGCTGCATGACAAAGAAAGCATCCAGCAGGATGAAACAGGGTTTTGAGAACTAAAACCCTGGTGTGTGAAATTCTTCAGCTAGTTAAGTCCTTGAATTTACAAAAACATTCACAAAATAGGCAAGAAGGCAGTGCTAGCTTCTCGTAGTATTAGACACGGATTACGCAGCAATCCAGAAACAAGAAATCTCCTAATTCAGCACTGTTTCTCGCTCTGCTTCGGTGCAAAATCGACACACGTATCTCTCTTGTGTATGCAACTACAAACCACAAGCGCAGGCTTGTTTAGAGATCTGCAAACGACGCTAATGCAAAGCTGGCTGAGATAGGAACCTTGACCTAAATAGACCGCAGAGAAGTCAGAGCAGGTTGCTGCTCTCCGGGAAACAGAGAGTGCATCACAAATTTCAAGGGGAAAAACTCATATTGTCGCTGGTTGGATGCAGACCTTGCGCATATGTTCTGTAACGATTTGTGAGCCTTAGCGTTCAGTAGCGACATCCACAGAGCTCGGAGACTAAACCGAACACGAATCTGACAAAATCGCGCGCTGCTACAACAAGAGATCACGCAAAACTGACAAAAAGAAACTTTTCCATCTCTCACACACTAAACACGCTCACGGCACTTGCTTATTTCCCCATCCACAAAGAACAAGAAACTGCAAACACTAGTATATGAGCTAGAATTCATTCATATCCTTGCGAGGAAAGAAGACGCACAAACTCTAGATTATGCCAACGAAGAGACTCCGCAACACAGAATTACTTGGATTCAATTGCGGAGACTCCACCTACACTGTAAAAGCTGGGGAACACTACTAGCTCACGCAGAACATTCTAGAATGGAAAGGAATACATATATTTTTTTGGTTTTGCTTCAAAAGCTCTGAAACTAGGATTGCAAGGGAACTTGAAACCGGTTTTTTTTGAGAAATGAGACGCGACATGAAAGAAAAAGCACGGGGGGGATCTCTACTGAGAGACGCAAAGAGCAACAAGTCGAGGCCTTTACCATGAATCGTCGATTTTCTTTGAGCAGACCAGCGGGAGGAGGAGCAGCAGCGCAAGCAGCATCGACAAACAACAACCAACAGCACCACCGGCCTCGGCAGGGGCGCCTCGAGAGCTTGCTTCCAAGGAGCACTGGTGTGGACTTCGCCGTCCCGTGGTGTGAAAACAACAAAAGTAAAGGGCCGTGCGTCCCAGCTATGGCTAAACACGGTCTTCGACTTTAAGGGGCGACTAATTTTGTTGGCCTGTCGTGTGAAAACGGGACTTAGCTTAACGGTTTCTAGCTTTTAAGGGTTTTCTTTTTTGTGGCGAAATTTCGTAACATGGGGAATTTTTTTCAGATTTCTTTTTAGGGATTTTTTTTCGCCAATTTTCGAAATAAAAATAGTTAAATTAGCCATATCTAGACCTAGACACTCCCCCAGGTCACCACTTGTAGCGGCACTTTTGTAAAACTGCTACAACCCACCTAGTATAGTCGCCATTTAATGCTAATTACTACTAGGGAACCTCGCCAGTGGACCTACTTGAAGAATTTGAAAAAATTAAAAAGAAAATCCCATGCTTCTAAGTTCTAGATAGTGATTTCTACTTCTTCTTTTTTCCATTTATTTTGTGCCAATTTATTTTTTTTGGGAAAGTGCTAGAAATCATAGTTTTTGGGCAGGGGTTGTTTTTCTTCTAGGTTTTTTTTTGCATCGAAAAATTGGAAATAAAAAAAATTCCCCCCAAAATTAGCAAGATTAGTAGATTCTTTTGGGGAGTAGAAAAAGGAGTTTTAAATTATCAGATTTTCCAAAAACATTCCGATTGCATCACTAGGTAGTGAAAAAAGTAGAGAAAGGGATGCTTGAATTGTTATGGATGATTGTCACTTTTGGCTTAAAATCGGGTTTAAAATCATAACAAAAAAGTAAATAATTTCTGATGAAATTATGATTTCTAAACTACACAACTTGGCCACAACTTGTAGCCAAAGTTGGAGCCTCCAATTCAATTTTGGCAATTACCTAGTTCTGAACACTTCTTCCAGATGTAAACTTAAAGTTAACCACTTTGCAAATGACAACCGCCCCGATTATGTATTGCATAAGCCACTACATAGCATATATCATTGGGCCATATGCCACCGAGAGCAAGGTGACATCCTTCCTATATGGCTAAGAGATTAGTCGGGTCTTTTTGTTCTAGAACACATGAAATTAGGGTGGCGTGGGGTGAGGTGGGGTGGGGTGGGGTGGGGTGGGTTGGGGGGAGGGGACACCGAGGTCAACTTCTTAGATAGAGTTGTTGTACGGAAAAACTCTTTGTCTAATTCTTTGACAAATTATTAACCTAAGCATTGATTGAGCAAGGGATGAATCCATCCATGAGGAACAACTCTTTGTCTAATTCTTTGACAAATTATTATTAACCTAAGCAATTGATTGAGCAAGGGATGAGTTCATCCATGATCACGGAATTGAGTAAGGTGGGCAGGCTATAATTTTGTTCAAAGACCTCTTTTTGGGTCAAAGACCTTTGTATTTTCACAAATATCCATGGAATATTAAAAACACGTGCATGGATATTCTAATGGTCACCTGATGATGAGAATGGATTGAGTCAAAAGGGAGATTCCAAACTCTTTTTAACTTTTTTTGTTTTTTTTTTAGGGGGGGGCGGTGGGGGGTGCAAAAAGAGAGGCCATCAAATCTCCCAACAAATGTGTCCACAAGTGTAAGAATGTGAGAAAAACTATATTATTGCATGGGTCAATGTAAGCAATTTCTCATCAAAAAAAAGATTTAAAAAAAATTTAAATTTAAAATATATATATAACATTTTTGCAGCAATTTGACCCAATTTTTCCACACACGAATTCTTTGCCGATGAGGAGATTAGTGTACAAGTAATATGGACTGAAATTCAATAGTTGAGAACTAGTGGGTGGATGCAACTCTACAAGCATGTGTTTTATAGGAACCCTAAGGCATTGGAACATTGGACAGCAAAACCGCTCAATTTAGTCATACTCATACTCCTCAGCTTCGGGCCACATGCCCTAATTTTCTTTGATTTCTCCTACTCTTGGTCAACCCTCTCCTGAATTTGTGAGGAGAGAGATGGGTTGTTGGCCCATGGGTTGTGTAAACCTTGGCTGGGTGTTCATTTTTCAAGCCCTATCTGTTGTTCTTCATATCATTCACCCAAAACTACTATCTGTCTGCAACATTCAAGTAATTCAAATTTATCATTTTAACAAGTAATTTCAGTTCCGAAAACTTTTATGCCACTTTAATTTAATCTCTTCCTAATTTTAAATGTAAATTGAAATGAAATGTCAAGGGGGATGTTTGTAATTTAATTTACAAGGAAAAAAGTAGTATTGTGGGCAATGATTTTTTTGGATCAATTTTTGTCATTTTTTACCAAAAATTTGGAATATCTGGGATTAATGTAGTTTTATAGCATAAATTTGAATTTTTTTGGAGAAAACTTCTAAACTTTTCATGACCAAAATGGGGGGGGGGGGGGGGAACACCCTGATTGTGGGATGTCATGTTGTGTGCAAAAGAAGAGCACTCTCCATGAGATGCCAATTGTTGAAAAACCATATGTTCAAGTTGACATTATAATAGGTCTATCTTTTGTTTTCCAAATCCCATTGCCATATTACCCCTATTTATCATATTATCCCATTGCAATTTACATAGGCTACATAGATATACATTCATGCATCTATAAATATATCTCATGAAGCAAATACTATTATGTAGCCTATGTAAATTGCTATGGGGTCTCCCCCCTTTTGCAAAGCTGGTTTTGGTCATCTCCTTGGAAGCCAAAAATTATTTAAAATTTTGTGTGCTTTGGTGAAAAATACTTCACAACACATTTGTTGCATCATGACTAGTGTTTTTGTTCAGACAAATTTTGTCATAAAATTTGGACAATCTTGTTTTTCAACTGTAAATTTGACTCATCTTTGCTAAACATATTTCTCGATTCCTTGGTCAATCAATCAAGGGAGCAGATGATTTTATATAAAAAGGCCAAGCACGGGGTCATCACTTATACCTTGTGACAGAGGTGTTTGTCCTACAAACTGGACTCATGTCTAGACCAAACAATTGTACATGAAGTTGTTACAAAATTTATTCTCACCCATCTCCAGTTCAGAGCACGGAGGACCCACATCCATTCCAATTTCCCACTTTCTGATTTGTTTGTTATTCCCTTGTTGTTGCTAGTTCAATTGTGCTCTCTATTGCTTCATGATTCTTTCTTGCCATACATAGTCCCTATGCTGAGTTTGCAAATACCCCTTCCTCAAGGGCGGCTTCAACTTAGGCCATAATTTATTTATTTTTGCAAGTGCCTAATAATTTGGTTTCAGCAAGCCCCAAAAAAAAAACTACCTGATGTTTTCAACAATCTCAAATGACACTGCCTGCCTTTTACAGTAATCAATTCAATTAAAAGCCGGCTGTTCTTTGATTTTTGAAATAGTTTCAAAACACAAAATCAAATACCCACCCAACACTGGTGGCAACAATAAAAGGGTTTTTATGCGGTTGGAAATTGTTCCAAAAATATAAAAAATGGCTGGCTATTCTACCCTGGATTCTTTACCAATTCTTTCATGAAAATGGTTCTTCAAGGTTTTTGGAACCAAAATTTGAGAACAGCTTGAGGAACTCAAACTTCAGAGCAGCAGCCAGAATTGTCAATTGTGGTTTTCTTGGCGCAAGAGCATGGGCAATGGCTTCTGTCACTCTTTTAGAGTATCTCCACCGGTGCTCAGTGTGTGAAAATTTTATTGCAAAAAAGCCAAAATGTGCCGGTTTAGCTCAGGAAATTAGTTTTTCTGCACCAAATTCGCGCAGCTTGCCGTGGAAGAATGTAATGAATTGGACCTGACTGCGGCTCAGTATTTCTGATTGGTCTAGGTGGTTTGCTATTAATAGTCCCTAGGTATATGCAGTGAGGCTTTATTGGTGGGGTTGCCAAAACAAAACAGCTAACTAAACTTAGATATTTAATTTTATTATCCAGAGTGACACACTGAGGAGCGGTGGAGACGCTCCTAGTACAAATGCAAAACATAAACAAACCTCAAAGCTGCAGTCAGAATTATCCGTTATTGCGTGTTCTTGACATAAGAGCAATGCCAACAAGTTCTCGGACCATTTGAGGACTTCAATTACAAGACATTTAAAAAGTCATTGAAAATATCACGTGGCCACACCAAAGTTTGTACATTGACAAAGAATTTCTTTTCCCAAGGAAAGAAGGACCTTGAAGGTAATACCTAACTATTTTTTGAGGCCTCTATTTTCCTCATCAAGACGTGCTAAATGTTTTTTTAATGTGTTCTACACTCAAATTTGACTTCTGAGAAATTGCAGGGCATTCTTTTTTACTGAAGTATCTCTGGGGATCTCCCATTTTCCACAGGATCTTCCGGATTTTTATTTTTATTTTTCTTTGAGGCATCTTCCTTTTTTCACAAATTTGGCAGATCTTTGTGTGGGGTAGTGCCCTGGACCTTGGTAAGAACCGAACAACAATAACAAAATTTCATCCACCCACCCCCCCTTCCTTTCCCCTTTCTCTTTTCATTGGTGGCCATTTATTTTCACTTCCACCCTTGGTTTCTGAATACTATAATTTATGATGTAGATCTAGTGTGGAGTAGGTTCTACTTGTGGTTTTAAGAAATCGCCTATAAGCTTGCAACCTAGTGTGGGACATGGTCTCTTTTGGCTATTAAAAAAATCACAAACCCGTAGAAGTTTTTTTCTTCAAAATTGACCACAAATTGCACCATTCATGTGCTTGTTGTTCTCATGCTCTTCTTCTCAAGAATTTTTTAGTTTACCAGATATTTGCTCAACACCATATGGGCCCCCTCCAACCTGAGATCGGGGTGCTATTTTGGCCATATTCCCCCACAAACCCTTTAAAAACTTGATGTGTCATTGGAGGGCACCTTAAATAGCATAAAAGTCCCTCCACGTGATAGCGGGCTTTAAGTAAGTTTCTTGCATGCGCTTTACAAAAAATGTCAAGATGTTCTTGAATATTTTCTAGTACATTTAAAGAGCATGTTGCAAAGAGTAAAAACTTGCAAGGCATTTTGAAAAATAAAACATTCATTGGCGTGGGCATTCGGCTTTATGAAATGCTGCACATCATTTTTTTTCCCTATGATACCCACCAGGTAAGATGGGAAAAAACTAATAGACAAAATCTGAACATGGCCTTTGTGCAAAGTCGGTGTCTTTTTCTTTTCCTTTTTTGGGCACAAATTAGGGCCTATGAATGGGATAAAGGGTTTAGAAAAAGTGATGGTGGCTAAATTCTTATGAGCTGTTGATGAGCAAGTTTTCTTTATTTGAATGCAAATGAAAACACTACCATTGACAATGAGTCCCAGCTTTTTGTACACGTGTATGTGATGTGTGCATGGAAAAGAATTCTTATTCTACTCACACCAACATGTTGAAGGTGGAAATGTAGATCATCATATTGTTGTGATTGTTCAACCCTTCATGCAATAAGGGGGTTTGACATGTACGAAACTCATTTATTTTGGTGTTGATGGGGCTTCTTTTTTCCAAGGCTACGGTACTAGGGTGACATCTCAATTGAAGGAATTTTATTTTTTTATGTGATGGGATAATATTGCATGACTCATAGGACAAATCATGTTTTTTAAGTTTTGTCAAATTTGTCGAACATGGTTAAGTTGGAAGATTTTTTGTAGTCATTATATTATTATTTTTTCAACTTTTTAAAACGACATTTGGAATTCACTAAACTTGCTAAAATTGTGAAAATAAGGGGGTTGAATATTTTGTGAAAGGTGAAGACTTAGTGCAAAAGCATGTTGGAACTTTTTTAACATGTGATGGCAAAATATAAGACACTAATTGTTAAGATGTAATAAGACATGTTTATGTCGGTCAAATAAAATTGAATCTAGACCTCCTTTGTGATCTCCACATGTTGTTGGGTTTGTTTTATTTGTTGCCATTGTCGAAGGTAAATCAATGACTTGATCAAGTTCATGCAAAGGAAAGATGTTTTCATTTATGATTTTGTTTTATGATGTATTCACATTTAGCAATTAACTACCAACTATTTCCAAGTGTTTTCAAATGTGGTGGAAAATAATTTTGCCACAATCAACCAAAATTGGGTTACTAGCCTCAACAATAGTAGTGAAACTTTTTTTTTTGTATGGTTGGTCACAATTATTAGACTCACATTTTCAATATATTTGTCTGAGCTAACCAACCTATGTGCTAAGGTGTTTTTGAAACATCCATCATGCAAGTGAAAGGTTTATGTTTTGTTTCAATTGATATGTTTATCAATGAATTGAATTGGCACTTTCTAGATTGAGTTGATGGATGTCTTTGACATTTTGCATCCACAATTTCAGATGTAGCTTAATGTCGACTTACCTTTTTCCTTACATTTTGATGTCATAAAAAGCCATTATTGTGACGCAACGAAGGTGAAACCCTCACAAATGTAGTTTGAAAAACACTTGAATATCAACCTATTGGATTTTTTGCAAATGTGACTTTTTAAGCTCACCATGAAGACACATGCACTAAAGCCCATGGTTAAGCCATTTGATTTTAATCCAATGGCCAAGTTGTGAATTATAATTAACAACGATGGCTTGTTCATTCAATAACTAAGTGAATACTTAAAGTTGGTTAAGATTGCAATGGTGTCAATGCTCGAATCTATTGAAGATGAATAGAGGTTCTCCACACTTGCATTCATGAAATTGTGTGATTAGTTAAGTTCACATTTGGACACATTTATACACTCAAAATAGCATTCCTGATCAAGAGGCTATTACAACTTGGAAAGATCAAAAAGTTTGCATTGGTGCTACCACTAAGGAGGTTCTATTCTTTTCACAACCCAAACCTCAAATGCTCATGTTTCCATAATATACTGAATTGTGATTCTGTTTGATTCTTTATGAGATTTGCATCGAGCGAACTCTACTATCAGACTAGGGTTCAACTCTCCCTCAAAGTTTATAGGTTTGAAGTTTTGAACTTGGATGCTCATTTTTTTGTGTTTGTTTCTCCTTCCTTTTTAGCATTGGAGCCACATTCTCCACTTCTTTTTTTGGTGTGTGCCAATTAGACTTACTTGAAAAAATAAAATTGTGAGTGTCACTTGAACTTATTTTTTAAAAAGATGAATAGCCACTTTTGACTATTTAAAAATATCCATGTATACCAAAAACTAACTCAACAAAGAATCAAGAAGAAACCCAATCCTCTGTCAAAATTACATAAGAAGAAGCCAGTTAGATATACCAGAGGGCTGTCCTAGCATCACTTGCACACATTTTATATTTTATAGAAAAACCTTATGCAAGATAAATCCTCAAACCATTGGCTTTATTGAAATGGGGCTCACACTCAGCTCCACCTGACAGGAGCCCATATTCAGACAAAACCCATGGCCAAGGGTTTTGCCCTACACATGGAGCCCACCCCATTTTCATAAATAAAAACTTGACAGGTTTTTACGTGCAGTAAAGCCCCAGACCAAGACATTGGTGAAATTGGGGAAACACCCTTGGCTCCTGCCTTGCAATCCCTCATTTCAGTAATGCACTACTACCCTAGTGCCCTGGCCAATTCGACACTAATTATATTAATTTAAGAATTGTTGAAATTTTCAGAAATTATTTCTTGCAAATCAAAAAATATTGTGAAGGATAATAGTGAGTATCTAGGAGTATTTTATTTGTTGAAATGAATTTTTCAAAAATTAATTAATTATTTGATGAACATGTGTTGAAATGGCCAAGGTACTACAGTTGTCCTGAGGCTTTACCTACCACATATGGTCATCCCATACCCACAAGCCCGAACCCACCCACCCCAAGTCACGCTTTGCTCTCCTGCACCCCAGGTTGTAATTCCCATCCAGCAACCAAACATGTGCCACACCGCATGATGGATGCACACGCTTTGTTGCGGGCCTGCAACCACAATTGGGATGCCACTAGACACCCCAAAATGTAAGGTTGGGCCTATCAAGTATGGGGCTTAGAGCATCTCCAGCAGAGCTCAGTATGTGATTTTTCACGTATTTTTCACATCCAAGTTTGGTTATTTACTTTTCTGCAACCCCACAGGTAAAACTGAAAGTGGGACATCAAATAGGTGAGCGACTACTAATAGCAAATCACTTGGAACAATCATTATGATTAACCAATCAGAAACACTCAGCAGCAATCAGATCATATTTATTGCACTCTTGGCGGAGACCATTGCTGCGCCTTTTACAAGCCACCGCAAACTATATAATTATCATGAGCCAAAACTATTTTCCTGATCCAAACCGGCATATTTCACGCATATTTTATCTTTTTCTTCATCCAATTTTACTCTTCAAGATCACATGATGTGTACCGCTGGAGATGCTCAACCATCTGCACCACATCGGTAAAATGGCTTGTAAACTATAATTGAACAAAGTACATCTAGTATTCAAACGGTGTGAATCTGGATTTTTTGTTTCATGATTGACAAACCATAATGGTTGTGCCATATGGTGGCATTTAAATACCTAGTCTCTCACTTTGTCATGTGGAACTTTTCATGTTCATTTATGGGGATGGTGGAATAACTAGTACTGAATGTTGAATGTGGTAGTCACATATAAAAGGCCCAATAGTGGGGAGTGGGTGGGCTAGGGTGCACCAGCACCTACATTGGTACCTTCACCTCGTTGAGGGCTGCATTTTGGTGGCTATGTTTTAACCTATGAAATGAGCAATATTTGGACTCTGAGGCTCTGATTTAATTTTAGGATGGGATATTTATCATGCTTAGAAGTCCTTTGGGTGACCAAGCACCCACGTTTCTGCAAGCGTACAAGCGAGGGATGGATGATATTGCAAGATGGACATTTTGAGAATTTACTGAGGTTAGTTAACTTAGCCCACCTGGGTAACGGTAATAAGCTACCCCAACCAAACCAAAATGTAGGTAGGTAACATTTTGAAGGAAGATAGGTAGGTAATGTTTTAAACTAGGAGGCAAAATCTTCTCATGGCCATTGTTTTTTAGTCATTATTTTTGCAAAAGCTCAAGCAAACTATTTTTTTCTCCATTGTGTTTACAAAAATTCAAGTTCAAGCAAGATTATTTTGTGTTTTTTTCTAATCATCTTTCTTCTTCTTCTCTTGTCTTCTAGTTCTTCTATCATCTTCCTTTTTTCTCCTCTTCTTTTCTAATCTTCATATCATCATCCTTATCATCATCTTTTTCTTTGTTCATGTCATCTTCTTTTTCATTAGTTTTTTTTTTCATCTTTTTCTTTGTCATTATTGTCATCTTCTTCTTCTCATATTCTTTTTCTTTTGCCATCTTCTTTTTGTGAGTGTACTAGAATTCAAGCTTCAAAAAAACTATGGGATCCCGGGACTTGAAATGACCACAACCAAAAAAGATAAGAACTTATTCAAAAGGAATTACATTTGGAACAAACATGAAGAACATATGCATGTGTAGAATTTTATAATGTCTTTTTTCTTTTTTTCCCTTTTATGGGGTTTCCTTACAAGTTTTTAAAAAGATGTTTATAAACCATGTGGAAAAAAATGCAATTTGTGAAATATGTGTATTACAAATCCTTTGTCAACTCATCTTGATTATAATATGAAACAAAAGGACAAACACAAGCTACTTAAATGAAAATATCATGATTTTTAGGATGTGAAACTTGGATATGATAAATTATAAAAAAAAAACTAATTTACCTAACAAGAAAATTGAAAAAACCGAAAATACTAGAGGAAAAGGAGAGGTTTGAGATGAAAATAAGGAGGATGCAAATAAAGAACAAAAAAACTTTGAGGATGATTATGCCTTATCTTTGAATAGTGCTTTAATTGGTGAAGGTTCATCTTCCCATGTTTGAAAACGAAAGATTGTATAAGCTTGAAACATTTTTAAATTATTTCCATGAGAGTGTTTAGCAGGTGTGAGCTCCTACATGTGTTATCCTCTTATGTCATGAAACGTTTTTTTGTTAGTTATGTTTCTTGTGCAATTTTTTTCTTCGTTAATTTCAATATGTTCATCTTTTGTTTGAGCTCATATTTATTTCACTGATTTTTTATGAATTTTAAAGTTGCATCTATTTCCTCACATTTTCATTAATACACAAATATTTGATGGGGACGATACCACTTGAATGTTATAACTTACATAAATATAATGCATGTTGTCAATAATTCATTGCATTATTGTTATATCTAATGCACTGCTTATCATGTTTATTTTTTCTTGTTATCTTATGTGTTATACATGTCAGAACACTTATCATTATTTTTGACTCAAACCCATTTTTGTAACAATTTGAAATGAAAGTGTATAGTGTTGTGACATGTATAACACTCATGTGTTTCACTTCCACAACTAAATCAATTATTTAAATTGTTATATCTAACATGCTACCTATCTTATGAATCTTTTCGTGTGTTATATTTATCACATCTTCTATCATTTCTTACAACCCTTTATGTTGTACTTGATATGTTGTTTGTCTTGTAGCATTTGAGATTAACTTTGATCAATTCATTTTTGAATTTCACAATTCAACCCATTAAATAAACAATGGAATTAACCATGTTAAGGAAAATGATATATTAGACATGTCTTACATTACTAAAATTTTGGGACCCTAGGCTTAAATTGGAATTCTTCAGCTCAATATTTCAACAATGTGTTTGTGTTAAATATGAACTTAAAATGTCATATAAAACATTTTGTCAACATTTTTACTACCTCTTATTTATATAACACACTACGACCCTAAAATGAGGGGAGAAATTACATAAGAATTAGGGATGCCTCGAATCAAAAAGAGGATTAAAAAAATTATTCATCTCTTTGGGAAACAACCTTAAATTGCCCAAGAAAGAGAAAAAATGATAATACAAAAAATTGAATGATAAATGCATTCAAAAAAAAAAAAAAAACATTTTCGTTTATAATATTGATGTTTTCTTATTGTGATTACACCTAATGCATATACATGTTTATTTTTTTATCATTTCACCATTTGAATGTGGTTATATGGATTTTTTGTTGTTTCTATTATATTTGATGCATATGCATGTCATTATATCATCATTAGTTATTACATGTTTCTAGATATTAATTTTTGTAATTTTCATTATACTTAATGCATGTACCTAATGTCATCTTGTGATTGGCTAGTTGGATGTGCTAGAATGATATGCTTGAGTATTTTGTTATAGTTAACACCAACTTTGACTTGCTTATTACTAAAAATATGTTTTATCTCTCTTTTAAATTCGAACTTATAAAGGATGTTTTAAGAAAATTATATTGGTTTTTAGAAGCTTTTTTGGGTGAAATTTGCATTGTTTTGGGATTATTATAATGCATTTCATAATATTAGGGGTTTTTAATTGTTTTCAAAATTTGTGGAAATGGATATGGCCTCACTTGGGCAATTGTTTATTATTTGGATGTTATTCTCCATTACACTTGGGAATTGTGCAACATCTAAATCTAAAGTGTGTAATGTGTTTTCAAATTTAAATAGGAATATAATAGGATTCAATGTTTCTCCAATGTTCTTTGCCGATGTGAATAGGAAAGGACATCCACCACATTTTTGGTGGAAATAACCTAAACGATACACAAATTGGGACCTTGTGGAAACTAATGTGTGGCATACCACACTTGAAATGAAAGATAAGAAATTTTTCTTGCATTATAGAATGAATTTTGAAACTTTCAATAACCTAGTTTTGAAATTGACACCTTTTTTACAATCAAGTTGTTTAAACCATGTCAATCCACAATTAGAGATAAAAGATTGTGGTTATTGTTGTTTATCAATTTGCTCATGGATTTAATGTTTTGCATATGGCCAATCAATTCAATGTGGGTGCATCAACAATTTAAAAATATGTTGATATTGTTTGTGATGTGTTAATTAACAAAGGCAAATTGTTTCATAAATACATCAATATTCCTTTAGGTCAATGTTTGAGGGACATCAATCTTTGTTTTGAAAATCTTAGAGGTATACCTAACATTTGTGGAGTTATAAATAGAACTCACATTCCTTTTGTGAATCTTCCAAGCAAAATAGTTACACTTATTATTGGTGATTTTTTCAATAAAAAAAAGTTCCATGGTATTGTGTTGCAAGTTGCATGTGATGTAAACAAAATATTTGGAACGTTTGTGTTGGCCAACTTGGAGGGTTTCATGATGGTGGACAATTAAAGAGGTGTAGCCTATATGCACAATTGAGGTTTTGGGAAATTTTCTAAGAACCAATTATTACCATTCGAAGTATGAAAATGCACTCCATTTTTAATTGGTGATGCAACTTATCCAATTTGTATTTACTTGGAAAATAATTGAAAGACTCATAATCTTGCAAATGTGGACAAAATAAAATATGATTCCAACATGAATTTTGGGAGGGTGGCCAAAAAAAATGCATTAAGTTTTTTGAAAAAAAATGGGTGTATTTTGAAACATTTCAACTCTAAAGTTAATAGAACATCACTAATTACAATTGCTTGTTATGTACTTCATAAATATTGTGAAATGTGAGGAGCACCAAAATTTAAATTGGTAAATGAAAAAATTTAAGCAGTAACAACTTAATAGGGTTTGATGTTGATAGATTGTTTATTATTAAAAAAGGAAAACATGCAAAAGAAGAAGCATAATAAAGCATTTTGGGTTTTACAATTGGGCTTTGTGACTACGTTTTAATCATGAAGGGCATATGCAATTAGTCACTCATGAGTTGATAAACCCATGTCGTTTGACCCATTAATTACAAAGCCCAATCATCTTATCAAATGAGACTTTTTTTATTTTGGCTTAATATTGGAATTCATGTCATTAATTACCTTGGTATGATGTGTAACGTGCATGTCATCTCAACTTAGTCGTTTTATTTAACTAAGTATTACAAAAAACACCTTGATAGATGGATGACATGTGTCAAAAATCTATAAACACATTATCAGTCATTGCACATTACAAAAAGTCAAGTTAGTTTAACCCATGTAGTTAGCATAACTAAAAATCAACCTAGCCTAATCTATCTTGTTTGGCCAAAAGTCAATCTAGCTAAATTATTTACTTATGTTAGGCAATGTAGGCTACCTAAGCTTCGCTAGGTGGCCTAAATTAAAAACAAACGTCAGACTTCTAACCTAAGAAACCTAGACTAGGCTACCTAATATAAGCAAAATGACCTATGTATCATAAATTACAAGAGTGAGGACTTGAACCTTTCACCTTCGCTTTGAGGTTCAAGTCTTCATCCATTGCATCTTCATTGACATTAATGTCATTGTGGCACCAAAAACATCTTCGTCACCACTAACATTCATAACCTCAATCTCAAAATTCATCAAATGCACACCTTGATCTATGACATTAAGTATGCCATTTATTTTGGTAGTACTAAAAAAAATGTTATCAAAACGTTCAAACCATGGCCAATCTAATGGAAGTGCAGCAATTACCTCATTCACACTAGCCACACTTTATCTTATACTAGTGTGACATGTGGTGTTGGCTCAAGTGTGAGCATGACTATGTAATTGTTCCAAACGTGAATAAGACCCTGATGATTGTGAAAAATATTTTAAATTTTAAATTAATTTTCAGTGACAAAAACATTGCTCAAAATTCAATATCCCCCCAATCTTAGGCCTAAAAATTAAGAAATCACCTCCATAAAGTTCCACTTATCAAGGAATTTCTAACAATGCCTAGAATGCACACAAATTTCCCTAATGTTTTTAGTTTTGAACTTCCAATGACAAAAATAGTCAATACCTTTTATACCTTACGTCTAAACACTACCAAACTAGTACCTCAATGCACCCTCCTGCTCAAGCAAGGGATTTCCAACAGTACCAAGTACCAAGAGCATGAAAGGGGGTCTCATCATTTGAGAGATCTCAACCAGACAACACAAACAAACAAACCACCTTCCTTAATATATAGATACCCTTGGCCCAAAGATTCACTATTATAACCTATACTACTAGTGTAGCCTGAGTCATTGGCCCAAGTGTGAACACATTCTTTATTTTTCACATTTTCAGAATTGAGATTTTTTAAATTTGACAATGTGAACACATTGAGGGTTCAGCTGATTATTCCTTCCAAACCCAATATTTGTAATTTGTTTGAATTTTTCCAGCAACAAAATCCATTCAAAAATCAATATCTTCCACATCTTAGCTCTGAAAATTGTGCAATAAACTCAATTAAATCTGACTCACCAAGGGCCTTCTAACAACACCAAGAACCACCCCAAATTCCAATACAGTTTTTCAGTTTTGATTTTATTTAATTTTCATTGAGAAAATGATTCAATAATCAATAGTTTTCTCCACACTGTTGCTCCAAACTGTCTCCAACCAAGTCATTGCACCCCTACTCATCAAAAGCTCTTTGAAGATATGAGAGAGCACAGCATGAAGCACCATGGTTTGGGAGGATCTCATCTCAGCATAACAAAACAAAACAAACTTCCTTGTTTCATACAAAGATAGCCAAAGTGAAAGACTCCAACAGAGTGTTTCCAAAATCAAAATCTGATCACACACTTTTTCTGACATGCCAAGGCCAAAAGATGGTTCTAGCCTTTTTGTTTTTGGTGTACACCTAATTGCCCATAAATTGAGGGGTGAAGAGCCACCAGTAAATTAAATCTAGAAGAGGCTTTTAATATATGGTGGCCTGGCATGCTTGCACACACCTCTTGCTGGAGGTTTTTTTGTTCTTTTTTTAAAAATGTCTTATAAATATAGAATTTACACATCCAAGATGATTCGGCATGCATTCCAATTTCCAAGTTTGAAACTTAAAAAATGCCTTAGTACAAGGGTAGTAGCTTCAACACATGTTTGACTAATAAGTAATTAATTAATTTAAAAATTCCATATTTTACACTAAAATATTCCTGAACATTCCTGAACATTTGTTATTTTGTTTCACAAAATTTTGCTCTTTGAAAATGTCTATAAATTAATATATATAACCAATTAGTGACCAAGCTGCTGAGGTATATATGCAGGTAAATTAATTATTTGTGATGACATGGGAGATACTTTTGTCATGGGATGTGCCAGCCTCAATATTTGATGAAAATCAATTGGAGCAGTTGTCGTCACCTTGGGTGAAAAAGTTGGGTAGAGCTCAGTTCTTTTCTCTTTTCTCCTGACTTTTCTTTGTTTGAATCATGAAGTTGGGTTGTAGGGGAGGTTCCTGTATGAGTGCATTCTCCTAAGGGAGGGGCACCCAAGGGTGTTCTCGAACCTCAGGAGAACACATGAGTACGAGCATCTCCCCTTACGTTTTAACAACTCTCTTTCTATTTTCTTGCTTCTTTCCCATTTAGTAGGGAAAAACAAAATTTCATGGGAAAATGGGAACATCTAAATTGGGGGAGCTCCCCTAGCATAACCCTCTAGGGTTCTTCTGCTGGGGGAGATCCCTCAAAATACACATAGAAATAAAATGGGAGTTGTTTATGTGGGAATGTTGCCCCTCCTTCCTAAAATCAAATCCAGAACCTATTTGCTTAAGACCTTTGTAGCCCAGGTCTAGGGTGCATTGCCATAATATTAAAAACCTGCAAATGAACTGGAAAATGTCCTGAGCAGAGAGGGGTTGTTTTTCCCCCAATTTGGTGATATGAAGAATTTAGCGATTCTTTTCCCCAAAAAATAAAAAAGATAATAAAATCTAAATCAGAAAAAAAAATTCACAAAATTTCCCAATTTTGTGTCAAAATAGCTAAATTTGTTGGAAAAAAAAGCACTCCTGGATCAGCTTATACCTAGTAGAAAGCCGCAAATAACCCAAACATGTGAAGCATGAGGAGTCCTGAATTAGAATTGTGCATGAAGATTGCAAAACCTTGTTGCATTAACACTTTTAGCCCGCAAAATTCTATGAATAAGCGACAAGGTAGAACCATTTTTGGAGTTGTACTTGGCAGGATTGGTTTATTATTATGGTTTGAACTTTGCTTGAGATGTGGGAACTTTCTACTCCCTCTTTTTTTGGACATATGTTCTGGTGTTGTATGGTCATTTGAAGGTAAATTAAAGAACTTAAAGAATGTTTAATTCTGTTTTTTTCAAAACAATTGCAAGTCGTGGTTATATGCCAGAACTGCGTCTTTGGTTTTTGAGAAGCATGAGATGATTTCTAAGAATAACCCTGATAAACTGCTCGGAGTCTGTTCTCGCTTCTAATAATGGCTCAACACTGTTATCTACCTTACAACTAACATAACAATTCCAAAGGAGTTGTCATCTCTGGTTTCAAGCAGTGTTCAGTTCGTGTGTGTTTTACCCTCATATATCCATGCTTAGATCACAGGCTACATACAAACCAGTGTTGTGCATGTAAGTGTCAAGAGCCGTACATATGACGTGTACACCCAGTGTATCTGTAAATCATTTACACTTACATGTCCAAATTTTTTAAACTTACACTTATCCTGTTGCAGTGTATATATATTCTTTTACACTTACATGAGGGCAATGTAAATATTTGTCAAATACGCTTACGCATGGCCTGTGTCAATGTTTTTGGAAGTGTAAGTGTAACTGTAAATACTAAAATTATTTGTAAAGTCACCCTGTCTTTGTGCCTCCTTTCATTCCAAACCCTTCTTTCAAGGGTATCCATAAAGTAAGGAAATTTTACTAAATCTGGGAATGAAATGCTGAGAATCAACATTTAATGCACAAGGTTCAAGATTAATTATAGTAGCTTTACAAGTAGGAGCAGTGAAATTTTATGCAGCAAGAGTGGAGGCGCTTAATTTTGTATTCTTAACATGCAGATGAAGAGAAAGGAAAGACAGGGTGGAACTCAGTTCACCCAAAAAAAAACACAAAAACTGAGATCCTCCCACCCTTGAATGCTGATTTTTTAATTTTTTTGAATCTCACCCTATTTATGATGAAACTCAGGGTTCTAGTGTTGTTTTCCTCACTTTATAGACAATTTTATTATAAATCTTTAATGACCAGACCTTCTTGCAAAGTCATATGAATTAGTTGCAGGTGTATGTTTTGATGGTTTTTTTTTTGTGCAATGGGGCCATCTAGCTGGCTTATCTTCAAAAATATTATGAAATCTCCCCTCCGCAAGTAGAAATCACACTTTTTTCATTGTTATATGTTTACATTGTTTTACATAGCCATGTAAAATCATATATATATATATAATTTAAAAGCAGGAAGTTGATTTGTCAACCCTGGTCTATATATTGGACCATGTAAAATTATATAAATATATTTATTTTTACACTTACATGTTTCGTATTTTATATTTACACTTACACAAGTGTAAATAAATTTCATTATGGGATTTACACATTCATGGACACATTCTAAAGTCAATTTGAGTGCCAACCATAAACACACAACACAAATCTTTCAAAATGCTCTAGACACACACTCTTCCTCCACAATGTACTCTCTCCCATCCACATTATTCAGAATATTGAAACAAAAAAAAGATCTATCTAGGAAGGGAGGTAGTTTGTTTTGTTTTGTGGTTATGAGATTCACTGAACGAGGATGCCTCAGATCATGTTCTTGGTGTCTTTGGAAAGCTCTCTACAAGGAGGGGTGCATGGGCTTGGATCCATGATGTTTGGATGTGTGGTCCTAAAGTTCTTGGATATTGAATGATTTTTTCACTGAAAATTAAATTAAATCGTAGCTGAAAATTTTGGAGGAATTGGAATGTGCCTTTGGTGTTGCTGGAAAGATCTTGATGAGCACGATTTAATGGGATTTACTTGGTGAGATTTGGATTCAGAATGTGGGAGATATTCATTTATAAGTGATTTTTTCCACTGAAAATTCAAATAAATTCCCAAAAACCAGGTTTTGGAAGGAAAAATCAGTTGAGAATGTGGTAACACTTGAAGGCTTCCTGTTCAATTCAAGCATGATTTCCTTTCATATTTGGCTGTTCAAAAAGTTGAAACATACATTGCAAAACGATGTTCACATCTTGAGTTTCCCTATTTTGTAATGGGTTCACACTTGCCAACAGCACAGGCCACACTAGTATGTAAGGCATTGGTTAAGACGATCACTCTCCTTCGCATTTCGGTTCCAATTAAAAGAAAAACACAAGGGTACTATGTGAGGGTAACCTAGAGGTGTCATGAACCTCAGGTGTGGAGCAAAAAATTCAAGTAGGGGTGTAGACAAGAGTGGCCAAAAAGAGGCAATTGTGCAGACTTGAAGTGCAACAAAAAAAAAAAAAAAAAAAAAAAAAAAGGCAAAATTTATGAAAACGTGAAAAAATTATCACTATTAAATGAGGGTTTTGGAAAGCATATTTTCCAGAAATTTCAGCACTGAGTGACTTATAGATTTTATAATTTCTACAATATTAACAAACGTGCTGAGATTTTACAAAAAGGCTCACAAAAATTGAAATATCTAACCATGCTCGTGACTAGGTAGTACAACAAAACCTAAAAAAGGAGGAGAACCGGAGAAGAAAGAAATACCTAACCATGATTTGACTAGGTCCTACAACAAACCCTAAAAGAGGGGGAGAAACGAAAAAGAAAGACAAATTAAAAAAAGGCAAAAAGAAAGAAAATATTCCACAATAGAAAAAGAAATATAGAGTGTGGATCAATACAAATGAGTCAAAATCAAAGTTAACATTTTAATTGTTTTTTTACAATTTTTATTATGTTTTTATTATGTGATGTCATTTTAATGATGTATTAATCATGGAAAGTTGTGCTTATCAAATAATATGAATATTAAAATTTTAAAATGAATCACGAAAATTTTCAATATCAAAGTTTGGTTTGAAAAAAAAGATGTTTACTAGTTTCGTTTGATTGCACTACTTTCATAAAAAGTCCTTTAGTTTTCATAATTAATTTTTTTTATTCTCAATTTTCTTTTAAGTAATAAAATATTATTAGACACATCTAAACAACATTTAAATCTTCAAATATTTTTAATTTTTTGTTTATCAAAATTTAAGATTTATTTAAAATTCATGAATCCTTTACAACATTTAAATGTGATGCAATTTAATGTTTTTTTTTAAAAAATTATAATTTATAATACAAAAAACTAAAAATTGAAAATGTTAACATGTTTTAATATGATTTTAAATTGTGATAATTTTTCAAGATGAAAAGACAAAATCTGGTAAATTTTATAATTTTTTTAAATTCATATTTATTCATAATTTATATATATATATATGATATACTAGGACAACTATAACTGTTATGAATAACTAGTTTCAAATTATTTTATTTAAAAATTCTTTCTTATGAAAAAATGTCAATAATCCTAAATGCAAAGTAACCAAATTGACTCATTCAAAGAAGATGAAGTTTTAGAGCATGATCTATTGATGACAAAGTGTACTTTAAGAGCTGCAACTTAGGATTAAGAAGCCTTTGAAATAGAGTTTTAAGATTCCAAAGGGACAATCAGCTAACAAAAATCTTTCCTTAGTTAAGCAGACTTCTAACTTGTTTTAATTGAAACTTTAGAAAATAACACTTTTCTTGGAAGAATAATTAAGATGCATGTATAGGACTCCAAGAAATTTTTTTTGTGTATTTTGGGGGTGCCTTATTTTCAGTGAACATTTTTGTAGGATGGATCTTACACCTACATGCAGCCAATGGGTGGAGCAACCTTAAGATGTCCTCTGAGTACACTACAAAAATTGGAGCAAAGCTTTCATGCTTATGAGAAGGTGCACCTTGCGCTTTGCATTGGGTAAAAAGTCCAGAAAAGCTGAGTGCACCTGAGTGCCCCATCACAGAGCAAACACAGCCAACTATTCTTTTGCTTTTTACTAAAGAATACCATATAGTACAGTACACATAGTGGCAGGCATGCGGGACATTCCTAAAATGCAAAATTAGTTCATCTCATCCTTATTTGGGAATGCCCCAACCCCAGGGCTTTACAGTACACAATCAAGCTCACAGAACAGGACAACAATTCTTCTGTACCTGCAGGAATCACTTTAAGCCAAATGCTACCACCAGAGTATTGTTACAACCTATAGTGGACTGTATGTTGCGTATATGGCAGATTACCATTAGACCTTAGCCCATGAGTTATATAACACATTTTGCTGCCTTCACATTTACATAGACTACTCATCACTGATAGGAGAATTCATAACATACCTTCAAATAGATGGATCCACCTGCTATAGAAGGTATGCTCCACACTCCAATATGGTCCGCTATGTCCAGTAACTGGCTCAAGGGCACTTGTTACTGAATATAGTCGGGGTGCCCTCTTGTTGGTTACCAGAAACAGTTGAGGTGCCCTCCTGCTGGCTACCTAATCCATGTCAAACATGTTATGCCACTAGGATAGCAATTCCTTTTGTACGTTCAAGAATCATTTCACACCAAGTCCTACCAACAGATAGTTGTTACAACCTCTTGCCAGGCATGGCAGAGCACCAGTAGTGTTGGCATCATGATATTACACAACTCACCAACCATCAAAGGTCAGGTTGCAAAGTTGTGGCTTCAACAGCCGGTGTGAGACCAGCAACATTATACATGCTGTGAAAAGTGCACTTTTGTGGTGAAGTCAACACTTGCCATCATCAGCTCAACTTCATGAAAAAGTTGATGTCCTTCATCAGCTCACGTTCATGAACAAGTCCATGTCCTTCAGCATCTGACAAAGTCATCACATCATCAAATTGGGATATATGAGGATTCTGGGGATGGTCATAGATTGACTGGATCTTACAGTTTGGTAAACTTTTTGTGTTCCTATGGCTCTGACACTTTTCATACAAACATGGCACTAGCTTCAAACTTGACAAAAAGGTCATAATTTGCAGCAAACAACTGTCACTCCATTAAAATCCAAGTGCAGAGGCATTGCACCATCTTTTAGAAAAGCCTGGTTGTGTCAATGGTGGGTTTCCCTAATATTCACAAAAATGTGTCAACTATGAACTTTCAAACCTACTCAATCAAATCTCAAGCCTGCAAGGTAGACTTGCAAAGAAGAATAATAAGATCCATCAAGAGTCTGCCTAATAAACTGCTGCAAAAAGAATGTGCTTGCTCCCTCACTCTCCTTCTCACCCCAACTTCCATCCCCTCAAATCCAGATTGCTGTGGACAATATTCCAGAGTCTCTGAATGACCATGCTCTCTGCACATGCACCAACCGCAGGAATTCCAGACATCCTTTAGTACCATTTTAGACTAGACAAACCCCTTCATAGCATCAAACATATGCCCCAGAAAGTACAACTACATTCAGGTATAACAGTCATGGCATAGTGCATGTTGTCCAACCTTCACTGTTCTGCAAGCACAGGTTTGATGCAAAGAAAGAGGAGATACCTTAGCATTGGGACCTGAAGCATTGAATGTCCAGAAATCCATTACTGATCGAATCTGCCCTATCCTTAATTATGGAATACTGACATGATTTTGTATAACTGCAAAGAAACACATGGGATTCCAACTGTCAGAACAAATGAATCAATATATGGAACAAGCTCATTAGCATCTCCCAGGAGGAACTGCAACACTACCTGTGCTACTCTACAAATCCCTACAATATGTTACCTCATTAAAAATGGGTTGCTGGGTCAACTACTTCTTCAATTGTAGGTTACTGTCTTCAAACTCTGACATCTGTGTGACCCTGCAACCATGCATGTCATAAACCTGAACCCTTCCTGTTCATCTGGTTCCTGGATCAACTAGTCTTCAAGTATAAAACAGTGTCTATAAACTCTGGGATGTGCGGTGGTAATGCATCATAAACACCAATCCTTTCCATAATCTGAATCTTTCACTCTCTCTCACCATCTCCAAAATAGTAAAATGTCCAAAAGAGCCATGCTAGCTCCCATGGCCCCAAATACCTGTTGCTACACCTAGTTGGTACAGTTCAGGTTTATGGGTTCAGCTACTAACCTTAGTTTGGAAAGTTCATCAGATGATCGTCCATGATATCTGAATAGCCCTGAGGACTTGGAGCCTGCAGGCTCTGTCCTTGGTGTTGCAAGTGTTGAAAACTAACCAACTGTTCTTCTGTGGAACTCCGAAATTCCTGGGGACTTGCTGGCTGAGAAAATTGCCCATGTTGCAGGGATCCATCTCGCAATCGAAAATACTCAGCACGAGCTTGACGTGAGCGCACCATAGACTGTACACGGGTTACCGCCTTTTCCACTGCAGCTTCATTCTTCTTTCTTCCATCTTTTATAAGCTCTTCATCATCGTCGTCATCTTTATCAGGTGCCGAGACCTCCCCACTTTTGAAACCTCTCAGACCAGCACCTTTCCGGCGCCAGCGCAGCACTGCCTTCTCCAAAATACCAACAGACCAGACAAGCTTCTTGAGACGTTTTCGAACCTGGTTACCTCTGACTTGTGCCTGCAGCTTCACAACACGCTGCCGGAGATCAAGGAAGTCCCGTCGTTGTTTCCAACCTCGGTACTTTTGTTGTATGCGGGTGGCAGCCAACTGCTGCTTCCTTTCATGGTGCCCACGAAAAGCATTCTGAAATTTCTGAGCAGTACGTGCTGCCATCAAAGCCCGTAACTGGTGTGGAGTCATGCCAAACTCATCCACTTGGAGTGACACAAGAGAGTTTTCCTCCTGCTTCTGCAATGAAAGTCGTTGGGATGCTTTTTTGATCAGATCTGCTGCACGTGCTGCATTTCGGAGAGCCTGGAGTGACTCTGCAATAAATGGTTCATCCTCCTCTCCACTCAAAGTTCTCCTAATGCTCTCTCGTCTGGATAATTTGGCCACAGCGTTATCACCCGCAATATGTGACATGGCAATGTCCACAGGGTTCTCAGAGAGTGTCAAAGAGGAAAGACGTCTCTCCAAATTTATCTCTGCCAGAAACGCTGCCATGCCTCTATGGCCATTGACTGCTGCCAAATCTGCTGATGTTTGCCCTGATGGAAATGCTCTGGTGGGATCTGTCACAGCTCCTGGATCTGCACCAGCTTTTAGAAGAGCTTTTACAACTTCATCCTGGCAATATGATGCAGCCCAGTGAAGTGCAGTCCACCCATGCACATCACGGAAGTTGATAGGGATGCCTGCTGCAACCAGGGGTGCAACTGCCCAGTCATAGCCAAGAGCTGCAGCCATATGGAACACACCCTGCCCTTTCTCATCCAGGATTGAAGGACCCTTCCCCTCCTCCTGGACCTTACTCAGCAACCACTTCTGCATATGGCTCTTCAAGAACATCTGTAATAGCTTCTCTTGGAAGTTGAAGACCTGCAAATCCCCAGAGCCCTTCGCTAAATCTTGCAGGTATGACCACTCAGCATCACTCAAAACCGAATCAAGAATTATTCCATAGTCTGCTGAAGCCTCTGTGCTTTGAGTGTTGGACTCAGCAAGAAGCATGCGTGAGAGCCGGACCTTCAACATCATCTCCTCATCTGTTCTGAGTCCAGATTTTTTAGCAGCCAAGCCTTGAGCAGTACTCAAAGCACTGCAGTACTCAAATTCCCGAATTTCACTGTGAGCTTGCCGGTCACCACAAGTGACATAAAAGGAAACTCTTCCCTGTGCATGGGGAGGAGCTTTACATCTTAACACCCCTGCTCCTATCACTTCTGCAGGAACCTCAAGCTCACCAAACATGCAGCACCATTTATGCTCTTTTGATGAAGAGCTGTATTCACCAATAAACATGCCTGTGACAATGACCTTTGTATCTCCTGATGGGTAGGCCCATTCGGGTGAAAAGTCAACTATACTGTAGCGCTGATCCTGTGAGACTAAAGTACTGAGCCCTGTTTCAACCTGCATCTGCTGCGATAAGCTGTACATGTCATCGACTCCTTGATCCTCAAACATCCCTAATCCTGGCCAGCCAGACTGTGATGGTCCAGACGGCAGGAAGTTCTGACTATCACGACCAAGCTCATTGCTCATCCATCGCCCAAAGCTGTCAAATTTTGTGATGTTACCAAGCTCGGAGTTGTTGAAACTCTTAAGTTTTGAGAATCCCACCTCAGCAGCCTTAGAGTCCCACAGAGCATCCGAGTCTGTGCGTATACCAACATATCGCCGCTGTTGAGCCTCTGCAGCAGCTCTGAGAGCTTTTTGTTCAGTCACAGCCCGCAGACTGGCTTCAAGGGGTGTTTGAGGTTCCCTGCCTAGACCTCTAGGAGACAATGCCTCCAAAATACCCTTTGGAGAAGGCACCAGAGATCCAAATAGAAAATCATGACTGTTGCCAGCTTCTGGCCCTCCATCAGCTTCCAATGAACTGTTTCCCATCATTGCTTCAAGCATAGACTGGCGTGTCAATGGTGTGGTGCATTGTTCCAATATCTCAGCCCATGTGGAGCCATTCATACTCTCCTGCTTCACATAAACTGCTTCTCCACCCATCGCAACAACATTTGGGTCCTTAGATGATGATGCTTCGTTTCTCAGATTGTTCTCCAGAAGCTCATTCCAGACTGTGATATCGAAAGTACTAGCTAGAATAGAAGGCTTCAAGGATGACAGTTCAGCTGTGTTTGCACTGCTCTCATGCAACTTGCTCCTGTCTAAGTTGTCAATCTGATTCATTGCTGGCTGCTGCTGTTGCTGTCCATTCAGCTGCAGTGGAAGGTAAGTTGTGGATGGTACTCCCACTGTAGAATATACAGAAGGGAAACTCCACAGTCTGTCAATACCAACCGGACTTGAAGAAGAATCAGTAGTGGTGCTAAAAGGTGCAGCAGGAGCAGCAGCACCCCAAGAGGAAATAACCCTAGAATCTATGATCCCGCCATGCGAAGGAGATGGAGCAATTTGCTCGAGCAAAGAAGGTTGCTGCTGCTGCTGCTGCTGCTGGTTAAAAGAAGCTGAAGCACCACTACGATCCAAGGAAGACAAGTCATCAACCTCATCAGATTCAGCAACATCCCCATCTTCATGCTCCAGATCAGAGGGGCCAGAGAGATCCGGTGAATTGGCAACATGTAGAGAGGAGGAGGGCGCCGGTGCAGCAGAAGTGTGTGTATCTGGCATTGAGAATCTGCTAGCTTCCGTGACTTCTCTGTAATGGACAAGCACAATATGCTCCAGTGCAGCATCAAGCATCCAGTAACAACGCCGCTGGAAATTGGAATTCTCCTCACCATGTGCGTAATAGCAGTGCAAGACATCAACGCTACCTGTTTTCAAGCGCTCGTGTGCCTCTCGAACCGTCTTGCCATCCTTCTTCTTCCGCCAGTTGTGGCCATCTTTTCTGAAGTAGCGCAGCGTTTTCCTGTCGAACAGAAACATGGAGCCGCTGCATGGTCGCACTGGCGGTACAGGATTGAGCTTGAAACCATACTTGGCATAGTTGCTCAGAATCTCACATACCTCCAGCGGCCTTAGCCATCGACTCTGCGCTTCTGCAAGGATCTGTCGCACATCCACTTCCGATTGTTGTGATAAAGTCCGCAGCTGCCGCGTCGTCTTGTTGTCCGATAACCCGTCCATCTCCCGCCGCCGCGTCTAGAGAGGAAAAAAAACAAACTCACACACACACTCTCTCTCTCACGATCACTCCTCCTCAACCTAAATACGTTTCTTCTTCTTCTTCTTCTTCTTCTTCCTCTCTTCTACCACGCTCAAGACGCCAAAAATACAAACGAAGAAAAGGAAAACGCAAAGAACGCCAGCTACAAAGACGAGAATTCTAACGTACCATACCTGGTGCAGCTGACAAAACCCTGACGGCAGCAGATGAAGAAACCAAGCAGCGGGAGGGGAACAAAAACATCATCCACAACAAAAGCAGCTTCATCAGCGACGACCTCAAAAAAAGAACAAGGAAAAAACAAAAACAAAAAAATCGCATGAAATCACAGAACCAGAGGAGGAAGGCAGAGAAACGGGGGGAAGAAGAGAGGGAAAGGACTCGGACAGAAACGAAAAGACGGCAGAAGAAGAAGAAGAAGAAGAAGAAGAAGCTTAGACAGAGAGGAGCGACACAAAAAGAAGAAACAAAGCAAGCAAAATAGTAATAAAACTGACACAAAAAAACAGAAAGAAAACAAACAAATAATGAATAAGAAGCACACAGCCAAAAACACAGAGCTTGATGCGCACGAGAACACAGCGTTAGCAAGTGCAGACCGTGGAGAGAAGCACAAGTGTTTGCTTGACCAGAAGAAGAGCAACCCGGGGGGGGAGGACAAGAACGAACGAACGAACGAACGAGCGAGCGAGCGAGCGAAGAAGAAGACGAAGGAGAAGACGACGACGAAGACACAGCAACAGCGGTGACGGTAGACAGTAAAAGACCTTCGTGCTTTGCCGCGAGCGAGACGCAACGAAAGTTCTTCAACGCACGAGGAGGAGGAAAGGAGGGAACCCCTCTTGTCCCACCCCCCTGCCAACACACACGAGTGTCATTAAATAGCTACATAGGTACGCATATTAACTCTCTTTTGTGATTGGTTCAATTGCAAAAAATTAAATTATTGATTCCATACTTAGACCACAATCAATATTTTTAAATAATTTGTGTACAACTTATTATCTACTCTAGCCTCTTTCTTTCTGGTTTTTTCATTCACCATCGGCTCAAGTGTGAACAAGGGATTTTGACTATTATTGAGCCCTCATCGTGGAAAAACTTATTTTGGATTTTTAATTCATTTTTCTAATGACAAAAGTTACTCAAAAACTCAATACCTTAGTTATTTATTACCTTTTTCGGGTTTTGGCACTAGCTGGGTGCTGGATAATTATTTTAGTTTTCAAAAAAAAAAAATTTAAATGGCAATAAGGATATAAATTATGAAAATTTTGGCAATAAATATAGGTAAATTCTCTTTGGTAAATTCTTTGGACTCTAAACTTGTGATAGATTAAAATAACAAGACATTTTACAACATTTTAAAATTATTTTTTAATCCAAAAATGAGGAGAAATAATGTTCCAATGACTTCAGATGGTGCATTGTAGTACAAAATTTAGGTGCCATAAAAAAAATTAGCCCCATTCCAAAAACTTTGGCATCCAAGGTAGTAATTTTCTTAAATAAATAATTTAATTTTCTTAAATAAGTAATTTCCTTAAATTTTGGCATATCAAACAGATAATTTCTAGAAATTTTGACATTTCCAAAAATAATATAATTATGGCGGAACCTGAAAAGGCTCCCAAGACCCCTCCTTAGGTCTGAAAGTTGTGAAATCATTTTGGTTTTTTTTTTAGCCTACTAGTGTGGCCTCTATTGTTGGCCCAATTGTGAACATGATGACTATGTAATTGCTTCAAGTGTGAACAGCTCCCTTATTGATTCCATACTTTGGACATAATCAAAGATTAAAATAATTTGTGCAACTTGGCCTCTTTCGTGTTCACACTTGGGCCTGATTGTGGAAAATCTATTTTATATTTTTAATTAATTTTCAATGACAAAAAATTACTCAAATTTCAATATCTCCTGGCCTCACCTGAGGTCTAGATTTTTTTAAATTATTTTGGTTTTCATTAATCTACTAGTGTAACCTGTGCTATTGACCCAAGTGTGAACATGATTATGTACTTGCTTCAAGTGCGAATACTAGGACCCTTATTGTAAAGCTAGCTAAAATTGTGAAAAAAAACTATTATAATTTAAAAATTGATTTCTAGTGACAAAAATTACTCAATTTTTTAATATCTCTACAACCCACCTTATATATACAAATTCACCTCCAAGAAGCCCTACTCATCAAGGGATTTTCCAACAATACCAAGAGCACACTCAATTTCCCTATAATTTTTTTTTAATTTTATTTTGTTGAATTTTCTTTGACAATTTTAATAAATATTGAATAAGTATTGCAACCTATGTCTAAACATTATGAATCCATAAAATTGTGTCCAAGTAAAAAAATTACTCAAAATTCAATATCTTCTTCACTTTAGACCTAAAAATTATAAAATCACCTCCAAGAAATCAGAATCACCAAAGGCTTTCAAAGAGAAAAAAGAGCTTGCCTCAAATTTTTTGAAATATTAAGGTTTGATTTCATTGAACTTTTTTGACAAAATTGATCAATATTCAATAATTCTTGCACCATAGGTCTAAACACTAGCAAATCACCTCCATGCACCCCTACTAGGGATTCATGGAGAGCTTTCTATCGGTACCATGAGTACAATGAGGGACAACATGATTTGGGAGATCTCAATGTGACAAACAAAACAAACAACCTTCATAAGTAGATGTGTTGCCAAAAAGAATACAAGTTTTTTTGTGGAGTAAAAGCATTCGTGAGATTAAATTAAATATGGTGCTATTGAGAACAAAGTACAAGAGACACATGAGCATTGAGAACTAAAGAGCTTTGCACTAACAATATGAGATAGAAGTATAGAGAAGAAGATCATTTGGAACATACTTAGGAAGAGAGTTAAGTTGATTGGGAACATATTGGGGGATTGGGAACATTTAAAATGTGAATATTTCTTTATGATTAAAGTTTAAGTAATAAACTAACCCTTGTGATCTTCACACAAATAGATAGATTAAAAAAATATTACAATGGGATTAATTTAACTATATTTAGCTTTTTGAATTGAAGGGGGGGGGAAACTAACCTCCTTATTCCATACTACCTTGAAGTCAAATCTTCAAAAGTTGAAGATTCGGATTCTTTAAAATAAGATGTCTCAAACCCCATTCATACCCTCCTTAACACTAATGGCACGTCACTTACAAGCTCATTCTTTTGGGGTTAATCAAGCTCCAAATTCTTTTTTCCAAACCCTAGAAAAGGGTAAAAAGCATTTCACATGTTTAATTCATGTGAAAAGGGCTCACCTCATTGGATGCTTGGAACCCATTTTCTTGTTGAGTACTCCTTTTGATGGACCAGGTTGAACCTCCACTGGTATGCTCACCTTTTTAAAGTGAGGCCTTGGATGCACCTACACCGGTGCTTTACCATGATAGAAAAAACCCCAAATTTGTCTCGGTTGTTTGGAAACAGTACCAAACAAACATCCCCTGAGCCTTAGGAGCATCTCCAGCGGTGCTCAGTCTCTGACACTCTGCATAGTAAAATTGGATGACAAAAAGTCAAAACATGCCGGTTTGGTTCAGGAAAATGGTTTTTGGCTCCGTTTACGGTGCCTGATAAAATGCGCTGCAACGCCGTGCACCTCCGTAAAAGAGTGTAATAGATATGATCTGACTGTTACTGAGTGTTTTTGATTGGCCCATCATAATGATTCGTCCAGGTGGCTTCCTATTGGTCGTACCCCATCTATTTGCTGTCCCAATTTCAGTTTTATGGTGGGGTTGCAAATACGTAAATAACTAAACTTGGGTGTGAAAAATATGTTTGCAGGGTCACATGTCTAACATTTTTGGTGGGGGTTGATTATTAGGTCTAAGAGGCCTTGTATACTCAAGAAAGTGAAGGTACCAGTGTGTAGGTGCTTGTTCACCCTGACCCTTCAGTGATGCCACTTCCTAGCTATGTTTAACCTGGGCAATGTCAAATTTGGACTCAGAGACATGCATTTTCAAGAAACATAGATTTGAGGTGAAAAAATCGTTGTTACATAAAATCATCAAAATTGGTCGTATAACTTGATGCTAAGACACAAGATGTTTTCATCTCTCACTCCTCTTCAAGCACACATGCTACAATTTCAGAGAAAACATTTATGTTACAAGAGAAATCAAGAAGGAGTAATGGAGCACAATAGTCATCAACATTTGTGTTATAGGAGAAATAAAGTAAAAGCAATTGTGCATAATAGTCATCAGCACACATAAGTTTGTTTGTAATCATCGTAGCATGTACATGTGTTGGTTGTTGCAAGTCTACCATAACATAAGCACATAGTATCTATCACTCATAATAAGAAGTAGAAACAAATGCACAACAAACACAATAGTGATGACCACTTTGAAGTATAAAATCAATGAAGATTCCCATGCATGTAAGTATTCCATGTGCGACTCCATCCAATGGCATCAAACAAAAAAACCATTTGAGTTCTCTTACATTTTGCAAAAACCTACAACTCAATCAAGAATCATAAAAGTTTGTCAATTTACAAGAACCTCAAATTAATTTGAAATTGCATCGTGTGCATCAACAAATCAATTGATATTGTTCAAGAGTTGATAAAAAAACAATCAAATAACAAGAAGAAACAAAAGGGGAAGGAGAAATTGAATCCATATTGTCACATTCAAGATTAATTTGAAGTCAACATTTGGAAATCCAATCCGAAATGTCATGTCAACCTAAATAGGAATATGGAGAAGTTTTTGTGTTCATTAGAATAAAGAAAGAGGAACATTACAATTGACAAGGTATTTTCTTTGAAACCAAATGGAACCAATTGTTGGGCAAACCACATGGAAGTAGATTGTGGGCAAACCTAAGAAATGAACCCACCTACAAAGACAAATGGGGGGCAATAAACAATGACTTCCAAAGAATCTTCGACTACATGGCTAGGGTAGGCCACAATATGGAGTATTAGTTTTTAAATCCATAGGATAAAGTATTGCGTTACACTTGTCATTTCAATTTGGCAAAAAGATATATGAGTTGACAAATGAATCATTTGGGTACCAAACCAACTTTCCAACCTCCTCATGTCAAAGGCTTTATGAACAATTCTTTTAAATAATGTCAAACCACCATGAAATGTCAAGCAAAAGATCCAATTAACTTCAATGAAAAGAGTCAAAAAACATTATAAAAAGATGATGCAATTCAGCCCATAAATCATGGTATAAGCAACTTTCAAGATTGGATGTTCTCAATTTGACCCACAACAACAATTTCAAAAACAAAAATAAATCTCCGAATTCCATTCCAAAATCTTGCACCACAGTCAAATCCAATGACTCCATGATTAATCAACAAAAGTTGCACTCCAAGGTGGGCAATTGACAACACATGAGTGAAATGTAACTATTATTCAACTCACAAAAGCATGCATACACAACTAAAAAATAGAACAAACTTTTATTCAATTCCATTGATCAAATTCATGTCATAGAAGGAAAAACTAGCAAAAATACAAATAGAAATGTGGCAACAACAATTTGACTACTTCAAATCTAAAACCACCACCATCAACACAATTCAAATGAACATGGTTCAAGCAATCACTAATCTAACACAAGTTTTGGGTATGACATTCACCAACAAAAACAACTTGAACAATAGTGGAAACCTTCTACAACATAATGGATCAAATTAGTTGATAGATGTTGATGAAATTGGTCACAAGAAAGATAAAAATGTAAATGATGAAAAATAAAGATACCACATATGCATGAACTAAAAAATAATCAACCGTGCTAAATTTTGGATAATGCCTATTATAAATATAGTTTTATATTAACAAGTAGTTTCATATGCTTTTTTGAATTGGACCATGTGAAAACTCATGTTTTGTTCATATGGTTTCATTTCAATTCAAGTAGTTTTTAATCCTTATTGTGTTAAACCCTTTGAGACTTCATACTCACATTTAGAAATCATTAATTCAAATTCAAAACAAGGACAAAAAATTTGCAACAATTCCATTAGTCGCCCAAATAAATTGTTAAATCCTTGTGAAAATGTTTTTCAAACAATTCCAAACAAAGTAATTTTATTCATCTAAAAGTTTTCAACTCATTTTTTATCATCATATTCTATGATGATGAATTGTGAATACCAAGTGCTCAAAATATTGATTTGCATAATGACCAAGGTCTAAACCTCAGAACTAACTACTAGCATACATTGGGTTCAAAAAAAATCATCTGTAATTTGTATAATTATTCCATAAATTTAGAATATGAAAGTTGATCTTTGTAAGGAAAAAATTGCAATGACCACGATGATACACTCAACAATAAAAGCTTCATGTTGGTGCTCCATTTCAACAAAACAAAAACAACAAATGAATAAACGTAATAGACTGAACTTGCATTACAACAACACAATTCTTAAGTTTTCATACAAAGATCTAGATAATAATGCAACCCATTCACAAAAATGAAAAAAATTTTAAAAAATTAAAAATACCAAAGCAAACCTCCAATGCAATGAATATGCAAACTATGACAATCAACTTTTGACTTTTGTGCAAATGATGACAAAGAAAAACAATGTAAAACATATCTAATGTAAAAATTTCAAAGAAAAGTGCAAAACTAAAAGAGACTCAAAACGACAAAAATGAAATACTTTTTTACATTGTTGTTGTGAAATGTGAATTGCAAGAGGCTTGACTAACACAAAAGGTGCTAGTAAGTCAACATTGACATAACTTAAGATATCATGTATGAAGATCAAATATTTAAGGTTAGTGTTAATTAGCATCACATGACAAGATTTTGGCTTAACTTAGATGTTAGAACCACTAACACTAATCATGTGAACACTAGGTTTGGATGGGGTATTAATGTGGGGACCCCAAATTTCAAGTTTGTTTTTGCTAATGGGCCTCTTTGATTTGGGAATCCCAAAGAAATTTGCAAAATTTGCAAAATTTCCCCAATATAGAAATATTTACTCCAAACATATAGACTTATAAGTCCCAATATTGGCCCACCTATATAAGTTTCGGGAGGACAACATTGGGCAAAGCATATGAGACAAAGTGAGGTGCTATTGAGAACATGTCGAGGAACACATTGGGAACTTAATAGGAACACATTGAGAACTTGATGAGAACACATTGGTGACAACAAAAGTCCAAATGATCCAACATCTCCCTCCCGGGAAGAAGAAAACTGGGGCCCCTAAGCTACAATTTTTTTTTATGCCTACCTCTATTATTCACCTTTTTTGACCTAGGCATATTATGGGCGGGGACATAGTTGGGGTAAATATGCCTACCGATATGCATGAAACAAGTGTTTTCTTCACACTTTTTTTTGACAAGAAATGCTCATTTGGAAATACCCAACACACAAATCCATAGTGCCTTTACCATTCCAGTAATAATTAAACTATTTTCAATAAATGCTGATTTTTTTCAAAATTAGGCAAAAGTTCTACAAATTATATTGTTTTCTATTGTACATGGTTATTCCATTTATTCCAAGTTGAAATGGCCAGGTCTTTGAAAGAGCCAAAATTTAAGGAAATTTTAATTGTTATTGCAGGAATGAAAAAAACAAAAAACAAACAAAAAATATTTGGCAAAAACAGGAAGGAAGGTCTCCCCTAATTTTAAGGCCTACAACACCATTGGGCTACCACCCTCAAGGCTAGGAACTCTCAAATTAGGGGAGGCCTATGGGAGCAAGCCTTTGGGCCCTATACAAAAATTCAAAAGGGCTTTGGCAACCATAATCCACTTGTACTAGACTTGAAGGTCTGGCCCAAGGTTTCAAATCATGGGGTCAAGATCATCTTTTACTCTTTATCCATTTTCTTTCTTTAATTTTTTTTATTATTATTATTTTAAAAATGGGGACTTGTCATTCAAGTCTCACCCAATTGGAATTTTTTGGGGACTATTTTGGCATTGTTCTCAATTATTATGGTAGTGATTTATGTTTGCGGAAGTTTTTGAATTTCAAAAGAAAAAGTGCTAAAAATCACCAATTTTTTTGGCTTTTCATTAGGATATTTTAAAGATCTTAGATGGAAATCATCACATTTTCTTCACTAAGTAATTAAAAGTAGAGAAGGATGTCTAAAGTGTCATGGATGAGCATGGCTGTTTTTTCCATTGAATTATGGATGATTGTCACTTGGGCTACATATCATTTTGGGGAAACTAAAATTTAGTCATATTTATGCTACATGGTGGTTTGGTTCCATTACACCAATTTTGTAGTCCACCTTGCATATGTTCATTAGACCTAACATTGCCACTAGTCTATTTTTGTGGGGTTTTCTAAACACTAGAGCTACCAAATAACACTAGACCTACTTAACATTTTTGCTCCATGTTCACACCAAGTGCAATTTAACACCAAAACAAGGATACAATTTATCACCAAGTCACCATTGGCATAATCGGTAGCATGTTCACATGAGTGTTTGGAGGATAAGTGTAAATGTTTATATCATATACCCATAATGACAATTTGCAATCCACATTAATTAGTTGGGAATGCATCCCAATGTGGGTGCATCCCAAACCTCAATGCCTTTTTTTGTAATGGGCCACTTTGATTGGCCCTTCCTCAAAATTTTGAATATATCTAAGGCTCGCCGAATAGAAGCTTTCATTACCAATGAAGTATTGTAAAAGAGGCTCCCTTTAGCCCACGTACATGTAATACAAGCTCACATTTTTGGATAAAGGACACATGACATTGAGGCTTTTATTAGCACTTGGGTACCTTTTGTGGCTTATATTCATTAATTAAATTAGTTGTGATGCACACCAAATTTATTTTTTTTCTAGCAATGGGCCACTTTGATTAATCCATCATTAAATGTTATTTTGTTCATTGGCACCCATGTTGCCATTTTTTGTTCAAATTGTCTTTATAAAAATATATATACACAATTTTGCACCAATTTACATAGTAGGTAAGTTTAAAGGTTTTACACTTACACATCTAAGGTTAATGGGCATTACATTTAATTTTAAATGAATGTGGATGAAAGGCTTACACTAGTCTTGTGTGGTTTTTTACATTTTCAAAGAACCATCAGTCTTAGTTGTTTAAATATTTCATAATAGAAAAATTGTCATTTTCAATTCTTTGGAAAAAAAAATATTGGTTTTGGTTATTTTTAATATTATAAAAATTGTAATTTTTTAAAAAAGTTCAATTTGATTAAAGTGTATGCATTGACTAGAATAGATGTTGACTTTGTCTAAATGGGATGTTCATTTTAACTAAAGGCTTAAGGCATGAAAAACGCATGATTTTTTATTACTAATTTTGATTAAGATGAGCTTTTTGACCAAGTGTCAATTTGAACATTCGATCAAATAGGGCCCCAACCCAAAAGGTCAATCAAGATGGCCAAAATTCAATCAAATATGCCTTATTGAATTATCACTAAGGTATGTTATTAGTTTATGTGTTATGATTATTTAACCACATGTGTTTACCATGAAAACATTTGGAACATGTTAGACTATATGTTGCCAAATGTTATGCTACCTACCTACCTACCTCACCTACTCTAAGTCTATTTACGTATTTAATCACAACTATTAGCAAACTACAAACAATGAAGCATATTTCATACTTTATTCTATGGGTTCATCCATTACCATATGCTATACAATGGTTATTGTTGCAATTATTTTGCAACTATTTTGGTACCTAGGTTAAAGTATGCCACATGGCACCTAAACTAGGTTAGACCATATGTCACCAAGGCTAGGCTTAGTTGTGTGGCACATAGGTTCAACCTAAAGCTAAGTATAACTTATGTGTCACTTAAGTTAAGGCAAACCACATGGCATTTAAATTAGGCTTATGTTCTATTAACCTATGTAACACCTAAGTTAAACCTAGGCCACACGGCACCTAGGTTAAGCCTAACCACATGGCACTTAAACTAGGCTTATGTTCTATTAACCTATGTAACACCTAAGTTATACCTAGGCCACATGGCACTTACATTAGGCATAAACTTAAATTAGGGTTAAACCTTAACCACATGGCATTTATAATAAGCATATTTACCTAAACCATGTAGCACATAATTAAGATTTATTTTTTTTCATTTTGGGTTTAGCCTTTAAGGCCAAACCTTTTTATTGGTTCATCCAAAATGACAATTCCATTTTCATGTTTTTTGTGTTTTTTCAACATTTTTTAGTGTGCCTCTTTATATGATTTAAGAATTTGAAATGGAAACCAAACAAGATGGAATAAAGATTTTAGTCACAATTGAATTGTAATTTGATCATAATTATTAACAACTATTTAGTTAACTACCTACTAATTAACCTATTACTTATTAACCTAATTTACTACATGTTAATAAAATAACCTATTAATTAATTTATGTGGTACTTAAATTTAAACCACCTAGGCCATGTGGCATCTAAATTAGGCCTAAACCTAAACCATTTGTTACTTAAGTCTAGTCCTAGACTTAAATTAGGCCATGTGGCACTTAGGTTAAACTTAGATTTATGCCACCCATGTTAGGCCTAAATTTAGGTAACTTATGTGGCACCTAACCTAACTTAAGGCTAGGTAACCTAAGTGGCACCTAACTTAGCCTAAGGCTAGGTCACCTATGTGGCATTTTGGTTAAGTTTGGGGTTAGGCAATGTTGCATATTAATTACATACATAACCATGAGGTGGTCACATATGTGATTAAAAGGGTTTTAACATTTTACTTGGATGGAAAACCAAGAAGAATCATTGATGTCTTTGGTTCTTCACACCATTAATTGCATAGATGACGATATATATTGAAATTTATATGATTGCAACTTTATAATTGTCAAAAGATTTTATATAGTTGTAAATGAAAATTAGTTGCATGACAATTGTGAAATGATTAATTGCAAAAAAAATTAAAAATTAATAGTGTGCCCACTTACCTACCCTCATTACATGCTTATTTACATACCTTGTTTTGTTCAATTGCACAATAAATGGAGTTTGAATTAGAAGAATCATAATTTAACATGTTTGAATTTGAAAACGATTTATATTTTTCAAAAAAGAATGTTAACTTATTTAAAAATTTGTAAAATATATTAATTTTATTGAATAGATTTTGGAAAAAAGTTGAAAACCATTATTTATATATATATTTCATTTGAACAAGATTTAAAATATAATTTGAAAACATGATTCCTAGTTTTCATAGTCAAGGAAATATTTTTAAAAGTTGCACATCTTTTACTAGAAATAATATTGTGGTTTGATGTCGAAGGCATTAGGATGTTTCCATGAAATATTGGGTTCAAACTTGGAAAAGTCATGTATGCAAATTTTGCACATGGCAATGTATACTATGTACATGTACATCATAAACATATAAGCATAGGTAGGGTGCAAGGTACCTACCTACTTAAATTTTATAACATATGTTGCCATGTGATCTTTGAAAATGTAATAATGATGACATATGGCCTAAATCATATTATAAATAATTATGGCTCAATTAATTAGATGTCAAATTAACAATTGGTCATTTTGATTAATTAATATTTTTGATAACCCCATAATGTCATTAAGAAAGGAAATTTCTCTAAATATCTTGAAATAATATGTTTAGAATTTTTTTTTTCTTTCCAAAAAGATTTTTGAAAAACATGCTCTAGTGTTTTTTTAATTTCTAAAAAGGTCTTTGAAAAATATGTAGTTTCCATAAAGAATACTTGAAAAATACGTTTAAATTTTTTTAGGAGATGCGAAATTAACAAGAAAAATTAGACATGGTTGATAGAAGTTTCTAGAATGTTATTTAATATAATTTTATAGAAGGTTAGTTGGTAGAACTTTCTAGAAGGTTTTTGAATTAAAAAAAAATTCCATTGGATTATATAAATAGAAGTTTGGAAGGTAGCACTTGTCAATTTCATTAATGCAAGTTGTGACTTTATGTTTTGAGTCCATCTCATATTTAGCTTATATCATGTTTTGTTCAAACAATAAAATCATTTAATTCTTGTTCATTGCCAAGTTCTTTGTTATTAAGTTCACATAAGTCTTTTCAAAGTTGCATTTTTTCTTGTCCATAACACCTAACCAAAAAGATTGTGTTAAAATTGACTTCTCCAAAATGATAATTTGGTCAAAATGGATAGGGGGAGCAAAAAGACCAAAAGGGGGATTTTTTCCTTTTTCCAAACCTAATTCTTAAAGTATTTGAGAATTGACAAGTAAATGGATATATCAAGGTTAACAACTGAAAGGTATTTATTTCTCATTCTAAGAATTGCCCAACACTAGTTTACATTTACATTCCCATGGAGTGTAAATAATTTTCAAATTTTCATTTGCAATTACATCGAAGGTATGTCTAAAACTATATACAAACCCAACATAAATTCACACTTGTTAACACTAAGTTAATTATCTTATCATTGCCAAACTAACACCATCCCTATCATTTGACTATGATCAATGGCTAGGGCTCATGTGTTAAAATTAAAATACTTGTAAGGGTTTTTATTTTTATTTTAGGATTGTGTTTTAGTAGTTTGGAATATGTTATCACATCATCACCATGTTTAGTTGTGGTGAAAGAAAATGTAACAAGAAAAAATTTCCAAAAGGTTTGCAACAAGATGGTGGGAGGTGCAATGAGTAGAACATTGTTTTGGGCATACAAATGCATGTGTTGTAATGAATAAAAAGATAATAAAAAAATCTTTGATTAATTAGGGAAAGTTGGGCAAGTGCACACTAGTGGGATGTAAGTTTGGCAAGGATTTTGTCATGTTTTTTTTCTTGTATAAGAAAAGGATACAAAATCTCTTTAGAGGGCACAAGGATGAGTGAATGTTAAGATAACCATGAAGCAATTTGGTGCCCAATTGCAAGATATGCAAAAGAGCTTGCAGATGACCACCATTTAATAACATGTCACTAAAAGAGTGAATGAGAAAATTCCTCCATCACATTTGTGTATATAATTAATGAAAAAAAACCTTCAATAAGTGAAGAATGTCAAGAGCAAATAAGAGGACATCATGATGGAAGAAAGGTAGGTGTGATTGTGGGAGTGACTTTTAAAATTCAATAAATCATTAACTTGTTTATTTATTTATTTACCATTACAATTTGTGAAAAAATTCATTAGGATGTTGCAATATTAACATCACTCAATTAGATGTTAGGTTTAATGATATTTGTAACATTGGTATTCGCCACACAAGACACCAATTAAAATAAAAAATAGAATGCATTTTAAGTTTGAATATTATGATAGATTTAACTTCGTTAACATTGAAATACCACTAAATTATTACCAAGTGTACACATTTAATTACTTTTGTTAGGTTTTATTTTTTGTTTTAGTTTCAAGGTATTATTTCATACAAACACAATAATTTCATCCAAAATGATTCATTAAATTTTTTAAAAGAAAATTTCAAAAATAACTTTGGTTAATTTTAAAAACCTTTTGTTTACCACATCGATATTACCTCGTAGGTGGTGAAATTTGTTTCTTATTCTAGAAACAATCATATGGGCATAAGATGAACATTATGTTTCGTGAAGCAAGTGTGATTGCATGCCTTTCATACCCTTGATAATGAGAAATGAAATTATCATTATAGATCATAACAATAACTTGCCCTAGCTTCATTTGGTAATGGTTTTTTTTTTTAAATGTGTTTTTGCAACCTTTTTATCATCTAAAAGCACCCATCACAATATTATGTTTTATATTTAAAGTGTTTAAATTTGAATTTCACATGGAATCCATCATGTCCACTCTAGAAAGATTGCATTTCATTTCAACAACAAAAGAATTAAATTAAGGTCTTGCATTTCAACATTTTATTATTGATTTTGTGCATTGATTTGGGTTTTTCTTCCACTAATATTTTGAAACAAAAATATAATAGGCACCATAAGACAAATATCTCTTGGGGTAACAACACATCCAATTGGATTCAATTGATTGAATTTGTTAAATCAAAAATTCCATTCACTTGTTAATGTCTCTTCTGCTTTCTTTTACTTGTCCAACTCATGTTGTTAAATTTCCATGGTCAAGTACATAAACATTGTGTATTTAATATATCTAATTATTTTTTCATCACCATTCTTTATTTTTTGCTATAATAGTAGATAACACTTGAATTCAATAATTTATTTGGAGGATTTGCAAAACAATTATGAAAATTATGAATATTTTTTTACAAACATTTTGGCATGTGCATAATGCTTGAATATGTGAAGTATATGAGAAGGTAAATTTGATAGATGTAAAAATGCCCTACCACATTAGGATTCAATGCCCCAATGTGAATGATCCTAGAACTCTTAGAAGTTTCAAAAATGACAAAAGTAAACATGGCACATGCCATCAATGAATGTTAAAAAAGTTAAATATGTTTACAAAACTTGGAACACAATTGAAAAACAAACTTGAATTACAACACAATTTGAATTTCAAATAAAATATTAAAATATTAAAAAAAAACACCAAATTTGCTAAATAATTTGACAAACGGAAGCTTGAATCTACATTTGTGAATCAAGATTGCTCCACCGTACCCTAATTTGTAACCTTTTCATTTGGTTTTAAAAATCAAACTATTCTATGTATAACAATTACATTTTGCTTCACTATATCAACAACAATACCAAATGATAATTGTGAACTTATCCATTGCCAATGCCTTGATTTGCTTCCACATGTCATGACACTTTATACTTTTACAAATTCCTTTTTTTTTTTTGGGTCATATGAAGAAGTGAAATAATTTATTAAAAGATACAATATTTTGAATCAAACATGACAAAACAATGAGCATGTGGAGCTACAATGTCTAGACAAAGTCATTCACATGATGAAGGTCAATACACCCATTTTGCATTTATGTGAAAAGTGTGAAGGGGATCTGAAATTTGTGAATCATATGTGAAGTGGGCATGGATGTTTTCATACACCATCTGATGCAACAAGCCAAAGTTTACCTCTCCATCCTAATCCAAACCTTCAATCTTGGCAAAATATGTCATAGCTTTCAACTTTCCAAGGTCTTGCACTCACAATTTATTCTTTCTTTTCTAGTTGAATAATTATGTACTTTTCATAAGGTAAATCCTCACTTCCCACAATACACAATGTCAAACAAATTCCTTCCAAAATTTGGGTGCACACACATACCACCAATGGTTCTACTCAAATAACAAGCTTTATTTCTCCCACCTTTTCCACCATTTATACAAGCCACAATTGTAGTCTTGAAACAAGGTCATAATTTTAATTGCTTTTGATATTATATTTGGCATTTGGCCCTAGTGAAATACCTAAAATTATTTTACCTTGCAACTCAACACCTACCTAAAACCACTTGGAGCATCAATTTTTATTTATTTTTATCAATACATAATGTTAGAAATACATGTCATATATTTTTTAAATGAAAAATAACAAGCTCTTGTCATCCATGTTATGTGTCTCTTGTATTGTTGCAATATCTATAACCCTCCTTCAAAGTTGATTACCATGTATGATGACGAATAATTACCATCCAAATTTTAGTATCTCAATATTACATTTTAAACATTTAGTTGAATATTTCCTAGCTATCAATGTGGTTTTTGTTTTCATAGAAATAAAACATATAATCAATATTAATTTTTTTGCATATGTTGTGGAATTTTTAAATATATTTATTCAAAGCTTAAAATTTGACACTTGAAAGATAATAAAACATGAACTTGTATCCAATGAAAAATAAATGCTATCATTAAAATGTGATATTGAAATTGCAAATTGATAGTTGAATGAAAAGGATTGTTTTCAAAAATCTAAAAATTCGTTTAATGTTTATTGCTCAATATTAGTTTATTGGAAAAACGATTTCATTTTATTTTGTAGTTGGAGGCAAGAACTATTGGCAAGATTAAGCCTTGAGTGAACCATGGTACCATGGTAGAAATCCCAATTTTTATTAAAGTGTTTATAAATATTAAAAATATCCCATGCTTAAATTAAATCAGGGTCTTTAATTCAAATCTAACATTTTTGGACTTAATATGGCCACTAAGAGGCCTAGCTCAAAAAGGTGAAGGTACCAATGTGGGTGTTGTTTCACCTGAGCCACAAGACTAATGTGCACACACAACACGATAAAAGGCTCAAATGCTAGGCCTATAGCACAAGTTTTTTTCTGCTTTGGCAAAAGGTGAAATGTTAATGACAATATTCTCATAATTTGGTTTACCTATATAACAAAAATTTAGAAAGCTTGATTGACCTTTAACTTATTAGAGTAACATCACCGGTGGTCTATTTGGGTGAAGCACAAGATTTGGACCAACAAACGTTGTTTTGGTGAGTCAATTTGCAAAAGATCCATTGCTTTCCAAAGGCACTACACAACAAAACAACTACCTTGATTAGCTTCGTATCATGATATGTGCATGTGATTGATTTGAAATAGTATCTCATCTTACATTGTCCCATTTTTCATGTGGATGGGTGAGTTGGAAAGCAATTGTACATCATGTTGAATGTGATAAACATGATTACAAACTCAATTAGGGATATTGGTGGAGCTATTGTTAACCAACCCCTTCACCCCTTTCAATAAATTCAAAGGCATGGTTGATTGCATAGTTGTAGGTGTCATGTACATATTGATGGGAGTGTGTAAGGGAGTGCAAAGAGAGAAAGAACAAGTTCACCATGAAGTTCATTGTGGCAAAGATTGAATTAGGAAGTGCATAAGATTTGTAGAATTGTAAGTATAAAAGAAAAAACCAATTAGGGAAATTTGAGAATGAATTAGAGAGTCACTCTTTTAGGTTTTTTGATTGATGTAAGAATTTGATTAACCTTGCTTGAAAATACTTGAACAATTTATTTGGCCATGGGACAAGTCATAAATGGAGGAAGCCACCAGTTTTGGGTGGTTCTTTGATGTAAACCTCCAGTTTGATTTTTTTGAAAATTTGAAAAAAAATAATTAAAAAATAATAGGGCTCAAGGTTTAAAATTTTTTTGCAATAACCTTCAATTCTGGTTATTTGAAAAAAATTCAAAGAACCGCCAGGTTTCATGAAAGAAGCAGCAAAGAACCAAGAGTTCAAAGTCGGTTCTTTGACCATTTCTTTTTGTACATAAAGAAGAAGTGAGGTAAATGGTAAGAAGTGCCTGTCAAAGGTCCATTTACCCTACCCTTACCCACCGGTTCTTTCCTTGACAAGGGGAGAACCACCCAACACTGGAAGCCACCTCTCACACCTACTAGTTGGTTATGTTGCAAGTTTTGCTTGTGATTCTCAAAGATCATGGCTTTTCACTGCACTCCAAAAGGTTGTGACTCTTGATCACTGGATATGCAACATGAGAGAGAGAGATGTCAGCACTAGGTATCTATCTATCTCAGCTTATACACTCTAGTCTTGAGGGAGTCCCAGAGTCTCCTTCCTCTTTATATCTGATCTCAACAAGAGACACCAGAAATGATTTGCATGCAAAATTTACCATCATCTCTCTGGTCACTATTTGCTCCTTGTTGGATCTTAAGGTGGACAAATTATCCCATATAAAAACTGAGATTGATTGTTTGCAAGTTGGTTACTACATAGCAAATGACAACACCAAAATGCATAAGTAGAGGGAGGGAGCAATACAACTCATCATGTTTTAGATGGGTTTGCACTTGTTTATAGCATAGAAATTATGCTGATATGACGATGGAAGCTGGTTGATAAATTCAGCATCTTAAGATCTAATTTGGGTATTAACCAAAAATTCAGTTTTGTTGGCATATTATTATTATTATTATTATTCTCAATTTAGTGAGGTTGAAAATTTTGCGTTCTTTTCCCTGAAACCAGAAATTTCAGTTGAACTTACATTGACAAAAACAGATTTGTCCAAAAATAATTTGGCAGAAAAAGGAAATTGATAAAAAAGGCCAGTTGGGAAGAGGCACAAAGAAGATCAAATGATTTATGATGCGTTCTTCAATTTATTGCATGGCGCTTGTAGTGCTTGTATTTGGAGTCAAATTGTACCGAGAGAATTTCAGCAGCAATTCCACTGGCCATTGTCATCATTGCAATCCAAACACAATTAGTGCATTCGGGGCTACTACTACACATGGGAAGTTGAGCAAGGAGATTGAAAAGAAGTTGCATCATGATTTGAGATTACAACAATTGAAGATCTTCCTCTTGCTAGCCATCGTCGGAGTCCCTTTTTTGTATCTTAAGTATTATTGGGGTTTAGGAGTTCTCAAACTAATCATGCTTCTCTACCATTTCTTTAAAAGTGGTGGCAACACCCAATACATGATGGGGAAGAAGGTTCGGGAAAAGAGATCACAATAACAAAGAAGATGAGTTGAGGATAAATCACACCCATTATGATTTTGTAGAGTCCCACAAACTTCATTTGAATGTTGGAACTCTCAAGCAGCTTAACATGGTGGTTTTTGTAACAATTTAATGCTTCACATTTAGAACTCTGTTTTTTTTTTTTTTTCCCAATTCAACTTTCAAAGTGCTGAATATTTAAGTTTTGGAGTTGGCAATGGGCTTTTGAAGTTTAAAAAAAACCTTTTAAGTGATGGATATATATATATACACATAACTTGGGCTTTCAGATTCTAGTACTATGGACTCATAAACACTTTGTATTTCTGAAAGTTTCAACTTTATGATTCTCCAGTATTTGAGAGTTATTTCATATTGAAATGTAGGCATGAAAAAAACTTTGTGCTTTATAGGGTGTGTGTCTAGGGCTTTTTTGCCCCCCCCTAACTTTGTAATATTAAAAGGTTTGCAAAATTTTCCCAAATTTTAGCAAAATTAGTTGAATTTACACTAAAAAAACACATTTATCCAAGATTATTCCAATTTTTTTGCTCTATTAAAACGATAACTTTCTTTCAGATTTTTGACATGACAAGTAAATTAATTTTCAATTTTTTTGGCAATTCCAAAAATAATTAATTTGTGCCTAACCAGCCTAAGGTACTATGGTAGTTGGTATCTGATGTTTTGTATTTGTACGTGATTTTAAATTTGTATAAAACTCACCATGTAATTTTATCATAGCATCTGTAACCATTTCAGCTGGCATTATTCTTCTTTAGCCATCTAAAATATGAACCAAAGACGAAGCATAAATTGCATTGTTAGTACTACTGTAGCACATTTTCAGGTTTGGTAGTAATAAAATTATTTTTGGAAATGTTGAAGTTTTAAAGAAATTATATGTTTGAAATGTCAAAATTTAAGGAAATTACAAAGGATGAAAAAATACAAAAAAACTAGTATCATTATGTTAGAGCTTTAGAGTCCAGGAACCTACCAAAGAAGCTGCCTATATTTATTGCCAAATTTTCATAAATTATTATTTTTGCTGCCAAAAATAAAAAAATTGAAAAATAAAAAAATTATTTTGGCACCCGTGTACCAAATCTGAAATTTACTATGGTGGGGGCCGGGTAAATGACTTTTTTGGAAAACATGAGGTGGGAAAGGTATACAGTCTTTAGATCCAATCCGGATAAGGGTAAAAAACTAAATATTTTCCAGTTATTTTACATATACCCTGCGGATATAATCAAGTAGATGTAAGGTAAAAAGGTAAGGTAACTGGAAATATGTGTGATAATGTATAAAATTATGGCACAGCCAGTGTAAACAGCACCCACTGGTGCACCATCCACTGGATGACTGTTATTCGGACTCAGTTTGTGGATGAACCTTAACTACTGAGTTAATATCTGGTTTCACCATGGTTACCAATTATGTAAGAAGTGGGTCCTATCAATAGCTAGACAGGTAGCAAAATTGGTGACTACTAGGTATGTAGATGGTTCATAGTTCATACATAAGGTAAGGGCTTGTATTTAACTACCTATCTAATTGTTTGTTAGAGAGGTAGTAAAGAAAAGCAACTGCACTAACTGCCTTGGTTAACTAAAGGAACTGGGAGCCAACAGAAAACTGCTTACTGATCACTTACCATCCATCCATCCATCCATCCTTCATAGCTGTTTGATGCTTGGCCCCCCCCCCTATGGCAGATTGCAATTTCGCAAGTGACTTTAAAGACAAAAAAATGTCCACTTGTTCTAATGCAACAACTAGCATGAAGTGTAAATGAGAGTTGTCAAGTTGCCAAACTTTATGAATAAAAGAGGCAGCTAGCTATCTTGAGAGGATGCAAGGAAGTGGAGGTTTAGAATGATGAGGACTTTAGCCCAAGTTGAGGCAGCTAGCTATCTTGAGAGGATGCAAGGAAGTGGAGGTTTGATACAAGGAGGACTTTAACCCAAGTTGAATTGATAAAGTCACAATATCCTAAAAATTGACAATGGAGATCCTACCCTAAACTAGATAGGTGTGTCCCCACTTCCCCTAGTTCATGGCCTTGCCCTTAGCCTGGGCCAAAAGTGGTAAACAACACAAGTAGGCATAGAAATTATTGGCATCTAATGAGGTGAGCCAACATGCACTTGAGGGGCCCAGTTTTGTTTGGCTTTTCAGGAGGGGGAGGGGTGTGTGTGTGTGTGTGTGTGTGTTTTGGATTTTGTGAGTTTTTGTTGTTCTCAATGTGTGCCCATTAAGTTTCCAATGAGCTCCCCACTTGTTCCCCAACTCTTTTTTGCCTTGTAACATGCTGTTGGGCACAAGAGCACATAAGGGCATGTTGTTACAAGGCCAAAAATGTGCCATCAAATGCAAATCCAAAAAACACCTTTTTTGACTTGTGGGTATCTAAATTCTCCCTGCATTGGAATTCAGATTCAGATTCAGATTCAGCATTCAGATTCTTGCTCTCTCAAGAATGCTGTGAAACAACCAAGTTGTAGCAAATGCTTAAGTTCACAACTTCAGTCAGATTTGCAAAGTCAGGAATCATCATCACCCTCACAACTATTGCTTCCTTGTCTGGAGGTGCACAATTTTACACAGGCGAAAACACTTCTCTTTGAATCCTTTCTAGACTCAAAAGCTCCTGATTTCCCAGTCTTCAGCATGATTGTATAACCATGAGTGACAACTGTTGCCAGCTCCATAGGATTTGGGATGAACTTGGAATGTGCATTTGCAGCACTTGTGTCTCAGCATTAGCTCTAGTCAGATTTCAAGAAGTCTCTCTAAATAGGTTTCTATCACCATGTCTTCACCAGACCTTTCCACTGATCTCTTTCTCCTATCTCTCACCATGTCTTCACCAGACCTTTCCACTGATCTCTTTCTCCTCTCTCTCACCATGTCTTCACTAGACCTTTCCACTGATCTCTTTCTCCTCTCTCTCACCATGTCTTCACCAGACATTTCCACCGATCTCTTTCTCCTCTCTCTCTCTCTCTCTATTTTTCCTTGCCTAATAGCATCTCCAGCAATGCCCAGTATGTGACCCTGCACCCGAAATCTTGGATAAGGATTATCAGTCAAATCCAGTGAATCCCTTGGAAGACTGCTGGGCCCCTGAAAAGTTCACAGATTTTTTCCCTGGAGGGTTCCGCCCTGGAACACTCTTGAAAACCCAGTCAAATCATATTTATTGACTGCTCGCTGTTTCTGATCGGGTAGATAGTTTGATTGGTCCAAGTGGGTTGCTATCACCTAGTAGTCTCCCACCTACTTGGAGTCCTAGTTTCAGTTTTATGGGCGGGGTTGGAAAAAAGTTAGTAACTAAAATTTTGGACGTGAGAAATATTTTTGCAGGGTCACACACTGAGCGTTGGTTGACATGCTCTGAAGAATTTGGTGTCGTCTGAAAATCTTCTGAAACGACAGCCAAGAGTTGATGAACAATTCCAAATCATCATTTTTGTGATCAGACATTATTAGGCTTGATGTTCAAGGACCAAGCATCAAGCTTCTTTCTTAGTTTGTTGCTCAAGTCAAATTCTCTAATTTGACTTGGGTAGGTAGTGTTTCAGCTTTTGGTTTTCGGACTCCAGTCAAAAAAATTCTCAGTTGTTATGTGTAGTAGCTTGAATCCCTAAAACATGCTGTTCAGTTGTTTTGTCTGGCTTGAATCCCTAAAACATGCTGTTCTTTTTTAGTCAGCTCTCTTGTTGCAGATGGGTGACAAATACATGTGCAACCATTTTGGATCAATTGGACTCAAAGCTGGTGGCAATAGGACTTTTGATCACCATGGCAGCTGCAGTTTGACTTAGTAGTTTCCAGTGGAAGCAGCCCACCACTTGACTTCCATTTCATGCCTACAAAAGCTTGATCTGATGTTTTCATGCTTCCCCTAATTTCACATTTACAACATCATTGGCATAATTCCTTATCACATTTCTCTTCCCAATCTCTACACCTCAACTGATCTGGAACCTTTGCTTCTATAATCTACAACATTTAAGAAAAGGTTGGGTACTCATTGGGTTCCAAAGTATCGAAATGGTTTGGAACACTTTAATGTATTGCATCAAAAACCATGCAACATCACTTTTGAGAGTGCTCAAATAGGTAACTCCCATGATCCTCCTCCAAGCAAATCAGCCGAAATGAAGAGTTATTCAGAAAAGAGGATTTTCACATGTCCCAAGATTAGCACAACATTCAAATGCAAGGGGCCATTTTACTAGAAACACAACAACAAAGGGGAAACCACTGAATTAGAATGTTAAAGGTTTCTTTCCCCCACACAACACTACAAATGAATGGACTTTTGACCTAATTTCAAACACATGTTTTTATTGATGAGGAAGTTGCAAGTCTAAACAAGATGTTTAGTAAAACATCATGTTTTCCACTAAAAATCATCACCACCTTCAAAGCCCATGATGCAAACACATTGTTCACCAACAAAAGGGGAAGTATGTATCATGTGAACTGAATATACAAACAAGTTTCAAATTTATGGAAAAGCCAAAACAAAATGGTTCATCATTTCATTTGTTACTAGTGTGGCCTGTGCCATTGGCCCAAGTGTTACCACATCCTCAACTGATTTTTCCTTCCAAAACCTGTTTTTTTGGAATTTATTTGAATTTTCAGCAATAGAAATCACTTAAAAATCAATATTTCCCACATTCCAATTATAAATCTTACCAAATAAATTCCATTAAATCCTGCTCATCAAAATCTTTCCAACAACACCAAAGGCACATTCCAATTCTTCCAAAATTTTCAGTTAGAATTTAATTTAATTAAAATGAGAAAATCATTCAATATTCAAGAACTTTTGTACCGCGAGTCCAAACATCATGGAATCAAGCCCATGTACCCTTCCTCGTCAAGAGCTCTCCAAAGACACCAAGAACAAGATCTGAAGCATCCCGGTTCGGTGGATCTCATAATTACAAAACAAACTACCTACCTTCCTTCATAGATAAATCATAGTAAACAACCAACAAATGGGGGAAATTGAAGACACATTTCAAAACAAATCATGGAAAGAGAGGTCCGCAAAGCACAAGTTATGGTTCAAGAGTGGTTAGTAACTTGGGCTCCACATTGATATGCATTACACCTGATGATGAAATGACAAAATAGAAATAAGGGTTTACATTTGAAAGCTTTGTTATTTTTAGATATACACAGGATTCAAATTGTACAAAAGATTGCCCAATTATCATCCAAGGGGAGATTTAGTTAGTCATCCTTGTTTTAATTCATTAAATTTTGGAAGCAATTAGGGTGGATAAACATTAAATGAACTAAGCAAGTCGGGTTTAAATCCTTGAATTAGGTATTTAAAAGAGAAATTTTTATTGGAAACTAGCTTAATCTCAAAGAAAAACAAGATATTAATCTCTTGAAATAATCTCAACATATTGAAATGAAATAACACATATTTACATTTGTATCAAATTACATGTAAACACGTGCATGAAATTGGAGAGACACAAATATTTAAATTTTTATTTGAAAGGACCAAAAAAATACCAAAAGACATTGAAAAAAATAAAGAGGTTTATTTCTCTTTCAATATCTTAGGATCCATAAGGACATTTTGAAACATAACAACTTGTAAAATGTTTATTTTTAAAAATTTCCAATTTGGAATCGACCTCTAATAAATTTGTAGTTTGGAATTATCTTTTTCTACGACCTAAAACTATAACCCATCCCACCTAAACTACTTTCAATGAAATTATCGTCACTGGAATTAATGTAGTCACACCAAATGTACATCTCAACAAAGGAGGAAAAAATTTGACCAATTGGTGCATTGTTTAAATTTGGGAACAATTGCTACACAAGACCATTTTCACATTTGCAAGGTCTTATGAAAATATGTAAAAACTTTTCTAGAAGATTGTCAACATCACATCTTTTAAGCACTACTAAAAAATGTGTGGACAAACCATTACAACCAACCACCCAATTCAACTTTGGGTGCTCTTCACATGACACAAACCATTCATGATTTTGTTGAGTGAGCAAATCCCACTAAAAACTCACCAAAGTGGTCATGTAGTGGAAGGCAATGGTGGTTTAGGAATTTTTTGCCTGAAATGCCTTCGGGCATGGTTGAAAATTTTCACCTCCACCTTTTCAAACCAATTGGGTGGTTTTTCTTAGTGGTCATTCCAAGCATTGGGCACAAGGTTAATCGCCTTACAAGGTAAGAAAGTAGATAGGTAGGTAAATTATATTGAGGTTAAGGTAATTAATATATACTTAAGTTAGGTAGAATAGGATATGTACTTTAAGTCATTATTAGAAATTTTGGGTTTTGCAACTGTCGTTTGTAAGTAAAATTCAGTTACATGCAACACTTGCAATTACAAATTCGTGTAGTTGCCTAAGACAAGTTGCACATGATATTTAATTGCATGCTACACTACGTATGCAACATGTATGTACAATGTTAATATACATGTTCATCCATACATACCAATCCAAATGTAGTTGCACCTTATGTGCAATTCTAATTACAACTATAGTGTAACTAATCAAAATATAAAACATGTTTCAAATTGAACAACTTACATTTGGACACATGTCATTTTTAAAAATTATTTTTGTGTTTTTTTTAAAAAAATTCGTTGGATTAATTCCAATTGTTAAAGTTTTTGCCACTAAGATGATGACACGTGGCACACCATGGAACATTCATTGACCATTTGACACGTGTTCATTTATTTAAAACACCAATAATATGGTGACACGTGGCCATTAAAGCCCACCTATTTTTAAAATTTTAAATATTAATTAATAAAATATAAATCATCCAATTTAAGCCTAATAAGATGTTGACATATGGTGCCTAAGTAGGCAGGTAATTATTAAACCCTATTAGGTAACTAGGTTTACTTAAGTATGTAAGTAGGTTGAAAAGTAGCTAGGTTTAGGCTATATAAATAGGTTTAAAATAATCTGATTTTATTTTTAGGTTTAACCATTTCATAAAGGTCAAGCTTTTTTTTATTCATTCATTTCCAATGACACTTGGTATTTTGTTAGTACATAGTTATTGCCCCTAATTATATATTATGGAATCCAAAAGATATGGGATAAAAAAAATTCCATTTAAACTTCATTAACCAACTTAATTGCACATTAGATGCAACTACTGTATTAAAGTATACAAGCCCAAGGAGTGTTCTCTTGCTTCTAGTGTTGCAACAAAACTTGAAGCCCTCCTCGTAACACATCTAACAAACCAAGAATTGTCGAAAACGGATTATAAATGATAAAATTATGGCCCCTTAAAGTGAAGGGGATCAAAAACTCAAAAAAACAAACCACTAAAAACTATAAAGGCCAATTCTTAAACACCCAAAAACTTCCTTCTATGTTGTTCTATTGCTATTAGATTTCAAAGATGATTTATAATTTCCAGTGGTGTTCCTATAACACTTTAAATCATTTAAAATGAATAAGAAACAATAAAGTTATGAGGTTTGAAAATGGAGGGGCCCAAAGAGAAAAAAAAAAGAAAAAAAAAAACAGTTTGTAATTTGGAAAGCTTATTTTTCTTCTTTCTTCTCTTGTTAATTTTTCAACACTCCTTTTCTTTTGCACTCCAATAATTTAGTTTAGCCATAATTATTTTAGTATAATTTAGTTTAGCCTAATTTAATTTAACCATAGTTAGTTTTAACCTAATTTAATTTAGCCATAAATAATTTAACCATAATTCATATAGCCTATTTTAATTTATCCATAAATATTTTAACCATAATTAATATAGCCTAATTTATTTTAGCCATAAATAATTTAACCTAAGTTAATTTAGCCATATTTAGTTGGGCCTAATTTAATTTAGATTAATTTAGCCAAACTTAATTTAACCATAGTTAGTTTTAGCCTAATTTATTTTAATTTAGTTTAATTTAACCTAACTTGGTTTAATCGTGGTCAGTTTCACCCTAATTTAATTTAGTTTGATTCAATTTAGCCATAATTAATATAACCTAATTTACTTTAGCCATAATTGGTTTAACCTAACTTAAGTTAACCATAATTAGTTTGGCCTAATTTAATTTAGCTTAATTTAATTTAGCCATAATTATTTTCACCTATATCAATTTAGCTTTGGTTAGTTTATCCTAATTTAGGGTTATTTAATTGAGATCAGCCATAATTAGTTTAACCATGGTTAATTTAAGTTTTTAGTTAATTTAGCTTAGGTTAATTTAAGCTAGCTTGAGTTAGCACAGGTTTAACCTTAGTAGTAAAGGTACATAATACTAGTATACATAATCTATGTTGATATATTAAGTATATTAATTTAAGTATGTATAGGTTTAGGCCATTATTTTTATGACACGTGTCCATGTCATACACATATAATTACACTTTAGTTGCACACATAACCATATGGCCTAAAATTATATAATACCAAATTTGTAGTTGTAAACATGATCAAAATAGTTGGAAATAACAACCAATTGCATGCTAGTTGCATAGTGACTAATTGCAAATGATAGGATTTCTAATAGTGAGTATGTTTATAACTTATAACGAGGTTAGGTGTATCATAATTTATAGGGTAAGTATATGATTTTTTATGTACCTACCTAGGTATATAATGATTCGTATTTATGTTCAGGTAGGTTAAGCCTACTTAATTACATGTAGCTAGCCTAAATATAGCCTAACTTTTACACACCTAGTTTATACATACTTAAGTTATATGTATTTAATTTATATGTACATAAAATCTACATACTTACTTTATACATACCTAGCCCTATATATAATTTACATTATCTAAATACCTTACCCTACTTTGCCTATACCCTACATATATCACTATGCCAAAACTTAACATTTATATTGGGACAAATTTGGCTAATGAGTATTTTCTAGTTATACAGTTACATATGTCATGTTTTTGTGCGTAGTTGTATTCTTGTAACCTTAGATATGACTACATGACTAAAAGTTTTCATGGATATGATTATGTCATTAAAAATCTTCTTCATGAACACCAAATAATTATTTAATAATATATAATTTGAAACATTAAAAACTTGTGAATTAAAAGGGAAAATAATTAGAACATAATCATATGTATATACTTAATAAGCATATTATAAATTTGTAGATGATCAAACACATAATTAATGGGCAAATAAATGACTAACATTTTATAAATTTTAGAAAATTTGCTTTAAAATCACTAATTATTTAATGTGAATTTATGGATTGTGGTTTTAAAACATTTGGGGGGATTTTTTTTTGAAAAGATTCCCAAAAAAATGGAAAACAATGTTAAAGTTTTTGAAACCACAAAATTAAATAAAAATTTGATGCCTAAAATACAATTAAAACATTCAAGTTGGGACTCTTGCACAAATGTTTAAATGAATATCTTCTTTGAATTTCTTGAAATTAAATAATCAAATATATTCTTATTAATGATATCCAAAGAATTTTCTTAAAAATCCACATGCCCCAAAATGGCATTGTTTTTCATGTTTCCATGTGAAGGGTAGCAAATAATATAAAATTTGATCTTTATTCATTTATCAAAATATTTGGTCATACAACTTGGAATTTTTAATAATTTATATTAAATCACATTTAATGAACTAAAGAGAACATTAAAAATAAGATTAAAACTTACTACTCAAAAAAACATTTGATAAAAATTATGAAACTAAAAAGCTTGTGTGTAAATTAATAACTATGACATTTAAATAAATTTTATAACATTTAAAATAATTTAGAATAATATTATATGTTTCATAGATAACATATTTTATTTTAAAATATTTTTTATAACTACAAATAAATATAACATAACATTTATACAATTTTTATTGATTTGTTATATTGTTGAAAGGTGGGGAAACACATACGCGTGCACACTTGCACACACACACCCAAAAAACCATGTTTATTTACAAATCGTTTTATGAAAAAATAAAAATAAAAATTCAAGATATCATTGTTTTTCAAATGTATGAAATAATGAAGATTCAAATGCATTTTCAATCAAATTACTTGACATTTTAATTTTAAATTTTTCATAGATGTTTAGATTTTGGAAAATTCTTTTAAAATGAAGTTTATTTATTTTCATTTGGACAAAGTATGAAAAATACAATAATGGTCAAAGTTGGGTACTTTTGTGTGGGACAATGGATGATGTGAGATAATTTTGTAAATTTATCATGTATCCTTTGTCAACAAGTTGAATTTTGTAAACTATATAACTAGATGAAAAAGTAATAGTCTACACACAAAACATGCATTAAATATACTCAAAGTGCAAATATTATTTGTTATGAGCCAATAAAAAAAGTTTGTGACCAAAAACTAAATAGGATGCTACTTACCTACCTAGTTAAGCCTACCTACCTACCTATTCCTACCTACCTAGGTGGCCTATATCTAGGCCTAGTCTAGTAGCCTAGTTTTAGGTTTCGGCTTAATTGTTTAGGTTTAAACTTTAAGGTTCCTAAACCTACTTAGGTACCTAGCTTTAAGCCTAGCTTAGGTTTAACCTAAATCATTTAGGTTCTAGCCACATGGCATAAACTAGGTGGCTAATGTTTAAATGCCACATGGCTTAACTTGGGTGACCAATGCTTAAATCTTAGGCGGCAAAATTTGAATGGTTGATGTTTAAATGCCAGGTGGTAGAACTTGGATGGTCAATGTCTAAATGCCACAAGGCATAACATGGGTGGCAAGTGTCTAAATGCCACATGGCATTGGACCAATCAAAATTATGTTTGACCAATCAATTAGGGTTTGACCTTAATGACATCCACACAAAACCACCCATAAAACCACTATACACTTGTTATACACTTGTATACATTTGTTGCTCGGACAGTTAAAAAAAAACCATTATTAGTTTTTTTTTAACCAAACCACCCAATCACCAATTCAGTGGTTTCCTTATCCATTGGGGACCAACCATTACCCTAAACCATTAAGCCTACTAGAAACCCACATAGTGGTACCAGTACAAATTGAGTGGTTTGCATAATGGTCCAACCACATATAGTTTAGCAATGAAGAAAATAATGTGAGCTTGGTTAATGAAAAAAAAAAAAAACTTGGCCTATCCATAATGAAAAAATATTTAATTAAAAAAATTAGAATAAATATATTTTGTAAAAAATAACAACTAAATTTCACTTGTGGTCATAAAAAAGAAGAAAAATTAAAAAGGCTACATCTAAGGTAGTTAGGTTAATCATTGAACACATGAAGATTCCAAACAAATTCACACATTAGGAATGGTTTTTTTGGGTAAGGAAAACTTGTGCCTCATTTTTGGGCACATCCACAACCTCAAAAATCAAGTGATTTGGTGAAAAGATGCAAAAATTATGCCTCCCCAAAAGAAGTGTCCATTGGGTGGAATTTTTTAAAAGCAAACATTTGTTTTTTGTATGAACAAACATTTTCTCCTTCCCAATGTGCATTCAAAATTTGAAAAGTGGACAAAATTTGACAATTGAGAAAATGGAATTCAACAAAAAATTAATTCATTTTTTTATTTAAAAAAATTCATTCTCCATCAATGGAAAAAATCACTACCACAATTTTTTTAAAAATATCTACAATCATGGGCAAAACCATGTTTGTAAAAATATAGGTTGCAATATATTGGTTGTTGGGTAAAAATTATAAGTTAATTAGTTTTTTTAAAAGGTACATTTTATTCAAATAATCAATTTAATTATAATATAAAGTATGTAATAATCTGAAATAATGGACTGTAATTAATATAAGGTGGCTTTAATATGTATATATTAGAAAATTAAATAATAATAGTGTGATAAAAAATAGGTTGGACAACTATTTAATACCCCCCCACCCCCAAATGGTCATTTGATGCATGTAGATCCCAAACTTTGCATTAAATGTCCCCCCCCAAAGCTTTTAACACCTTGGGTTTGGTGCACTTGCTTGTATAAGATAATCTTGTGTTGTTTTATCTTACGTTATTGATCATGGTCATTGATTTTATGTCCTAATTCTGGTTGTTGTCTTTTCATGCTCCTAATTGTGGTTCTTACCTTTTCCATCCCAATCATAATCGTCGCCTTTATTTATGTTCATGATCACGGTTATCATCTTTTCTTATATTCATGATCATGTTTATTGCATTCTTTTGTGCACACCCCCACCCCTTCTTATGTTCATGATAATGTTCATTAGTTTTTCTTGTGTGATCATGTTTGTCCTCTCCCCAAACTTCTATCTCCTTTTCATGGGTTGGTGGTGTGTTACAACCTTGCTACAACATGACCCTTGGATTTTTGTGAAACAATTACCATGGGTGTGCTCACAATCAAATGAGCCAAAAAGGATGTTGGGTGACAAAAAAATAAAATAAAATCAAAATTAGAGAAATATTTATGTTTTTCTATTTAAAACCATGGTAGGCATGGCGAGTTGTTCCTTTTTCATTCATATGAATGCCAAAGAATGCAAACCAAAAATTCATTTGATAAAATTTTAAGTTTAAGTTTCAATTTAAGACTTTTAAAAGTGACACCTATTGTGTCAAAAGGAATCAATTTTGCAAAGGATTATCAAAAGGACTCATATAAAATAAAACAAAATTGATGGGAAAAAAATTAAGAAAATAAAGACCTATTAGACACATTAAAAAAACACCCATACCTTAAAACATGTGGAAATCTAAAATTTAAAAATTCAAAGAACTTTCCAAATTTGATCCAAAATTTTAAAACTTCAAAAGGTTTTAACCATATATAATGGGGTAGCTAAAAAACCATGAGCATGATGTGTTAAAACTTTGTAGCTTATTATACAAAAAAAATTGGTTATGATTTGAAATTTTTATCATTTAAAAAAAAAAAAAAATTGAATTTACAAGGAATCAACACACTTTCAAAAATTCATATTTATCCAAAATTTATAAACAAAAAAATGTCATATACTTGGACAATTATAAACATTTATTATAATAATTTACCAAAAAAATTGTTCAAAAATTCATTTACATATGAAAGAGTTGTTTTTGGGCAAAAGGTCATGAAATCCTTTTTAAAAGTAAAATCATTGGCTCGTTTGATCTCATTTGCACCCCCTTTACCCTAGATTTTTTTGAACTTTTAATGTAACCCTTGGGTTGACACTTTTGAACCCTAAAGGATGGGCTTTGAATCTTGCAATGAAATTTTGATGAAATGTGTCCTTTGCTTCTTTTAATGTAATTATAGACCAAACATTGTGAAAATCTATTTGTTGATGTTTTTTTAGTTTAAATTTTTATAGCTTCCTTGTCTGTGGGTTTTTGTTGCAAAATCTTTAAATATTTGTTCGAGGTTATTACATGTGACTCATTGTAGTTTATTAACAACTTTTTCCCCTTAGTTTTCCTTGCAAGTAGATGTGGTAATAACTAATTTTAATAAGACATAAAGGAACTTGAATCACATTGGCAAAATTGTGAACTTTCAACAATTCACTAATGACTCCATGTAGGTCTACTAGTAGGTCAAAAATAACTTCTGTAGCTTCAATTTCTTTTGCTACAAGACTTGGATTCATAAGCATTTCCACATATTATTTCAAATTTGCCTCCTAATCAAAAACTAAAATTCTACTTCTACATCATCTTGAATAATTGTTTATGTTCATTAATGGTGTGCCAATTCCATTTTTGCCCCATTGTTAACTTTCATCAATTGTTCCATCAAATACGTCATCATCTAAAATGTTAATAAATTTTGATATGTATACATCACTTGGTTTTGTTTTGTGATCCATGGCCTTGGGATTGAATGGCCAAATTCTTGTTGCCCTAAACTCATTCATGATGTTTTTTTAAAGACAATGTTTGATTTAAAACCTTGTCCACCCAAGCAACAAGTGTACATTTATCTAGTTCATGTAAGATCGCAAACTCGATAATTGTGGTAGTAGCATAAGGAGGGATGCCAAGTAGAAGTAAATAAAAACATGGAAAAAATATTGAAAAGGGCATTACCTCAAATAAAGAAACAAATAAAAGTGTTAAAAGTCATTCCCATGATGAAACTAGAATTCAAGGTTTGAGTTTTTGAATTTTTCTTTCAAATAACACATGTAACCATGATTGACTACAATTGCAAACCAAAACTTAGGTTTATAAAAAAATTCAATTGTGGCATTATACAAAAATACTTGCAAAAGATCAAAAATTAACACATGTCTAGTAAAAAAGTCCCATGTAGAGAAGACCTCACACACTAAAAAACACTTGCAACATGTTAATTTGGAAAAAAAAAACACCTTGAAATAACATTTGAACCAAGATATTTTGGAAATAACACCTTCAAATTACAACCCTAACAACATGTCCAACCAAGTGAATAATTACCACAAACACATATACAACTTGAAAACACTCTCACAACATTTAAGAATCTCAAGGAAAATGACTAATTAAATGTAACCCCATAAAGAGCTCTAAAATATACTATAGGTCCAAGAGCATAGTGCCTTTTCTTAAGTATGGGTTGTTTTGAATGTTGTGAATATGAATTAACCCAAGGCAAATTTGTGCACCATTTTGATTCCAAAATGCATTAATCGTCCTCTTCTTTAATTTGGGTAATTTAATACATTTCTAGGGATTACACTCTAAATTTACATTCCATTAAAGATATCCAAAATAAAAAAAAGACAAAGTTAATACCTTGAATTTCGTCATATCATAGGGTCAGAATCAAAAAAAACTTACAAAAAAGTACATTGGTATTCAATGAGAAGAGAAACTCAAAACACCATCAAAATTGATAACTTTCTAAGTTTCACCATGTCTCTCTTTTTTCCAAAATGTCTTTATTGCTAGTACATAGATTTTCACTCCTCCTACTTGTACAACTAATATAATTTCTCTCAAACCTTGTGCATTAAATGTTGAGATTCAACATTTCACACTAAATTTCAGCATTTCATACTAAGATTTAATAAAATTTCCTTACTTTGCGAATACCACTTAAAGAAAGGTTAGGGGGTGAAAAGAGGCCCAAAGACAAGGTGAAAATAGGGTGATTTTATATATAATTTTATTGCCTAACTAAAAATCAAAGATGGTATTTATGCCAAGAATCCCATACCTTTTTTATTGTTGGGAATTAATGAGTGTACTTTAAATTTGTATTCAATTGCAAGACTAAAAATCGACAAAGTTATTTACTATTGAAATCTCCATGTTTTCTTTATTATTTAGAGTTAGGATGTGTGCCCTAAGTTTTCATGCCATTGCAAAATCGAAAATCAAGGAAATTTTTTACCATGAAGATTCTTGTCCCCTCTTTCTTGTTGGGAGCTACAAAATGTGCTTTGAGTTTGCATTCTATTACAAAACCAAGAATCAATAAATTCATTTTTACCACTAATACCATTTGATAAACTTCGAGGTTCAACAACATCCTCGTCAAATATGCTCCAACTTACAACACACACCCTAAACCATTAACAATTAACATTATACACAAAAAAATTCAACACTCCAAAAACAAATTTTGACACCTTAAAACATTCAAAAATTGTTTAGATAAAGATGAAAATTCTTTTGTATTTGCAACAATTTGTAGCTATTACAATAGATAATCACTTTGAACTTGTTTCTTAATCTTTCCACATTTATAATTAAATCTCAATGAATGCATGGAAAAAATTTATTGGAAAAGAAAACTAGCATGCAACAAAACTTAAAACCAAGGCAAAAAATTTGTAATGGTGGACAAAAGGAAAGGGTAAGTGGCTAGCAATTCCTTAAATGTGATGGGAGAACAAAGCTTCATATAACAACCTAAAAAATGTAGTGATAAGTAAATGTGTACCAATGTTAAGTGAACACCCAAATTGTTGAATAGGAATAGGTGGTTTTGAATCTAAGTATTTGAAACCTACCCAAACTTGGGTTCACTTTTGAGAATCAAATAAAATCGGATTCAAAAGGTTTCATTAAGGTTTTAAAATTGGAGTGGGGACTAACCTTCATTTCCAAAAGGCTTTAAAATTGAAATCAAACATGTGGTTTGGATCCAAGTTGTGATTTTAACCAAAATCGAATTGGGGTTTTGATAAAAAAAATTAATTCTAGTTATAGTTCCCAATTAAGGATTTTAAATGAAAATTTTAAGGTTTAAGGTTTTTTAATGGTTTTTGTTTACTAACCATTTTTTGTTTCGTGTTACCATCACCAATTTTTTTTAAAATCACATTGCTTGTTTTTTTGGGCTAGTCTTCTTCCTACTTACAAATAAGTTATTCACTAGATCTTTGTGACATTATTATTTGTTCTCTTGTTCTGATTATCATCATTGTGTTTTATAAGTTGATTTAAAGGTTGTGTGTTGTCATGATGTTTGTCTTCTTAATGTTAACGATGTTGATTGCAGGTTGAAGTGTTGTGATGGTGTCGATGGTTGTTGTAATGGTGGTTCAATGATTGTTTTTCCTCTTGCCTTAGTTATTATTTTCCTAGGGATGGTTTTTTTTTTTTGGATCATTTATGTGATTGAAAAAACATTTATAGGGCTGCAAGTGTGAAATATCATTTTTTTTCTTCAACTATATGAATAAAACATACCACTTATGAACCCTTTGTAATAACAAAAAATTTAGAATAATTTTTAAATATTTGTTCCATGATTTTTTTAGTTTTTAATTTTGTAATATGTAATGCAATTTTAAAGTTTGTTGGTGACAAAAAAAAATTACTTTTATTAAATTAAAATTTTCAATCCTTGGAAAAAAATTGGGTATTTCTAGGTTTTTTGGATGTTTTGCATATTGGAACCAAGACTTAGAATTGGTTTAATTTGAAATTAAGTTTTAAAATCAAGCAAACTACCCTAGAAAATAATTATAACCAAAATCAAATTCTAGTTCTTTAAATAAACACCAAAAGAAAATTAGAATCAATCCCTTGAATTTTTTTAACCAAAAGCAACAATTCTTCCTATAACTTAGGAACCATTGGTGTGTACCTTTAGTCTAATTCAAATTTGAAATAAATCTGAATTAATAACAATTGTTTGCAAATTGAAACAAATGGAAAGTCTTTAATGCATTGCTTGATGAAGAAATCTATTTGGTTGGTATGTACAATGCTAACCATTCAATGTGAGTTCCTATCATTGTAATTAAATGGTGAAATTTTGTTTTTCAAGAAAAAATCAAATAGATTGATGGTACCACTTTAATGAAAATAGTTTAAAAATTAATGGGGATTATGATTAATACATCAAACATTGCATACCTTCGAAAATAAAATGTACCATGATGTGTAATTTGAAGTTTTTTCTATGAATAAAATGAACAAAAGTTATGTAGTTTCGAAACTTTATGATATATTTAACATGAAATCTAAACCAAAATTTTTTATTAATGGATTGTGATGATTGCAAACTAGGGTAAAAGTGGGCAAAAAGGACCCAATCGCAACCTTTTGAGTCACTATGATTAATTTTGAAAAGATGATGTGGCAACATGGGATTGGATGAAATCCTGAGGTAATGCTAAATATCGATGCTTAAACAATGTTTTTACACTATTTCATTATACTGAAAAACACTCGTTATGGACTTTAAAATGTGTTGAAAAGTATTCAATATTTACTAGATTACCTTTCAAACTTATCTACATGTTATATTAATATATTAGAAAGGGCTTCATATAAATACAACATATACTTTCAACATTAACTTAGTTTATGAGACTTATGAATATCAAAACCAAGGACTAATTACATCAAAATTGACTCCTATTAGCTTGGTGTTACCCAATAACAATCATGAAAGTATTTTACAAAGTATAATATTAAATTTGAACTATCCTTACAAAATTATTGTGAAATTACAAGAAATTTTAGTTTCATAATTTGCACAAAAACCATGATTTCACATTTTATATTTTACAAAAAAAAATTTATATAACATCAAAATGCAAAGAAAAAAATCAAAATTTAATGTCACAAGCACACAAAAACTACCATGCCAATGAAACATAAAGGTTCAAAAAAAAATTAATTAAATAAATCAATATATAACTCAAAATCACACAACACAAAAACATAAAACAAAATTATGAAATGAGCACAAACATTATTTTATTCAAAACATGAAACATAAATGACAAATATGAAACAAATATTGTATTTTAAACTAATGTTAAATATTATAATGTTTTTAAAATTTTGAAAATGATGAAAAGAATCAATTTTAATTTTATACCCATTTGAGTAGATAATCAAACTTTCATGGTTTTTTTTCATATAATTTATCATTCAAAAAACCTTTTTCAATGTATTTTCAATTATATAATTTAAGTTAAGGTAAGTACAAAAAAAAAGGAGTTGCAAACTTCGTATTTGGAATCATAGTGACCAAACTTGTTTCAAATTTCCCCATTAAGTTTAAGTAAAAAAAGGAGTTGCAAACTTTGTGATTGGAATTATTGCAAATTTCCCATTTTGTGATGACCCATCTTCACCCAACAAGCTACTAGATTGCAACAGGAGCAGCTGAACTGGTGGTGGGTCTAGTATATTAATTAAGCTTCTATGAGCTTGCAACTTCAGAGCTAAATTTTTAAAAATTAAAATTAAAAAAATTAAAATTATGAGAGTTTTGATAGAGCAAAAGACAATATATAATTTATATTTTTTTAAGGTTTGAAATTTAGAGAGTCTGAAACTTGAGTGTGGAGATTTTGGGAGCTTTGTAATGTGATGATGATGTT
>Ga0209611_10000168_pt1 | contig 81998 bp, 72 predicted proteins | sample S1TSphgellanicum_3_FD_187693 | JGI IMG/M metagenome (GOLD analysis project Ga0209611, IMG submission 187693) | Host-associated microbial communities from peat moss isolated from Minnesota, USA - S1T2_Fc - Sphagnum magellanicum MG (SPAdes) (version 2) | ecosystem: Host-associated > Plants > Peat... | reverse complement strand
TGAGAGGTTGTGTAGGAATGAAGGCGGCGCGAATGATGAAAAGGCATGGAGCTGCATTGATGAGCCGGAAGTGGAAAAGGAGGAGGAGGCTTGAGAGAGAAGCCAAGTAAAAAAAAAGGAACGGGAGCGGTAGGGTGTGACGGATTCGGAGGAAGAGAAGAAACTCGGTGGCTGAGGAGGACGGAGGCGCATTATTCTGATAGACTGTGGGAGACTGGGAGTACTGAGAGAGGAGTGAGAGCATATCTCCTTAGGACTGTTGTTTTTGGTTAAATTTCTCGACGAACAGGCAGTAGTGAGAAAGCTGGTGTTTCTCAGATTATCTGTGAGAATGAGTATGTAGAGCTTCATTTTGGTGAGGACTTGGCTGGTTGGTAGAGTTTTCCGCTACGCCATCAACTTGGCCAAGCAGACGATGATGTGCATATGTAGGGCAGGACTTCAATCAGTGTTTGAACTTTCATAAGTATCCTCGAGTCAGGCAGCTTGTGTCTTTCCTGGCTTGTCTTGTAAATATGAGATGTGAGTTATGGGTTCATACCATTCTGGATTGCCGATCTGTGTGTGTTGAATGCTGCGTTGGTTGTTGATGAGAGAATGCAGGAATGCTCAGAGACTAGGCACTGAGAGAAATGTATCTGTGATTGTGTTCTGTCCAAAAGCTCGGGAGTTCCAACAGTCCCTTGAACCCTTTTTAGTTAGGTCAGGGCGTGGTTCATTTCTTGCGCCCTCTTCTTTCTTGGTTACAGTGTTACATGCATCACTCGTTGGAGAAATGATGACATTTGTTATATAACAATTTCCACGTACTTTTTGAAATGGAGGCACAACAAGGTTAACTATGGACAACACCCCATTCATTTAAAAAAAATAAAAATGTTATAACAAAAAGGTAAATGAAAATGAACATAAACATAGGGAAAATGTGGAAAAAAGGTAGATCAATCAAGAAAAGAATAAAACCATACACACACGTACACATAATATGTAAACAAAAAAAACATATGCATAAGAAATGCATAATAAAAGATGTTGTGGAACTATAATCATTTAAAAAATTAATACCTAGAGAAAAGACAAAGAATTTTTTTAAAAAAAAATCACAATGAAAGAAATATCAAGAAAAAAAGGTCATTCAAACATAAAAATAACATTATACCTTCTTCTTTCAAACCATATATCTCTTTCATTTTTTATTCATTTTGAGTGATTTAAAAAGCTATGGGTGTGAAATTTGAAGCTTTAAAAATGAGCTTTGAAATGCAAAAACATTAAACCAATGTATATAAATCTTAAGTTTTCAAATTAAAACCATTTTTTTTGTGCTTAAACCTTACATTTTCACCGCCCGTCACTTCAAAAAACATATCTTGCTCATTATTTAACCAATTCCAATGATTTTTATGACATTAGATGCACCAAAAAAGGGGCTGCAAAATCCTTTTAATGTTCAAAGTTGATTGACCAATGTGGAGAAAGTTATAAAACTTTATTTACAAAAAATTTCACATACTTATCTACATTACCATATTAAAATTACAATATGTTTTTCTTTGAACAAACACACTCCAAACATTTTATCCCATATTCTATACCCACAAAGGAATTCCACTAAATTATATAGAAACAACTTTTTCACTCTTAGTAACAACATTGTACTTTATGTCTAGTATGCAATGGAACATGGATTTTTGTTTTGTAAACAATTCTAGTAAAGAAAAGTGATTTCAATATAGTTTTATTTTGTATAGGCCATTTTAGTAGAGAGAATTATGTGGCCATTTGATTCTCCCTTCTTTAAAAAAGGAATAATTAAATGGTTGTTTTTGTTTTTTTTAAAACATTAGATTCAAATCTCCTTACTACCTAAGTCAATTTTTAAATTTTTTTTTGTTTAACCTTGGATTGCGAAGGACTAATTAGTGGCCATTAGGTGGTTATTTATTTGCTTAAAGACTGTTTGGTGGTTGCCAAGTGGTTTTGACCCTAGACTGTAAGGGACCACCCAGTGGCTGTTAAGTGGTTTCAATCCTAGATTGTGAAGGACCACTTGGTGGCCACCATATGGTTTTTTTTTTTTTTGCATGGAGATCACCTGGTGGCCATAAGGTGCTTTTGACCCAAGATTGTGAGGGACTACCTAGTGGCCATTAAGTGGTTTCAACCCTAGATTATGAAGGACCATTAAGTGGTTTCCACCTTGGACCGTGAATGACCATTTGGTGGCCACCAGGTGGGTTTTAAGCCAATTTTTTTTTGAAACTTTGAAAAGTCCACTTGGTGGCACCAGGTGGTCTCGACCCTAGATTGCCAGGGACTACTTGGTGGCCATGATGTGGTCTCAAGATTAAAAAAACAAAAAAAAATTTGAATTTTTGAAAAATCCCCCTAGTGGCCACCATGTGGTTTCAACCTTGGAATGACAAGGACCATTTAGTGGTCACCAAGTTATGTCAACCCTAGAGTGTTAAGGATTCGGTGGCCACCAAGTTGTTTCAACCCTGGATACCAGGGACCATTTAGTGGTTTCAATCTTAGATTGCTAAAGGGACTACCGAATACCACCTGGTGGCCATCAGGTGGTTTCCACCCTAGATTACCAATGACCCCATGATGGACTACCTTATAAAATTTGGTGAACACCCAATTTTTTTTTATGCTAAAAAAAAACATTTAAAGTTTATTTTTCATTACATTATTTTTGTATTTTTCATTGTATTTTCTAATCTAATTGATTATCATATGAACATTAGGTTTTGTTTGATGTTTTTTTGTGTAAATTAAAACAAAAACATTAAATGATGCAAAGGAAAGGAAAGGAATTTACCTCTTTGGATACAAATTGAACACTTGATAATTTGCTATGTAATTGGAAAATGTGAGCTTAAGTAGCTTTGTCAACAATTTTTGTTAAAATTGTGTAATGTTGTGCCTTCAAATATCAATCTCCTTTTGATGTTGTTGTCACATTCTTGATTCAAACCATAGCACATTGGCCTCCATTGTATGCTTCAAGAAGTTGTTCATATTCTATTTTGAATTGTTACCAAATTGTCATTCATGGTCCAGGGTGGAGACCACTTGGTGGTCATAAAATTTCAAGAATTTTTTGTTGCTAAGAACAAAAACATCTTGGTCAAAGTCACCTCCATCTGCAATCAACAATTGTTTTTCATTTTTGCTATCCTTTACACTTTTTACACCAATGATGATGACGATAATGGTAGCAGACCTCCAACTTTGAATAAAACTTTTGAATTCTCTATGGAATCCATGTGGAAAAATATGAGAACTAATTCAAGTTGGAATGTGAGGATTGATTACACAATAGTTGTTGATTTAGTTGTAATAACAACATGCATGTCACATTTCTCAAACCACTTTTAGACTTGGATTCAATGACAAAAATTTTCACCTTTGCAAACATGCCTTTTTGCAAATGTTGTTCATGCATATTTATATGAGGCGATTTCACCCTCAAAGTGATTGTGGTTAGAGCCACCTTGTCCAACAATCATAATGCAAATATGCATAACTTGGATCATCCATGTTCCTATTTTCAATTTGATCAAAGGTGCAATACCTATCAAGCACATTTGCTTCAAATGCAACATTTTTAATTTTGAAATCCAAATCATCCATTGCAACAATTAATCTAGCTTCCTTCATTGGAACAACATCCATTGTGCAAAAAGAAAAAAACTTACCAAAATGAATTTGACAATAAATAAATGAAGTAGCAATTGGTAAAATTAATAGTTACAAAAGCACATTTGGCAAAACATACACTTGCAAAAACATAAACTTGCAAATGAAGCAAAAAAATAAAAATCAACAAATAGTCAAAGTTTAAATCAAATACATTATTTTTATTGTGAAAAAAAGAAAAACAACAAACGTACAATTTTATGTTTATATGGGACAAAAGACCTAACTTAAACCTTAAACCTTTTTCTACTTTGTATTAACTTCAAGTAATTTTGATTATTGTAGATTTCAACATATTCATAGTTTAACAACTAAATTATTGTCTAATAATGGACAAGATATCAATACCCTTAGCATCTTATGAGTTTTAATTATGCACCTCATGCTTACACTTGAACCTTAAATATTTTAACTTAGATTTGAACGATATTAATACTTAAACCTTAAATTGGTTTCCACTATTTAACCATTATTTTCATTTTCACTAAAATATACTATTATTATTTGTTAAACATCAATTTTTTAATCATGTGCAAAATTTAGGCACACAAAAAAGTCAAAATTGAATTTTTTTCCCCCTGTTTTGGTTAGATGTATTAAGTGTTTGGTTTTAAACAAAAAAATAAAAATTGTTAAATATTTTAATTAAATTTTTGTGTTGAAAATTTTCCATTCCCCCAAAACAAATCAAAATTTTAAAAATATTTTCTTGAAAAAAATTCTTCATTAAGTCACCATATCACAAAAGAAAAAAAGAGAAAAAAATACCCACCCCCTTTTTCCAACCACCCCATCCCACAACACCAAAAAAATCACCTTCCTACCTTTAGAAATAACCAAACTTCTCCTTCCCATGCTACCCAAAAAAAAAACCCTTGGGTTAGTCCACATCCCCAAAAAAATTCACCTCTTTCAATCCCTTAAAAAAACACTCCTTAAGAAAAGGGGAGGAATTACCCCATTCTCCCTTCCTAATAAAAAAAAACTCTTTTGATTTTGATTTTTCAAAAAAACCCCTCAGCCCCTTTTCTTAAAGTTCCATTTACAACTTGTAATTCTTTCAATTTAATTGAATTATCCATTCCTTATACCCGTTGAAACCCCATAATAAAAAACAAACATGTAAGAGAAGAAAAAAATCAAATACCTTAAACGCCTTTGCTCTGCCTAAATTTTCACCTATAAACCACACTATACCCCCACCCAACTTTATAAACTAGTTGTGTTTGCCCCATGCCTGCTTGGTAAAACCTAAAATCATACATGCATGTCTACTATCTTAGGGCAATAATAAAATTTTATAACATAAAAGGCAACAACTTTTACAAATTAAAAAAAAAATCATTATGATTTTTGTTATTATATCTTCATCAAAGCCTTATTGAAATTTTAAAAATAACATCAAATTAAATAAAAATATTTATATCTCAAAAAAATATTTAAAATTATATTAACTAAAAAATTGATGTGTTTATTTTAATCAATTCTTGCATAATTTTTCAAGTCTCATTTAAATAAGATTTAAAGGAATTGAAGCTAATTATTTGTATGTTTATCAAGAAAATTTCATTAAAAAAATTATTCATATGAAATTTCTTTTACATTTCATAGTGCTATGAAACCTCACGATACAAAAATGCAAGCGACAACCCAAAAAATAAAATGATATAGAAACATGATTAAATTAGTCACCCAACATTCATATTTTGAAAAGAAACCCAACAAGTAGATGGGTAGACTTCAAAACAACCCATCAATTGGATGGGTGCACCCAAAATCTACACATGCCCGGCCATTAGCTTGGGTCAATAAAAAATTTACACACAAACCTATAACCTTATTCATTCATCTAACTTTTGATTCTCCGACCCCTATACCCGCTCACAAGGTGTTCCCTCAATGCCTCTGTGGGACAGGGCCACTAAAGAGTATTCATGAGCAACAATGGATGTAAAGCAAATCCAAAACTTGGGGTGAAACTGTTTCAAGGAGGACCAATTTAGGTTAGAAAGACACCCCCCTTTTTTCAACATATTTAGGTGAGAAAGTAGTTTGCTCCTTTCTTTCTTTTTCTTTTCTTTTTTTCAATAGAGTTATCCTCAAAGTCAGCCAAATTGAGGACAAGAACCCTGGGTATGGTCGGAATTTCAATTCTTTTGCAAGAAATTGTATTTGGTCAATTTTCATTATTTCATGCTGCCTTTAAACCCACTTAAAAAATAAGCAACAATTGAGGATGAAACCAAGGATTGAGAATGAAATTAAGGTCCAGATTGAGGATCACTTTAAGAATAGCTCTGATGGAGAGTTTTCATTCTGACATTGGATTGCATCCCCAGTTTTGGGGTACCTTTATGATTAAGTTTAATCTTATGAACTCTGTGAGAATCTTTTGTAGAACCGGCATTTTGAAGGTACCATGTATAGTTGCCTTGTCTACGGAGAGAGCTAAGAAAGAACAGTATGTACCTTTCACATGTGTGAACTTTTCTTCTGGCAAGTGTCTGTCACATGAGAGATTCTCAGTTCATTGGAGACTTTGTTGCATGATACGATTATGTCATATTAGACTTGTCATCTCCTTGAAACCAGTTGATATGACAAGTTTACTCCGATATATAATCCCCACTGGGTGCAAACTTCGGGTATAGTGTATAATCTAAGGATATTGATCAAGGATATGTGTATGTACTATGTGTGACTTACTCTCTCTTGTTGCCAAGTACTTAGTGTTTTTGACTTCTTACCAACATTCGGACCACTACAGTACTTACTACGGCCATGCTTCTCCTGAATTGCTTGTCATGCATGTGAATGGGAGGCACATTCCATTGGGCAAGTGTACAAGTTCATTGCACAAGATGTACTACTAACTTACCCAGATTCAAGCAAAGCTTTGTTGGGTTATTTTACATGGTGATTTGGGTACAAATTTCCCCTTTTAACACATTGTTCCTACGATACCATTTTAAGTCTTATTGAATCCAACTTCAGCTATTTTGGTTTTGAAAAACCACATTAGGCTCTGTGTTTTGTATTGTTCTTGTGGGACCTTTTTTTTTAGGAGTCGGTGGGTGGGTGTGAGTGTGGTCACATGCACAAGTTGTGCTATTCATTGCAATATTCCCCTGGAAGTTATTCATTCTTTTAACTAAACACTCGTTGCACATTGTAGGAATAGCACTAACATCTCAGCTCAGGTGTAAGTATGGTGGCTAAGCTTTGCTCGCACCTACACGTGACACCTAAGTTCTTGATAGAACATAGGGTGATGAATAAACTGAGTACACTAGCAAATTGTAAAGTTTCCTTTCCAAAGTTTTTATCTGGATTATGGTATGGTGTACATCCCTGCAGGACATGATTAATCTTTCAAAACTGGAAGTAAGCAAAATCAGTCAGTAAGTAGTGTAATACATAGTGTTACAGACATTGTTTCTTTTTTGGGTGAAATTTCACATTGTGACAACAATTAAAAAAAGCCCTTGCAACAGTTCAAAGGCTTTTCTGAGAAAAAATATGGCACATTTTTGTCCTCACGTTATGAGGACTTCAAAAAAATAATCCGCCATATTTAGACAGTAGGTTCTAGCATGTTGCCAACATATGGTATGATTCTTAAACTTTTTTACTTTCCTCTCTAACCTGTAGCCAAATTTGGCTAAATTCTCTTTTTGATGATTGCCAACACACCTACATCACAACTTTGAAAGAAAACACTGATTAAAGGTTCACTTAAATCTGTGGACTTTTTTTTTTTCGCAAAATAGAAAAAGTTGTGATGTGGCCGAAGTAGCGATCTTCCACAAGACAATTTAGCCAAATCTGGCTATAAATAAAATATGGCAGTAGAAAAATATTTTAAAAAATCTATTGCTTGCTACCTACTGGAACTCAATGCAGAAGTCTGGAGATTTTTTTTAATTTCGAAATTTGGCGGCTAGGAAGTAGTCCTGTGCTCTGAAGTAGCCTCCCGGATCTCTAGATTTGCAAGTTCACCCAATTCTGCTGACGCAAGTACATTTGTTCCTAAACAAAAAAGTTATCCGTAAAGTCATGGCCTGTTGGGCCTGAGTTGCACCCCCTCATTTGATGTTTCGTCCCCTCCTGGCTGTTGTCCACAAAGTCATGAAAATTTATTAAATAAGGGTATGAAATACTGAGACTTAAGGGATTAAATGCACCAAGCTTGGGAACATTTATAGCTACAGTACACATAGCAGCAGCAGTGAATGGTTGAAGGCGTTCAGAAAAAAAAAGACCTGGGCAAACTCAGATTAGCACCAAATTTGTTGCTAAACTGCATAACTGACTGTAATGAGAATTGACACAACCCTATTTTCATCCATGAAGGGAGAGTGACTATTACATTTCCATCCAAGAAGTGATGGGGTTATGGAATCATTGGGCCCATGAAAGCCAACATAGGTACTTTATTGGTACCTTGTGCTGAGTGATAGGTTCTCAACGAGGGATGAAGGTTGGATGTAATTGCATGTAACTCATCACCTAATACCCAATCAGGATGTTGAGATTCTCATTATGGTCCGCTATGTGTTGGGTAGTGCTTGAGGAGTGGGGGTGTTCCTGAAGTATCCAATGGAGCTGAGGGGGGCTTACTTTGGGACCACCTCGCTCCTTAGGTGATACCCTATCAAAACCTATAAGATTATATGTTTAAAAATCTTCTTACTACCCAATGGGGAAAAAGAGGGTGGCTGTTTTGGAACACAAAATGCATGGGCATTTCGTTTTTCAACTTCGTCATTGACATCAAAACACTATGCAAGGTTTAGGGTTCAGGGAATTAGAAAAAACTTCATAGGTTTTTATTAGTGTTTTGTGGCTCTTACTTTCCAAGAGAACCTTCAATCTCAGTTCCAACTCTTCTTCTTTTCTTTTTTTGGGGAAAGAACCACTCTAGCTAGAGTTCAATATTTTTTATAAAAAGAAATTGATAGAACCTCCAGTTCTAGATCTAGTTCTTCACATTTCAAGACTCCTGGTTCCTTGGTCTTCAAAACAAAATTTAATGCGCCAAGTCCAGTTTTATCTATGCCCAAAACTTGTTTTGTTTTTTTAGGTACAAGCATTTTACAACTAATAAAAATCAACCACCTATATCAACTATATGTTCCCACCCCTACCCCCAAATCTATTACTTAGAAAATTTAATACTCAATTTTTTAATGATAAACCATCAACGTATCTAACCACATTGGAAAAAAAAATTTGTTAAAAAACTGAAGAATTAGAACTTGCATAAAATTAATTTTGGTATCAATTTTGGTTCATGATTTAGTTCTAGCTAGAGCATAGTTCCCAATTCTAGTTTTAATTCTATTTCTTTTTTCAAGAATTAAAATTGATGATCCATTTATCTAGTAATTAGTTTGAGAATGGAAACTAAAACTGGAAACTAAACAACCCTAGTTTTTACCAATGCTGGGCAAGTACGCAATTTGTTGGGTTCTATACCAATGTTGGGTGGATATCTCAAGAAATTGCACATCATTCTTACAATGAAAAATCAATTTTATTTTTGCTTGTAAATATTTGCATTAAAATTTTTAGGCATTCATATTTCATTTTAAACCCTAGACCAAGGCAATTGTTTGCAAGACATTTTGTTTGCTTGAGTTTCTCCACCTTTAACCTTGTTGAACATTGCATGAAAAATGAAAATATTTTACTCCAAAATGAAGTGTGTGAAATGTTTTAGTGAAGCAAAAGGTGAGGATCAAATAATGGAAGAAATCCAAGTAAACTCAAGTTTGCAAACTAAAGAAATCAAAGTTCTAAAAAAATGATGAAAAAATAAATTAAGCAAAATTTGGAATTATTGCATTTCCAAAGGAAAAAGTGGAGGCTTCATAATATGAATGTTTTATGTTAGTCATTTTTTTTGTGAATGGCAATGCAAGAATGACATTTGATGCATGTGTTATATGTTATGTTATTCAAATCATTGTACTTTTCTTTAACCGAATAATGAAATTAAAGGAGGGTAAAATATTTTATTATAAGACAAGGTGGAATAACACATTTGAGAAAACATATTGAAGTAGACAATTTCAAAAATTTGAATTTTTTTTGAAGAAGTCTGTTTTGAAGTGAGAAGAAATTTAAAAAGTCAACTTATTAAATAAAAATTATATATATATAAAGTTGATCCATTTTATTTATTTCTACTTTCAAAAGAGTCTTTCAAAAAGGATAATGGGGAACAATTTTTGGAAAATTTTGCACTTTTGTTTATAAAAAGTCATTTGCCCTTGCATTTTGTGGAAAGTGTATGGTTAAATGTTTGATCTTGCATTTGTGTCTCCAAGTTTAGTTCCTTTCACAAAAGTTTTTTTCATATGATGTTTTACCTAGGCTAGTGGATAAAATAAAACAAACATATGTTTTGCCTTTCCTTGAAGAATGCCATTTTATCATTATTAGTTTTGATCTTTGGATGTTCAAGGGTGTTCGTGATATCTTTGCCTTAGTTATGATTTTTTTGGGAGCTAATTTAAAGTCAAAGCATGTGATTCTTGGTTTTTTTGAGGCTATTGAGATTATAAGATAGGCTTTGACAAAAAAATTGATTGATTTTTTGCATGAATATGGCTCAAGAAATAAGATCATATAATATGTTAAAAACAAGGGTTCAAATTTGAACACAATGACAAAACCTATCAAGTTTGTTGTGAAATGTGACAATTTAAGCTCGGAGGAGAACTTTTAGGGAACATGTTTTGGGCATGGTTTCTCCAAATTTTGACAATATGTCACTAATGATGAGAAAGTGTGTAAAGGCTTTAAATATGTTTTCATAAAGTCTATCCAAAAAAATTTGCAAAAATGCATCACTTCTCCAAAAAAATTTGGTGAAAGTTGGCAAGATTGGAACAAGGCTTGCATTGAAATTGGTTTGAAGCCAAGAAAATTGAACATTCCAATGAAAACTAGGTCAGTTTTGTTTCCAAACATTATTTTGTATATATATATATAATTTGCAAGTTATTTTGTAACTAATCATGTTTGGCAAATAAAATCATCTTGCTCAAGGAAACATTGCAATTTAGGGCAACAATTGTTTTATGTTCTAATCATCAAACATGAGTGAGGATTAATGGTCATGTGCTTTCACCTTTACTTAGGATGTTCCTTAAGTCATTGTCGATTTAGTTTTTAATGGTTGTGAATGCTTGTGTGTTTAGCACATCCCATGGGCATTGGTTACTTTCTAATGCTTCGCATACAATAATTACCATGACTTTGAAAGTAAAAAAATAAAATGGAATGGCACCCTCTACAGCTAATTTGATGGAAGATGATATGGTTGTGGTTTTGGAGTTGTCTATGCTTGCTTTCAATATCATAAAACAAATATGTGATGTTTTAAATGATTTTTTTTCATTTCTAACAAAGTATTAAAAGAAAAATACATAATATGCTATAGATCTAATGTTAGACCCAAGATTTAAAAGCCTTAGGTTGGTTTCTTCTTTTATTAGTTTCTATGTTGGAAGATTATAATAGACAATCTTTGCTTCTAACGCTATTGAAATGCTACCATGTATTTCACCTTGTGTTAGAAATTGAAAGTATGGTAAATCAATTGAATGGTGAAAATTCTTGTTTTGACATTTTTTAGATGATTGCTAGGACTAGTGAGTTAGCCAACTTGGCAATTAAGGAATTGCAGATGTTCTGAAGGTATCAAGTTGATGCAAAGGACATTAAATGTTTGTTGGAATGGTGGGGAAAATATGAGTCCTTTCCAATTGTTGCTTTCCTTGCCTATCAAATCCTTGGGATTGTAAAATCCCAAATTGAAATTGAAAAGGTTTTTTCCTCGCTAATATATTGATAAATTTGAGAAGGTGCAAGTTGCAAAAAAATAATCTAGATAAGTTAATGTTTATAAGCAAGAACTAGCCAAATGATCTTAGGGTGAATTATTCTTCACCTTCTAACTTGATGGAGTTGACACTTCTTTATACGAAGAGCTAGAAAAGTACGAAGGTGGACTTGTAATTTTTAATTTCATCCCTTTGTATATTATTGCTTGAAATTTTTTGTTTGGACTCTGAGAATTGCCTTGAACATCCGATGGATATTATTTTCTAGGATATTTGGAAATGTGAAAATCAATTTAAAAAAATTGATATCTTTTGACAGATATTATAATTGAGAAAAATAAAAATAGAATCTAAGATCTGACCTGGTTCTTAAAAATCATTTAAAAAAATAGAACTGTCAGATATAAAAAAGATTGATATACACCCAACACTGGTTAGAACCACCAATTCTGATTCTAGTTAGTTAAAACCAAACTATAACCAATTCTAGAACCAAACCTGGAACTAGACTATTTTAAGAACCAAACTTGGAACTATGTTCTTAGTTCTATTTATGTGTGAAACTGGAACTAGAACTGAGATTTTTGGAAAATAAATAAACAAACAATTATGAAAAAAAAGACTAGTATCTGGGGGCTAACCAGAGGTTAACAACCTTGGCGAGTTCCAATCTACTCAAACTCAGACTGGAATGGGGTCTAGTTTGCAGTACCGAAACTGCAATTTTTTGGGAAGAAGGGGACCAAAAACTGGATTCCTGGTTTCATTTATGTGCGGAAACCACAACTGGAACTGGTTCTAATTGATTTTTATAGAACTGGAGGCTCCTCATAAAAGTCAAGAACTGCCAAACACTGGCATTTGATTTATCTCATGACACAAGTAGAGTCATTCCTTCCCATACACGTAAACTCATTATTTAACTCGTGGCTTTTTATAGATATCACTAACACATACCCTTCACATGAGAAGAACTTCAAAATCCAACAAACCTTTTCCAAAAATTATTGTAGCCTGTATGTAATATGATGTGCTGACTTCAATTGTGAGCAAAGGACAGAGTACCTGGAGCTTTAAATACCTAAGGGCCTGTTAGAATGAGGGTTTCTTTTTTGCCTGCATAGTAATAGTAATGTTAGTCCTGGTAACAATTAGTGCCTAATCACTGACAACTTCAGCTTTTGCTGTGGACTTTGATGGTATGAAATTGAGTACAACACTACTTGGCTGCAAGTAAGTTACCTACAACATTTCCATTTCCATAATTCACAGAACTTCAAGGCTATGGGCATTATACACAGAAGTGTCAGGATATACATAGGTCATTTGATGAGGCCGACTATGAGGCAGTGTTTTTTTTCGGGGCAATTTTGTGTTATAGCCAAAGTGGTGATGATCCACAGGAAGTTTGAGCCAATTTGGCTACAAGCTAAATATGAAAGTTAAAATTTAAAACTTCTATATTTTTGGCTACCTACTTGAACCATGCACGTATAGAAATCTGGCATTTTTTCCTTAAATTTTAGTCAAATTCTAGCTATTGAAAATCTCAAAAAAGAACTTGATTTTATCACTTTTATTTTTAATACAGAATTTTTGCTATATATAGCCAGCAAAAGAGCACCTGCTACGAGGTGAAACTAACTAAAACTAGTTACAAAGTTGGTCTTAATTACAACCAAGACCACCAAATGAGGATCCATGGGCCATGTGGTCACCCCAACCCCATGAGATCAAAATTCATGTTCATGGGTCATGTGCCCACCATGTTATAAGTTAGGAGTTAGTGTGGGTTTCCATGTTGTGCACTCACCTACTATTCCACCATGTTGGGTTTTCCATGTGGGAAAGGTCACCCACCCACCCTCCATAGGATTCCTTAGTGAGACCCACTGGAACAGGGATTTTTATGCTCCCCCCCCTCCCACAAATGTTTTTTGGGATGTAACTGAAATGGTGATCATTCATAAGATGATTTAGCCAGTTTTGGCTATATGGAATTATGAAATTAAAAAAATCTAGCATCCTTTTATATATTTTGTCTACATATTTACTGGAACTTAGGATGGAATCTGGAGATTTTTTAAGTAATTGTATTTTTTGGGGGAACTTTGCCTACTAAAAAAACTCAAAAAACACCTTTTTTGCCAATTTGAAAAAAATTCACCATTTTGCAAAATATTTCCAGGAAAAAAAAAACATTGCACTGGAGTAGTGGTTGTTCCACCCCACCCCACCCTAACCTCTGGACTCCTCCACAATTCCACCAGATTGGCATGTGGCACAAATTGAGAACTAGCCACCAGCTGACCTTGACCCAATTGCCAGTATTGGAACCTTGGGCAAGATGGTTGCAAGAGACCCGTCAAGTGCAGTTGCCATGCGGGTATGTGGCTATATATTAGAGGGACATTTCAATCCATTTTCACTATTTTGACCAACAATTTGATTGAGAAAAATTGTGGGTGAATGATGTAACATGAAAATCAACCCTTAGGAAACCAAATCTTGACGGTCAGAATACATGTTAGCCCTTTGTTTTTTTTCACATATCTCATTTGAACAAAACAAGAATCTCTCTACTACTCTAATCTGACACCATGCTTGTGGTACTTTCACAACTTCCTTTGTGAGAAACACAAGAAGACCTCACAGAAATTGAGTCAATCAGCAAAGGTCATCATGGGATTACATAATGCAATGATGCCACACAATCATAGATGAAGGAGAGACTCTCTTAGCAGCAGCACAAAGTTTGTGTATAGCCATGTGTGTGGGGGTGTGTTGGTCGCAACTTTTTGCAGGAGGGCCAGCTCTTCAAATTTAACAATGGGTGGCCCAGTCCTAATGGATGCTTCTTCTCATACCCCGTTTTCTGACATGCCCAGCCTCCTCGGCAATGACAATCAGTGGTGCCTGCACTCTACAATCCAACAACATGACTACTGTATATCCTAAATCAATTGTTCTTAGGTGGGTTTTGCAAAGCATAATTTTGTCAGAGCTGAACTTATATCTAATAGATTATTAGACTTAGCATGCTAGGAGGCCAGTACAACTGAGAAGGGAGTTGTCGCAAATCTCTAGGAAAAATCATCTGTCTTATCCAGGGAGAATCTGTGAATTCTGAGATTGTACTTGCAAGATGTAGGTAATTGGGCACCTTGGCTTCCTTCTGTAATGAAACGGCTGAACGCCTTACTTGCTAAACAGGCAAGCTCCTTCCAGGCACATCATAAAATGTACTTGTTGCTTGTTACAGTAAAAACCTCAGCTCAAAACCATGGTGTAGTTTGGGGAACCTCGTCAACCACAATTTCCTGCTCTTGAAGATTTCTCATGATTTCCATGTAGGCAGGGGAGATTACAATAATTAGAAAGAACTCAAAAATATTTCAATTGGGTTGACATTCATGATTTTATGCAAAACCCTCATGCCAACATCTTACCATAAGAATTGTAGAACAATGCAACTAATAACTCTTGAAAAAGTTGTTGTTCAGAAGATTAGACTTGCACTTCATTATTTGAAGTGAACCTCGCTCTATCCTGATTGAACAAGAAAACCCTTCTTTCCCAAACTCACTTTAGTTGGCAAAAGGAGCAGAGTTGCAATCAACTTTGCTAGGCAAAATCTACTACAGCTTGTAAGTAAAGTCAACAATTGCAAATTGAACAATTAATCTTTTTGAAAATCTACATGTGTACCAAATTTGTGTGTCCAAGTCTTTTCCATGGCATGAGCTACCTATCGAATTATTCGTGGCAAGGCAATAGCTTTTCTAACAAATTTCTTCAGCCTTGAACCTTGGTTGACCAAGTTGCCAATCAAATATTGATTCGCCACATTAAAAAAAAGAAGTACCCAAGACACCAAGTTGAATTTGAGAATTGTGTCAAGACACCAAATTACTTTTGCTTCTAGCCCATCTTAGTAAACAAGATCCATGTTTGTCTTCACATGTCAATTGAGCTTCTAAATCAATTTCATACATCAACTTGCAAAAATATGCTAGTCACGAAATTTTTGGGACAAACTACAGAAAATAAACTAGTCATGATAATTTCCATTCTTATCGAAACCCCTGAGATGTAATATTATTTGAACATCGTTCCAACTCTTCATTAAATAAGAACAATTGTTGATTTTTGCTTGAAATTGGTTGAAATATAGGAGTGTAACTCACCAATTAGTAGTCATTGACCATGCACGGTGCTACTAGGTTGCAAAATCACTTAATCCAACGCCACCACATGCATGAAATAATTATAAAAGAAAACTCCACAAAACTTACATAGATGTTGAAAGGGATTACAAAAGTCAGGAAAATTTGTGATAATAGAGAAAACAAGAATCAATGCATTTGATGGGAAAATATTAATTTGTAACTACCTGATTCCAAACCACATTGGGTGGGGTGTGTTGGTGTGTTTTCCAATTTTCCTCATGCAATTTGTAAAATGCATATTTTCAAGCCAACCCCTTTTTGCTATCTTGGTCGTTGGTGCCTCTTGGGGTGCATTAATGGAGGTACATCAAAACCTACACAATTAGAATAAGAATGTAAACCATGCAATGTGAGGCCGAATCATGCACAAGATTCACCCTTTTTTGACTTGCATATGGGGTGGAATTGGCATCACCCATTGAATGTGAAAATGATTTTTCATGATGAAACAACATCAACATGGAGGAAAGGAATTTTAACATAAATGACTTTTGAAGTTGGTGGACATGGAGGAAAGCCAATTGCAAGTTTGACAAGCCATTGAATTGGCCCAAACATATTTAAAACATTTTTTGACAAGGTGAGACCATGAAATTTCAAGGAGATTTGATCATGGTGTATGATAGTCATCACAATAGAAAGATTTTCAAAATTTTACCTTCAGAGTGGTTTGGGCCATACATCCTTTTTAAGGTCTTTTTTGGACAACACATGAATTGGTTCACCTTTATGGAGAGGAATATGGTAGGATTAATCACAACAAACTCAAACATTTTCATAATGGCTAAATTATTTTTTCAAAAACCTAATAACAAAATAAGCATGAAGTAACACCAAAATGGATTACTAGGGGTAGAAGTAGTAAATAATAACATATGGGTAAAAAGATCAATAAATATGAAAATAAATGGTACAACTTATGTGCCTTACCTGACTGACCTTGTGATTTTTTGATTAGGAACATAGGCTTGGACTCATGAATCATTTACTTAACTATCTTGGGTTAGACATATTTAAAAGTGAATTATGTGAACTTGACTAAATCCTAGGAAAGAAATAATTTGATGATTCATTCATAAGAAGGATAATAATTCTAAAAGGATAATATGTGACATGATACAATTGATTCAAAATTGATGAATGATTATGTTTAATAAATGTAAATGAATGGGGCTGAATAATTATCCATTCCTCTTCTCAAGTATTTAAATGGTTCTTTTGGTGAATGATCCCAATGAAGCAAGGTTTATATGTGAACCTAATGAGTTTCCCATTGGTTTGGCTCACATAAAGGTCAAGCTTTAGGCATGTCGGTGATCCTAGCCCAAAAACATGTAAATTTCAGCTCTTGTATTGTTTTAAATGTTTTGTACAATTTGTGATTGTTTTCTGAAAATTTGATTGTGTAATTTATCTATGTGTTAATAAGGATTCAATTGGTCACCCTCATAGATTCAAACCCTTCCAAAATAATAGGTACAACGTTTTTGCCTACCCTTGGGATGAAGTTAAACCCTACCGTTGGGATTTTCAGAAAAAATCAACCTTAAAATAAAAATTATGTATGGTTTATCTTTTAAAGACCTTAAGATGAAAAGTTTAGAAAGTTTTCTTAGAAACTAACTTCATGGGAAAATCAATTCTTTGGATTTACATATAATCTATGGCTTTAAGTGATCTATGTAATGGTGAAACTACATTATTCAAAAAATAAATTATATATATATATATATATAATTAACCATCAATTAAAACATCTACCTCTTCAAAGCCTAGCTACTTCACTCATTTCCAAATAATTATTTCATTCCCTTTTCCTACCCACTTGCATGAACACGAAAAGGAACATTAAACATTCAATGTACTTGGTCAATATGTCTTTTCATGAACATGTTATTTAACAAAATCAAATTAAAAATTAACATACATTATCATTAACTATTGAGAATCATATGGGAATATACAAGGAAATTTGGAACCTTGTTCAAAAAATTACATTCATGATCATAAATTTAAAATTTAAAGATTAATTTAACTATTAGAGGACATTCCATAATTGTTTTTCAAATGATTATGAAATTTATATTGATAAAGATCTTGCAACTGTTTTCATGTAAAATGATTTTAAATATTACAATACATTTTAAAATATCATTATAAAGGTTTAAGAAAAATAATTTATCTATTTATTCCCTTCTTTTTTTTACAATATATAAATCATAGGTATAAATAATGAAAATAGGAACTAATGCAAGTGATATATCTAGATTTTAAAAAATTCTTCCAAATTTCATAAATATCCCATGTTAAACCTAAATCAGGGTTTCTGAATCTAAATATAACATTTATAAGGTTTAATTTGGCAACTAAGGGGCCTCACTCAAGAAGGTGAAGGTTGGTTCAGCGTGGGTGCTGGGTCATCCAGCCCCCAAGGTCTCCAAGGAGTGCAGTGAGAATATAATCCATTAAATCAAAGATCTTGATACCTTATAACACAACTTAGCAAGTTCTTTCCTACATTTACACTTGATTTGTCACTTGATAATTATGTCAAGCTACATCAAATTGTAGCCTTGAAGCTGGGGTGCACATCTAGTAGATATCAACAAGGGACCGCAAATGAAGAGTCAACAAAAGGGCAAAGGTACAAAGCACAAATCTTGTGTATAACAGTGTCACAAAACAGGTGCATACCTAATCCCCATACCAAATAGTTTGGAGACAAGCCTATATGATCTAGAACTTGCTGGATCACGTACTTATTACTATAAGCATTGGAGCATAATGAAACAGTGACAGTCAAAATCTGAAATGCTAGTGTACAATTGTTGGAGACATTGACAAAAATCTTATTACAAGATGCTCTGTGTTGCAAACAAAGTCCCATTGTCATGTAAATCTATCCTATAAACCACCCACTTAAAAGCTGACACAAGCACATTTATTCATCAGTAATATAGGCGCTGGTGCCCAAGTCCATTTCCTGCCAATCCTGCTCCTGGGTGAAAACCATCATAGACTCCATGATTCCCTGCAGTGCCCATGGGAGGAGCTTGGCCCATCCCCAATCCTATACCCTGCTGATGTGGTAGTGGCAACAGTGCACCCCCTGTGCCTGCTTGGGCCATGATTTGGCGCTGGTATGCTAGTAGATCTGCAGCACTGTAGCCCTGGTTCATGCCTGCAGGCAATAAACCCTGGAAAGAAACTGTGGGAGGTGGGGGTGGAAGGGGCAGTGATGAAGTGCCTGGCAGAGTTGGCTTGCTGCCCCAGGAGCACTGCATCGACAAGCAATGACCAGATTAGCATCTACAAACAGATTCTGTAGCCAATTAAACCTAGAGGTCTATTGTCAAAAAACTAATTTCCTCCTGATTTCTTTGCAATGGTGCCTTACCTATTTTTGTCTTCCTGCTCACAAAACACACAGAACTCTGTACCACAGAGTACATCACAGCCTGATGTTTGTCAAAGACCATTTCCTTTACAGAAACACAGATTGACATGTCTTGATCTTTGAAGTGTGGGAATGTAGAGATTTCCCTGTTCTCAAGAAAAGGACAGGCCAACCATATCACCCCATTGCACCAGGTAGCAAGTGTTTGGTAGAAAATGGTCAAATACTCTGGTTCAAGCATACAATGGGTGTCCTTGTACCCCCCCTTCACATTTACATTACACACACAAGTGCACAGAAATGCATACTTGACTGACAGAAAATAGACAGGTGCAGGAGACAGTCTGAAATGTAATAACTTACTTTGACAGACTTGCCACAGATGACCCTCCCATTAGCTGCTTGGATAGCAAATGCAGCCTCCTCATGAGAACGGTACCTCACAAACCCAAAACCCTTATCTCTCTGAACACGTACATCTTCAATTATGCCAGCTCCCAATGAATGGAACTGACGGTGTAACTCTGCTTGAGAGACCTGTAGCATGCTCAGGTCAGTAAGTGAAATTATATGTCTGGACGGATAGCAATCAATTGCAGAATGCTTGTAGAAAATATTGTTGAGGAGATGGGTCTATAGATGTCTTGTGATGACATATTTTCCAAGACTGCTAGTTAAAAATAACCCATATCAAAATCCAAACATTCTGCATTTATCCTACAGTCAGATTGCTCCTCACCTCATGGGCCAAGTTGCCTACATACACTGTAGTGTACTGAGGGTTGTTCTCAGGACCATCTCCTGTGACTTCTTGATGCTCTTCTTGGTGTACTTCTGCACAACAAAACATTGTCTAAAGGATACATGTACGAAGTCCATAATTTTAATTCTCACTCAAGGCTGGTTTCAGTCAGTGGAAAGAAGCAAATAACCAGATCAAAAATATCAACCAGCACAGGCTGTTAGCTGATATTATTACCGTATCAACTTGCAAAATCTGCCAAAACAAAAAGGAATGGATGATGACAACACCTTGGATCAGTGGAGCCTGGTATCGCACCAGTTCCATACCAGTTCCATTTCCAGCAGTATGCACTTCATCTGCTTGAGGGCCCATGCTTGACTTTGTGGCCCAGTTGCATCGAATGGGTCTACTCCCAAGCCACTTTCCTGTCCACACACACCACAATTCTGTAAACATCCAGGACTATGATGTATGATGTCCATACACATACTCATGACAACAACTTCACACACCACTATCATGCAGCAGCCATATTTGAAAGTTGGAAAAAAAGTGGACATTCCAACCTTTCCTATCTACCTGGGCTCAAACAGAGAAAATCAGCCTTACCCGTCATCTCATTTATGGCAATTTCTGCTTCCTGCAACACAAATAGAATTTATATTTTAAGGCAATGCCAAACAGATATAGCCAAGCGAAGGGAAAAAAGTATTGAGCCCTCTGCACCTACAGCTTGAGTCAACCAGAATGGAAGTTGTGTCATAACCTGATAACACTAACATAACAGGAAAGCAATGGCAGGAAGTGAAGAGAAACACCAACTGAAAAAAGAATCAAAATGCACTGCAAACAATGGCAACAGCCTCTCAAATACCCAGTGAACACAACAATGTACAGTAGTAACTAACTACTATAACATCCCCTGCAACTTTGTCCATTTCTGACAGTGGGCCTATGCCAGTATCAAACATGAAATAGCATACAAACATGAGATTTCCAAAACCAAGAAGAAGAGTATGAACAAACATAAGTCAGAGTGCTGAGCAGAACTTTGTGGTGAGAACCCAGAGCTAGAAATTGAAGTAAAAAACATGACAAGCGAGAGGCTCCAAGAAGGACGAAATATTCACATATAAATTCATAGAATTTTACAATTTAAAGTTCCAACATTATAAATATAGGACCACAAGTCACATTATGCCTCACTTTGGACATCCTGCAGGAAAGGAGCACTATTATTTCAGAAGGAAATAATTCTACAATTATCAGAAGAAATATATCTATATGAGTGCAGAGACAATTCCACAATCACACTTCAAAGGTAAACTGTCATATCAGCTCTATCAAAACCAGAACTAACATGACAAAAATGGGTGCAATCACAACTTCATTGTGCATAGCAGACACTAGCTGCCATGAGTCCCACTGACTTCATTAGCTCATGACAGTGGGTGTAGATAATTACACAATAAACTGTCCAAAATGTCAGGCAAGAAATTATACAAAAATCTGTATCCTGAGTGTCTGTTGCATTTCCAGAAGCAACAGGAAGAACTCAGTCAAGATATTGGCTAGCAATCAAAAGACAGATAATAAAAGAATTTAACAGTATCCTCATACAAGCTGCAAAAAGCTTAATGCATGTAAGCTTCATTTTAGCTTACCCCTTGTACAAGCAAGTGTCTAAGCCAAAGTGCCATAGAGAGAGGCCTACAGAACCAGTAATGCTTTTGGGAATTCATCAAGAAATTTAAGAAAAAAACCTGACCTACCTGCTGACTTCTGAAAGAAACAAAGCCGAAACCCCTAGAGCGACCTGATCGTTGATCCCACATCACTCGAGCATCTCTGTTCACCACCCAATAGATGTAATAATGAACCTCACTAACACATTTTGTAAGCAAAAAGAATAAAAAAGGGCATAACCCAAGGTTCCTACATCCCCATATTGGCCTGACTAACCATATTAGTGCAACAACAGGTTTCACACTGCCAGCAGGTCTAGGCGGAATGACAAGGTCCATACCAAACAATCACAGGCATAAATAACAGTCTATAGGAATAAGATTGACTTTTGGAGCTTGCATCATGCCTTTGAAAAGCTGTATCATGTGCCCAGCAGGTCATGCAGACTACCACTACTAGACCAACAATAAATGCCACCAAAACATCATTCTCAAGCTAGTGATGACAAAAGATTTTGACATTGCCACAACAGATTCAGTCTTGCTCATAGCAATTCTCAACATGCAAAATTTAGATCTGAAACTGCAGGCACCTTCAATGTCCCCTGAAACCTCCCAAATCCTTGTCTGTGGCTACTGATGTATGTCATACTGAACTAAATGATACTCACCCACTTGGCTTCTCAACTGTGGCTTACCAGCATGTAACCAGAACATAATCATGGTATTATGCAGAAACCACATTTGAAACATTGATCACCAATTTTACTTACGAGCAGCTGGGGTACATGCAGAAAGCTGCAAACAAAGTCGCATCTGTAACCTCTGGACTCAGATCACCCACAAATATGTTGTAGTGCCCTGCTAGTGACAACACATCAATGCTCAGTGACAGATGGATAAACCCCATAAGAGTGCCTGTAGATTTTGCTTGATAGCTTCATGCAACAGCTTAAATCCTACCCACAAGCTCAATCTGCTTTACAAAACTGAAGAGCAACAAGGCAAATTTTCCCTCTCACAGGAACAAGCAGTAACAAACAAAACCTTGCAAGAAGATAGATCTGTCTTTTATATCCATCATTCATTGCATAAACAAATGAGACAAGGGATTGCAAGTAACCTGTTGTGTCCTCCCTTTGTCCACTCACATAAGCCCAGTTAACCTTGATGGGCTGTCCAAACCTGCATCACCAAAGCTTATCATGGACATAGACTAATGAAAGATGGATGGTAAAAGAACAACTTTGTCAATCCCTTCTGTTGCTTGTTAGAGTGGATGATCTGGCAGATCAATAAGTCTTTCAAATAGACACAAATATTTTGGATATTTTGTCAACACCCTAGTTTTAGTGGATGTTAAGGAATACATTCCTTCACAGCACACATCAGTGTTGGCAAATCTTCCACCTCAAACAACTAATGAGAAACAACCAGAAGCAAATGTGTTGCCAGTGTCAAACTTGTCATTCTACCACAATTCAAAAGTGAAATTGCTGATTCAGAATCTCCAAAGCTTGCACTTTGCTTGCATCGCTATAATTAATCAGTCAGAGTGTGTCAAATTATTTACTTACATTTGCCTCCCATTAAGGGTCAACAATGCAGCGGCAGCAGATCTGTGGTCGAAGTAGTCCACAAATCCATAAGATGACTGCAAGAAGTATGAGCATCAATATCAATGTAATTGCAGACAGAAACTAAACAAAAACAAAGTAACATAACCGTACTTTCATAGGTTCCCACCAAACCCAAACAAACACAACATTTTCCATCAGTAATAACCTTGTGATTAGCACTCAAAAGTCTCAGACCAACACCATCATCATGACTAGACACCATTACACCCCACTGACTTTATCAGCTCCCAACAGTGCGTACAGTAAATAAGTAAATACTCTCCTCAAGACGTACCACAACCACTTAAACAAAGATCAGGTTCTGAGTTCCTGTTTCATTTTGTAAGCAATGGCAAGGCTCAGTTATGATTTTGTCTATGACTGAAGAGATGTAGCTAATAATAAAACAAAACAGTATCCACATTCAAGCTGCTACAAGCTTGTGAGCATACACTTCATTTCAGTTTTAGATTATTCCTTGTATAAGCAACCATCCAAGGCAAACGCATAGAGCCTACAGGGCATCCTGCACCCTGTGCATATCCTTTAGGCAAACCACTGGTGACTACTTGGAAGCAGTACATCCTCTATACATTGAAGTTTCACAATAACACTTAAGATAATCGTGCCAGTGTTGTGTCCATTCCCGTCAAAATCAAAACAACTACAACACAAAATGATCAGTTGAAACCTTTTGAGTGTCACTCAAAAAGTTCCAGCCCATCCCTTTCATTGTGATTAGAGGCAATGACTCCCCACTAACTTCATCAGCTTCCAACAGTATACTAATCTACTCAAACTTATAACAGTTAATTACCCAAACATGTGCATCTTGAGGTTTTGTCACATTTCTCAAAGCAATGTGAACACTCAATGATGATGCTGGCTAGCACTCAATCTTGATGTTGCTAGTAAAAAAAAAGAAGTTAGTGGTATCCTCAATAGCTTGCAACAAGCTTGTGATCATAAGCTTCATTTCATTTTAGCTTGCCCCTGTACAAGAGCAAGCATCTCAGCCAAAGGCATACAGAGGCAGTAGGCCTACATAAGAGGGTAGTGGTTGGAGCATGCTGCACCCTAGACATATCCTCTAACCACAGCATAAGATGACTGCAAGAAACCAGAAAGGGGATTTAAGACCCACAAAAACAATGTTTTGGAGAGCCATAAAACTTCGCCATGACCTTGACAGCATGACACTTGAAGAAGCCAGCTGAAAATCAGATCTAAAAACTATCGGACATACATAGCAAGACAACCAAGCTTAAGGTGCCACAATAAAACAACCAACAATTTTGGAACCATCGCTAGTGCAGGGAAAATAGAAATGTAGAGCTGTCCAACAGCATCCTTTGAAGAGGTTCTGCAGGAAGCTTACCTTCTCTTTCCTTATGAGTTTGCAACCCTCCAATGGACCTACACTGGAGAACACTTCAGCTAACAGAGCCTCTGTAACTTTGGTGTGTATGTTGCCCACATACCTGCATTAGCCCTCAGTAGAATAAAAAAAACCCATCAATGCATCATACCTCATTAGAAGTAACATATCCAGGCCTCGTAGATATGATAGTATTACCTTAGTGCATTAGGAAACACTGAGACAAAACCAACATGATCATAACTAGCAATGCACAATAATGACTGAAAAAAAGGGCCACATTCCTTCAACCAACAAGCATTGTGTAGGCAGGACCTGAATCACAAAAAAGAATTCCCACAAATGAAAAGGATTGATAGTGCACTTCGTCCAGGGAAGAACAAAAAACTATGGAGATAAGAAAGGATTAAATGACAAAAGCAGCAGCAAAACTCACACACTGCGGCAGGAAGTTGCATCAAACCCAGGGGGCAGATTTCCACTTGGAATTGGTTCCATCTGCAAAGTACAGAAGTAAGACAAGGAAAACAACACAAATATCAATGACAAAACACATGACATGATTTTTAGAAACTGCTCTCTTCCCACCAATCTCCACCTTATCGTCTAATGTTGAAATACTTTCTGTATGCAGTTGCTCTCACAGGACTTCGAATAAAGGTAAACATTTATCTCAATTATTAAAGTCCTAACCAACATCAATGTTTTGTTGTTCAGAGCATTCCCATTTCAGGCTGCGAAAATAATAAAATTTGCACTAGACCCAATCAGCCAATGCAGATCTATCCACACAATATAATCAACTTTGCTGAATCCATGACAAAACTTCAGGAAAATAATAGGCACCCAGAGAGGGAGGAGTTACCTGTGACATTGCTGTAATCAAGCCTGGGTGATACATGGGTTGCTGCTGCTGCTGAAGCATGGCTTGGTGCACCAAGGCCTGTCACTTCAACTGCAAATACTGCTGCTGTTGCTGCACCATTGCATAACAATCCAGCCCACTCATGTTCTGCACTTCTGCCCTAATTCAAACTAGAGAATTTCAATAGCTCTAACATCAGTTCTGAAAAGAGAATTACTTAACACAATCACTATGTGCCTCTAACAAATGTTCAGAATGACAAATGTAGACCAAAAGGCTTGCCAGAATTTTTCAGTACAGGAGTGGAGCCTTGTAACCATGAAACAATAAAAGCCAACTCATTTGACTCTTCCAATTTCCAATAGACTCAAATGACTACCACTAACCATCCATTGCAATGGTAAGCAACACTAGCATTGTCACTGTGAGATTGTAAATTTATTGTAACTGTTCTATATCATCTTACAGTTTGCAAAACAGCATTTTCCATCATTTCACCTCACAGCATTGGTGCACAGAATAGCAGCAACCCTTATGACCAGTTGGGCTTTCCTCTTTGAGACAACGACAACAACAATATCAACCCTAAACCATACACATATCCAATAATACAAAAAAGTTTGAAATTACAGCCAGCAGCAGCAATGCTGACTTAATTTGGCTTTTGTTGACTAAAAAGTCACCAAGCACTGCTAGGCTTGTGTTTTACAGAGCTGAGGAACTAGGAACACCTTCTCCCTTTTGCAGTACCAATATGCAGAATTGAAGAAGCTATCAATGTGATTGATAGCTCAAAAGTGAATCCAAATAGCCCATCAATATGCCATTGCAAAACCAGCAACAACAATGGTACAAAGATGGGACAAGGTCAACAACAACAGGCATAGAGAGCTTTCCCTTCTTTCCCTTGAGTCATTCTTGCAGACCAAGGATGTGGTTATCCATGGACACATACATTCACCATCATAACACAATCCCTAAACATGCTAAAAAGACTGGTATCAAACTCCACAAGAAGACCCCATGGCCGGAGCTTTGAAACCCTGATGAGGATGATCGGAGCAAAAGAGCCCCCGTTCCTTCTCCCCCAAAAGAATTAGCTTCTTCAAAAACCCGTCAACGGTGACTAAAACAAAACAAAACAGCAACACCGGATGCAAAACACACAACAACGGATGCTTCATAGGTATTACGCCCCCTTATTAGGGCAAACAGATAGAACCCCAAAAGCAAGCAAACCCATAAACAATAACCCTAAACTTCGCACCAGGATCGGAGGTTCCATGTGGGTAGGTAGGGAGATCACCCCAGAGTAGTTCTTGTTGTTGTTTTACAGAGTGAAGAAGTCACGCACCTTAGGTATCCAACTGGGAAAGACGGTGCAAGAAAGGTGGTGCCACCCGCGAAGGAACTCACTCACTCACCCACCCACCCAGTCAGTGGTGACTGACCCACCCGCCCGCCCGCCCAACCACCCACGCAGCCAACCTACTACCCTCTCCCTCCCTCCCTGAGTACAACCGAGTGAGTAGTAGTAGTCGACAGAGGGCTCGCAGAAAAAAGAGAGAGCGATTGCCGAGGAAATGGGGGACAACACCAGCAAGAACTGCTACTGCAAGAACAACCTAGAGCTCACCTTTGCAAGAAGGAGATGGGGTTCCAATACGAGGAAATGTAGGAGAGCACAATCGATAAAGAAAGAATGGGAAGCAAGCGATGTTGGAGAGAAAGAAAGAGAACAAAATGTCGACTGGGAAGAAAGAAAGAAAGAAAGAAGAAAAGGGACGTGTGTGGGCGTGTGTGTGTTTGTCTTCCTTTCCTTTGCTTTCCTTCGCAGCGAGCGGCCGCTCCCTCCAAACCCGGCGCCAGTTGTGGTCCGTGGAGCGCGAATCCGGCGGTTCTTCCCGCAACGGGGACGGCGACCGGGGCAAGGGGGGAACCGATGTTTGGGCGGGTAGGTGGGTGAATGGGGAGGAGGGTAGGTAAGTACGCGCGAAACGTGCGGGGAGCTAGTGACAGCGGGTTGGCATGATAGTAGGCCCGGCGTTTGTTCGGGTCACCAACCAGCGGATTTTGGCAGCGACAGGTCCGGGGTTTTGTTCGGGATACGAGCGGATTGCCAGTGTAGGCCCGGGGTTGGTTCGGGACGGCGACTGGTTGTTCGCAGTCGTAGGCCCGAGGTTCGTTCGGGACATCGGTGGTTTGGCAGTTGTGGACCGGCCCGGGTTTTGTTAGCAGAACCAACCAGCGGGTTGGCGCCGCTGGTAGGCCCGGGGTTTGTTCAGGAAACCAGTATGCACGTAAAACGAAGTAGACGACGGTTCGGGGTTTTATTGGCCTTGCCTACCGAGGCAAGGATATTGTGTTTAGATTCCTTATTGAGTATAGTAGATTAAGGGATTTTTCCCCCTAGGTAATAGCTCTGTTTTGATATGAGGATTTTTGAAACATGATATTTTAGCTTGTGTTGAAACTTGAGATTAGATATAGAGTTATAATATCTTGAAGGATTTTGGTTTTTATTTAGAGGAATTTTTTTAAGATTATATTTTTGCAACGTGAAATATTTGAGTTTCCCTAATTCTTCTTTTGCCTTAAGATCCTTTTTAATGCAAATGGCAAGGCCACAGTGTGACACACCCCTTGTTTTTTCTATTTTTTGGGGTGTCAAGAAATGTCAAATTAACCCTAAATTGTCACATGCCACAAAAGTGTCTTCTTCTTAAAAAGCCCCTTTTTCCAGGACTAGGTACCTTTCATTTTAGAATGTTAAAAAGTGGACTATGAGTTAACCCTTGTAATCTTCAGGGTCACCCCCTTGTTCTACCACTAGTAGGCTAACTCACTGCAAATCTTTCCAAGATTCCACCCCCTGAAACAACAGGCTGTTTATGGATCCCATTTGTTTTGCTTTATTTTGTGCTTTTGGGTTTGGGTGTGGCGGTAGAAATTTGATTGCCTGGATACCACTGTGACAAAATAGGAAGGGTCTCCTTTGCAAGGGGTATAGCCCAGGCCAAAAATGGTGACGAACTCTTTTGGAAAGAGAAATCTCATGCAGCCAAAGGAAGTTTGTTTTACTTGCATTTACAAATGATTTGAAGGCTTAAGATTACTAGCCTATTATAGTTGCACAGGCCGTTGAAAATTGCATTGGCATGGCGGCAAGGATGCTTCAAGGGGCCATTTGTTCATTGCAAGGATGTTGGGTGATTGATTAAAAAGAGTCATTTGAATCTCATTTTCAATTTGTTGAAAGTAATGTTAATGTAAAAAAAAAAAATGTACACAAATTGAAACACACCAAAGATGGTGATCATTTTTCTTTCTCACAAACCAATGTCATAAAGTGTGCATATGCATGGGCAAAATATAAAATGCACAAGCATCTTGGGTTTTCACTCTCTATTGTGCTTTAAGATAGATTGGGTCAATTCTTCCAACTTCATGGGGTATCCCACTATGGTCAAGTGGCATGGATCACATTAGAGTTGCTTTCATATGGAAATGCATGCTTCTTCATGAAATTGTTGAATTGTAAGATATTATTAATATTTTTTTATTCTACCTTTATTTCATCTACATATAGGTGTTATGTTTTGAACAAAGTGGCTGAAACAATGTGTTGTGAGCAATTTTTTTAAAATTTTTTTTGTTGGGTTAATGAAAATATCCCAAATGAAGTTGTAAAGGTTTTTCATCATGAAGAAGAAGCAACTCTTACTAAGAGGAATGAAATTTGAAATTTCAGCACAAACATCATCACACTTTTTCAAATCTCATCCCTCGTATTTCAAAAAAATTGGTGATGGGCCAATTAATATGGCCCTTTCAAAATAAGAAAAACAAAAATGGGAATCCACCCATGAATTAATGAATTTGAATCACACCATATATGAGTGTTGGGTAAGTGTCAAAATCACATTATATACCAATGTTGGGTAGGTATTTAAAAAAAAAAGTGAAAACCAATCGAGTTTCAAGTTGGTGATATCAAGGTATCACCGAGGGTGATGCCTTTTTTGAAACCAATCTAGAGGTTTTCACTAGGTTGAGAAGTAACCATTTGAAACCCTTTCAATAATTTTTTTTAATATCGTGTCAAAATATTAAAAACCAACAAGGTCAAGGTGTCAAGTAGGTGTAGTGGTTGGTAGTGGTAGGTAGGGTTAAAGAAAAAAAATAGATTTCATGTTTCCTTATGCAGCGCCACAAAATCATTGCCTCTATGGTGACTTCCTTTAATATTGTTTTGTCTTTATAAATAAGGAGAGTGTTTTGATTGTATGTTATTTGTTTTCTTGTTAATGTAAATTTGTTTTGGTTTTGTTAATGCTCTTGCTTTTTACTATGCGTTCTTGTTATTTTTCATCATTTCCTTGTTGTGCATTTCCTTTTCTTTTTGTTGGGTGCTCTTATTGCTATTTGGTGCCTTTTTATTGTGTGCTCCAATTGTTTTTTTTCGCCTCTTTGCTACGTGTTTTTTGCGCCTTCTTGTTGTGAGTTCATGTTGTTCATATGTGCCTCCTTGCTATGCACTTTTGGTGTTCATCAACACCTCTTGGCTATGTGTTCTTGTTGTTCTTCAATGCTTCCTTATTATGTGTTCTTGTTGTTCGTCAATTTTTCCTTATTGTGTTGTGCATGCTTGTTGTTTATTAACACCTCGTTGTTGTGTGTTCTTGTTGTTCATCAACACCTCCTTGCTATGTGCTATTGGTGCTCACCAATGCCTCCTTATTGTGTTGTGCATTCTTGTTGTTTGTTGTGCCTCCTTATTATGTGTTTTTGATGTTCGTCAACATTGTTTTGTTGTGTTATTATTATTCATGGGCACCTTTTTATTGTGCTCTCTTGTTGCTTATTGACACCTCCTTGTTGTGTGTTTCAATCAAAATACAAAGTACCTCTTTAACCCCCTCCTACTTTTCGTAAACTTTTTACTCTGTAGTTTTGTTGTTCTTCAATGCCTCCTTGTCGTGCATTTTTGGTGATCTTTAATCCTTTTCATATTGGTATTTCCCTTTTGCATTTTTTTGTGAAGGTGTGGAAGAAAAAAAAAAACTTTTTTTTCAACTCCAAGCTTCAAGGTTTATTTGTAGTTTTTTTTTTAAATGATTTTTTTTTCATTTTTTCATTTGTTTTTGTTTTTCTCATTGTCTATTGTTTACATTGTATTTCAAAGGCGTGTTTTCAATTTATTTTCTAGTTTTAAAAAAGATGATTGTCAATGTTTTTTTGGCTTATTATGTTTTGTTGATTATATATTTAATTATATGTGTGTGTGTGTGTGTGAATTATTTGACATGTCTTGTGTTGTGTCATGTTGTGTCCAACACTAAAACCCCAATTGCATAAAATTTTCAAAAATTAAAACATTCATTTTTTTAAACATCATTTACCCATGGAAAAGGTTAATGATTTTTCCTTGTAAATGTTTGTAATACTCTTAATAGTTTTTAATTGATATTCACAACATAAATTAGGCAACTAAAACTTAAACTCATAATTTTTGGTAAATTTTACATTTGTTTTTAACTCCTCCTCCATGCTATGTAATATTTGCTAAAAAATGAAATTAAGTCAAAATGAAAATGTAATTTTAATTGATTATGAAAATGAAATATGTTTCAATGAATGTAATATGCAAAATGAAATTTTGAATGAAAGTTTTCAAACAAAACCAAACACAACAAAAGAAATAATTGAAACAAATGAAATGCAAACAAACTTTCAAAAATTACATGTTCAAAGAAAAATATGGAAAGGTTATAATCAAAATGCAATTTGTTGGTGGTTTGTTTGTAAATGATGACAAAGAGGTTAATCTTGGAAATCTTCAAGTCATTAGATGTTTGCATTGTTACAATAGTCCTATGCATGTCCATAATCCAAACACAAAAGAAATAAAAAATATTTATAACATATTATAAAACATATGGAATAACAACTTTGAAAAAAGATGCGGATGTAAATCATGTCGTAATTGTCAAAAAGATTGATGGGGAGGTAAATGGTTTAATAATAAGAACTTTTGAAAGACAACCAACAAAAAAAAGGCTTGCAATGTATAAGTCTTTTGTTGTCAAAGATCCCTTTAAAAAGGATGATGAACAACAAAAAGATTTTTTGCAAGGCCTTCGCCTTTTGACTATGAAGAATTAATTGTCATTGCAATTTGTGAAAAATGTTTGGTCCAAGCATTTGGTTTTACATTTGTGTTCTTAAGTTGTTTTCCTTTATAGAAAACATTTTTTTCATGAGATATTACCTAAATTGGTTGATAAACAATATATTTGTATATGTTTTACCTAGATTCACAAATTGCATATTTGTAACATCAAGTTTTGATTTATGGATGTCCAAGGGGGTGCATGATACTTTTGATTTTGTGATTAATTTTTTTGGATCTAATTAGTAGCCTAAACAAGTCATTATTTGGATGTTTGAGGCAATGAAAACTATTAATCAAACCTTGGCCAACAATTTTACAAAATTACTTAATCAATATGGATTAGGAAAAAAATAAATTGCATATGTTAAAAACAAGGGATCAAAATTTAAATGCAAGGACAATTGTTTTTAAATCAATTATGACTTATGTGAAATTTTAAGTTTGCATGAAAGTTTTTGAGGTTTTTTTTTTACCATGTTTTTTCTAAGGCTTGTAAATATGTTACAATTGATGGAAAGGTTTGCAAAAACCTTAGATTTATTTCCATCAAATCTACCTAATTAAATTTGCAGAATTATATAAATTGGCCTACAAAGTTTGTGAAAGATAGATATGAATGGAACAAAACATGTTTAATTCAAATATTTGCCCATAATTTAATACTCTAGTGAAGACAAAATGTCACGAATGCTAATGTTGTGGGGTTCATTCCTTTGATTGTTCATCTATGACTTGTAATGAACTTGTATTTAATTCCTAGTTTAATTTTAGTTCACTATTTGTTAAATTATCGTTAAGTTTAAGTTCATTTTTCTTTCACTTCTAATTGACTCATAATTCATTTTTAGTTAAGTTTTAGTTCACTTCTAATTAATTTGTAGTTCATTTTTAATTTATTTCTAGTCAACCTTCATTTCATTTTCAATTCACTTCTACTTAAATTTTAGTTCATTTTTAATTCATTTTTAGTTAAGTTTTAATACAGTTGAATCTTAGTTCACTCATAATTCACATATGGATGCACATGGGCACACATGGGTGAACATGGACCACATGTAAATTGAAAGCCTCTTGAAAAAAAAAATTGAGTTAAATGCTCAAGGGATATAAATACATATAGAATTCCCCATTATTTTTATATGTTCAAAATCAATTTTGAGTATGTTTTCTTATCATAGCCTTGTTATGTTTGTTATTTGCAATAAAATCTTGTTGGATTATTATTTACACTTATTGTGTTTTTGTTTTTGTTTTTTTTATTTCATGATCTAAATTTGAAACTAGGCTTGCTTTTGTTCTTGTTTTGATTAAAAGATATTGTTAGTCTTGGTTGTTTTCATGCATGTGACACCATACGCTTGAAATGTAAAGAAGAAGTTACAAAATGCACATGCCCATGTTAATTTGATTAACGATGATTTTAGGATCACCTTTGAATTATAATCTTTGCTATCAATATCAAAAAATAAGTTTGTGATGTTTATAGTATTTGTTTTCTTTTGAGAATTCTTTTGAAAAGAGATATGAAAAAAGAAAGTTTCACAACATGTTATGTTTGACGCTAAACATGAGATTTAAAAACCAAATCATCTAAGATAGAATGGCCCATCACGAATCATTTTGGCAAATCTTCCTCAATTATTTTCCATTTTGAATGATTTAAATTGTAATAGGAATGCCTTCTCAAGCTCTACAAATCATCTTTGAGATGGAAAGCCAAAGGAACAACCACAAAAAAGCAGTAAAGAAAATACATGTTTTTGAATTACAAAACGTGTTTTTTTTTTCATTTTTTTTCATTTTGACCCCTCCTACTTCATCAGCACATAACTTTCTCATTTTTTATTGAAATTGAGCAATTTAAACTTCTTTGAAATCATCACCTTAAGCTCTACAAATCATCTTTTAATTCTAAAGGAAATAGCATAATATTTAAAGATTTTTTTGAGGGGATCAGAAATAGGCTATGAATTGTTGGGTCAAAAAAATTCTGTAAAAATGACCCCCTCTACTTCAAGGGGGCCATAACTTTCTCACCTCCAATTCATTTTTGTCAACTTTTAGTGCAATAGATGTGCCAAAAGGAGGGCTCCATCTACTCTTTGGACACCATAAACAAGGGGGCCATCCTGACAAAGTAGGGAGTACACCCTAATTTAAGTGATCGTTCATGGCTGATCTACCTTAGTATTTTCTTTTATTGGCTAGGAAAAAAGGTGAAAATTGTTGAATAATATGATAGACAATCATTATGTCTGCTTTTGAAATGTTATCATTATTTACACCCAATGGTAGAATCTGAACTTGGATGTGCATATCAAATAGTAGATGCAAATTTCAATTCAGATAATTTTGAACAAATTCTCAACACAAATGAACTAGTGACAAAAATTGTCACCATAAAATTGTTGATTTCAAATGTTACCAAGTGGGTACCAAAATAATAAAATGTTTTATTCAATGGTGGGAAAATAGGAAGCCGTGTTTCCTACTATTGGTTTTTTGGCTCATTAATCTTAAGGATCGTATGATCACAATTTAAGATTGAAATGACTTTTCTTTAGCATATTTACAAATTTAAAGAGATGTTGTTTATAATTAGACAAATTTAAAAATTTGACTTTTGTAAGCAAAAATTGACCAAATGATTTTAGAATGGATTGTAAACCACCTTCCATTTTGGTGAAGACGATGAAAAAATATTTAAATTTTGACAAGTTAGAAAAGTTTGAAAATTCTACAAGATGAAGTTGTAAACATATGAAATGTTGGAAAAATTTATTTGATTTTCATGTTTTTTTCACCTTTTAAAAATAATGTTATATTTTTCAAAATAAAAAATCAATGTTTGAAATAACATAATAACCATTGTGTAAAAACCAAATCAACTAGTATGAATTGTCCGAGAACTAACACTTTCAAACCGCAATGAAATTTTTTTTACAATTAAAAAAAACTTTCCTAGGGTTTGTTGTAATGAAAGAAAAAAAAAGGAAAAAATTTAATCAAGTTTCATAAAATCTTTTGAAACCCAAACTCAACAATTCTTTAAGAAAACTGATAACTGCCTGAAATTGGTTTATACCTTACAATATACCTTAGTAGTTTGGCCAATTTGACACTAATTATATTATTTTCAAATATGTTGAAATTTTCAAAAAATATTTCTTCCAAATAAAAAAATATTGTGACGGATAATAGTGAATATTTAAAAAATTCCATTTGTTGAAATGAAAATTTCAAATTTAATTAATTATTTGACAAACATATGTTGACATGGCCAAGGTACTATGATATATAGTGAAAGGTCCACTTTTAAACAAAAGGTGTAAGAACCTCCCCTTCCAAGTGTCTTATCATTGGGATATGTTTGGGTTCATGATGATGATGTTGGTTTCAAGATTTACAGTGGGTAAAGCGCATGGGTTGGGGACCTTCCCAACATGCGAGGCCCTGACTACCATTACCTGGTAAGCCCATTCTTTTGGGAATGTCTTTACTTCATGGCTTTACTTTACATGTAAAGACCTATTAGATTTTTTTTAGTTTGTGTGAGGCCACCACAAAGGATGATGACACCTTATATGGAATATGGTGAAACCCTGCCAATCATAAATAAACCAAAGCACCCAAAAAAGGGGAAATACAAGGAACAAAATGGAAGGATCCACGTCCAAGAAGACAAAACAACCACCAAAGAGGATGAACCACAAAGGGAACATCAAGTTCCTGAACCCCCTCCTATCGTGAGAAGCATATCAAATGAGGAAAGGGTGTGACCTCCAGAAAGGATGCCATTATAGGGAAGGTTTCTCATCTGAGGAACCAACTTGTAAGGTGGCATCCTCTTATCTCAAATGAAAGCAAAAATCTTAGTACTTGAAGATTTTGTAACAACTTGAAATTTGCTCAATATTTGTACTACATTGGTATATTGAAATCAGAATTTAGAACCAAGATTGTTCCAACTTCTAACCATTTGTGCTATCAATAATAATGGCTCAATATTTAATAATCTGGCTTAATGTTGTGGATTGTGACTTGTTGGTCTTACCAACTACATTAAGGACATTTAAAACTTAATTTTCCTTCACTACTGAAATGTGCCCAATATTGATAAATGCTTGAAAACTTGTTAGACATTGGTTCCATTTTTTTTCATAAGGTCGCCTAGTAAATTAGTTCTTAACTTGAAGTTTAATGATGAGTAGAGGTTTTTTTAAAAAAAGTTTTTTGTTGCATCTTTAGTGATAAGCATTCGAGTAGAGATAGACATTAAATGACAATATATTTGTTGACAATGTCCACTTTTTTCAAGCTTCTTGCTGATGTTTTTGACATCCTACCTTGAAAATGTGTCTAAATTTGATGAGTTCTTTCCCAAAAAATCAATTTTAACAATTGAATTTGCAATATAAAATTTCAAAATTTTTGCAACCGTGCCAAAGTTTGCACAATAGAAGAAGGCTAGTGATGAATGGTTTATTTGGTCAGCAAACTTTTCATTTTAGATTTCTAATTGGGTATAAAATATGAGCAAAAAAAAACTGTTGGGACTTGAGAGTCAGGATTTATGGTTGCCTTGCAAGTGTTTGTGTTCACAATTGTTCACAATTCCGCATTAAGTTGTGTTGAAAGTAATCAATTACAACAATCATAATAGGATTTAGTGGATTCAACATTAGATGGATGCATGTGGTTACACCAGGGTCAAATCCAAAAAGCTGGTTGGGTAACCACTAACCACATTGCACTTACTACTACAGTGGTTAGAAAGTGACCAGCTTGGAAAGGAAGCACTCATCTTATGTGGCATAGGGTAGGGTGAGAAAACCATTTAAATCACTTTCATTGCAAATTAAAGTTTCCCCTTTTTTTCACAAAAGCTATAGGATGTTATGAAGGAGGTCAAGGGGATGAGCATGTTCCTATTACAAAATAAGGTGATGAGAGAACGGAATTTCACTAATTACATACACTAAATTTTTGCAAATGTCTCTTTTCCCTCATGTGCATGATGAGGTAAGTGCATTTAGATGATCAATGATGTGATGATGGTGTAGAATATAATGCTAAATTAATGGTTTTTGTAAATTATTTAAAGATAATGCCAAAGTAGATGGGCTTAAATGAATTGCAAAAGTGATGTGCGCTAATTATGAGAATCAAATGAATGGATCATACCTATTTGTTTCAGGGTGGGTAAATTAAAATTCAATTAGGGTATCATTTTTATAACTGAGTGTAAATCAATCTTTGATTAAAGATGGGAAAAGGATTGGGTTGATAATTGAAACCCCCAGTTGATTCATGGATCTATAATGTTAAAAATGTAAAAATACTTGTATGAAAACTTTATTAGATCAAATTGGAAATAAAAGCTTTGAGTTTGAAGGATATTGATCCAAGGCTAAAATTGTATTTTGGTAATCCTACTATTAAAGAAGGTATTTTGTTTGTTTTGTTACATTGGGATCTCCCAAACCATGAGGCCCTGTCTGGTGTTCTTGGTACTGCTGGAAAGCCTTGGATGAATAAGGGTGCACTGAGGTGACCTCCTAATGTTTAGACATGCAATGTAGGAATGATTGAAATTTGAGTGTTTTCATCACTAAAAATTCAGCTAAAAATCAAAGAGCTAATTTTTAAGGGAAATTTGAGGTGTAGTTTTGATATTATTGGAAAGCTCTTGATGAGTACAAGTGCACCAAGGTGGTTTTGTAAAATTCAGACCAATGGTTAAATTTTCAGTAGTTTTTGTCATCAGATTATATTTTTTATTAAAAAATTGGTCTCTGAATGAATTGGGATATATTGGTGATTTTGTGTCATGAATGTGAATGACAAATTATGAAATAAATCATGGGATGTGAATATGATATAAATGGTATCAATCTAGAGACTGAATCTGAAATAAGAACTTAATTGGAAATGTTGTTTAAGGTATTAATGAATTGACATGAGCTTTGGTGTGATGGCACATGAGAATGATGAAGTAGGGTTAAAAACCAAAACAAGAATTTATAAGAGATTCCAAATTTCTTGAAATTTAAATAATTGTTGATTTAATTTTTGAATGGCTACATTTTTTTGACACATGAAAATATTATTTCTGCAGATGCAATAATTATTAAGGAAGTTTCTTATATATATGTAAAACCAAAAAAAGGTAAAGATGGTTTGATTGTTATATCGCTACACTGGATTAAGAGCCTTTTATGATTAAGTAGGGGCTGAATATTATGTTTAAAAATCAATTACTGGAATATAAACGTTCGAATTTATAAATTATTTATATAGCCAAGGACTCCTGGGTTAAACTGAAATTATGAAACCATGGTAATGAGGCGCCATATGGGGATTGATTAGAGTTACATTAATAAATTTGATGTAGACTATCATCAAATTTATTCAACAAATGCCATTAAATTGAGGAGTTATATTGGTCATAAGTACATATACATAAGGCATAATCACACTAAATCAAGGGTTGAAGATGAAAGATGAATATGAGAACTTTTTGCATGTCAAGAATTCATGTTGTCATGGAAATTCAATATTAATGAAGGTTCATTTCCAAGCTGAACTTATTTATTCATTTAATTGCCATTATGTTGTTGGTTGTTAGTAGACTTACTACTACCTATGGACCTTTTGCTATGGAATTTGAGGTGCATAGTGCACCCTAGTTTCCCACTAGGTGATCTTGGCGTACCCATAAACACAAACCAGGAGCAAGAATGAACCCTAGGGCGCATGCCTCATAATAGCCGCAGTGGATAGTTTTCGAGCATTCCGGTTTATTTGTTAAACTGTGGTCCACTCTGAGACATTTCGTAGTGTATTTGGAGGGCACTTAGATTCATGATTATCCCCCCTTTACAAAGGGTAGATACTAAATGCCCCGGGTGGGGGACATACCAAAAATGTGGGGTCAACTACTCACGCCCCTTATTTTCAGAAGGCACCCGCTCCCCACCCTGGGGCTTTCCCCCTTATTAACTAGTTCCAACTGTGGCCAAAATCCTCATTTAAAATAAATAAATCCAAGGAATATGATTTTTAAAACCCTTGGTTTATTGCAAATAGCCAGATTTTTGCATTAGGTTCCTGTATGTAGCTAATAATAGACATGCATGCTCGAATTTTGTTAACTTTTGAATCTGGTTTATGGCCAAATTTGAATCAATCTTCATTTGGATGATTGTCACTTTGGCTACATGTCTATATATATATAAATTTAAAAACACACACACACACACAAACTGAGAGGTGGGGAGGAGGAGGGGGGGGGAGGGATGTGTCAAGTGTCAAATCAGAAGATTTTAAAGAAACAGCTTTTGGTGGAATGTCAGACTGATATCTGGGAAGAAGTCAAATAAGACAAGCATAAAAAATGAATGTCGTTGCCATGCCATGCTATGAATCACTAGCCTACTTATCAAAACAAGGGGTGTGTCACACTGTGGCCTTGCCATTTACATTAAAAAGCATCTTAAGGCAAGTGAAGAATTATGGAAATTCAAATATTTCACCATGCAAAAATATAATCTTCAAAAAAATCCTTTAAAAGAAACCAGAATCCTTCAAGATATCATAACTCTATAACTAATCTCAAGTGTCAACACAAGCCAAAATATCATCTTTCAAAAATCCCAGTATAAAAATAGACCTACTATCTAGGGGCTAAAATCCCTTAAGCTACTATACTCAATAAGGAATCTAAACAGAATATCCTTGCCCACCAAGGCAAGGCCAACAAACAAAAATCTGTCACAGGTTTTTCTGCATTAATAACAACATCCCCAGAACTCGAACACCACCTTGTGTACATATCATCACCAAAGTAAACAAGCAAATAACTACTACAAGTGATGCTACTCATTTCACACCTACCTTTAGCCCCACCACCTTCTCACCCCGTCAAACAGAACCAGTGATTTTTTTCCACAATTTTTGTCATTTTTACCATTGAAATTTGGATGGTTTTTTGGAGGATTGTGTTTTTTCTAGTGCACGTTCCACTACTTTTGTTAAATTTCAGGGAAAATCGCCAAATTTTCGATTTCACAAAAAATTTCATTAAAAAAACTCATGAATAGAACCAAAGCAAAAAACAAAGGAAAACAAAAAACAACTGAAACTGAATGGATGATAGAAAGAGAGAGAAGGGGAAGGGTCCTCGCCTCTGGCCCCCACCCCTCCACACTCCCACAAGACTCCCGACTTGCGCCCGATTCTCAACTCACCCTCGACCCCCGACCCATGACCCGGGACTCCGAACTCACCCCAGGCCTCCTAAATATAAAAAAATAGGAATTCAAAGAGAAGAAATAGCCATGCACCATCAGGACAGGTGAAAGAAAAAACGTTGAGTTTAATAATCTTGACCTGCCCCATTACTACCTAGTGGAAAGAAAGGGACTCCCCGTGGCAGGTAAATGCAGTTAAAAGAGTTGGCCATGAATGAAGAAGAAGAAGAAGGAAGGAAGGTTTGGTTTTTTCCTTTTCTTCTCTTTTTTTATCCGTAGGTACCTAATACCTACCTATCCGCCCTTTCTTTGGCTGGATATATATATCCAAAAAGCGAAACTAAGAATTTAAAAGGTGTAAAATAAGTGGTTTTTGAGTTTTTCAATAGCCATGATTCGACCAAAATTTAAGAAAAACTTCCAGATTTCTATAAATGGTAGCTAGCCAAAAATAAAGAAAGTATGCTTAAAATATTTTATATTCATATTTTACTTGTAGCCAGATTTGGCTAAATCTTCATCACCACTTTGGCTATATCCGAAAATTGAAAAAAAGAAAAAAACATTGCTAGGTACTTAGTATCTAGCAGTACCAGAGTTATTTTTGTCAATTTTGTTATGTAGCCAAAGTGGGAACAACCCACAAGAAGATTTAGCCAAATTTGGATACAAGCTAAATATGAAAATAAGATTTTTAAAACATCATTGTATATTTTTGGCTACATATGTGAACCATGTATGGAAATCTGGCTATTTTTTAAAAATGGTTGAATTATGGCTGTTGAAATCCTCAAAATGCACTTGATTTTAGCAATTCTTAAGTTTTAGCTTCGCTTTTTGTACATATATATTTCTAGCCAAAAAAAGGCTGGTAGGTACCTAACTACCTAGGTCCTATTTAGGTTTTTTTTTTCTATTCTTTATTTTTTAAACTATGTTTACGGCCGGTCAAAGCGCATGGTCCCATTTGATTGGGGTGCTTTTCGAAGAGGCCGGTTGTCGTCGCCGTCGTGGTAGCGCAGAGCGCGGCCGTAGTCGTGGTCGTGGAGTGCACTTTTCCTGCACCTTCCGCTCTTTTCCTGCTGCTGCACCTGTCGTCTTTCTCTTCTCTTTCCTTCTGATCTACTACTACCCACAACACAACAACACTTCCCGTTTTTCTGTTTCTCTTTTGTGTGTGCGTGTGTGTTTTTGGCTCATTTGTGTCTCTCCTTTTGTCGTATTTGTTTTTGTTCCCCTTTTGAGGCCGAAGAGAGGGACTCACTCGATTTGTTTGTGCATTCCTTTCCTATTCTTTCCATTTTCTGTTTGTGTGTGTGTGTGTTTTCTTTTTTCCTTTTCTCTCGCAGGTTTTTCATTTGACACACTCTTCTTCTCTTGCGCTTTCTGTTTTGCTTCTCTCTGTTTTGTATTGATACCGTAGTTGTGGTGACGGTGGACTGTTGTCGTTGTTCTAAGTACTCTTCTTCTTTCTTTTGAGGAGACGTCCGATTTGGTGTGTTTGCTTAGTCAGGAGACAAAGAAGAGGAAGTAGTAGCGGCAGAAGGAGGAGAAGAAGAGGGGATGAAGAAGAGGAAGTCGATGCTTTCTTGAGCAATCTCGGGAAATAACGAGCAGTAATTCGATTGTGCATCTGTGTCTCTATGATCGATGCTATTACATTCCAAGCTGTGAGAGTCCCTCTGTGCGTCGTGGTGGTACTGGAGCAGCGCTGATGCATGTAGAGCACGCTTTTTTCCTGGTCTGTAGATTGTTTGCAAGCTTATAGAGATTGTTTGTCGCTCTTTCCTTGCTCGCTCGTCGTGGCTTTTTGTTTTGGGTTTTGGTTTTGTTTGTTAAGTTGTTGGCATCAGCATCATCAGCTTCCCTCGCAGATTTTGCATCTCCTCCATATGCATCGGAAAGTCTTTCTAATTGCAAGCAGATCGGTTGCACAACACCACCACCAAGCCAGAAGAAGAAGAAGAAGAAGAATGGTGTGGTCTGCCAAAGTAGCATGCGGAAGAAGAAGAAGACTTCAACCAGTTTGAGTTCTTCGGCGGCGCCCTCCCTCCGTCCCTTCCTCCCTTACCATGATGGAAAGAGGGCGAGACGGCCGCCGCAGTGGTGCAGACCGTAATATTGCTGCACCTCGCCGTCCTCGCACGAGCGGATTCAAAGACGCCGCTGCCGCCGTCGTCGCAGGTTGAGCCTTGTTACACACAAAAACACCACAGCCAATGATTTTTGTTGGAAAAAGAGAAGCAGAGCAGAACATCATGATCATCATGATCCCCTTGTCGTCGACATGCGCGCACTGCCGGAAAAAGCTCCCTTGATAGATATGAAATTGCTGCTGCAGGCGTCTGTCTGACTGTTTGGGGTTGTTGGGGTTGGTTTGTTGTCTCTGTTGTTGTTGCTGTTGTTGTTTTTTCCGATACCAGTTGGTGAGGATGGCGGCGATGACACCAACACCATGGATGATGGTCTTCTTCACAACGCAAGATTACGCGAAAGACACAAGAAGGATAATACCATCAGCAGCAGCAACAACAACAACAACAGTAGTCGTCTTCTGATGATGTCTTCTGGGAAACAACAACAGCGATTGGCGGTTTCTCCCAGCAGTTTAGTTTCCATTCGTCGCATTAAGAGGAAGCGGCAAGGATTGCATGAAATCCAAGCAATCCAATTGCGCAGTCACCTTCCTGATGAGGTAGAGGAAACAAGAACTCCCACCACCACCACCCATGATTCGGAAATGGGGGGTTCTGAAGAAGAAGACGACGACGACGACGATGATCTCCCGCCTCCTGCCCCTATTCCTCGCCGCCCTGTGAAAGCAAGGCCACAAGGGAAGCTTGAGGAAATTATCAGCATGAGGAGGAATGATCTTCCAACTGTGCCCAGAAAGGCACGCTCAGGTGGGTGGGTGTTGTGTCTAGACTAGGGTTTCTAAGTGTGCTCTCATTCCAAAGTTCACACAAAGATCCCATATGTAAAGTACACAAATTCATGTCCAAGCTTTTGGATGCCTGATTGACCGACCGACTGACTAATTGCAGCAGTTCTGAAGCAGCGAGCACAGGAATCACCACCACCCCTGCCTCCAACAGTTGCTCCAGAGATTCTGCCTCACCCACCACCCCCATCAGGAGTTGCTTCTTCTTCTCCCAACACTCCTGCACCATCCAGCACTCTTTCTTCATCCTCGGGCATTTTTGCTCTGAAGCCCAGAAGAAGAACAGTGGTACAATTCTTATCTGTCACTCTTCTTCTTCTTCTTCTTCTTCTTCTTCTTCCTAATCACATATCTTCTCATGGCCTTTGGTGGGTGGAGATGTATTATTACTTATTGCATTTTTGCATTTTGTATGTTCTCCTGCAGAAACCGAGTGTATCGAAACCTAAGGCCACGAAGCTGCTCAAGGTAAAGAAGGAAGCCCTTCCTTCAGTGTCTGAATCTTCGTCTCATATGATATATTGCAGTTTGATGAAGAGTGTTTGGGGGAATAGCTAAAAACCAGTTGGCATCTGTAGCTTCTTTGATGAGGGTGAGTTCAAAGAGACTCATACAAGCTAGGGTTCAACCAATGTCTTGATGTCCAACCAGGTGTCTACACGGACAGTATCAGAGGAGGTTGAAGTGGCAGAGGCCTTGTTTGATCTTGCAAGAATGATCCCGTCTCCTTCTGCATTGGACTGGAGGATGGATTCAAAACCTGAATACAAATCAGAGGCAAAGTCATATTCTTCTGCATCAGTGCAGATCACATCTCCTGTAGCTCAACCTTCCAATGGAACTGCTACTCCTCCCTTACTCACACCAGTTGCTAATACTACATCTACAGTGCCATTGGGAGCTTCACCACCACCAGCTGCATCCCCTGTTCTCTCTCCCTCTCCTTCATCTGCTGCTGCTCTGCCCCCTGAAGAGGGTAATGTCCTTTTCCTTCTAATCATCCTTATGCCTGTTCACTGTCAAAAGGGGCTTTCCACAAATGCTCTTCTTGCTGAGTTACAGTTTCCCACCTTGTTAGTAGTGAACCATTTGGGGTTGGGACTTCTTTCATTTGCACCACATTATATCTTGGTGTTGCCCAAGTCTTTCAACCATGCAGAGGAGGTCATTCTTGACTACTTCCAAGCTTGCAATGGAAAGAGTTATTCTAGACTTATAATTGTGATGGTGGTTGTCACAGCAGCTCCAAAGAGGAAATGGCCTCAAGTTAGGACTTGCCCAGAAGAGGGAGTGCTGCCTCTACAAGCTCATTTAGTTGCAAGCACCGCTAATGTAGCATTGTCAAATCTTCCTGGTGTGGTGGCTGCTCCTGAATCTACAGAGCTTGACCAAGTTGAAGAGCGGCACCTTGTAGGTATTGCAGAAGAAGAGGGAAGTGTGAAAAATGAGGCAACTGGCAATAGAAGCAGTCCAACACCTGCTCCCAGTAGTCCTGGAGGGACACCAGTCCTGTCAGTATCAACTTTATCAATACAACCTAAAATTACAGGGGAAAATAAACATGAGACGCCTGAGAAGAAAAATGCTGAAGGAGATGTGGCCATTACTTCATCATCTAATGAGAAAAACTTGAGCTACGTACTGCTACCCTTTGATGGAAATCCTGAATCTGCCAAATTGGCAGCTGCAATATTAGACATCCAGGAGGTGGATGCAGGAACCACCAGCAGTCCTCTCCTTAGTGATTCAGCAAAACAATTGGATGTTGTGAAGAGGTTAGTGATGATGATTGTATGCCTGTGTGCATTGATTTGCCTTCAAGATGCATTCTAGTTGTGCTACTCAGTGCACATGATGGTTAAGGAACCTTCTGTTTTTGTTCTGGCTTAATGGAGATCCAAATGTGTGTTTCTTTAGATCTGTGCAACTAACTCCTGAAGGTGAGTTTAATCAAGTCAACAAATTCGACATTGATTTGATGGTGAGTTGTACTTCATCCTCTTGCTTCCTTTGTAGAAGTCTATTTTTCCTTTCATGTGGCATATAAGCTTGCTTCACCTGTCTGAGAAGGCTTTTGTTTCTCTGCAGGCGCCTCCAACAAAGGCAGCTGCAGTGTCTTTGGTCCATGAGAGGAACAATGGTGTTGCTGGAGTACCAGTGGACAAAGGGCAAGAAAAACCTCTGGTATGCCAACAACTCCTGACTTTAGTGTACAGTCTGGTGCATGTCAGATGGTTTGCAAGGCATTTCTGTTCTCTTTGTGAAATGATGTTGCTTGTTGATTGTAACTATCTGATTGTGCAAATTTCTTTCCTTATCCAGGTGGATTTGAGTGTCCTTTCTCCAGTTGGAAGTGGGTTGAGTGAAAAATACAAAGAGGAGAGGCAAGAGCAGCAAGACAGAGAAGAGACAGAGAGAGAGATGAAAAGGGAGCAAAGAAGCAAGGATAGAGAGAGAACTGATTTAAGCAAACCTCCACCACAACGGGCAAGTAAAGGTGTTAAGCCTGAGTCAAGACTGCCAAAATCTGAAAAAGCTTGTGAGTTGCTTCAAACTCAAACTGGCTATAGTTTTTTAGTATGGTTTGAGGTTTGAATTTGCTTGATGAACTTTGCTGTCACGCATTCTAAAATTTAAAATTTCAGGATTTAAGTGGAGAAATCTGGATGTCAGCTGCCTCAATGGTCTGACTGTGTGCAGTGGCATCCTCTCTTTTGGCTTCATCAGCAGCTTCACCCATTTCTCCAGGAATGACTGGTTGGCCAGGAGCTATGTCCTCTCTTGGGTAAGTTGTGGTGGTTTGCTTCTTGTTGCAGTCTCTTCTTAACCTCTGTTTTGTACTGGTCTTGCTTCAGCACAGCAGCTCCTATATTGAGATGTGCTTGCTATCATGCAGTTACTTCCCAGTAGCTGCAGCTTCCATGACTGGTTCTTCTTCAGTAGATAAAAACCCACAACCAAGGGTAAATTCTTGCCCTACATTTTCTTCTGCACTCAGATTTTGAGCTTTTGAAGAGCAATGTAAATAAAGCAGTTTGCATTGTATGGACTAGAGCTTTTGTAGGGGTTTTTTGTTGGGTTATACTATTTAATTATTGACTTTGTATATAAGTTCCCAGAGCCCTTGACAAAGGGATGTGTTGATGCAGGTATCTCCTTTCTCAAACATTCCACCACAGCAGCCATGGAAGCGCTGTGCATCTCATATCTGGATTGCACATTTCATTGATGCACAGCAGCAGGTCAACCAACATCCTTTCTTTGTTGCAGGACTTTATGGAGCAAAGTCTTACAACCAAAATATGTCACTTCTGCCCCCTGGGGCTCTCTATGGAAGTAGCGGCAGGGCTGCCCAGGTGCCTTCTGTTCCAGGGTCTCCTATGAGCTCTGCTATTGCACTTGGTGTAGGTCTTGGAGTGGGGGAAGGAGCTTTGGGTGCAACTACTATCTCAGCAGCCAAAGATAGGGAGAGGGAGATGATAGCAGCAGCCACCTTCATGGAAGTTTTTAGCCGGAATGCAGTTCTGCAACAGCAGCAGCCAATTCTCTCCTTGCAGGTTTGATTTGGACTTTTGTAAACATTTGGATTTGGACATCCTTGTAGATGCTGTGGTCCTCTCACAGTCTTGCTTTCTCATGATCCTGATGGATAATTGTAACAAGCTGCTCTTGTTTCAGAATCTACTGCAGTGATATCCTCTGAGGTTGTGTATATTCTGACACTGATCATGAAATGCCTTCTGCAAAGTTTTACTGATACTATGGGAGTAGCTTTGTATGCAGCCAGGAGCTGTATTTGGATCTTCTGGGATGCAACCTGGAACCATTATGATGGCTAGCAGTGGTTTGAGTGTTGAAGTTGTCAGTGGTATTGCTGATGGTGGTGCAAATATGGGAAACCCAGCATTGCCAGGAATCAGCTCAGGGCCAGGAAGAGGCTCTCTAATGGCTGGGAGTCTTGGTCCAGCTGGGGGACCTGGGATTGTGGCAAGCAACCAGGTTGTTGCTGCTGCTAATGCTACTGCAATACAGGAACAGTATTTGCATGTGATGAAGCAGAACCTGGGGTCAACATACCATCAGTATCCAAGCTCCCATTTTGGTCCAACCTTCAATGGTCCTCCTGCAAACATGGGGACCCAACAGGTGGTGACACTTTCAACCTCTCTTTAGTTGAAGTTTCTTGTTCCTTATAGCAGCTCTTTACTTGTGAGCTATTCCTCAATAACTATTTGGGTTGTCTGATGTGCAGGCTGCAGCACAGTTCTTTGCTGGTGTGCCTTTCTTTGGGCAGCAGTTAGTTTCACCTTCACAACAGTCTGCACATCAAACATCGCTTGTTGCAAGTGGCGGTGGACCCGTGCCTCCCCAGAATCAACAACAGGGGGTGCACAGATTCCCACCCACAGGATCTCCACATCCACAACAGTGTCCTTTGCAAACCCCATCCCATTCCCCTTCACAGTACCAAGTTCAATCTCAGTCTGACAGAGATGGTTGGGATGGGCCTTCTGGAGAAGACAGTGGCTCTGTGCTTGAGAGCAAGTTCCCAATCTTACACAGGCATCCATATAGTCAGGGGTCAGCCAGTGTTGCTAATGTGAGCATTCCCCCAGCTGCAGTCCAGACTCAGCCCTCACATCAGGATTTCAGTATTTTGCCAGCATTAGGGAAGCAAAATAAGTGGGAGCGCCAACAGCAACAGCAGCATGCTGCTGCACAGCAACTTCAAGTGTCTCAACCACAGCCTTCTCTATCCTCTCACAAACACCAACAACAGCAAGCTGCTGCACAACATTTGCAAATCAAGTTAAAAGGACTTGATCCTCAGTCCTCTCAGGCATTCTCAGCCATGACAATGGCAGCTGCAATGAGCAGAGGTCCTGTTGGTCCTGGACCATTGGGACTTGCACCAGTGGCTGCAGTAATGGCACCCCAGGGGCATGCTGTGCTGCAGAGCATGGCTGATGCTGTGTGCATCCATCCACGCCAATCTCCTCATCACTCATCAGGCTCTGGTGCTCCTCACCCATCTCTGATTCACCAGCAGCAACAACAGATGCAGCAACTCCAATTCCAGCAGCAACAGCAGCAGCATAGATCTGTACAGATGCAAAGAGGACCAATGGGTGTGGAAGAGGGGCACACGGTTGCAGATACCAGCAACCATACTAGTAACACTGGTGCCAGGTGGGAGCGAGATCCTGGGCAGGACAGGAAGATGAGTGTAAAACGACCAATTGGTTCATCCTCTCCGTTGTCTCGTGTTGACTTTGACACCACACCAACAAGGGGGAATACTCACAATGAGACACCAACATTGAATTCAACTGCAGCCACGAGTGCAATCATGTCCACCCATCCAACTGGCCACATTGCTAAAGGTGGTGTGCCACCACCTGTTGCACAGGCAATTCAGGCCCCAAAGCAATCAATGGTCCACACAAAAGGAAGACCAGGTGCAAATACTGCAAGCACAGCTGCCTTCAATCAGTCCAACATGGTCTCATATGCTGATAATGGTCCTCCAGCAGCTCCTTCATTGACTGCCAAGGTATCTGTGCCTGGGTTATCACTAGCAGGGCACACTGTCATATCTGCCAGCAATGGAGCAAGGCAGACTCCAATTGCACAGCACCCATGCCTGAATCCTTCACAGAGGACCTCAATGGGTACAAATCCAACTTCTCCAGGAACTGAACCAAAGGTGGTGCTTGCTGCTGCCATGGCAAAGGTGCAAAAAACAGAATCTAAGCTGCAACAGTCTCTCTTGCCACAAGTGGCTCTAGACACAGGGTCAGTGTCTCGGATATCCTCTGCAATTTCAGGTTCTCCTACAACTTCAAGTACTTCAGCACTATCCCCTCTACCAGCTGGGTCAAAGCCATCAGCAGCAGATGGGGCCAAACAGGGCTCTTTTGGGAAAGGTTCTTCCTCCTTTCCAACTGCACAAAAGTCAGTTGGGGCTGTGCCAGGCAATCGGGCTTTGTCTCCTGCGCTTTCCCAGCACATCATTCTTGGACACAGTCACAGTCCCAGTTCCAGTCTTGGAAACAAAAGCTTGTCAGCAAAACTGCCTCAGCAGCAGCAGCAGTATCCACAGCCCTCGCAGATGCACAAACAGCAAAATCCTCAACAACAGCAGCAATTTTCAAACTCACAGTCTCAGCTGTTCCCATCACCTCCACCACAGCACCCTCAGCAGTTGTTGCAACAGCCACATCATAGCCCTCCCTTGACACAGGCACATCTGCAGCAGAATCCCACTCACCAACATCCAGTGCAGCATTTGAACCAGGGACAGTCAGCACCAAGCAACAATGGCAATATTGCAAATTCAGGCCAGAGCTCTATTTCAGAGGTCATAAATGATCCACAGGCTACAAATGCAGGGCCAGCTCCATCTAACCTCTCAGCATCACCATTACCTGGATCTGGATCACAGAGGGGAAGCAGCAGTTCAGCTACTGCTGTTTTGCATTCTCAGTGTAGTTCATTGCAAGGTATGACATCCACTCCCCCAGTCATGCATCCAAGCATTTACCATAACAGCATTTCTTTTTACCTGTACTCTGCTGCTGCTGTTGGCAAGGGTGGGAGGAAACCCACTGATGTGAAAACTTTATGAGCCCATTACACAACCATTCAGTTCTTAATTCATGGTGTTCTATCTATGGCACCGCGTATTTTAGAACTGATTCAATTGTAATGTACATATGCAATTGGTTTTTGCAGAATTAAACAGCCCAGAACAGCTTAACAGTGTGAGATTGATGAAAGTTCCAGCATCTATGAGAACAGCTACTTCCCCACCAGCAGCTAGTCCATCTCCACTTCCTGAGCTGTCCTCTGTGCAACAAATTGGCAGCCCAACTCAAGGAAAGTCAAGCAGTGGGCAGTTTGTGACAGGAAGCAATCATGGTGACAAAATGTTGTCCCAAAGCTCTTTGATGCAACCAGTGACCCCTTCCTCTACTATCAATGGTTCACCAAATCACCCAACAAATAACAATATCTCAAATGAACACATTGGGTCAGATGTGCAACCGCCTACAATTGTGGTTGGTAGTTCCACAGCAGTTCAACAAGGAAATGTGAATTCATTTCAAATACACCCACCATCATCTCTCTCAATGGTGATTGAAAGTGTTGTGTCAACAGGACCCTTGGCTAGTGCTGTGTAACCATAGAATTATCAATGATTACTTTGTCAGCGGATATGGCACCAGAGACACATAGCATTACAAATTCTTCTTTGTTGCTGTTAATTAGATAAGGTAGGCACAGAGACCACTTCACCCTACTGTGCCAGCTGTGCTCCAGATGGGTCAGTATTTTGAGGGAAGGTCTTCTGATTTCTCAGAGCATACAGGGGAGTGGTGCTTGGAAGTTGTGATATAAAGGTAGCCTTATTTTCTCTCCTCTTGAATATCAGTCAGAATTTTTTTGGTCTTACATCTTATCTGCCTTATGAATCCATTAGTCTATAACATGGAGTCTGTTCAACCCTGTAGATGCGCTGTGTGCTTATCTTACAGTGAAGTGTGTACCTGCTAGATTGCTGACAGAGATGTTGTACATGGGAGAAAAGAATGGGAACTTACAAGTCTGTGTGTTGTTTGCAGATGGGAGGTCCATCAGAGTTGCAGCCCTATCACAGCAGATGTCTATGGTGCTGGTGGATCCAGAGCAAATTGAACTGAGGTTTGCTTTGCTTATGTACATAGACACAGCTTTTTGTAGCTGAGAGACTGTTGCGGCTGTACAGGTACATGATTGTAGGATTCTAATCCATGCTTCTGATGAAGGCAGCACCTTTACACAAACCCATTTCTCTGTATTATGTGGGCTTTAAGCCCTTTTGTGAGCTTGAGCCAGCCTGTTGTTATTAAGAGAACATGTATTTGTGTCCTTTGATTAGGTTAACCTGCCAGTTATCAGAATGTTATTGTGGCAGATAGATTTGAACCCATGAGGATGCTGAGGAGGTCAGTTGTTGAAGTGTTTGTTCCATAGTCACCCAACTTTTGATTACATTGTAGTTTGCAGACAAAATGAGTGAGAATTTTGAACTCGGTGGATGCTATTCAGTAGTTTATAAATCGACAATTTCATTTCTTTCAAAAGCTTCTTCAAATTGTTCCAACTCCTCTTCTAGGTCTGCATTTATCCCAATAAGTTTTAAAGGTTAGAAGGGGATTTACAATCAACTTTACAATCATTATGTCAATTCTTGTTCACAATAATTAAATTTTCTGAGTTTTTTAATTGAAGACGTCTTCTCAAATTAGTGAGGATTCTAGGGAAGAGATCCTTTCAGTCTTTATTTGGGAACTAACAATTCTTAAAATTTAATGATCAAGAAACTCAAATGTGGAAAACATGGCTTCATATTTCTTCCACCATCAACAAGGACATTTGATCTCCTACACATTTACATGATAATATCAAAAAATCAATAGTTCTCTCTTAGCAAGTTTTTTAGCTAATTTAATATTCCTTATTGTCATTTGAAAAATATGTAAATTGCTATTGTTTGGTAGCAAAACTATTATCAAATTTTATCAATGGATGCAAATGATAACATTTCATGAGCATAGGATATAATGATATTGTATCATATTGTTCAACAATTGTTACTCCTTAATTACAACCATTGAAAAAAGAAACTAAGCGAAGATTTTTAAATCTTGAGTCCAACATGAAAATTAATATATTATATGTTTTTTTTTCATCCAATTTCTTCAAGCAAAGAAAACTATATAAAATCCCACAAACCTTTTTTCTATTGTTGGAAGCCAAACAAATTAATTCAATTGTCACATCAAAATTATCTTCCATTAGGGTCTGAAAAGATAGTGCATTTTTAGGTTCCACTATCAATTTCAAGTTCATGGAAATGACAAATGAAGGGCATCACTTAACAACCAATGTCCCTTATATTGGTTTAGATTACAAATAATTACAATAGGGGAAAGACAATCAACAACTTAACAAATATGCCATGTCAAAGGGGGTGGAACTTAGTTGTCATGCTAACTAAACTTACCTATTATAATAAAACATTATAACATTCTTGAACTCCACAACCTCTTTAAAAAAACTATTTTTTGAACAAACTTGCCAAAAAAATAATTTAAATCAATATTTACATTGTAACAAGTCTTAACATAAGCAATAATAAATAAATAAATATTGAAGTTTTGATGATAACCTTGTTTTTATTGGAGTGTTCAGTTTTCTTTGAGAACAATTTGAATCTACACAAGCCATGTTCCATTCTTGTTTGCCTTTCTCTGATTTTTTCGACCAAGTTATACATTTTTGTAGGTCAGATTGGGCAATTTTGACAAATACATATTTCAAACCCTTACAAAAAATTTCATTAATTGAAACATATTAACATGCCTTAGAAAATGCATGGCTAAAACAACTACCCTAAAAACTTGCTACCAAACTTAAAATATCACAACTTACAATAAATTTTAAAACTCTAATCATAGTATTTAAATTAAATCCTTCATCTTTAACATAGGTAATGACTTTTTTTCTCAAGTCATACTTGTTTAACAAGTTAATTAAGTCTTTGGTTAATGCATGCTTAGAGGTATCAAATGTTTCAAAAAGCCCAATTGCAATATGTTTTCGCTACTAATCAACTCCCAAAAAATTAATAACAAAGGCAAAAATGTTATAAGCCCCTTTTGACATTCGCAAATCAAAACTTGTTATTACATAATAACAATTTGCCAAAGCAAGTAAGACATATAATTCTTTAGTTTTTTCCACCAACTCCAACAAAATTTCTCTTGAGTTTTTTTTTCTAAAAAGAAAAACAACCCTTGAACATAAATGCAAACAAAATATTTAACCATTGGCTTTCAACAAGATGCATTAGCAAATGGTTTTTAACAATTAAAAAAGCTAAATCTTCCAAAACCTAGTTCTACTACACATCATCTTTCTTATAAAAATCTTTGGCAACAAAAAAAATTAGATGTAATGGTTCCATTTACATGAGGTCTATTTTTTGCAAGTTGTCTTTCATAAGGTTATTTTAACAAATTGTTTATTTTTTTCTTCAAATATTTTTGCAATCCTATAATGGTCTGCATAAACATGTTTTTTTAATGCAATAATTCCATTTGCACTATTATATAATAGCAAACCTTTCCTTGCTTGTGTTTTGGCATTTGATATTAGAATTGGACTAGCATAACAAAAAATGTCTCTCATCAATTGAAAATAGTTAACATCCACTAGCTTATTGTCATTTACACAATAAAATGAGCAACATAATGCATTTTAAAAATCATGTCTCCACTTTCTTTTTTGAAAATGCAATTTTTCAAATATTCTTTAATTTTTTCTTCCTTTCATCTATATTAACAATTTTTTTAATTTGCAGACTTGGTTGAATTTCAGATTTTTTTTCCATTCTTTCCACTTCCATTACAACATCATTTAAATATATTTCATCATTATTATTCATTATGTTTTCATTTTGAGATCACCTCAACAAATAGTAGCAACACAAGGTGAAAGCAATAACCCACAATGAATAACAACACAAGGCGGGGGCGACACACCACAACGAGCAATAATAGCACAAGGCAAGGGAGACAAACCGTAACAAATAGCAACAATGTAAAGTGAGGAGCGATGAAACACAACAAGCAATAGCAACAAAAGGCAATGGACCACAACAAACAACAACAATGCAAGGCAATGAACCATAACAAGCAGCATTAGTGCAAGGTAATGAACCATAACAAGCAATAGCAGCACAAGGCGACGGACCACAACAAATAGCAATAACACAAGTCGAAAAATGACAAACCATAGCAAGCAAGAATAATGCAAGGCAATTAACGACAATAAGCAACAACAATGCAAGGCAAGCAATGATGAACCACAATAAACAACAATAGCGCAAGGCAATGAACCACAACAAACAACATCAACACAAGGTGATAGACCACAACAAATAGCAACAACATTAGGCAATAGACCACAACGAGTAGGAGCAACGCAAGACGATAGAATAAAATGAGCAAGAGTATCACAAGGCAACGAACCACAACAAGTAGGAGCAATGCAAGGCGATGGACCATAGCGAGCAAGAGCAATGCAAGGCGACAAACCACAATAAATAGTTGCAATGCAAGACGAGGAATGACGTAAGGCGAAAAGCAAACAAAGGCAAGGCAAGGAGCAAATGCAAAACACAATGAAGAAAAAAACAAAAAAAACAAAACTTAACAAGGCAAAAAAGCCTCCTAGGTTTTATATCCTTTTGTGGTCTCCCCTAGTGGAGGCGCCGCCCTAAACCTTAAAACTTCTGACCCTAAACCTAATTCCAACCTACCCATTTTCCCTCCCAAACCCTAGGAATTGGATATGGGTTTTCATGTGAAAACCCATTCAATTCTCTCTTTTAAAGAAATAAAAAAATCTGATTCTGGTCTCCTAGTTGGTTCTCACATGGGTGAGAACCTTAAAACTCGTTTTCACCCAAAATGAGAACAGCTGGTTCTCGATGTGAGAACCGGACTGAGAACCGGGTCAGCCAGTGAGAACGGCCCAACACTGGTTTGCACAGTGTTGGGCACGTATGAAGGTACTAAGCTTAAAACCTTGGTTTAGTATAGACTGATACTGGTCTTGGGCATCAGAGAGTCGACAAGGCTGGTATGACCTCAGGCAATTACAAGCCAGTACCTGTGTGGTAGGGACTAGGGACATGAGGTAATACAAGCTTCTTATCAGTACATAATTACTAGCAGTATGTGCCTGGTAGGGTCTTGAGTTGAGATAGAATCAGTTTTGATACCTAGGTTGTATTGGTCTCAACACCAAGTATATACCTACCACATAACAACCAGGTTCGGGCTGGTATGAAAGTTTTTAAAAAGATCCCATAGCCACAAAAGGCTTGTATGAAATTCTTTAAAAATTATCCAATCATAATATAGGTTGGTATGAATTTTTTAAATAACATCAGATACCAATGCCAGCCGGTGTTCTCAAAATTTGATACCTGTCCAACTGTGGTTTGCACCTCTAAATTACAACATAATACAGGTTGGAACTTGGACCTCTATATATACTTCAGCTGGTTTCAACCATAGTCATTTTCAATTGCTGTTATGAGAGGAGAAATCACTAGACTTAGAGCAAATAAAATTTTGGACATCTTAACCAGTGTTGGTCTGGTATCAACTTATTTTGATACCAGCTGGTACTGGTATTGGCACTTTTTAAAAAAATTGATACCAGCAATTTGGAGCCTAAGACCACACTCCACGTAACTTTAAAAACACTTGCAAAAGAATTTTTTTTTCTCGCTTCATCAATTTATTCAAATAAAACCGTTTTTGGCTTATCACACATTTAGGGGTCACAAAAGCCAAAAGGTTTTTGTTTTTTACTTGGGGACCTTGATTTACAGTCTCTAGATGGGATAGTATTTATAATATTTATTAACATCAAAAAAGAATCTGGGAGTCTTGATTTTGTTAATAACCTCCGGTTGTGGTGTTCTTGAAACTTTGGAAAAACAAAGAATATCTCCAGTCAGGGATTTTTGAAAATTTTCAGAACAATAGAACCTCCATTGCAGGTTTTTGAAATTTTCAAAAAAACTGGTGGGTTGCAGCTAAGAAGGGGAAAAGAACCGAGTGTGTATGGTAGGTTCCTCTACTAGTTCTCTGATTTCTTTTAGAACTTTGGTTAAGGGTCAGAACCAGTTATCTTAGGCGGTTCTCTCAAACCAGGTACCAAAGATTTTTTTTTTAATAAGAAGAATGAGACTCAAGAATTTTCTTTTAAAATTTTAAAAAGTAAAATTCTTAATGATCAACATGCAAAAATCATCTTGTTTTCATTATATTTTCACAACTTCATCTTGTTCATGCAACTTCAAACTTTTCTAACTCTTCTTATAAAACTACATCCATCTCAATCAACTCTACCAAGTTATAAGGTGAATGACAACAAATCCTAAGATCATTAGGGCCAGTTTTTGCTTACAAATATTAACTTCTGTAAACTTTTTGATTGTAGGTGGAATCTTCTTAAATTTGCAATCTTGAAAGTTGAAAAATCCAACCACAAAATTAAAAAAATTAATTTGTGATCCAATAATGCTTAGGATTTGGTAGGCAAGAAAACCAATGCTAGGAAACATTGTCTCATGTTTCCCCTATCACTGCAAAGGACCTATAATGTTTTTCCCATCCACTTGGTATCACCTAAAATTCAACTTCTTGCTCACAAGCTTTGTGGCTAGTTCACTTGTATCAATAGTCATTTCAAAAATATCCAAATTGAAATCTTCATCATTTGTTCAAAGATTCAAACTCTCCCAAGGAATGCCATAGGTGATAACATTTTAAAAGCTAAAAAACAAAGACTCTATCATACTATTCAACAACACCTACTACACACCTTGTTCACAACCAATAAATGAAGAAAATAAATGAAGGTTTTTGATCTATGATCCAACATAAAATAAACATTTTATAGACATTTCATTCTTTGTATTTCCTTAATAAGGAAAGGAAACAATCCAAGACAACATAATAAGCATTTGACCAATCATTTCTTAATAAAACATGTCAATTCCACTGCTTATTATCCACATGGGAATGGTTAGACAAAGTCTACTAATAAGATGTTGGGAACACTATTAACTAAGTTGGTCAGTGAAAATAAAATGGATTGGGATGAACATTTACCAACAATTTTGTTTTCATACATAACAACATACAAAGTAACTACAAGATACACACCATACCAGTTTGTTTGTGGATTACATCTTTTAATGCCTATAGAATACATATTTCCAATAATTAATAGTGACCACAGATAAGGGAACCTTGTAAGATTGTTAACAAGTATGGTCTCAAAACTAGAGAGTTGCAAGAAAACAGACTACAATTTAAGGTGAAATCCGGAACGCAACAATGGAATAGGGCTTTGTGGAGTCAATAAAAGAATACAAAAAAATAGTTCAAATTCGATTATTTTGTTCTATGGTTGTCAAAGGGTAGTAGTTCAAATCTTGGGAAGTTCACTAGAAAATGGTTTGGCCCTTATAGAATATAATATGTGTTGCCAAATAATACAATATTGCTACTGACATTTATTAACTTTGAACCAAATCTAGTGCTAGTTAATATTAGCAAATTGAAATCATATAAATTTATTGAATATGAGGTACAAGACTTGAAAGTATAGACACTAGTATACTCGGAAGAATCACAAATAATGGACCAATCACAAAAAAGAATCTATAATGACAACAAAACATATGAAGATGTAGATGACGAAGTGGTGACATGTTGACCCTAGATGGAGGTTGACAAGTTGGCAGTCACAATTACAAAAAATTGGTTGATTCAGTAGTTCATGAATCAACTAAATGTATTAATGAATTGAAAAACATCTCCATACACGTGGTGGAGAAAACAAAGGATGAATGGACAAGTGGCTACGATTCTACAAGGATGGATGAAGGAAGGAACAATACATCTAGACCATTAATGTATGAAAGGGATGTTTCCATGTGGATGTACAAGATCAAAATCATCATGAATTGAATGGGGTGCTTGAAAGATATGATTATTCAATATAAAAACAACATGTTGTTTTAAAAGAAAAAATGGGAGGAAGGAATGGCCATCAAGTTTCTTCTTGGTGTTTGAGGTTTCTTGGCAAAACGTTTTTGTTTTATGTTTGTAATGTGTTTCACAACATGATTAAAGAAAGCATGATTGAAAGATTGGAGAGAATCACAAAGGAAGAAAAAGCACATAAAGTTGCAAAATGAGAGAGAATGTAGAAACTTGAAAGAAAAAATACATGAAAAAAATTGTTGAACGGCAACAAGAAGCACAAGAAAAATTGGAGAGACATGTGGGGGGCCAATGTATAAGGTTTCATTGTTAGTAGTGATTTTGCCATTAGAACCATTGTTGTCATGAGAATGTGAGGAAGGGAAAAAATTTGAAACAAGGATCGATGCAACATTTCAGTTTACAAATGACAATTAAGAGTCAATACGACTTGTGTTGAAATGTATTAAAAAGACATTTTAAGTAAATGATCATGAGTTGTGACAAAACTAGGTGCAATAGTGAAAAAACCAATGGAGATTTTGAATTCAAGTGACAAAAAGGATGAAGATAATAACAATGTAGCACAATAATTAATTATAAAAGCATTAGTTTGAGAAGTTCTAGACATTGTGTTGAAGGTGATGCATCAACAATATATAGGACAACAATCAATGTCTATCGCTCCATCTCAACCAAGATTGAAAGACTCACCAAGATCTAGAAGTGAAATAAAAAGGAGTTTTTGGGTCGTGGACCAAAAGAATTTGGAACAAAGAAGGACTAGGATCCCAGATGATAGTAGAATGATTTTTACTCATTCCAAACAAAACTATTCCAAACAACTTGAAAGAAGAAATGTGGAAGAAGGTGGGAAAGGGAGAAGAGGCATGGGCTAACAAGGCATGTTTAGTCACATCGTTGGACATTGAGTGGAAGGAACTAAACCATGGAGCTCTAGTCAAATTTTTGAACATTTTTGTGATTAAAGGATTTGAAATTTATTTTGGAAGAAAAGGCATAATGTAATCATCAACAAACAAATAATGACTAATGCATTTGGAGTTTGCCAAAGTGGGTACATTGAAAATTCAAAGGGACAAATGAACAAAATGGTGGTGGAATTGTTGTTTACTCATGATATCAAGCCACCATACACAAATGTAGATCAATGGAATTTTAAGAAAAGAAAAATGTCATATAACATTAAATACCCAATTGTAATATTTGCGGGGTACCAAAAGGAAAAGGTTAATTATATGAATAATAGGAATGCACTCACATTCATGAAGGTGGAGGAAGGAATTGAGTGGATTGGGCATAGATTATGTTCAATAATTTGTGTTATGAGTTGGATAGATGGACAAAGATGTAAGAGAAGATGCAAGTGGATGGGAACCAAGAAGATAAGAAGGAAACTTGTCATTCGACATTGGTTTTGGAGCGGTTGTTTAGATACATGTCTCGAGAGGAATCTAAGGTTACAAAAAAAAATGACAAAAACCTAGAAAAAACCAAAAAGGACCAAAGAGGAGTTGCAACATGTTTTGGATAGTAGGAGAGGAGCATCGAGGGGATCTCCATGGACCATGGAAAAAGGAAGAACATATTTGAAATTAGGAAAGGATTGGAATGGAAAATTAAATCAAGGGAAGATGTTAGACCTTAAAATTTTATGAAAGGGAGTACAAGACCATCTAGAATTACAGTCCTAGGAGTGGTTACATGCCATGTTCCTTCTAAAAGTAGCAAAGGAAATAGTAGTTGCAACAAATGAAGCATGAGAAGAGTATATCACCACAAGCATCAATAATAATTCAAAAACAACATCAACATACACAAAGAGATGAAGTGGATGACATGTATGATTTTCATACACAAATGGAGGTGCATGATGATGAGGTATAGATACAACATTACAAACTTACAATATCCTAAAATTTCAATAAAATGTATGCGAAAATCATAAAATAATATGTTTGTGCAACATCTATGGGCTTCAAAGTGTAAAAATGGCATGAAGAATATACATATTACTTCTATATAAATATTTCTTTTCTACTTGTGATGTTTTGATGTGAAATACATGTGATTTGCATTTAAACTAAATCCGTGCAATTATCATGATGTAATTTTGGATAAAACTATGCGATTTTTGTGTATTACACATGAACATTCACGTATGTCATTCAAAAAAAATGTTTCATCTATTTGAATATCTAAAATATTAAGTAATTACAAATATCATTCATATTAACCATAATCTAAATTCGCGTGATTTTTGTACGAACTTGTGAAAATTGGATTTCACACGAAATCTATATGAACTTATAAAACCTAGTAAGTTTGTGATTTGAAGCATAGATAAACAATATTAATAATAACAACTTCAAGTACCATAGGTGGTTTTCATAGAACTATCATTCAATGTTCATAGACCACTTGCAATTTTGGTGTCATAGAAAAGATCAGGGTTAGCAGAAGCAAAAGCTTTAAAGGTTGGTCCAAAATTATAAATATGGGATAGGGCGGTATCATCAAGGGATGGATTTAAGGAGGAGACACCACAAAACCTCACACCCAAATCTATAGAAGATTTGGCAATTGATGTTCTAGAAAGCAATAAAATTGTAGAAATATTTCAAGCCATGGCCATTGTTAGCTTAAAGATGGGTAATTTGGGTTAGAAGTGCAATCATTAAAAACTAGAGTAACCATAATGGACTTGGAGAAAAATAGGGATCGCTTCAGTAGATACAAAAAGAGCAAGAAGGATAAGAATGTTATTTCGTTAGCATGTGAGCATGAGTAGAAAAGGATATTCCAAAATATATATTTCACACATCATCAAAATATTCTTTGATAGATCCATCCACCATGGCATAATTTTTTTAACAAAATCATATGTGGTATAATATTTTCTAACATAATCCTATGTGGTATAATATTTTTTCACATAGGAGTATGTGGAAGAATTTTTTTTGACAAGAAAGAATCTCGTGGTGCCTATTCCTAAAACAATGAGATAATCCGCCGTGTGGACACCCAAAAAAAATTTAAATAAAAAAATTTACAAAGGTTTCTACCCCATATGTTGAAGGACATAAAGGTTTTGGGTAGATGACAATTCTTTCATCTTAGGTCTTTTTTGTTATTATTGATGGTCATTTTATAGTCATGAATCTTCTTTGCATAGGGTCTTTACCTGATTTTTGTTGATTTTTTTCTCTAAGTTGTGTCTATTATGTTTTCATTTGCCTTGTACTTTTGCTAGATGGGTTCCCATCCTTGATTTTTATTTATGGGGGTTTTTTTGGGCAAAATGCTTAACATTTCTTGCCCCTTGGAGTTCCAAGGACATATATATAATAGCCATTCAATCCCTAGAACTCCAAAAGGATGCATAAACAATAACCATTTAGTCTTCAAACCCCAAACAACAAATATACAATACCCATTTAATCCTTGGAACTCCAGTGGACACATATACAATACCCATTTAGTCCTTGGAACTCCAAAGGATGCATATGTAGTACCCATTCAATCCTTGGAATTCCAAAGGAAACTTGTAAAGCAGTCATATGATAATTGCATTGTCATTACATTTCCAATAGAATTTTTATTATATTTTTTCACTTTTTATTATCTATTTGCATTTTCAATATCACCATTATCCACTTGCATTTGGTATACCTCTAACATTATATTATATTCCTACTTCTTCAACAAAATATTTTTTTCCTCTAACCCAATACTATTAATTTATGTACTTAATTGCCTTACTCAATATCTCCATTTCAACTAATTTTCTCCCAAACATTGACTACCTAATCACTGATTACTAGCAAACTACCACTCACAATTCAATGCATGATTGAGAATGCATTGTTGCGTTCAATTTTGGACACAATTTTCAAACAAATAAAACTACCATGGTGAGTTCCTCGAGATGACAATTGATTCAATTCTTCATGTGGATTGTTATAAATTAGGAAACGAGGCACTCTACAAAAAGACAAAGTGGATAGCACATATGAATGGGCTGCCTTGAGGTGGGCAAATGAAAAAACAAAAAAAAGGTCCATCTTTTTGCAAAGAAAAGGCCAAGGTGAAACCCCCAATTAATATAACAAGATATAAAAGACTATCATTGGGTGATGTTCAAACATGTGATGGAATTCTTGAAACAATGTGCAAGCCTTACAAGGCCACTTCTAGAATACTAATTTACTAGCTTTTTGAAAGATTTATCAAATGAAGATTTGGTTGCCCTATGTGATTATTAACAACAAAAATTGAAAAACCCAAAAGAAGACTATATGTAACTCCAAGCAAGCAGGCTTGGGTCCCACAACACAAAAGAAACAAAATCCTCCAACCGCCTATGAATTGACAAATGTTTGGATTGCCACCAAAACCACAAGAAATGTGGGATAGTCGGAAAAAATGATGTTCGAACCCCTAACAATAAAATAATGTTTATTCAATCACATTGTGTAGTACATATAATGTTTACAATGTCTAGATGTAGAAATTAGATGTAATCAATGAAAATTGATTGAAATAAAATGGATTCAAATGTAATTACAATTTTAACAAAACTAGAGGGACATATATGAGAAGAGAAGCATGAGGAAATAAGACCAAAATGTATACTTTAATTGAAAAGCAATAATGAATGAAAGGTTTTGTGTATGCATATGTAATTGGTACATCTCATACTAAAGAAAAAGTAAATGTGTTCAATGTTAAAAATCTAATAGGAATAATACATTACAATGGCATCCAATCTCGAGATGAATTGGTGTTAAGTTGTACATTTTGTAACATCATGCATTAATTAAAGATCAACAAGAAAATATCTTCTATGACTATTGAGATAAACAATCATTGATCAAATAATAAAATGTTAGTAACTAACCGCCATAAATGTTTCCATCCCACACACTAAAAGGGAGGTTAAAAAATAATAAATATAAAAAGGACACAAACCACGTCAATGATTGTATATAACGAAAAAAAGGCATGGTAGATGCAAAAACATTACATTGAAAGTGTAGGTTTAGAAATGGGATAGTGTCTACTAGAACTCCAAGAGTCTTAGATTTGTGTTTGGCAGTGGATTAGAGGCAGATGAGGGTGATAGATGTAGACTATAATGTTAGAGTGGGATATTGGGCATCAAAAAATAATGTTCATGAATACAAAGTCTATGCCACAATGATATAGATGTTTAACCCAAATTTTGTGAACAACTTATGACAAACTCATGGGGATAACCTGTGGCCAATCGAACTGACAAATCACAACTACAAGACCCATTTATTATGTCAAGCATAATATCTATTGGGGATGAATAGAGTGGACCAATATTCATTAGTAAAAGCTTCATGCAAGAAGTGCCCATAAAATGAAAGTGATCTAGATGACAACAAGTATGAGTTGAAATATGATGCAAACCAGGAAGCACTGGTTGAATAGAAAGAAGGAACCCTAGTGGAGGAGGAGGAAAAGCCAAAAACACCATCACAATCAACATCTAAAAAAGGAAAAGACTTTAAAAGCATGGATAAATAATGTTGTGACTCAAATAGCCAAATCATTGTCAAATTGCAACATAAAGAGGAATGCGGTCACCATCATATGTCCATGATTATAGGCACACATACACATGAGGACCGTCAAAAAAACTATAAGTATCCCAATTTTTTGTAAGAATTTGGAATGTCTTCAAAACAATGCATGACATTGTTAAGAAGAAAAAGCTAAAATCAATAGAACTTATTTTGTAGTATTGACTCAATATTCATAGTGGAAATAATTAGCAAGGAATAGTCAAAGCTTGATATCATAGCGAAAAGAAAAGATGTCTAAAAAAACCAACAATGAAGAGTTCTTCACTCCGCCATAAAACCCTCAAAAAAGTCATGTGAATAGGCATGTTGATGATAGTGAAAATAACATCACAAATATGTCCGGATGCATACATTCAAGCACAATCGAAGACCTAATGAAACAATTTGCAAACATCTTTAATCTTCTTGTTTTCAAAGAAAAAAAAGGTCAAAAATGCAAAGCAGCACACAAGGAAGAGATATTAACAAATGGTGTATTCTTAATTATTTTAAACAACAAGGAAATAGAGGATGCAACCTCTTTTAGTGAAGAAGACAAAGACAAAATGCCCGTTGTGATAGAGAGGGACATCCAAGAGTTTAAAGACACAGAGACAATGTATTGAATATGTCCATATTCAAGTTTATCAAGCATTAACATTTAAGAATTCTAATCCAAAGTGACAATGATATGGCATTATAATCATACACGTTTTAGATAACTTCATGGTAAAATTAAATATTCCATGATGCACTTTCCATTTATAGGATGATTCATAATTGTTTATGATGTTCTTACTCACCTTCGAATGGATTCTTGTTGGAAAAAGTAGAACGGTTATAGGAATTTGTGATTTCCTTCCACCATAACAATGTTCAACTCATTTGCAATGTCATATATATGAAATTTGTCATCTACTTCCACCAAATTTTTTTTGAAGTCATTTGCAATGTAATGCATATGAAATTTGTGATCTATTTTCACCAGAACAGTTTTGAACTCATCTGCAATGTCATGTATCTAAAATTTGTGATTTGCCTCCAAAAAAACAATTTTGAACTCATATGCAACATCATGTATATGTTAAATTTGTGATATGTTTTTAGATAGTTAAAAATTTGAAGTTAGAATAGACAAATTAAAAATTAAATTGTGATCTACTTTAAGATATTTAAATATTTGAAGCCATAATTGATTAAATGAAGATTTAATATGAAATTTGTGATTTGCTCCCACCATAACAATTTTGAATTCATTTGCAATATCATATAAATTAAATTTGTGATATGTTTCTACCATATCAATTTTGTACTAATATGCAATGTCATATACATGAAATTTGTGTTATGTTTCCAACATAATAATGTTGAACTCATTTGCAATGTTTTATATATGATATTTGTGATATGCTTCCACCATAGTAATTTTGAACTCTACTCTAGTGTCTATATATATGAAATTTTTGGTCTACTTTTAAGTAATTTGTACATGATGATCTATTTTTTGGGATAAAATGTAATCCATATATTGAACACATGCAACCATGCCATGGACCAGTAACTACCTATATATTGTTAAGAAATGAAACATAATTATAACTAATTGGCATTCAAACCAAATTTGTACACCATGCACCATGGATCTATGGTAAAAACATAAATATATTCATTACACATGATAATGGAAAATGACTTGAAGAGTCAATAGTAGTTTTCAAACATATAGACATTCTTACCTTGTTATCTCGAATTTGAAGGTTACATTGTAAATTATTTTTGTAGAATTAATATTTCACTTGTGTTTATGATATGTGCATAATTCATTGGTATTTGTTAGGAATTTTTACTAAGTAAGAATAATCAAGTGACTAGTTTGAAATGAGATGTGAAAACATAATCTTGATAAAATGAGTTGGAAAATGGAACAAATATTAAATGCTTGAAGAAAATGCTCAAGTTCAAAGGAAACTATTTTATTGCTTCATCCTCAATGTAGCATAAAATAAAACTATTATATCTAGGACGTTATGTTTGTACAAGCGAAGACGGAATGGTGGAAAATTTATGTGCCATAGCCTCTAAATATTCTGGCAAGGAACGACTAGATGGTGAATTTAGGACGAATTCCTGCTATGCAAAAAAAGGAATTATCTTCTACCTTGGAGGCAACCAAGCTTTGTGACAAGCAATGGAATATTAATTGACATGGCTTGAGCACAAAAAATCGATAAATAATCAAAGTTGTGCAAGTTAAACTTACTCACAATCAAGGTCGATTCTTGACTATTTTTGAACAAGAGCATTCGGGTTGTTATTTTCCTACTTTGTAGCATCAATTTGCTCTTCAAAAACATCCACTAGTAGTTCCAAAACGGGGATTTGTGGAGAACAAAAAACTCCCATTCTTGGGTATAAGCATAATAGCTTTGCTCAAGAGAGTCTATGGTGGAGTATGCAAAAAGGCTTACCTTTTTAGAGGGGAATTCAAGACTTGTGCGGTGCAAATTGTTGACGATTGCAAACTTTGAGTGAATTTTGAAGTTATAGTCCTCCAAATAGGATTTGATGTCTCTCAAAATGCGGAAGTCATCATCATAAAACAAGAAAATGGATCCATTCTTTGCAAGATACTTGTCTACAAAACCAAAAATGGAGACAACATTCTTCCATTCCATTTAGGAATATTTGAGACAAGGTCCAACACGTGAGACAGGTAAATTTCTTAGGACTTTTGCAATGATGAGATCCGCTTTGTCTTTAAGGGAGTCCTACCACGATTCAATATGAGCTAGGTTATTGTATCTAATGGTGAAAGATAATTCAATGAGGAATAATTTGTTTAAACATAGTTACCCTATTCCAGAAAAAAATTATATGTTAAAAACAAGGAGGCCAAACATGAATTGAAACTTTTGTCTTCACCAGGGAAGGCTAGTTGATATTGAGAGCCTTGGTAATAAGTCCCAAGGTCTTTTGCATGACAATGAATATTGGGCTTCAAGGTAGTTGAACATGAAATCTCTAGTTTGAAGTCTTGGGCACTTACTATACAAGTTTTCTCCTCCCTCACATGTGGCACGATGGTTCAACAACATGACCCTTCCTAGTCATGAAAGCTCCAAGTGAATTTTCCTCTTGAACAACATGGTTAGGTGAATCCTAAAATTCAACCACATCAACATTGACATTTTGTTCAAGGTTTTCCATTTGAGCTTAAGCTTTTGTGGCCCTTAGAGTGGTTGAAATTTCAACATATTTCTTCTTCCTCCTTTTTTCAATATCCTCTTTCTTGTTTCCTTGAGAGGATGCAAGCTTTTCAAAGAATCTCGGATCAAATTTCTTTCGCTCTAACCTTTCTGAGATAGGAATGTAATTTAGAGGAAAATCAAGATACCACCCATAGTACAACAGATGAGAAGATCATTAGTATCTAACAAACTCCTTTCTGTACATAATGTTGTTAGAGTTGGGATCACACCAAATGTTGAAGAGTCCATGATTTCTTAAATTTCATTTGAAGGAAGTAACACATGGAAGAAATAACTATGAAATTCATTTGGACAAGAGGGGGTTGTAGAGTTAGTTAAAGAAGGAAGTTCAACATTGTCCAAAAAGAAAAAGGAACCAGATTTGAAAATGTATTGGGAAAGGGTAAGGCTTGACATTCGTGATTTTCATTCACACAGGCCCTTTGGCAATGCTTAGTCGACACCACCTAAGCCTTAATCAAGACATATTGGATTTACTCAAGGCTATTGATAACCATATAGGGCGCCAAATGGATCTTAATTAGTGTGAATTGAACCCCAATTGAGACATATTGACTTTGCCCAAGGTAGTCAATAACCATATAGGGCTGCAAATGGATATTAGTTGACATCAACTGAGCCCTAATTGAGATGTATTAAATCTACCAAGGGTTATTAATTGCCATATAAGGCTGAAAAAGGATCTCAGTTAACACCAACTATGAGTTGAATACTATTGCAAGCTTCAACAATGGCATGACTCAAAAGATCCTTTTGATGAGCTCAAAAGATTTCTCATTTATAAAGCACATGTTTCAATGTTTTTTTTGTTCCAATTTGAAGCTCCCATGTATTTCCTCTTGTGATCCCACCTTTGATCTTGAATTTTTTATAAAATGCCAATTCCCATAACTAAAGTCTCCACTTATGAATATAATCTATGAAAGACGAGATGTTCACTAATTGATCAATGGTGACATGGAGGCCCCTTATTGTTGAATCAAACAACTTGATTGCCTCCACCTCTAGCTGCAAGAATCTAGGAACTAGTTTATCAAGTTCAAAGATAATTGGAATTCTTAAAATCAAATCTAGAACAATAGATGAAAAAAAAATAGACTTTATTAGATAATCAAATTCCTGGTGCCGAAATATGGCTCTTTGAAGCCATTTATCAAAATTTGCATCTAGAAATCCATGTTTTGGGAATTTCTATGCTTCCTTGATAACTCCAAATTGATTCCACTACCTTAGCCAAAAAAAATTCTGCTTTGTATTGACAAAAGTCGAAACTAGCATTTGTAGTTTTTCAATAAACATTTTCAACTCTGGAGTCATGCCATAATGAATTTAAACTTCCTACAAAAACTTATGGGCCCAAGGATAGATCGCATACAAGAAATTGCTTGTGGAAAACGGTCATATGTTCCTTGCGAACCTTGTCCACTGTTTTGTTATTGAAGGTCTCAAGTTGGTTAAGGTCTCTCAAAGTTGGGTCAACAACATCCGCATTCTAGAGTTAGTGTGGTGTATCAACTGCCACGACCAGCTCCCTTTGGAAAGTTGAAATAAAGTCAGCGACGTTCAACAAAATTCAACATTTCAAAAATTGTATGGAATTTGGAATATGTGCAAGATAGTATCTCACCTTGTACATATAAATTTTAAAAACCTCTTGTGTGAGGCTATACCAAGTCTTTCATGTCTTGGCTTCGCACTTCTTGAACTGATCATCTCAAATAACCTCTTTAAATTGTTGCAACAATATCATTCCAATACTTTGGATCCAAAAAAATTCATGGACTAGAGATGGCCTTACATGGTCAATTCACTTGCATTGCCATAATGCCACATAGTCAGTCTTAGATTGTAATATTCATCGCAAGGTATGGAATGAAATGTAAGATGGTAAATACAAAATTCTTAATCCTATATTTTGATCTAATTTTGGACTAAAACATATCATAAAACTAATGCTAATAAAATATGCTCATTCAAATCTATTCATATCCTAGTTTCAAAATTAAAATCTAATCATGAAAGTATGATAAAAATAACAAAACAACAAATCTAGTTATGGAATTGAAGCTTTTCCCAAAAAAAAAAACTCTACACCTTAAACCCTAAACCCAAACCCATCAAAATTCAATGTTCTACAATGAATAATCCTCTCTTCATTCTCTTCCTTCTTCCAAGATATGACCATCTAAAAAAACAATCCTATGATCTATTCAAATTCAAACGGTGAAAAAAACTATGTAATCTAGCTAATAATTCCTAAAATAGTAACTAGGTAAGTAAAAAAATACTAACTAACTATTACCATGAGTAATTACTCCCTTAACATTACCCCACCTGTACTTTGAATTGCATCGTAGAATTCTAGATCAAAATATGTTTAAAAAGTTAAATTTGATGTTATTTATGATCCTATGAGTTAGAAATGTGATGTTGATCTTGTTGTATTATAGTCCGATCTATCTATATTATAGTCTAATTTGTTTATGCATGTTGTACTTCAGATTGAACCAATGTATGATTCTTTGTTGTATGTAGAGTTTGTTGTTGTTTTTCTTGTGTTTATGTTAATAATTGTGTAGTTGTTTGATGATGTGTTGTTTGCTCCTATGACTACAACTTTAATGTCACTTGTGGCTATTACTATGATTGTAGATGTAACGTTATTTGAGTCTGTTCCTATTGTTGTAGCTTTGATGCAACTTGTAGCTATTGTTGTGACTATATATTTGATGTAATTCGAATTTGCTCCAATTATTGCAACTCTGATGTAAAATAAATTTGCTCTTGTTGTTGTAGCTTTGACCTAATCTCAATTTGATCCTGCTAAATTTCATGAATTTTGTGTTCTTTAGTTTGTATTTGCTCCCTTATTTTTGTGGTTGCAAATGCATACTCCTTAGAACTAACCTTTTGTAAAACAGATTATATTGGTTCTAGAATCTATTCTAATGCATATGTCATACCACCAACCTCCCTTTGAGGACTATCCTTCCCTCCTCTAAGGTCTACTAGTTTGTCCTTTGTTGTTATTGTACCTAATGGTCATGCACCATCAATATTTCTTCTTTCTTATTCCTCATCTAAATTTTTCCATTTGAGATATTCTATGCATGTATAACCTTTCATTTTTCTCATACCTTCTAGACCTTTTTAATATCTTTCTAGAAAATATTTTGCATTACATCCCACCATAGATCTACATCCTTTTCCTCCATTATCAATGCCTTGAATTTTACTTGAAGCAAAGTATGTTGCTTCTTGAGTTCATTGTTTTACTTGAAAACACTTTCATAATTGAAAGGCTTGATCCCTTGGGCCTCCCCCAAAAGTTTCTACAACTTTTCATTACAAGCCATCTGCCTCTACAAATTTGTGTCCATTTATGCTTACTTCTAATCAAATTACCTTTTTACCTCATTCTTGGCTTGATATACATTACCAATGTCCATTTTGAGCTCCTCTAGCTCCTTTTGCTACTTCAAGAGAGTCTGCTCCATATTCTTGTAGTCTCTTTAAAGTTTGTTATGCTCCACACTCAGAGAATCCTTCACTGTGTTCAACTTCCAGTAATTGGCATTTGTTTACTTCAAAGTTGCCTGCAAAGAATCCCTTATCTACTTTGATGTTTTCCATATCCTTAATGTGCTTTTCCATGTTGTTAATATTTTGTCCGATTGTTTGTAGTTTTATCAATATCTTACTATTTTCATTCTTCCTGACCTATAACTCTACTTTCAACTTTTGCTCCCTCTCCAAAGCCCCTTATAGATTTTGAACAAATATGTCTTTCTCTTTTATAATTTTCTTATTTCTAAATTTCAAATTAAGAAGTCTAAGCAGAATATAGGTCATTTGTACATTGTATTATAGTGCCTATTGAAACATAGTAGCAGGTCTCCTATGTTCATCCAAGTGAGCTTCTAGCCCTTGTACATACTCTAGTGTATGAAACCTAAAAGTTTGTCCTGTGGAATTAATACCTAAAGAACCTAGACTTTTGTGTGGCTTTGAATAGTAAAAGATTCACAATTATTTGTGTATAATTTGCACAATTCCATGTGACATCTTTTTATTAGCTATTGTACCATATCTTTATTTGTTATTGTTTCTCCTTTTTTAACCCCTTTCCCTTCTTATCAAGTACGTAAATAACCTCGCTAGATCCCACCCACCCCATCTTGTAGGAAGGAAGTTATGTGGATATCGTTCACTTCCTTTGGATATTCTTAGGAAAAGCCCATGCCTTCCTTACATGCCTTTTCCATTTTTTTCCCTTGATTTTTATTTATCTAAACTACATAGCACTGATGACCTTAGTCTCAGTAAATGTTTTGTAAATGTTTGCATTTTTCTCCAAGGTTGATCTATCAAAGGCTTTTTTGAAGGTTGATGCGTCGAAGGTTTTCTTGAAGGTTAATCATGTGACAATTTTATTTTTTAATATTTAATTTCTCACCTTCTTTCTTTTTCGTTCTATGCAACTTCTTGTTGCGTTCTTTGACATGTTGACTTTGCGTGCTTCTGATATGAAATCCATTTATGTAGTTTAATGAATTTTGTTGTCTTGTTCGTGCTTCTGGTCTGATCCCTACAATTTTTTCTTCACAATATGTAGTTTGTGGATTAGAAATGACAACATTTTATGTAAAAGGCAAGGTTGATCTTACAATCTTAATTGACACTTATGGGAATGCAAAAATCACTGAAAAATGTCTATTGTATATGTTTGGTTTTTAGCTTGGTTCTATTCATGTCTCTAGAAATGATGTTTATAATGACAATAGTGTTGTCAAAAATTCAATATACCAAGAGCCTGTTTCAAGTCCTCGTGGGGTCCATTGGGATGTTAAGGCAGGGAGGTATAGGATTGTTGGCGATAGTTTAATACAATGCTTTCAAGACACTGTGCTCACCCTAGGGACTATGGCATCTATGCCGAATGTGGCTCCTATAACCTTCACTATGAAATATGAAATAGGAAGCACTCGACAAAGAGGAGATTCCAGTATCATCTTCACATTTTCCTTCATCAACCTTTGTTGATTTCAGTGACTCTTTTAATGCGGATGTCTCCCTTCCTGTGAGTTTTGATGTGAATATATTTTGGCTCATTTCTGCCCTTGGTTTTGGGAATGTCTAGTCTAAAGGGCATGCCTCTGAATATGAATATAGTTCAGGGTCGGAGCTTTGACACTATAATTGGTTGTTTGAAAGCAATGTCTGTTGCACCATATTCATTGAACAAGTTGAAGTTTTTGAACTACAACAAGATCAAAGTTCAATATGTCTCCTTTCTGCCCATCACATTTAACAATGACATCATCTTTGAATTCTCGCCCATTTGTCTTCCAATTAGCCATTATGAACAAATGCAAAGCATGGATCACAAATACAATGATGATGTTTGGTGCAAAGTGAAGACCTCCAACATCAAGAACAATTTTGGTTTGGGATTTAGAAGCACCCGATGCTTGGGGCAATTGCGTTACATTAACAATTTTTACGAGCATTTCCTTCGCTTTGTTGTGCACAATGAAGTTAGTTGGTCGATGATTTTGCTGAAATTCCCTCAATTGGCCATTTTGCACCAAGTCCTCTTGTTTGTATAGTTGTTTGTAAGTTTTGTGCTTCATGTCCTTTCTGTGTGAATAATTTCCCTTGTCGGATGTATTATGTCATCCAAAAATTCCAATCCCTTTCAAGAACATCAATTCATCTTGGCACACATGAACACCCAACATATCATAGAATTCAAGAATTTGGAGAATCAGAAGTCCTCTTATAGATAGAATGAACTTGTTGGTTCAAGCACCACATGAAAAGGAATTAGAGGAGTACTTCACTCTACCTTAGAACTTAGATTACAATGAAAATGGTAGATTAAAAAGTAATAGGGAGGATCAATATTCACATATGAAAATGTTGTGAAATGGAAATTGGGATGTCATAGAAGACTTAGAGGAACAATTTAAAGAAGACATCTATTGCAATGCAAAAGAGAAACTGTTACAAAATGGGACAAAAAACAAAGCTAATGAATTCCTTGAAGTCGGCCAAAGATCACATAATCTGTTCGATAGCGCTCTCCTCGAAGATGAAGTGCTAATCATTACAGAGAACGATATTATAGAATTCAAGGATAGACAAACAATGTATTGAAAGAATGTGGTGGAATAGAAATAAAAATATGAAGTGCACTAGATAATATATTGTTTTGGTAATGCATTAACAACAATGGAATATTCATCCAATATTATACATAGTTTCATAGTACCTCTGAACTTGTTGCAAAAGAAAGTTATATTTGAGACTTTTTTAGGTTTTCATTGCTATGAATAGAGCTTTTTAGATTGCATAAAATATATATTTCCTCATGCCTTCTTGATTTGTTTCCAAATCGAACAACTTGCAAATGTATGTTAACAAAAGAGTTGTTTGATCAAGAAATCAAAACCTATTAAAACCTTCTAGAGATTAATTACAAGAGTATAATTTTTTTAGATAGAGGCCAGATGCATAAGATGCACAAGAAAAAAAAGATTGTGAAGAACTCATGCAAAGGTCTTTAAAGAGCTGCCGCTTTAAGATGAAAAAGAAAATGGAAAAATCATGTCTAAATTAAGTATAAGCGCAATACAATCAAAGGCAAAAAGAGTCCAAAAATGTCTTAAACATTAGCTTCTCTCACTTCATCATCAATGAATATCTCAACACCAAGATTAGTACTAGGTCCTAGGCTTTAGAAACGGGGGGATGGAGCATAAGGCCACCAACGTAATTATAGAAGTTTCGACATATAAAGGCAAGATAAAGCTTTGACAAGGATTTTGAAGGAAATCAAAATGAACAAAGAATGGCACATGTCGTCTTCTCGATCCGTTGGCATTTCTAACAAAAAAACCAAAACATTAAAAAAAGTTGAAAACGTTGAAATATAAAAGTTTCATAAGTAAAGGGTTGCGGCTAGATTTATTCACAATCGAGATTAATTCTAACTTTCTTTTGGATGGGAAAATCATCATCAAGGTTAGAGACATACCTCACAACATTCTCGCCTAACTTTGCATCCAAAAGTGGTTTTAGAACTTCATAAAAAAATTGTGAATCAACCTCCCCAATGCTCAACAAGCACAAATATTATTCCCTCTAAAACTAATCAAATGTAGAAATTAGAAACAGAAAAGGTTGTAAAAATAACTTGGAATCCAAAGCAACAACAAAGGGATGAATGCAAGTATTTGTCCCACAATTAAGGTCCACAACTATAAAATTTGGTGGCAAGCAAACATCAATAAGAGCCTACAATGTGATCACATGGAACTCCTTTATCACCCTGAAAGCCCATCCAATATGGGATCCGGTCATTGAGGTTGCATCAATGTAATTGTAGAGGACATCTTCAACCTCATGATTAATACCCTTTTTAACTAGCTTGACGAAAAGGGTGAAGAACTGAAACCTCGAGGAAAACATGACACTTGGAGTTGGATTTCTTACAAGAAGGTTGACACGGTTTATAAGAGTCTACAAGAAAAAGGTAGAATTGACATCAATATTAACTTTTAGTGAATTCAAAGTAAGAAGACAAATGGAGAAAGAGATATGTGTGGTACTTGAAAATATGGATCCTCATTACTCATTTGGGGGCTTGAGTTAATAACTATCCATTTCATGCAAACCTTCAATTAGTAGCTTTCCAGGAAGGAACGAATCTCTTTCAACATTCACAAATCATCTACATGTTTGATATTGACATGCCTTCTATGAGATAGAAACCCATCTGCAAAAAACACAATGGACTCAATAAATTATCCATTCGCTTGTTCCAAGGAGGAGTGAAGGAAACTGGCTCAAAAACATGTGGAATCAAGAGATTGGATGATACATTTGCTAGAACAAGGTTGACCTTGTTCTCAAAAAACACTTGAAAAACATAAGCGTTTACAAGAAGGATTAGAGAAATGAATGCATAACAAATTTAGGATCAATCTAATTAATATCAAAGATATAATGAAAAAAGTCTATAGTTCTATGCTCTTGGGATTCAGCTTTTGGTGCTGAAAGTCCCAAAAGCTCTATGCTCTTGGGATCCAACTTTCGGCACCAAAACTTGGAGACCGCAACTTGAGTGTTCTTGGACTTCAACTTTTGATGTTGAAAGTTGGAAACCTAGAGCTAGGTGTTCTTGGCCTTCAATTTTTGGCGCCAAATATTGGAGACCAAGAGTCGGGAGCTCTTGGCCCTCAACTTTCAGTGCTGAAAGTTGATGCCTAGGAGTTCTTTGCAATGCACATACTCCTAGAAAAAAAACTTTATCCTAATAGAAGCTGCTTGAAAACTTTTAATCAAAACTTAGAAGATCAAATTGGGCAAGAAAATACCTCTTTCATGTAATCTACAATGCCTGAATGCTTAGGTGGCCATACTTGAATTTAGATCCGAGATGCAACAATTGAAGCTCAAGAGACATTCATCAATTTCAAAATTGAATGGTAGTGAACAAAACTGGGAATCAACAAAGGAGTGAACAATGGAATTATCTTCCCAATACTTGATGTTCTTGCATTAGGGGTGGTCTATTTTCGTTGTCTTCTTCAACGTTCTTGTAGAGGAGAATGAAACTCCTAAATGTCTATAGTTGCATCATCTACTTTGGTTGGGATGGTCCAAGCAAAAGTCATTGGAATTTCTTGAAGAGATGCCACAGCCAAGCCAAGCTCTATTGCTCTCTGGGATTAAGTGGGGACATCTTCCTTCTCTTGCATCTCTAATTTGGATTCTTGAATTTGTCTTTGTCCCCTCACTTTGCCCCCCTTCCAATCTCTTCTTGATTGGTTGTTTCCTTCTCCAAAGCTCCAAGTCCTTCAACTCATGTTTTTCCCAAATTTCAAACTTTAATGGAGGAGTGTTCTCCTTCAGGCAATCAAGATACCAACCACAATCCAAGAGATGTGGAAATGTCCAATTTCTCAACATGTCCTTCATGTACATTGTGCTATCTATCTTTGGATCTTTCCATATCTTGAGGAATTTTGGAATTTCAAATATGGCACCCCTCCAAAAAAGCACAAAATGGAAATAGTTAAAGTGGTTAGAAAATACTACAAAGTTAGTGAGAATGAAATCCATATCACATTGGAAGATCAAAATGCAATTGATAATGGATGATACAAATTTGGAATGGTTAGATTAAAAATCACCTATAAACCACATGTTACAAGGCTTTGGTCCCATTGATTTGCTGTTCCCACAACTTGTTTTTTCGAATCCCATTTTTGGACCTGAACTCCTTAAAGAAATAGGTTTCACGGAGAGAGTCTCCATTCTTGAATGTAGTTTGATAATGTTGGCAAATTTTCAAATTCGAAAACCTAAATGGAAAGATCAGTGACAATGGCAGGATATAGTTTTTGTGCCTCCACCTCTAATTGTAAAATGCTTCAAAGATAAAATATTCAAAGTCTCAAATGGGTAAGCATTTACCTAAGACTAAAAAGTGACCTTATGAAGCCACTTATCAAAAGTTCCATCCAAAAATTCATGTTTTGGGAATTTCACTATTTCCCTCAAGATATTGAAGTGGTTTTAAAGTTTCAACCAAGATACCTTCTATTCATTCATGACCTGTGTAGAAGTTAGCATTTGTAGCTTTTCAATGAGCATTTTCGGCTTCAAGTTCATATTGTAGTGGACTTAAATCTATTTTAGGAACTTGGGACCAAGAGCAGGGTCGCAAATTGGCAAATGCTTTATGAAGGTGGAGGTATGATTCTTCTAGACGTGATCCATCACCTTGTCCATTAGTGCCTACAATTTGGAAGGTGACCTCAATTTTTCATTTGGAACTTCTTCATAATAAAATTTTATGGCCACATTCATTACAATTGAAAGCTCACATTACACCAAAAATAAATGATTTGTGTAAATCACATCAATCAGAAAAATTGATAGGTTCAAATGGAAGATTGAGCAAGAATCAAACCTTATACATATAATCAAAAAAAAATTGCGTGAAAAAATACCAAGTCTTCCTTGACTAATTATCACATCTGTTGTAGACATTGGGACTGATCACAACCTTGAACTAGACCAATGGAATCATGGTAATGCTCTAGATGTGGAAGAAATCATGCACTAGACTAGGCTTCACGTGATCAAATTTGATAGACCTAGGGGGTTGAAACAAAATTGACAGAGAACTTCAACTTTAATGCACGAAACAAGTAATAGAAAGAAAACATATTAATCGTAAGAAAAGACATGAAGTTTGAAATCCATAGTGTTTAGTTTGAATCTTACTTATTCATGTTTGTCATTGCAATGAGGAGGTGGATAAGGCCTTTTCATGTATCGAACATGATGGAATCCACTACAATGTGCCAAGAGAGGTCATTTGGATGAACTCTAGAAATATAAGGCATCCAAGCTTGTAGCTAATGGTTGTTGTCCCAAACATTTACTGGAAGAGGATTTTGAGGAGGTATTTTCACTCTTCACAAGTCTTCATGATATTCATGTTTTAACAATTTTTGTATTCATCAAGTTAATTTTGTCCCCACTTGTTTACATGTGCAAAAATGGATGTCCATGAATTTCAATTTGTGCCAGAACCACCTCTACACAAGTACTTGCTATCCAATTTTTCTTCTGAAAAGAATTTGCGTCTTGTTCTTCCCTTTATTATTCTTGTGAATTGTTTCCTATGTAACATAACTTCATCATGACCTTGTTTACTCATGAGCTTCACTTGACTTTTGGGCCTTCTACACAATTGGAGGCATTCAAAATAATTGGAGACAAGGAAATCCTCAAAGTCTAGATGGAACATAAGGTGAAGACAGTTGAAGTGTTAGAGAGGCATAAAAATTCATCCCGAAGCCAAGGTTCAAATGAGCATACCCCTCTTACCACATGATATCCATGCCAATTGTGAGGCCAACCTTCAAGATGGAATAAGCATTCCAAATGGGCTATCGAAAAGGCAACAAAGTTTTTTATGTCTCTCCCACAAACTAGCAGGGGAAGGAGGCATTTGTTGCAAATCACATCTATGAGTGGGACGATCATTGGAAGGTTGTGAATGCATCATTTGAGGAGGGGATGAATGCGGATGAAAATATGTAAAAGTTTAATGTAAGAATGTTCATAATTTGAGAACATAATGTGAAAAAGAAAGTAAGATGCATAATTTGAAAACATAAAGTGAAAAAGAAAGAATGAAACATACCTCTATAAATGGACTCCTATTATCGATAGAGCTTTACAAAACAAAGAAATAAGGGAAACAAGGTTAAATATGAATCATGAATTACATTCAAGAAACAAAATTGAGGAATTTTTTGCACATTTTGAAGCTCGTGTTTTCAGGAGAGTTTGAAATAAGATTTCTTTGCTTAGACATCAACTTTCAATGCCAAAAGTTGGAAGCCGAGCAATAACATTTTTCATTCGGCCTCTTATGGAGAATTCGAGCACGAAGTTCAATAGCTCCATTAAAGGCCGAATGCAAAATGTTTTTGCTCAGCTTCCAACTTTTGGCCTCAAAAGTTGGAGGCCAAATAAATTGTTTTTTGACTAGCCTTTCATGGAGCCCCCAAGCACAAAACTTGGGACTTCTATGAAAGGCCAAAGAACAAAATTTGCTTTAACCTCTCATGGAGTTCCTGAGCACATTGTTTGAGGTATCCATGAGAAGTTGAACGCATTCTTTTTACGTTCAGTTGTTCCTCAACACATTTGAAAATGGCTGAACACAATTTTTTTTGCCTCAACCCCTATTGGAACTTCCAACTACTTGTTATCCTTTCCTAGTTGGGTTGTTGGAGCTATCCTTTCCTATTCACATGAGCAAGCTTGCCTATTCATGCTCGCTCGTTAACATTGTTGTATTGTGCCAAACAAAAAATTTCATTCATTTCCCAACATGGAATTAAAATGAAGTGCAACATCTAATGAGTCGTGGTAAGGTGGTAGGTCATGAATAATTGGGAATGTTGTTGTGATTATGGGATTTTCACTAAATACATTTTGAAGCAGTTAATGGATATGAAATATTATTATGAAGTGCAAGCTTTTTTGGCTTTTTTCGAAACACATAGAATAAATTTAGAATTGTTCCTTATTTGTGCAAATGGACAACCCACTAGGCATGGGTTTTTGTGTGTGCAAATTATTGTAAATAGATTGCATCAATGCTTTGTGTAGCAAAGAAGGATCATGTTTATCTTTGTCATGTGTCATGTTGTCTTACTAAACAATGAAAATATGTTGTTTGTAATATAGTGATAAAATATCACCTGAAATTTTTGAATTACCTTTCCAAATATTATCTTGTACATTCTATACATCCAACCCATAAATAAACTAGTATTTTATTCAACAATGTTTAGAAAATGAAAAAGCTATGGATTTAGGGCTAAACCTTTACCAAAAATAAGTTCATTCGAACAATTTTGTTGAAATTTTTTTTTTGGATGAATTTCATCCATTTTCATTTCGTCATGTCCACATGGCAGAATATTCTACCATGTCAATTTAGATTTGATTCTATGTGGCAAAAAATATTCCCAAGAATATGTTGTCCACATCATCAAAATATTCTTAAAAAGATTTTTTCATGCTCACTTCCTCATGTTCACTCATTCACGTTCACACTCACATGTTCATGAAATAATGTTGTTGCAAGGACATGATCAAGAATACAAAAAACAAACAAATGGTTAAAAGAAATAAAAAATAAAAATGGAGGAAAATGTGAATGTCCAAATGTTAAAGTTAACTTTAGAGAGCAAAAAAATGAAAAGGAAGTTGGTGGAGTTGATGGCTCAACAAAAAAATGGCAAAAGTTGAAGAAAAAGGAAGAAGTTTGGAATGAGACATAATTATAATATCAAAAATCCTTGGTGGAGTATAAGCATAAGGAGGCTTTGGAAAAATAGAAGGAACTTTGGTTGTAGGAGCAAAAGATAATACAATTGACAAGATGTCTATGCAAATTCTACAAATTGAATTTATGATTGCAAGAAAATAATTTTGTAGATAGAAGGTGGAAGAAGAGAAGGAAAAACAATCTTAGAGGTAATGATGGTACAAAAAGAGATGTTAAAAACCAAGACAAAGTTGGATGACTTATTAAAAAGGTACACATATCTGGATCCTACGTATGTCAATAATAGATTGGAAGAATATAACAATTTGATGTAGTATTATTCAATATTTTGCACCAAACAATAGATGGAAGGATTCCAATGTCAAACGAAATGAATGGCGAGAATTGGCGAAGGCACAATTCAAAGAAAAAATGCAGAAGAATTTGGCTACACTAAGGAAGGATGAGAAAGGGTATAAAAAACATTTGTCTGTCTCAAGAAGGCTTTTCCAAATTTTGTGTACAGAAGTCCAGATAGTTCAAAGCCTTTTAATCCAACAAAGGAGGTTGAGTACAGTGGAGCAAATACAAGACAAATAGGAAGAACCACAACCTTAGAAGAGGGGGACAATATCATCAAAATGAAGAAGTTGAAGTGTAGGAATAAAAAAATCTTGTAGAAAGGATTAAGTTGACATTTAATGACATTGGTGTATAAATGGAACCAATTGGAAACATAAAACATGTGGTGGAACATATTTATGAGGGGGCAAAAAAAGGTAAAAGAAAACCATTGTAGGAAGTTCTAGTTCCTCGAATGAATGCAACAACTAAGGTTAAAACAAAAGCATAGATGGAGGTGCAAATAGAAATATCAACAACTTGAAATGAACAAAACAAAACCACATACAGTTGACACAATGAATTGAAGAACAAATGTTTTTATTTTATTTTACTATAGCAAGGGTTTTGAGGACGAAATCCATAATGGAGGGAAGGTAATGTTATTAGGTGAATGGTAGAGATTCAAAAAGACAAGATTAAGACATTTGTTTAAATTTTGAATTTCAAATTTTTTGGATGGAAAGGAATTAGGATTTAAATATTGAATGTGATGAAGGTGGGGATTTTCTTACACATAGACATACTTAGACAGTTACTGGAGAATAAAATAAAGACACAATATTTAGTTTAGAGTTTTGTTGGGCTATGAACTACATATTTTCTTGTTTTTGATTTTTGATTTTTACATTTTATGTTATAGATGTTTAATATATTTAATTTTGAGTAGAGAAAGTAGTAGAATATTCATAAAGAAATAGTGAGTATACTTTGAATCTGTTGTGTTTTCTAAATTGAAATCATTAAAATTTGATCATAGATTTTGATTATTAAAAATAATCCAAAATTTGGGACATAATGAAACAATATAGTAATGATAAAAATGTGTGAATATAATCAACAAAAAAACTTGAATGGGTTAAAATAACATATTATGTGTTGTAAGTACTATTGAAAATTTGTATTGTTTGTTAATAAACATAGAGCAATTCTAAATAGAATTTGTGTTTATTAGTTATGTTCTCTCCCATGTGATAGTACTCATCCAATGCATCAGCTACAACAACATAAGCAAGCATTTGAATATCATCAATACATTTTAAAAAAATAGACAACTCCATGATGCCGCAAACATCTTGTTGTAAAAAATAATAATCTCACTCATTTAGAGAATCAACAATTCGGAGGGATAAAAAACATTTCATCTTGTAGTGACAATGAAATTGTCAATCATCATAAGCATGGTTTTCTCAAAATTAATTGTGCATGATTCTTTCTTCACCACATTGTTGATTTCTCTCAATTTCAATCGACACCCTGGTTGACTACCATCGTGAACTCAAGCAACATCATTATGCTCCAAAAGAAAATGTTGTTGTAATGTGGCTTAAAAAATTCATTTTCCTCTCCATCATCAAACAAAGTCAATTATAATTGCGCCATTAATTGTGCATGCCATTGCTCCATGATGCTTGTAAATAATAAAATAAAATAATCAATGAAAATAAGACCCCAAAAAAAACCAAATGTCGTAGAATAGCAAATAAAACAAAAAAAAAATGGTAGCCCGTCCAAATTTGTTGTTGCACTTGTGGAGTTGGAGAGTGAAAAAAGAAATTATCCAAATCCTTCTAGTCCAGCTGCTTGCAAATGCACTCAAGAAGAAAAAGATTGTAAGCTATTGTGTCAGCAAAGAAAAAGATAGGAGCGCAGAATCATTAGGGTGACATATAGGTGTAGGTGATGACAGACAATGGGGCATGTGTAGACTTTTAGGGCCGGCTCAACACCTATCACAGCCATAACTCCTGGAAGACTTAGGTTAAGGGGTGTAAGATTTTAACATTGGAGATGCCTTTAGGGCTTTACCTTATACTTTAGTTAGTTTCATCTTGGACTGTACCCCTTTTCTTTGGCTTTTGTTCACCCAGTCTCTATACAGACAATTAAATTGTTAGAATGGGAGCTTTGAATTCCTTTTCGGACTGAATTTCAATAAACTAGCACTTAAATATTGTAATAGCATCCTAAGCTTATTCTTAGGTGCAAAGAAGAAAATATGACAAATAAGATTGTTCAAATAAGTGTCTTGAATTTCTTTTAAGAGTTCCCTTAATGAACTAGTACTTACTATTTTATTTTATTTTAAAACCATGAAAATTTTTATGGTTTTGAATTTTTTTCAACACACCCCCCCTCCCCCCCCCAAAATCATCATAT